>Ga0070665_100001098_pt1 | contig 33436 bp, 25 predicted proteins | sample KBSS13metaG_FD_65862 | JGI IMG/M metagenome (GOLD analysis project Ga0070665, IMG submission 65862) | Switchgrass rhizosphere microbial communities from Kellogg Biological Station, Michigan, USA - KBS S1-3 metaG | ecosystem: Host-associated > Plants > Roots > Rhizosphere > Soil ... | reverse complement strand
CCAGGTTCTCTTTGAACTCGGACTCGATCTTCCCCTTGAACATCATCGCGGCAAAAGGGAGTTCGCCATCGAGCACGACCTGGTTTGGCTGGACGTCGAGATCGCCCTTGATCGTGAAGCCGAACGTGGTGAACGCGAACTTCAGAACGTCGCCCACCCATTCCTCGGTGACATTGCTGACCTGTCCGCCGTAGCGTTGCTTAATCGCGGGCACGAAGCTCTTGAGCTTCTCAACGGCCGCGGCCTGATCGATGGAATAAGGGACGGTGAAAGACATCTTGGGCATCGCGTGGCTTCCTTTTTGACGGCGTGAAGATAAACCGGGATCGATAAAGGCGTTTAGCAAGGAATCTGCGACCGGCGCCACTCCGGACAGGACCTGCTCAGAACTGATTAGGTTAGCCGTGTGCCGCAAGCCCGACAAGGAGCCTGGGCTGACTCAGCGGCCGACAATCTCTAAAGAATCTCCGCTTTGAGCTTCGTCAACAACGATACGGCGTGGCCGATCTCGGCCTTTTGTCGCGCCGGCTCTTGTGGAATCTCGCGTTCGATCGTCAACGGACCGGTGTAACCGATCTCTTTCAGCTTGCGGAGGAATTTGTCGAACCCGACGGCTCCGGCGCCCAGCGGCGTCTCGGCGCCCCATTCTTTGCCGGGGGTCTTGGCCCAACTGGCGTCTTTGCAGTGGACGCTGCGAACCCAGCGGCCGACGATCGACAACGCTTCGATCGGCTCGCCGGCCCCATAGAGAATCATGTTGGCCGGGTCGAAGTTGATGAACAAGTTCGAACGCGCCACGTCGGTGATGAAGCGGGCCAAGGTTTCGGCCGTTTCCTGACCCGTTTCGAGGTGTACCGCCTGGCCGTTGCCGCTGGCGTGGTCGCACAGATCGCGCGTTAGTTCGATCGCCTCGGCATAGAGCGGGTCGGCCGTGTCGTGCGGGACAAAGCCCAGGTGGAGGCCGATGGCGTTGCACCCCAGAATCTTGGCGAAATCCGAAATTTCTTTCATCTCGCGGACGCGGGCGGCGCGGGTTTCGCGCGGGACAAGCCCGACGGTTCGTTCGACCGTGGGGATGTCGGCGTAACTTTCCCCCTCAAAGCCGCCGAAGACGACTGTCACGCGAATGCCGGCCTGCTTCAAACGCTCAAGAAAGGCCTTGGCCCGCTCTGGCGTGCGCGACTCGGGCGCTGGCGAATGCAGGTGGATTGTCGGCACGCCCAGCTCTTGGGCAACTTCCAGCTTTACGCCTAGCCCAGCGTCGAGGCTGGTAAAGACACCGATTGGCCAGGTCTCCATGACGGCTCACTCTCCTCGTTCAATCCCTGAAATCAAAAACAGTCGCCAACTGTGTCCGTCGATGAGCATTTCGAATATCGACAGCGCGCGTCAAACTCTATGCTCAACGCCAACTACACGGCGATGCTCGGCTTCACGCCTTCGGGCGTTTCGTCGCTGTTGATGTCAAACCATTCTTTCTTGAATTCGATCCGCTGCCCTTGCTTGATCGCCATGTTGCTCACCAGCGCGATGATGGCGTCCGCCATGGCAACTTCTGGCTTGCACTTCGGTTGGTTGTTTTCGTAATCGAAATTGCGAATGCACCAGGCGAAGTGCTCCATTTCTTCCGTGTAGCCCTTGCTCTTGGGGCCGGTGTCGGCCGCCTTCTTCGCCACGGCAGCGCCCCCCGGAGGCCCGCTGGCCGTGGTGTCGAGCACGGGGCCCTCTTTGCCCTTGGTGACGGTTACCGTCGTTGCTGTGTCGGCGTCTTTATAAAGCATCGCTTCCTGCTCGCGATCGAGGATCAACGTCCCTTTGGTTCCCATCACCGTTTCGCCGTAACCGCCAAATCCGTTGCCGTTGATCGACGAGTAGAACACGACGATCTTGCTATTCGGATCGTTCGCGTAGTTCGGGCCTGGGTATTCGTACGTGCAATAGACGTGGTCGTCGCAATCACGATCAAGCGGGAAAATGTGGCGACCACCCACGGCGGTGACGGTTAGCGGCTTGGCCTTAACGCCGTCTTTGCTCGCGGCGGTGCAGAAAATGCCCGAGGCGTCTAGCTGGTGGCTGCCGAGCTCGGCCATCAAGCCGCCGCCGGTCCGATCCCAAAGACGCCAGCGAATCAGTTCCTCGAGCGGCGAGCAGACATACTCTTTGCCGCCGCCGGTGAGGGTTTTGCCGACATAGCCATACTGGGCGGCATCGATCTTGCCGTCTTGTAATTGCAACGTCAGGACCTGGCGGCGCTTGGTCAACGCATCGATGCGGGCCTTGTCCTTGGTGTTCGGCGATTCCAACTCCGCGATCACCTTGTCCAGGGCTTCCTGCATCTTCTTGTCCGGAAGCGCGGGGGACCAACTATCTTTGCCGGGTAGGTTGCCACGGTGCCACTGGGCGCGAATATGGTGGATGTCACCGATCAGGCCGCGTTTGATCGTGTCGACGGCGTTGTCGTACAGAATGCTGTAGTGGCGCTGATGCCCGGTGGCAAGCAGCAGCTTCTTTTGATTGGCGAAGCGGCCCATTTCCTTGCACTGATGAACGCTGTGGGCCATCAGTTTTTCGGTCAGCACGTGCTTGCCACTCTCCATCGCCTCGATGGCAACCTTATCGTGCAAGAACAGCGGCAAGGCGATGATCACGGCCTCGACGTTGGCGTCTTTCAGCAGCTCGTGATAGTCGGTGTAGACCTTAACCTTTTCGCGGGCCTGGTCCTCGCTTTTGTAGTCGTACTTCTTCATCAAGCCGGTGCGAATGGCATAGATCGCTTCGCTCGACTGATCGCCGTGAAACGCGCGGTGCACGTTGTACGGCCGAATATCCGCAATGGCGACGACGTTGATGTACTCAGGGTTGATTGCGCCCATTAGGACGCCCCCTTCATCACCCGTGCCGATCACACCGACGCGAACGGGATCGCCGCTGAGCTTTTGGTAGCCAAAGTAGAACGCGCCCATCCCCAGGCCGGCGCCGCCGGCGGCCAGCGCGCTGCGCTCCAGGAATTCGCGGCGCGTGATCGTGCCGTGCCAGGGAAGGTCTTTGTCGCCAATATTGCTGGAAACGGCGCCCTGAAAGTTCGCCTTGCCGACTTCGCGTTCTTCGGGTGTGAGATTCATACGTTCCCTTTCCGACGGGGCATAAGCCGCGCCAGGCCGTTGTGCACGATATAGTCCAGGCCACACCAGCGCCCCACAGGCGAAAGCCCCAGGGCCACCAGGGCCATCATTTCGACGAATTCCTTGTTCACGATCAGCGAGCGACCGGCCGAGGGATGCGGGGGCGGATAAAGGCCGGGCCAGTCTGGCTGCGCCGCTACGATCTGAGCCAAAAACAGCACTCCACCCAAAGCTGCAAAGCGGGTGAATAGTCCCAGAATCAGGCACGCTCCGATGGCAATGTTCGTATACGTAACCACCCGGTCGACCTGTTCAAGTTTTGTCTTGGCGAGCGGAACGTCCTTAACTTCGCGGCCGTCCACGGTTCCGTGCAGATCTGTAACCAGGCCCTCCCAGATGGCGTCGATGCTCTTGTTCCAACCGGCAGCCTGACCCCGCAAGCGGGTCTGCTCGTCCCAGATCCGCTTTTGTTCGTACGGCATGGTGTGCGTGGGCGCGGCCTTCCGCTCGGCCAGTTTCTTGAGCTTGGCGAGATGGTCGGCAAAATCGTCCTTCAGCAGGACATTCAGGTCCTGATCGAGCAGCTTGATTTCGATGGCGCCCGCGGGGAGGTCAGCGGCCTTTGCCGGGGCGTCTTTACTTGCTTTCGGCGTGCGAATCGGATCGGTCAAGAAGTCGATCACTTCGAGCTGTCGTTCCTTGAGCAATTGCGCCGCTTCTTTCCGCTGCGCGTCGTTCAAGTGATTGGCCGAGGCAAAGCGGTCGACGTAGTCTTTCATGTCGGACGTGTTTTTCTTCACGTCCAAATGCTCGTGACCGTCGAGATCTGGCGCTAGCGCATAGAATTTGTCGGCCAGTGGGCCCTTCGCCTGGCCCAGGAAACCGGCGGCCGAAAAGCTGGGCGTCTGCAGTTTCCAAATGCCCGAGTAGAGGAAGTGCCAGCCGACGGTGACCCTGAGGAGCACCAGGCCGATCACCGCCGCGAGGCCAATATTGAACGTACGGCGTGACAGAGAAACCTCCGCGGCCAAAGCCAGGCGAGATTGACGCGTGGGATGCAAACACAAGCAGGGCGGCGACCGCGACCGTCAGGCTTAGGTTACCCTGCGGCGCGGCAGATTCGGGCGTGACTCAGGCGGACTTTATTCCGCGACCAAATACGCCCGACGAAACTGCCAGTGTACCCCGCTTGCGATCTGCTCTCAACTGGCGGGAGTCTCACAAAGACGCAGCGGTTACGCTGTGATTGGGCTCACGATACGAACTGCGGGGCGTGTTCCGGTTATGCGGCGCGTGAGGCGGCCAATTGCGGTTTTAAACTGAGCGTCAGTCCGTTGCCACGGCTGGCACGGCGCGCGGTTCGATCGACTCGCCTTGGCCCGCCCCATGTGTAGTGTGCAGTCGACCCACCCAAATGATGGATCCACCTTCGCCATCTGGCAGGGTCTGCACAGAACAACCGGCGAATTCGCGAAAGTTGGATCGCCAAGCCGTGTTGTAATTCGTTATCAGGTCTATACTTTCTAATGAGCACCGGTGAGCCATGGATTGGGCGGGCCGTGTCAGACGGGTCCAATGCCGCGTTCGACGGCTACCGATCATTCGTGTACGATCTAATTGCTTTCTAGTAACCTTTCGCGACGCATTCTTCTAGATTTTCCCCACCGACTTTATCCGGGCTGACGCGCGGGTGGCGAATATTTGTCGGGTGTTTTGGTTGAGTTCGGATATTGCACAAATGAGTCGTCCAGAAGTCAGTCGCGCGCAGCGGTTCTGGTATGCCGCCTTGCCGTACATTTTCGCCGCCCTCACGTTGTTGATCGCCACCTTGGTGCGTTTGGCGCTCGCCGAACAGCTCGGCGAGAGAATGTACATGCTGACGTACCTGTTTGCGGTGTTGATCGTCAGCTGGTACGCCGGTATTGGCCCTTCGTTGATGACCGTGGTTTTGGCTGTGCCCTTGGCCGCCTGGTTCTTCATTCCACCGCGCCAATCGTTTTTGATTTCGGCCGACTTTAGCACCTTGTTGGCGGTGGGATCATTCCTTCTGCAGGGTCTGGCGATCGTGGCGTTTGGCGCGAGTTTACAAAAGATGCGTCAACGCGCGGCCAAGAGCAGGGAACTGTATGAAACTCAATCGCAGCAAGTGGCTGTTGAGCGCAAACGCCTGCACCGCGACTTGCAGCAATTGACCGAAGAGTTGCGAGAGGTCGATAAACGCCGCGAAGATTTTCTCTCATTGTTGGCGGATGAACTGCGCCGTCCGCTTGTGCCCATCGTCAGCGCCACCTCCTTTTTGGATATTGCCGCGACGGCGTCTGAGATGGAGTCTGCGATGGAAGTCGTCAAGCGCGAGACTTCCCAACTCGGTCGCTTGATCGAGGAGTTGTTGACCGTTTTTCGTGATGGTCAGGGCGCCACCGAACTGCATCGCACTCGGCTCGATTTGACGACCGGCGTGTGCCGCGCAGCAGAGTCTGTCCGCTCGCTAGTTGCGCAAACCGGACGACAGCTTTCGGTTTCGCTCGCCAAAGAACCCCTTTGGGTCAGCGGTGATCCGACACGCCTGGAGCGGGTCGTTTACAATTTGCTGGTCAATGCGGTCCGCTCGACGCCGGCCGGCGGCCATATCTGGCTCACCGCGCGAGTAGAAAACGGCCACGCCCTGGTGATTGTCAAGGACACCGGGGTTGGGCTCGACGCCGTGGCGCGGGCCAGGGTCTTCGAGCCATTTCGGGCCAACGACAGCCCATTCGGCCGCGAAGGTGGGCTGTTTCGCATCGGCCTGATCGCCGTGAAGCAGATCGTCGAACTTCATGGCGGCAAGGTCGAGGTCGCCAGCGACGGCCCCGGCAAAGGCACGCAGTTCACGGTCTGGATACCAATGCTCGCCAAGTCTGTTGCGGGGGACGCGGGCGATGGATTGGCCAGGCAGCCGATCGAGCGGCAGACTTCCAACGATCTCTGAGCGCTCTTGGACGCGCAATTTGCGCAGGTCAGTCCGTGTGGCGCCGACCGACGCTGCTGTCTCGCGCAAGCCCTGGGACCCTGGCTCCGCCGGAATCCATTGCTCACAAAGCCTCGTTCGTCAACGCTGGCTCGGATTCGAAGGCGTCCGGTTCGCGATCCGCTTGCGTGACTTCCGGCTCGTCGATCGCCGGCGCTTCGATGACGCGCATTGTTCGCCATTTGCCTTGGCGAAAGCGCAGCATGTAGATCACGCCCAGCACGCAGAGCCAGGCAGTGATGGTAATCCACGACCAATAAAGCCCGAGCCCGAACCACTCGACGCCGACGATCGTGGCAATCACTGGCAGCGGCGACATGCAGAGCGTGGTCCAGAGCACAAAGCGCGTATCGCCGGCCCCTTTGATCGCGCCCGAGAAGATCACCACCATCGCGTCAAAGACGTTGTACACGGCAACGTAGCGCAACAGGACGATCGTCAGCCGCTTTACTTCGTTGAACTCGGTCGGGTCTGCCTTGGCGGCGTGCATCCACAGGAGCAACTGCGGAGCCAGCACATAGAGGGCCGAGATCGCGACCATGTAAATCGCCGCGAGCGCAAACGCGCTCCAAGCGGCCCGTTCTGCCAGGCGCGGCCGATTTTGTCCCTGCCGATGTCCCACGGCCGTGGTGGTCGCGATACCGATACCGTAGACCGGCATGAAGGCGAGCGCGTTTAAGTTAAATGCCAGGCTGGTGGCAGCCAGGTCCAATTTGCCGAGCTTGCCTACGATCAGCAAAATCACTGTGAACGCGCCCACATCGCATAGCAACTGCGCGCCGCTGGGGGCGCCAAATCGCAGCAACCTTTTGAACAGCGCAGGATCGAATCGACAGCCTGTCAGCGTGCCGAATTCCGCTCGATGCGACTTTTGCAAAAACAATGTCAGATAGACGATCGCCTTGAACCACATCGCCACGGCAGTCGCAGCGCCGGCGCCGGCTGCGCCCCATTCCGGGAAGCCCCAATTGCCGAAAATCAGGGCGTAATCGAGCACGATATTCACGAGCGCCGCCAGAATATCGACGACCATCACCGTGCGAACTCGGCCTCGCCCCGTAAAAAACGCCGACATCGCCTCGGCGGCGACCATCGCGCCAGCGCCCCAACTGATGGCGCCATAAAAGTCGAGCTCATAGGCCGCCGTCGCTGCCGAATGGCCGATCCGCGGAAACATTGCCGCGGCAATTGGCACGGTCATCAGCGCAAAGGGGAGCGCTAGCAGGCCCAGCCAAACCCCCTGCCAGACGACGAGCCCAATTCGGTGATGTCGGCCGGCCCCGTAGTACTGTGAAACGAAGGCGTTAACGTACGCCGCGACGCCGAGCGGAAAACAAATCACCGCGAACGACAGGGCGCCGGCCGGCATCGCCGCGGCCATGGCGTCGACCGAATACCAATTCAGAAACACCCGATCGGTGAAGTGCATCACCGTCCAGGACAAGGTCGAGATGATCAGCGGCAGCGAGAGTCGCAGCATCTCGCGCATCCCGCCCGGCCCTCGCCAAAATCGTGACATCCATGACAACATGGCGAAAAATCCTGTGGAAACTCTCGAGGCGGTAGGATCGCAAGGGTGGCGGAAACAAACGGTTCACCCCCTGGCTAGTCCGAAGGGACACGCGGCGCGCACGGCTGGTTCGTCTGATTTCGCCAATCGTCGAACTGGAGCGAATCTCGCCGCCGATTGGACTTCGGCGGCCCTGATTCTGAGTGAGTTTCGACGCGATCGGCGGCCAGCCGGCCTTGCCGCCCGGTCAGGATCGATCAAAATGCCGGCTTCGCCAGGCCCCTGTGGTCCGTGGCGTACTCCCCCTCAAAACCAGCGAGCAACGCGTGACACGCATTGTACTCTGTTACCCCGTCGAGACGCGACACGTTGCCCAGATTGCCGCCGCTGCGCCGGATGCCGAAGTGGTCGACGCGGGACAAGAACGCGTAGCGGCGGAAATTCTTGCGGCGGATGTCTTTTGCGGTCACGCCAAGGTTCCGGTGCCTTGGGACGACGTCGTCCGGCAGGGGCGACTTCGCTGGATCCAATCGTCGGCCGCCGGGCTCGATCATTGCCTCGTTCCATCCGTGATCGGCTCGCAGATCACGGTCAGTAGCGCGTCAGGCGTCTTGGCCGATCAGGTCGCTGAGCAAACACTTGCTCTGACAACCGGCCTAACGCGCGGACTACCGACGTTTTTTCGGGCCCAGCAGAAGCGCGAGTTCATCCGCCGGCCGACGCGCGATTTGACCGGCGCCACGGTCGGCCTCGTCGGCTTTGGCGGTAATGGTCGCCGGTTGGCCGAAGTGCTGGCGCCGCTGAAAACCCGGATCCTAGCGACTGACATGTTTCCGATTCGCAAGCCGGACTACGTGGCCGAACTGTGGCCCGCTGATCGGCTCGACGATCTGCTGGCCGAGGTCGAATTCTTGATCCTCGCCGCGCCGCTGACAGACCAGACGCGCGGGATGATTGACGCTCGCGCGATCGGCAAAATGCGCCGCGGTAGTTTTCTGATCAATGTGGCCCGCGGTCCACTGGTGGTCGAAGCGGATCTGGTCGCCGCGCTCCGCTCCGGCCAGCTGGCCGGAGCCGGGCTCGACGTCACGGCAGAAGAGCCATTGCCGGCGGACAGCCCGCTTTGGGAAGAGCCGAATGTGATCATCACGCCTCACGTTGGCGGCCAATCGGCCACGCGCATCGACGACATGACGAACTTTTTTTGCGCGAATCTGCGCCGCTGGCAAGCCGGTGAACGACTGGCGAACCTGGTCGATAAGCGATTAGGCTATCCGTCGCCGGATGAAACCTGACCGCGGCGCATCGAGAAGAACGAAATGCGTTTATCCGCAGATTTCGCAGATGACTGCAGATTCGAAGACTGACGGATCAACGTCTCTTGTCTGCTGCCTCTGCGTCTTCGCGCCTCGGCGGTACATTCCTTCCTCTTTTGTCGGATGAAGAGGTTGAACCGCGGAGGCGCTGAGACGGAGAGGAGATCAGCAAAGTAAATTCGCCGAATTTGCAGGTTGCACGGACTTGCGTGCAACACAAATCGCCGATCGGCCTTCGGCGTCATTCATCCTTTCCATGCGCAATCTGCGGATGAACCTCTTTGTCGTTGTCTACTTCTTCTCTTGATCCTTCGCCGGCGGCAAGTCCAGCGGCGCGTAGTACGGCTTGCCCTTGAGCGCCGAGAATTTTTGCAGCCAGAGCATGTCGGCTGCCTTGCCTTTGAAGGCCCACTGTTGGCGGTGGTAATTCCAATTGTCCGGCGCCAGGTCTTGCGCGGCCTTGAAGTAATCGGCCGAGCCTTCGTCTCCGGCCAGTTGCAAATGTACGGCCAGCTTGAAGTTCGCCTCGGCCAGCCCCAGCTTGCCATCGGCCGGCGCCGCGCGCTTCCGCAGCTCTTCCGTCGACAGGGCGAACTCGCTCTTGGCGCCCTTTTCGACCCAATCTTGCAAGCCTTCGACGTAGCGGCCGCCATCGACCTTGATGCTGAGCATTGCCACCGGTCGTGAGTAGGCGACCTCGGCCGGCCGGACGATCTTTTGCTCTTCGTCGATCCAGACTCCCATCGGCACGTTGACCATTTTGTACAAGCTGCTCACGACGTGCTGCTTGTCGATCAACGTTGTGTAAGTGGCCTTGGCCTGGTCGTAGTATTTGCCGCACGCCGCTTCGCCTTCGGTGTCTTCAGCGACGGCGACCAGTTCAAAGTTCTTGCCCTTCAGATCTTTGTAAACCGTTTCCCAACCGGCGAGATCCTCGCGGCAGCGGCACCACGAAGCCCAGCTCATCAGCAGGACTTTCTTACCCCGAAAGTCAGACAGCTTCACCGTTTTTCCCTGGCGATCCGGCAGGGCAAAATCAGGCGCGGCCACCGGCGCTGCGCCGCCGCTCGGCTGGGTCCCCACAGGGCCAAAGCTCCAGACATGGCGCTTGGCGTCAGTCACTACGGGCTGCGAGAGCTTGTCCGCCAACTTGGTCAGGTTGAATAGCTCGACGTTGTCCTTGGTCTGCACGAAGCCATCGGCCGGCTTGCGGCTGATCGGAATGCAGACCTCGTCCCGGCACAGTCCCTCAGGCTTCGGCGTGTAGCCCGTGATCTCTGTGACCTGGGCTGGCGTGGCCCAAAGGTCGGCCTCCGTGGGCAGGGAAAGGTCAATCGAAATCGTCCGATCGCCGTAGAGCACGGTCCCTTTCATTGCATCTCCCTCGGCCTGGGCGACCGAGCTAACGAGCAATAGAACCGCTGCAGCGGCGTAATATCGAGCCGTAGAAGGCATGGAATTTCCCCGGATTTTGGGCGGCGCAGAGCTTGGATCGCCGGTGAGAAGAGACGTGGGTTCATCGAATCTACCCGGCTGGCCCGGGCCTGGCAAATAAGTGGCCAACCGATTCGCCAAGTTTGTCTGACAAATGGCTGTTTTCGTCGCGGCCGGCTGCTATGCTTGCCAAAGCAGGCCATGGGCCTGCGTCCCGAGAGCGAGGGGGCTCTCGGCGGCACAGGGGCGCCCGAAACGTACCGTCGTTGGCGCTCATTCGACGTTGAACGCTCGTCCCAGTTTCCCAAACACCAGCGCGCTATCACGCTCTATGGCCACGCAGACAATTGATTCCAGTAGCGTATTGTCTCTCTATCGCACGATGCAGTTGATTCGCCAGTGCGAAGAACATCTGGCCCGTTGTCATCAACGCGGCATGATCCACGGCGCCTGCCACACCTATGTTGGTGAAGAGGCGATCGCCGCCGGCGTCTGTGCCCATCTGAGCAAGGACGATGTCTTGTTCAGCACGCACCGCGGTCATGGTCATGCCTTGGCCAAGGGATTGCCGCCGCAAGAATTGATCGCCGAACTGTTTGGCCGCGTTACCGGTTGCTCGCGCGGGCGTGGCGGCAGCATGCACATCTTCTCGCCGGAGATCGGCATGATGGGGACCAGCGGCATCGTTGGCCCCTGCATCCTGCAAGCCGTTGGCGCCGGCTACAGCTTCAAGCTGACGCGCAGCGACCGCGTGGCCGTTGCCTTCTTTGGCGATGGGGCCGTCAACAACGGCGCGTTCCACGAAGGGCTGAACATGGCGGCCATCTGGAACTTGCCTGTCTTATTCGTATGCGAAAACAACCAGTTTGCCACTGAAGTTCCGTTCGCTTATTCCAGCGGAATCCCGGACGTCGGCCGCCGCGCGGCGAACTATGGCATCGCCGGTTACGAAGTCGACGGTAACGACGCTCTGGCGATCCACGAGATCGCGCAGCAAAGCGTCGAGCGCGCCCGCAGTGGTGGCGGGCCGACATTGATCGAATGCAAAACGTACCGCACCCGCCCGCACGCCGAAGGGATGGGAGATTTCACCTACCGCACGAAGGAAGACGTCGAGGCATGGCGCGCCCTCTGTCCCATCAAGCGACTGCGCGACGAATGCGTCGCCCACGGCGCCTCGCGTGGATTATCGCCCGAACAGCGAAACGCGTTGGAGCGCGAGTTCGACGAGATCGACGCGGAAATCGCCGAAGAAATTGCCGCGGCTTCGCGAGTCGCCGAAGCGGCCCCCTGGCCCGAGGGCTCAACGGCCTGCGATAACGTTTACGCAACACCGCTTCCTCCGCCCCCGGCCGCGCCCGCCCCAGGCGAGCGGCACACGAACTACGTCAGCGCCACGTGCGAAGCGCTCCAGCACGCCCTGACAATCGATCCCAACGTCTTCGTGATGGGCGAAGGCGTGGGTATCCGCGGTGGCAACTTCCGCACGACGGTCGGCATGTACGATCAATTCGGCGGAGATCGACTGTGTGACACGCCAATCAGCGAGCGCGGCTTTGTCGGGCTGGCTTGCGGCGCGGCGATGACTGGCACCCGGCCGGTGATCGATTTCATGTTCGTTGACTTTATCAATGACGCCTTCGGCGAGATCATCAATCAGATCGCCAAGATGCAATACATGAGCAGCGGCCGGCTGAAAATGCCAGTGGTGCTACGTGGTTGCATTGGCGTCGGCCACTCGGCGGCGACGCACCATTCGAGCAGCCTCTACTCGGTCTACGCGCAGATCCCTGGTTTGCGGGTCGTGGTGCCGGGCACTCCGTACGACGCGAAGGGCTTGTTCCTGCACGCGCTCCGCGGCAATGACCCGGTGCTGTTCCTTGAGCAGCGCGAGCTGTTGAGCGTAAAGGGCCCGGTTCCGGAAGAGCCGTACGAAATTCCGTTTGGCGTCGCCGATGTCGCCCGCGAGGGAACTGACGTGACTGTCGTCGCGCTCGCACTGATGCGCATGCACGCCCTGGCGGCGGCAGAGAAATTGGCGGCCGAAGGCATCTCGGTCGAAGTGATCGATCCCCGGACCGTCTCGCCGCTGGACACCGACACCATTCTCAAGTCAGTCGCCAAGACCGGCCGGCTGTTGATCGTCGACGAAACGTATGGGCCGTTTGGCCTTGGTTCCGAAGTGGCGGCCCACGTCGCCGACGCCGGCTTCAACGATCTCGACGCCCCGATCAAACGCCTTTACGGGGCTTTTACCCCTACGCCGTATAGTCCACCGCTCGAAAAAGTCGTTACGCCGCACGAAGAAGACATTCGTCGGGCAATCCTTGACCTGCTTGCTGAGTGAGATCGCGCAAAGATGGCCATTGATATCACAATTCCCCGGTTAGGCTGGTCAATGGAGGAAGGGATCCTCGTCAACTGGCTGAAGCGCGACGGCGATTTCGTCGCGCGCGGCGAAATGCTGTTCCTGCTCGAAAGCGATAAGGCGACGCAGGAGATCGAGTCGCTCGATGAAGGCGTATTGCATATTCCGGAGGGCGCGGCAAGGCCAGGCGACACCGTGGCCGTTGGGCAAGTAATTGGCGTGCTGCTGGCCAAGGGCGAGGCGCCTCCGACGAAGTCTGGCGGAACTGCGCCGCCGTCTGCGGACTCGACGAACGGAACTTCGCACGGAGCCGCGACCAGTGCGCCGCCGTCGCAGCCGGCGCCCGTTGCTGGCGGACCTGCCGCGCGCCGGCAGGCGCGAAAGCTGAGCCAGCAACAAGCGTCCACATCGACTAATGGCGCTGGCGCTCATGCTTCGCCTGCCACCACGCAATCAGTCGCCGAATTGGCTGAACTGCCGAAGACCGCGGCGCCGCAGAATCATGCCTCGCAGGCTACCGCGGTAACGCCACGCGCACGCCGAGTGGCGAGTGAATTGGGCGTCGAAGTCAGTGGGCTGGCCGGCACCGGACGTGATGGCCGCGTTCGCGAGCGAGACGTCCGAGCTGCCGCAGAGCGTGGTGAACCGTCGCGTCTCGCAAGTACTGCTGGGGCGAACAGCGGCGCGAAACCGGTCGCCGCCAGCAACATTCGCCGCACGATTGCCCGCCGCATGACGGCCAGCCACCAGACAACCGCGCCCGTCACGCTTACGAGCCGGGCCGACGCCACGAACTTGTTGAACGTGCGCGGCCAGTTCGTGGCCGCGGCTGGTAGCGGCGCCCTGGACATCGTTCCGTCGTTCACGGATTTGATCGCCAAGTTGGCTGCCGCCGCGCTCGCCGAGCATCCGCAACTAAACGCGCGGTGGGAAGACGAGCAGATTATCGAGCAGCCGGAGATTCATATTGGTGTCGCCGTAGATACCGAGGCGGGCCTGCTGGTTCCGGTGATCCGCAATGTTCCGCAGTTGCGAGTCCGCGAGATTGCAGCCCTGACGAAAGACCTGGTGGCCCGCGCCCGGGCTGGCGCCCTTACTGGCGCAGAGTTGCAAGGCGGGACATTCACGATCACCAATCTCGGCATGTACGGCATCGACGCCTTTACGCCGATCATCAATCCGCCAGAGACGGCCATTTTGGGCCTGGGCGCGATTCGTCGCGAGGCGATCTTCGAAGGCGAAAAGCTCGTCCCGCGAGACCTGCTGACGCTCAGCCTGACGTTCGACCATCGCGTGGTCGACGGCGCCCCAGCGGCTCGCTTTCTGCAATCACTGGTCCGAGCAATCGAACACGCCGCCGCGTTTCTGGCCTGAGTTCTTGTGGGTGCCATGCCCACGCTCGCCGTGGGCATGCTCTTAGAGTTTGGCGAAGCATGCCCACGCAAGCGTGGGCATGGCACTCGTTATTCTCTAACGGATAAAAACAACCAGGACGCCGCAAAGCGATCGCCTCGCGACATCCTGGTGTCTTCTCTCAGCGGTCTATCAAGGTGTGACCGTCTAACCTGCGGCCTCTGCGCGACGCTGAATTCGTCGTCCAACGAAGAGCAGCAGCACGCCACCGAGGCCTGACAGAATCCAACTCGTTGGTTCTGGCACAGCATGGGCGTTCACCCATTCGATCGCCGCGTCGTGCGACTCTTCGTCCAGTCCATTGTTATAGACGATCCAGATAGGATCTGAGTTTGCCAGCGATCCGTTCTTGAGCACGATCGACAGCGCGTAGATTCCAGGCGCGGCTTCCACTGCGTCGCCGGCGCCCCAATCACCGGGCCCCGCCGGTATGGAATTGCCGTCACTGCCGTTGATAAACGCGTTGAGGTGCTGGTGGATGCTGCCAGCGCCCGCGACCGTTCCGATCGAAAAGCCGCTGATCAGCGGAGTGCTGGTGCTGCCGATCAGCAGGTTGTTTGCTCCGCGATTCCAGCGCAATTGCTCGCTCATGGGAACAGAGGTCCAGGTGACTGCCCCGGCGCCGTCCCAATAGCTCAGATTAAACGGCAAACCCGACCCGCTGGCAGGGCCTAACACGTCAAACGACAACGCGCCGGCCTGCAGCCCGCTCCCAACCAGTGAGTTGAAGCCTGGATCTTGAGTAAAGAACGGATCGGCTGGATCCTCGCCGAAGTCATACCCAAAGACGCGAACGTCGGGTGTGGTGATTCCCGTCCCATCGTCGTACCCGTCCGTGGCAACCTTGCCAGCATCGTTTTTCGGCCGCACGTCATCGTGCGCGCAGGCTACGCCGACAAGCTGCCCTAGCGCCGAGATCGCCAAGGCAAATCCGCAAGGGCGGATAGTGCGCCACAACCAATTGCGTGTACTCATTAGAACGCTCCTCCAAGTTGCGCTCGTGCGAGAATGCGCGAGCAAAGGGAATAAAAAACAATGAGGTCAGACCAATTCGAGGGGATGATTTGATGAGCGGCGGCATGTGGCGCCGCCGGGGAACCTGCCTCCAGAGCGAACTCGCGCGGCGATCAACGCCGCGCCCATCACGGCGAGCAACAGCGTGCCAGGCTCAGGAAAGGGCAATGCCAACGCGCTGCCGCCCAAGGAATCGGCGGTTTGCAGCCAGTGATTGGCGATCAAAGTCAGGTCTTGGATGTCGACGCGGGTGTCGTAATTGGCGTCACCAATCGGTAGGTATTTGTCGTCGCCGACGGGCGCCGCTTGTAGCCAGTGATTGGCGACCAGAGTCAGATCCTGGATGTCGACCTGGCCATCGTTGTTGACGTCTCCTGGCAGAGTCAGTCGCTCCTTCGCCCAATCTTGCGCGGCGACGTATTCGGTGTCGCTGATGGCGCTGGTGACGAACAGCGTGTAGTAGGGAATCGAGTTCGCTAGGCCAGGCATCCGCACTTCCTGGGCGATCATGTACAGCCCTTCGGCCGGCGCGCCACCGCTGGTGGCCGTTAGCTGATAACTGGGGTGGCGATGCGCGCTCCCCGTAGGGCTGGTGTCTTGCAGCTTGACGCCTGTTACGCCCGCTGCGGCGCCGTCGACCGCTGTGCTGACATTGCCAACGGAGAGCGTGAACTTCTCGCCGGTCGCCGGTTGGAAGTTCACGTTCCCTTGGCCGTTCCAATACCACAGATTGCTGACGCTTTGCCCGCCGACCGAGACCGCCAGCATGTCGAAGTAGAGGCTCGTCGATGCCGGGAGCGCGAAATACCCATCCGGCACGTTGCCTGGGCTGACGGCGCTGTAGCCTGGATCAGAGCCGAAAAATGTGTCGTCCAGGTCGCGATAGAAGACTCGCACCGGCAAGGACAGGGCATTGCCGTTGTCAAAGTCATTGGCGCCAGTGACCAACCGACCGTTTGCGTCTTGCGCGACGAGATAATCAAAGTGCCAAGCATGGCTCACGCCTGGCGCCAAGAATAATGCAAGCCATAGCGAGGCGCCGAACGAAGTGATCTGGCGAATGTTGACTGTGCGAAATGTCGTCATGAGAAAACCTCTGCTGGTTGCGATCTTGCCTAATGGTGATTGCGCCCCTTGCCTGGAGCATTGTCAGCGGTAGAGATCCGGGTCTGGCAGCGCGAAGTTAAAACCGGAATTGCACCAGCCTTGGATCGTCAGCGCCGGGATCGTCTCGACGTGTCCATCGCCGAATAGGTAGTTGGCGCCCTGGCTGTGCTGATCGACCTGCACTTCGTTGCAAACATTTCGAAAGGTCAGCCCGGCGGCGAAATCGCGTTTGTTGAACCAACCGTACGATTCGACGTGCTCGTACTCGAATTCGACCGGCCGCATTACTGACCCTTCCATGGCGATGAGCGTGCGCGTGGTGCTTTGCAATCGCCACAGACTGCGAACCGAGTCCGGTCGGTCGTTGATCACGACGTAGCCATTCAGCACGTAGCTGGTCGAGCGGATCGCCAGCCGCGCTTCGCCGCTCGGGTCGTCAGGGCAAATGCGAATGCTGTCGACGTTTTCCTGAAAGGGCGCCAGCGTATTGACCCAGGAAAACGGGATGTCGCCGTCGTGGCACGAATCTGGGATGTATCCGTCGTGAATGTTGGCATACATGTGAATCGCCAGGCCCAGCTGACGGAGGTTGTTCTTGCATTTGGTGGACCGGCTGGCTGCGCGGACTGATTGCACGGCCGGCAGCAGCAAGGCGATCAACATGCCGATGATCGCCAGCACGACCAACAGCTCGATCAACGTCATGGCGCGCCGGGCCGCGCGGCGCGATGTTTGTGTTTTCATCCTGCGTCTCGACAAAAAAATGCGTAATGCATGGAATGCAACGTGAAAGTCCAATACGTCTCGCCCCTGCCGCGGCTGCGGCGGGCCGCGGTCTGACCAACCATTCGCCCTACCGCGAGCGCGCAGGCAGAGACGAGACAATGTCGTGCGATCGCGCGGCGCGCTAATTCAGCGATTCGTTACGCGTCTGCGCCTGCAAATGCGCAGTCACTAGCGGAATCGTGAGCATCGCAGTAGCGATTGCGCCGCGGATCTCGGATGTTGCTATGAGCGCGTGCCGGCGAACTTGCGGACCGCGGGCGATATCGACAGCGACGCTTTGCCAATCGCAACGCGCGCAGCGACACATTCGCCTGGCCGGTTCGTAGTGCGCTAGTAGCGCGTGGCCTAGAACTGGCGACGAGTCGCGCCGCCAGCCGGCTGAAATCCGCGTCAGGCCGGAGGGCCACGTGGAGAGTGAACGCCGAGCGAGAACTCGGTGAAACGCAGAGAGGGCGTTCGAGAGACGGCGGCCGTCGGTACGCGCTGTTCAAAAGACGCGCTAATCGGCGCGCGGAGCTGGCCCTGGCCGTGAAACTGGCAGATTGGGCAGTCCGAGGCGTGTAGCCCGACGTCGTCGGTCGCTGTTACGGCCAGCGAACCGTGGTCGTCTTCACCAGAGTGCGGATCTTCCGCCTCGTGGGCCTGGTTCGCGTGATGCGAACAGTGTTGGTGGCAAGGTTGTTCTTCGTGGGCGTCCGCCGCCGGTTGAAAGTGCGCCTGACCGTGGAGCGCCTGTCCGTGGGGCGAATGTCCATGAAAATGCCCGCAATCGACCAGTTCGTGCAACCCCTGGCCGAACAGCATCATCCCGCCGTACAGCACGGCGAGTAGCAGCGAGATCAGTCCTTGGCTGCGAAGCATCATGGATACTAGATACAGATACCACACGGTTGTAAATGCAAAGCGATTGCAAGTATTGCAAGTTGCTTGTCGGATGTCAACCTTTGTCTAGCTGTGCCGTCAGCAAATGTCCTAAGAGCGGTCGGCTCGTGGTTTCAGTGCTAGTGTCTTCGTCGACCGCCCCTGGCGCACGGTCCAGCGATGGTCAAAAGCGAGCCTCGACCAATTCCCTCTCGACCGTCGAGTATGGTAAACTTCGGGTGACCAACCATTCCGAGGTGTCCGTCGCGGCCAAACGCCGTCCGGCGACATTTTGTCCAATTTTTAGCAAAGCGGTTCCATGAAGAGCGAACGACCCGTGGCGGAGCGGGAGCGGCTGCGCGCACGCATTCGCGAGGCTGGCTTGCGCTGCACTGCCGCTCGGCTGGCGGTGCTGGGGGTGTTAAGCCGCGCGGCCCGTCCGCTCAGCCACGCGGACTGCGCGGCGAAGCTTGATAGCGCCGGTTTCGACCGCACGACGGTCTATCGCAACCTGGTCGAGCTATCCGAGGCCGACCTGGTTGCCCGCGTCGATTTGGGAGATCACGTCTGGCGATTCGAGATCCGCGGCGACGACAAGGCCCGCGCCGACAAGCACGCCCATTTCATCTGCGTCGACTGTGGCGAGATCACCTGCCTGCCAGACCTGGGCGTGCAGTTGAACCGGCAGAAGAAAGACTCGCCGCGGGCGGTGATCAGCGAAGTGACTGAAGTGCTGCTGAAGGGGCACTGTCAGAATTGCGTGTGAGTGCGAATGTGCGCCGCACTGCGCCGGTCCCACTAACCCGAAGCGCCAGCGACGGCTCTTTCGTATTCGTTGCATCGAGAAGTTGAAGAACCCTCGCTGGCGCGTCGGGTTAGTAAATCTACACGCGTTTGCTCAACCGCTCGGCTAATCGCGCCAAGGGCGCGCTGCAATCGTCGATCGGCAAGTGGACGTGGATCAGGCTCAGGCCGCTGTGGTCGGCCCAGGCTTTCCGCAGGGCCGCATCGAACTCTCCTTCGGTGCGGACCTCGTAGCCGGTTCCGCCGCCGAAGACCAGCGGCAGCTTTGAGTAGTTCCAGGGGTGGATCTCGTTGAACTCGCCCGGATGCAAGTAGCGCTCGGTCCCGTAGCCTTTGTTGTCGAGCACGATCACAATGTGATCGAAGCTGTGGCGGACGATATTCGAAAGTTCGTTGCCGGTCATCTGAAAGGCGCCGTCGCCAACCAGCACGACCGTCCGCATATCGGGCCGAGCCACTCCGGTCCCTAGCGACGCCGGCACGCCAAACCCCATCGACGTGTAATACGCCGGCGCGATAAACTCCGTGCGGGCGTGCGTTTGCAATTCTGTCGCAGCAAATAATGCATCGCCGACGTCCGAGATCACGATCGTGTTGGCGTCGAGCGATTCGTCCAACCGCGCAATCAGGCGCGTGATCGTCATTGGATCGTTGGCGCGCAGCTCGTACGGTTCGCCACTGCCGGTGGTGACCTCGGGCGGTTTGCGACGTGCCGGTGTCGGGCGCTCTTCGGCCAACGCGCGGATAAAATCTCCGAGCAGCACGTCGTGGTAGTAGTGACTGCGAATGCGCAGTTCGTCGGCCGTGACGTAAATGCACTTTGCCGGGTCGAGATTTGCGGTGTAAATGCCCATGTCGATGTCCGTGAGCATAGCGCCCAGCAACACGATGCAATCACTGTCTTCGACGAATCGCGTCACTTCTTCATGCCCCATCGCTCCTTCGTAGAGCCCAACATAGAGCGGGTGCGTTTCGGCGACGACGCTCTTACCCAGGATCGTCGCGGCGATGGGGATCTGCGCCTGTTCGGCAAGCTTCATCAGATCGTCGTGGAGGCCAAAGCGGTGGACTTCGACCCCGGCGATGATGACCGGCTTTTTGCATTGATTGAGGAGCTTGGCCGCTTCGGACGCCGCTTCGGCCAGCGCCGCCGGATCGCTCTTGGGCTCCGCGCGCTTGAATTCGTACGGCAAGCCGGGGACCACCTTGACCATGTCGCGCGGAATCTCAATGTAGCCAGGCCGCTTGTGCCGGGCCGCGGCCTCGAAGACCCGGTCGATCTCGCGAAACGCCGTGGCCGGGTCGACCAGTTCTGTCGCCGCGACGCAGAGTTTCTCAAAGACTTCGAACTGTGTGCGGAAGTCTCGCACCATATGATGCAGCAGTGGATTGTTCACGCGCTCACGCATACCGGGCGAGCCGGTGATGAGGATCACAGGTGATTTTTCAGCGTAGGCCCCGGCAATACTGTTGGCCACGCTCAGCCCGCCGACACAGTACGTGACACAAACGGCGCCCATGCCGTTGACCCGCGCGTAGGCGTCAGCGGCAAAACCAGCGTTGTCCTCGCGGCAGCAGCCAACCAGGTTGATCGGGCTGTGCTCCAGCATCGAATAGAACGCCAGGACGTAATCGCCGGGAATGCCGAAAACGTCGCGGATGCCGTGATCTTGCAAGCGGCGAATCAGAAACTCGCCGATCGAAAGCTCATCGACTGGCTTGGGTTCCTCTTTCACAGATTGCATATCCGCCTGAAGTCGCGTCATCGCCTGTCCTCCGTTCCGTGCGAACCGTGATCCGAATGAGAGAGCGCCGCTCCACGCGCTCCCGGGGGCCTGCGGACCAGAATATCCGCTCGCTGCATTCTACGCGACAGTCCATTCGGCGGTTTGACTGTTGATTCCGAAGTGAGATCTGCCGTGTGCCGCTGGCTTTGCCAGAGCTGACTATCGCCGGGCTTTACGCCGCGCCGGCCGAGCCCAGTGGCACGCAGCGGTCTGGACCGTGACTTCGGTGGACGAGGTGGCGTCTATTCGTCCAGTGTGCGCGAGCGGTTGCTATAGCGCGAAAGCCGCCTTTGCCGAGACCACAGCATCAGCCCCCAGAATCCCAAAAATGCGCACACGCAAGCCAGCACCATCAGGGCTCGGCCGGGATGGTGGTTGAAGCGGTACGCGCCGACGGCGTGAAAGATCCCCCAGCCCAGGACTGAGACCATGATCACAAGGAAGATGATCGGCATCGCTTTGGTCGAATTCGGCTGTTGCATGGCTGGATTACGTTCAAAGGGTAAGTGCCAGAGCAGGGCGCACACGCAGATGGGCGCCATCGCCCCGTTTGTTTCATTGTAGCTGGGCGGCGGAATTGAGATACAGGTCGTTCCGGGCGGGCCCTGTCGGTTTGTCCGGCAGCCGCTAAAATATCCCGTCCTGTCCCCTGCTTTGCGTTCCTGGCGCATGGGACACCAATACATCTCGCCCGAACCGAAGGACCGGTTGATGCCGACAAACGCCCCGCAGGTCGAACAACTGCGTTGGAAAAAGTTCCCCGTCCTCGACGATGGTTTTGTCACCCTGGTCGACGTGATGGGGGACGATTCCTCGGTCGTGCAGGCTGCGCGCGTCAGCTACGGCGAAGGGACGCGTCAGGTCTCCGACGACCGTGGACTGATCCGCTATTTGATGCGGCACCGCCATTCGACACCGTTCGAGATGGCCGAAATCAAGCTGTTGGTCCGCGTGCCGATGGACACGTGGCGGCAATGGATCCGCCACCGCACGGCGAATGTGAACGAGTATTCGACCCGCTATTCGCTGGCGATCGACGCGACTCAGACCACGCCGCCGGACGCCTGGCGCACGCAGGCCGCCAGCAATCGCCAGGGAAGCGGGGACCCGCTGCCGGAATCGCTCGGCCAGGAATTGTCCGCAGAAGAAGCGGCGCTCCAGCAGCAAGCCCGCGACGTCTACGAACGACGCATTGCCCGCGGCGTGGCGCGCGAGCAGGCCCGCAAGGATCTGCCCCTTTCGACATACACCGAGGCTTACTGGAAAGTCGATGTGCACAATCTGCTGCACTTCTTAGCGCTGCGAATGGACGCGCACGCGCAACTGGAAGTGCGGCAATATGCGTCGACGATCGGCCGTGAAATCTTGGCGCCACTATTCCCGCTCGTATGGGAGGCGTTCGAAGACTATCGGCTGGAAGGGATGTTCCTCACTCGGCTCGACCAAGGCGTGATCCGCCGGCTGAACGAGCGCCTGGCGGCGTCTGGGCGGGCCGTTGCAACCGACGAAGATTTTTTGGCAGTCCAGGACCCCACCTGGGCCAACATGAAACGGAATCGCGAGCGGGACGAATGCCGCGCCAAGCTTTGTTCGCTTGGGCTGCTCCCCGCGCTTGCCGTAGGAGAACTAACTGATGGCTGACAATGCAACCACTGCCGGAGCGGCAGCAAATTCCAAACTCGTTGCCGAACTACTCTCGCTCAATCAACGCTTGTTGGAGAGTATCTTCGCGGCGGATTGGGCGACGTACGAAAAGCTGTGCGACCCGAGCATTTCGTGCTTCGAACCCGAGGCCCGCGGCCGGCTGGCCGAAGGGATGGCGTTTCACAAGTATTATTTCGATCTCGGCAAGCCGTCGAAGTTGCCGCTGGTAACGATGGCGTCGCCCCATGTCCGCCTGCTGGGCGAAAACGCCGCGGTAATTAGCTACACGCGCCTGGTGCAAAAGCTCGACGCGAGCGGGGCGCCGATCACGACCGTGTTCGAAGAAACTCGGGTCTGGGAAAAGCAAGCCGGTGGCTGGAAACATGTCCATTTTCACCGCTCGACGAATGGATGAGGGAAGGCTTTGAGGACTTGAGGACTTGAGGAAGAGGGCGGCGAGGGAATCCTTCTCCCGCCGGGAGAGGGTGGTTTGCGTCAGCAAACCGGATGAGAGCAGAGCGCCACACATTGGTTGGCAACTTTCGCTTCATGTCACGCACAGGAGTGCGTGACCTACTGTGGGTTGAACACCCTGACTCACACAGGCCCTCTCCCGCATCGAGCGTGATGGAACCGTTCGCGCGCACTACAAGATTGAGCAAACGCGCATGAAAAAAGCCGCCCCAGATTTCTGATCTGTGGGCGGCTTTTGTATTTCTGTATCTGCGAAACCGTCGCGACTAGCGCGACATGATTTCGATAACCAGGGCCACGTTGACCGGCACGCTGAAATCGCCGGGGCCGGGGATGGCCGAGACGGTGACGCTCAGGCGACCCTTTTCGGCGTTGAGCCAGTGGGGGATTTCGATGTCGGCCTCGGCCTGCATCGCGCCGTAAAAGTTCACCAGGTTCGGACGATTCTTGACGCTGATCACGTCGCCCGGACGAACCAGGTAGCTGGCCGCCGACATCTTGCGACCGTTGACGTAGAAGTGACCGTGGGCGATCCCTTGGCGGGCTTGTGGACGGGTTTTCGTCAGGCCGCCGCGACGGATGACGTTGTCCAGCCGGCGCTCGCTGAGCGACAACAAGGCCTCGCCTGTGTCGCCGGTATGACGCTGCGCCATGTCGAACACGCGACGCAGCGGGCGCTCGTTCCAGCCGTAGTGGTGCTTCAGCTTCTGCTTCTCCATCAGCGCGGTACCGTAGCCCGACAGCTTGCGAGGACGAGGATGCATACCGGGTGGCGAGTCACGTCGATCGAGCGCCTTGCGGGCTCCGATGTTTTCGTAGACCGGGATGCCGAGTCTACGGTTGACTTTGCCTTTTGGACCGGTGTAGTGCGCCATGCGTTAAGACCCTTAGTAAATCAATTCACATTCGTTTGTGTTTGCTCGTGTCGCGCCTGAGCTTTCGCCCCCGTGGCGTCTAAAGCGCACAACGGGCGCGGAGACGTCGAGCGGCTGTTCTAAGAGGGGCCGCTCGCAACCGGGCTCCATCAGGGTTTACAATATCGTAAGCCCTTGGCCTGCCCAAGCATGCGACCAACTCTGAACGCGCGAACCGGAGAATCCTTCTCGGGGCCCTGCATCATATCCGAGGCCAAAATGGTGTCAAGCCGCACTCCTTGGACCCCGCAGCCGTACAGTATTCGGCGACGCGCAAAAACCGGTGGCGGGCGGTTGCGATTTGCTTGCCGCGATGCTTCGGCGCGTGGTAGGCTGAATCTCGGATTGCGAGCGCACGAATCGTTTGGGCAGGCGAGGGATTCCCCTCGGAACTGTCGACCGCGGCCTGGGTTTCATACCTAGTCGAGGTCCTTAGTTACGCGCGACGTCATTCTAGGAGCCAGGGGAGCCGGCCAGCATGTCCATTGCCGTCAAATGTCCCGCGTGCCAGACGTCGTTCAAAGTCAAAGACCGGTTCGCCGGCCTGAAAGGCAGATGCCCCGACTGTAAGGCGGTCGTGCGGGTGCCAGGCGTGGCCGCGTCGAAACCTTCTCTGGCGTCGCAACCCTCCGAGCCACTTGAGCCACAGACATTTGATCTGACCGAGCCACCAGCGGCGCCCTCGCGTCCAAGTCGGCAAGAGCGGCCCAAAGTCGTTCCGCCTGTTCCTCCGACGCTGCGACGTCCAAAGCCGGCTTACCCGGCGCCGATGGCCGAAGACGATGCTCCGCCCGTCGCCGGCCTATCGCCGCTCGACATTGGCGAGGATTTCAGTAAGCCGATCGCCTCGCGTCCCGTGCTGCACCGGGCGCCGCTCGGAATGGCCAGCCGAAGCCCCGGCGCCCAGGTTAGCGCTGGCCCCGGATTACAAGTTCCGACTTGGGCGTGGGGCGTCGTGGCTGTCGTTGGGATCCTGATGGTCGGCGGCGTCTCCGTGGTGGGCGTGTTCGCTTTGCAAAACAACAACTTTGCCAAGCCCGTGGCATCGGCCCCGCGGCCGCCTCAGCCGACGGTCGTCAAATCGAATCCCGCGCCGTTCAATCCCGAAGTAGGTAAAACCGTCGCGCTAAAGAACGACAAGCCCCAGGCCGGCGCCCCGCTGGAGGACATTGTCGACTACGTCAAGCACAGCATCGTCAAGATCGAAACGTCCGACGCCTTCAATCGCCGGACGGGATTGGGGTCGGGCTTCATCATCCACGCCAAGGGGCTCGTCGCCACGAACTACCATGTGGTTTCGGACGCCTCGAAGGCCGAGGTCGTTTTCAGCGATGGCACGCGGTACGGCGTCGAAGGCTATGTCGCTCTCAATCCCCAAACGGATCTCTGCATTCTCAAACTCAACGGCGTGCCGCCCAACGTCCGGGCGTTACAGCTTGTGACAGGCGCCGGACCGCGCGTGGCGTCAAAGGTTTACGCGATCGGTCATCCGCACGACCATGAATTCACCACGACGGGTGGGATCGTTTCGAGTGTGGTCCACACGGCCCAGTTGCCGGCCGACACCAAGGCCTGGCTGAAGGGTTCGCTGCAAGGAGAGCCTGACAACACTTGGATTCATCACGACGCCCGAATCTCGCCGGGCAACAGCGGTGGCCCGCTGATCGACGCCGCCGGAGACGTTTTAGGCGTGAACTCCTGGATCAACCAAGAGACCGGCTTAGGGTTTGCCATCCACTCGAAACACTTGCAAGAGTTGGTCGCGCGCGAATCGTCAACGGTGACTGCGCTCAAGGACAAACGCCGCAAACGAGAGGAATCGCCGGATGAGCAACTGGTCCGCGACAGCTTCGATCCCCAAAAGTTGCAAAAGTTGGCGGCGGAGCTTTCCGCCAAGCACTGGCAACCAGCGGGCGAAGAAGACTGCGCCTCGCTCGACTCGCTGGCCTTGGGAGTGACCATCATCCGCATGGTGCAAGACGGAGCCGGCCGGGGAAAAATTCCGGAGTCAGAGCGGGCGGCCATGATCAGCGTCGCCGATCAGATCATTGAAACGTTGCGGAAGGTGAAGTGGCAAGAAAACGAGCAGATCGTCCCCATCAACGCCCACGCGAACCGCCCAGGGCCAAGTCGCACCGGGGCGTTTCTGTTTGGTGTGTTTAAACAGCGGGTTGATTTGGGAAACCGGCAGCGCGGTTGGCTCATCGAACTGAAGGGGAGTAGCAAGCTCTACTTCATTCCATCCGATGAGAATGATCCGCAGTTCCGAGACGGTGACTGTGCCTTGGTGCTGGGCATCGCGGTTAACGAGGAGTTGCCGTTCGGAGAGAACCGGCTGAAGCCGATCAAAGCGCAGATCCTGTTGACGAACGTCATGCTCAAAGTTTCCGACGGACCGGCCGACTCGACGCCAGACCCATCGCCGGGCCCGGAATTCAACGACGGCCCACAGCCCAATCGAAGCCCGCCGGCCCCACGGCCCGGCTCGCGCAATCGCCCTGGCTCGCGCCGGCCGAATTCATTCCCGCGGGGGGCGAACTGACCCGCCGCTGTTGAGCGCCAGGTTGCCACCATCCATTGGAATGAGCGCGCCGGTGATCCAACTCGACGCGTCCGACGCCAGCAGCACCGCCAGCCCGCGAATATCATCGGGCTGGCCCATGCGACCGGTCGGAATGCCGCTGAGCCAGAGTTGCTTCATGTGTGGTTCTTTGGCCATGCGCTCGATCAGCCCTGGGTTGGTCACCTGCGCTGGCAGGATGGCGTTGACGCGAACGCCGAGCGAAGACCATTCGGTGCTCAATTCACGTGTCATTTGCGCAACGGCGCCCATGGCCATGCTATAGGCGATATGCCCACGCCCCAGCGAGGTGAGGCTGGCCAGTGACCCGATGTTGACAATACTGCCACGCCCCGCGGCGATCATCCGTCGGCCGGCATGTTGGCACATCGAGAAGCGGCCGATCACCAGATTCTCGAACGTGCGTCGCAATTGTTCGATCGTCAGATCCTCAGGCGGAGCCAACATGCCTTCGCCGGCGACGTTGCCCAAAAAGTCAATCCGGCCGTACTCGCGATCGACGCGCGTGAACAGCTCGGCGATTTGTTCGAGATTCGAGACGTCGACCGTCTCCGTAAGCGCCCGCCGACCAAGTTGCTTGATCTCTTCGGCCGTGTTCGCCAGGCCTTCGGCGCTGCGGTCGATCAGCATCAGGTCCATGCCATGCTCGGCCAGCGCCAGGGCCATGGCGCGCCCCAAACCACGGGCTGCGCCCGATACGACGCCGACTCGACCTGATAAATCAAACAAAGTGCTCACGGACAAGGCTCCGGTTGAATCGATGGGGTTGGTGTCTCAGGAGTGGAATTTTGCGGCTGGTCGCCCGTTCGCGATTGCAGTCGGCGGCCGGCGGCTGTCAGCCAATCGGCGGTTGGCACGGAGAAAGGGCGGAACTTTTCGAGTCGTCCTTCGTCTTCGCGATGCAGTAGCGCCCGATGGCGGCCGAGCTGACCGGCGGCCGGCGAATCAATCAATAGACTGGAGTCGGTGGCGCTCATCTGCAAGAGGACGCGCGTGTCGAACTCCTTCAACGATTGACGATCGAGGACGCGGTTGAAGTTCGTCAGCGTATCGCACCAGACGATCGTGTGCACCCCCACCGTAGGTCCTTCGCGCAGGATCTCGGCAAATTGGCGGTCTGGCTTGGGCGCCGACGGTTCGCTGGACCGTGAAAAACTGAAATCATCTTCCTGCTTTCGCAGCACTCGCAACCGCGCGAGATCAAAGATGAGCAGATATCGCGGCGCCGCGCCAGACGCGGCCGCTTGTCGTCGCGCTACATCGGCCGCCATTTCGGCCATGACCTTGGGCGCGTCCGGCGCCTCGGCCACGCTCACCCGGCCTGGCAGATAGGCGGAAAGCTTCCGCAGTAGGGGGCCGTAAGACGCTTCGACCGCGCCACCTAGCAGCACCTGAAATTGCGGGCCCGCCGCTGGGTCATGCGCAGGTAGCTGCGCGGCCAGGCTCAGAATGGTCGAAACCATCATGCCGGCGACCGCCTCGTCGTTTTGACCGAGCAGCAGCAAATTGGCGCCGCCACGCTGCTGGAAATCGGCTGAAGTGGCTTTGTCGATCGCCAGCGGTTCGCCCAACCAGGCTCGCGCGGCGCTGGCGCTCTTGGCGACCACTTCGCCGGATAACATCTCGGCAATCCCGGCGCTTCGCTCCAGATCGGCGGGTTGCGTTCCTTCGAAGACGATTTGCGGCGCCACCTTCAACTGCGGTCGCGCGGCTAGCAGCTCATGCACTCGGCCCAGGAAGATCTCGCGGCGTTCGTCCGGTAGCCAGACGACTTGGAATGGGTGGTTTCCCTCGACCAGGCCGCCGGCGTCGTTGTAGATCGCCTCGCCAGGGCGCGAGAGCAACCGGGCGGCCGAGTTGTCTTCGCTGAGGATCAGGTGGGCATCGTTCTCGCTGCATTGCAGCGCGATGCGGATTGCCATTTGACCGAGCGTGCTACGCGCCAGCGAGTAGGCGCCCCCCAGGGTTTGCGAACCCAGGTGAACGTGAATGCCAAATGCGCGACCTTGCCGCACCAGTCGATCGAGCAACAGCGACGCCTCTTGCGCCACTTTGTCGTCCTGGACGAAGAATTCCTGGAATTCGTCAACGATGAACAGAATGCGCGGCAGTTGATGCCCCTGATCACGGTAGCCGCCAATGTCTTGCACGCCGGCGGCGCGGAACGTTTCGCCCCGTTCGCGCATCAAATGATCCAGCCGCTGCATCACGCTCAGTCCGAACTCGCGCTCGCTCTCGATCGCCACGACGCGGGCATGCGGCAGATTGTGCGTGACGTAGGTTTTGAACTCGACTCCTTTTTTGAAGTCGATCAGATAAAGCTCCAGCTCGTCCGGCGCGTAGCGGAGCGCGGCGTTCGTGATCAGGGCATGTAGCAACGTCGACTTGCCCGACCCGGTCTTGCCGGCGATCAACACGTGTTGCGACGTGCCGAGCCCCAGCTTCAAGTGGGCCAGCCGCGTAGCGCCGGCCCGCCCCAGTGGCACGTCGATCCCGCGGCGGCTGTCGCCGGTCCAATACTCTTCTGGCGGAGGAGCGATCGCCTCGAATGGCACCTCGACCCGTTTGGCCGAAACGGCCGCGGCGCCAACGGCCTTCAACAGTTGCTTGCTCTGGTCCGTCGGCGGCGAGTCGACCGTTAGCGGCAATTCGCCCAGTTCCGGGTCTTCCCAGGTAACTTTATCTGCTGTGGCGGTAAATACTGTCGCGTGCGCTTTCAAGTCTGCCAGGCGAATGCCGGGGATTGCCGGCAAGCGGCTATCCTGACTGAGGATCACATGCACACCGCAGCGTCGACCGCTGGCGGCGATGCTCATCAGCCGGCGGGCGGCCGCTTCGTTGAAACCGGCCGGAAAGTTCGCCACGACCAGCACGCGGAACGGTTCGGCAATTTCGCCGGCTTGCAGGTTGTAGGCCTCGATCGAAGGAAACTCGTCGCGCAGATACTTCTGAATGACGGTTTCCATGTGCTCCGTCAGGTCGGCCAGGCGTTGCTCGATCTGCTGCGGCTCAGTCCAAATGCGGTGGCCGACCAGCGCTTCGTCGAAATCGGCCAAGTGCATGAACGCGGCGAAATTCTGACCGAGCCCGACCGGATCGACGATCGTAAACCGCACCTTGCCAGGCGGAACGGAAGTGGCCAGCCGCAGCATCATCACTTGCAGCAGTTCGACCGCGCGGCGCCGGCCGGCGTCTTGCGCTTTCACAAATATCGATGTCGCCGTTGGAAAATCGACCGCGGCCGGCAGCGCAAAAACTCCATCGTTGCCGGTGGATGGACCGACGTCAGGTCCGCTATTCGTGAGCTTGTTGTGCAGATCGAGCGAAAGCCAACCGAAACGAATCGCCTGCGGCATTGTTTCCGGCGGTTGCCATTGCCCCAGCAGCAATGTCTCCCAGCTTGGGCAGTCCGTATCAATCTGCTGGCGAATCGAGGCCACTTCGGCCTGCGCCGCGGCGTAGGCTTTTTGCCAGGCGACTTGCTGCTCGGCTTGCCTGCGTTCCAAGCGTTCGACCAGCTCGCGAACTTGCGTTTCGTTCCCGGACCGAAGTTCTTCGAGATCGCGCTGATGATTCTGCCGCGCTTCGACCGTTTGCACGGCGTGCTTTGTCAGCGCCAGTTTGAGCGCCGAGTCGAGTTCTGTTTGTAGGGCAATCAGCCGCTCATTAGCCGCGGCCAGCAGGGCAGGGGGCTCTGTCTCTCGGCGACGAGCACACGCGGCGAGCGTGGGGTTGTGCGCGTCATCGGCGCGTCGCGTGTCGGCGTCGCGCTGCTTCAAACTGTTTTCTTGATCGCGTTTGGTCTCGGCGATCGCCTCGTTCAGGCATTCCTGACACGCTTGCTTCGCGTCTTTCACCGCTTGGCAAAGGGGTCGGAAGATTTCGCTGGCGTGGCGACGGGCAATTGCCTTCAACCACGCGCTGACACCGATTCCTAGCAGCACCGTGGCGATTGCGCTCAGCCCAACCCAGACGAGCGGCTTCAAGTTGACCAGCCAGCCCAGGCCGCACATCAAGGGTGATGCAACGAGCGCTGCGCCAAGGTACACGCCTAATAGCCCGCCGCCTTGTGTGAACGCGGGGATCCGCAGGGCGCTGAGTTGTTGCAAGCACGAGTTGGCGGTTTCGATCGAGGCCGCGAACCAGTCTCGCGGCGAACCTTCGTGCGGCGAGATTGGTTCCGGGACCACTTCGGCCGCGCCCACTTCGCCGTTTGCTGCGTTGGCGTCGGCGCCGTCCGCGACCGGCGCCGGGGCGAATTCGGCCAGCACGTCAGCCGCTACGGTCGCCAGCTTATTTCGCTCAAGCCAATCGACCCCTTCTTGCTGCAGCGATTGGGCGCCGCGGTGGTCAGCCTGCAAATCTCGGCGCGTTTCGGCCAGGCGTTCTGACAGTTCCTTGCGTTTCGCCTCGTAGACGGTGCGAGCCAGCCAGCGGGCTTCGTTGTGGGCGTGCTTCGTTTTTTTCTCGATTTTATCCAGTTCGCTGGTGATCTTTTCGACCGCGAGCTGGCACTCGGTTTCGATCGTGTCGTGGTTCGTTTTGTGCCGCGACGTCAAGGTTTGTCGCGAGGTCTTGAGATCGCTTTCGGCCGCGGCCAGGTCGCGCCGTAGCTTGGCGTCGAGCTGCGCCTGGCGCTCGGCGAATTCGGCCTCGGCCTGCGCCTGGTCGGACCGATAGATCTGTGTGAGCGCGGTTTGGGCGGTGACGCGCTCGCCGACCAATCGCGTCAGTTCGCGCACCACCCGGCGAACTCGCTCGCTGAGAGCAAGGGACGACGCTGACGCTGGAGCGCCTGGCCGCGTGAGATCTGTGGAAGGTGTTTGCGGCGGATTCAACGGCATTCCTGCTCTACGCGCGAAAGTAGTTCCTGCATCCGTTCGACGGCGCGGAGGACCGTGTTGATCTTCGGTTCCAGCGGCGCCAGGTGATTCTCTTCGAAGTCGCGGCTGACCGCGTCGTTCCACTCCGACTGCGCATCGGCCCAGCTCGCGCGGAGCTTGAGCGCCGCGTCAGCCACCTTGGATTTGCCATCGTGTAAGTTCATGGCGACTCCTTGGCGCCGTTGGCGGCGCCCGGCTCGGGCGAGGTTGTCTCGGACCCCTCGGTTTCAGGCGGAGGAGTTGGCAGCGCGACCCGCGCGGCTTCGTCTGGACTGGTCGACGTAGTAACTCCCGGATTGCCCCCAGTCGGCGCCGCTAGTTCCAGGTAGCTGACTAGTTGTTGGGCAAGGCGCTCCAGCAGCAATGTTGCTTTCGGCAGGTCACCCAATAGCGCGCTGGCCAACGGTTCGGCCCGCATCCGGTATTCGAGCACCGCCTGGCGGACGGGCGGAATCCAGCGGCGCACGGCGGCCAGCTTTTCGTTGGCTTCTTCCAGCCGGCGTTTGGCGAGTTCGACGAGCTTCTTTTCCTGATAGCAGGAGGGGGTACGGTCGGCGTCGATCGTGGCGGCCAGGCAGCGGTGCAGATCGGTCTTCGCCTCGTTGAGGCGGTCTTCGCGCTGGCGGATCTGAGATTGCCAGTATTTGAGTTGATCGTTTTCGAGCCAGTCAACGAAGCGGTCGATCTCCATCCGGATCATCGTCAGCCCCAGGTCTGTGCCCTGGGCAAACGAGGCCAGCGCAGCGCGAAACCGGTCGAGCGCCTCGATCGATTGGACGTTGGCGGAACGGTTCATGCCTTTAGCCGCTTAGCGTTGACGGAGATAATCTTCGATCCGTTCCGCCTTGCGGAGCAAAAACGGCACGTGCTGCTCGACAGCTTCCATGAAGTGGTTGATCTGCTGCGTGGTCAGCTCGAATTCTTCGGTGAACTTTTGCTGCTCTTTGTCGCGCCAGGTGTTGCCGAGCGCCTTGAGCTGACCACCCAGGCTGAGCATCTGCCCCTGCAATTCGGCATGAAACCGCTTGAGGTTATTGGCAAACCGCCGCAGTTCCTCAGGATCGACAATGGCTTGCGACATGCGTCTCGGACCTCACTCAAAGGGGGACGGAAAGTGGAGGGCATTGTCCGCCGGCGCCGCCAATCGCCCACGGCCAAACGTCAGACTCCGCGATTCCGCCGATTGTTCCTACGACTCGCGCCCAGAATCCCGCCCCCCGGCGCGGCTCTATCTCAAGTCTAGGACCGGTTGCTGTGGATGTAAATGCAATCAGGGTCGGGGAGTTAGCGATTAAAGCAATCCGCTAGAATAGTGGTATGGCAACGTCCACGAATAGCCGCCGCTGGTTCCGCTTTCGTTTGCGGACGCTGTTGATTGTTGTCGCGGTAGTTGCGGCCTTTTCAGCGAGAATTGCAAATGAACGCCGACAGTCTCGATATGAACTGGCGCTTGCGGACACTCTGCGTACGCATGATTTAGGCATCGCAGACTTTGGTGGTCCATTTGACTCTTACGAACTTCGTTCTCGCGGTAAGCCACAGGGCTGGTGGCGTGACATGGCCAAAGTGGTTCTTGGCGAAAGGGCCACCACGGCAGGTAGTAGACGAGGCGAATGTGTTGATCTAACGCCACTGGCTGGTTTGACCAAGCTACAGGAGTTCATATCCCTTGACGCAAAGTTCGATGATTTGTCGCCTCTCGCTGGGCTGACCGACATGCACAAGTTGTTGGTATTTGGTGCGCCCGTGCAGGACCTAAAGCCGATCACCGGACTCACAAAATTGGAGTGGCTGAACCTTAGCGGCTCGCAAGTGAGAGATTTGTTGCCCCTCTCGGGCCATAAGAATTTGTGGTGCATCAGCATCGACGGCGCCCCAGTGGATGACCTCAGCCCACTTTCTGGTCTTAAGAACTTGTCGTGGCTCGAACTTCAAGGGACGCGCGTGACGGATCTTGCCCCTTTGGCCAATTGTAAGGCCCTCCGATCTGTGTTCCTCAACTCGACCAACGTCAAAGATATCGCGCCGCTAGGTGGACTCAATCAGCTGGATTACATCGATCTTAGCCAGACCAAGGTACGCGACATTGGAGCCCTCGCAAGGCTGCAGAATCTTACTCGCCTCAAGCTGAGTGACACCGCTGTAAGTGATCTCACGCCAATCGCTCATCATCGGAAGATGAAATCGTTTTATCTCAACCGTACCAATGTTGACGACGTGACCCCGTTGAAGCACTTAACGTCGCTCGAGGAAATACAACTTCATGATGTCAAGATTCGCGATCTGAGTCCCCTCGCCAGGTTGACGAACCTCATTCATCTTGCCTTTGACAATTCTCTGGTTGTAGACCTGAGTCCTTTGACAGAGCTGACGAAGCTGCAGTCGCTTCAATTCTCAGGCACGAATATCGA
>Ga0070665_100001097_pt1 | contig 33469 bp, 23 predicted proteins | sample KBSS13metaG_FD_65862 | JGI IMG/M metagenome (GOLD analysis project Ga0070665, IMG submission 65862) | Switchgrass rhizosphere microbial communities from Kellogg Biological Station, Michigan, USA - KBS S1-3 metaG | ecosystem: Host-associated > Plants > Roots > Rhizosphere > Soil ... | reverse complement strand
CTTGGTTTCGTGGACTTAAATTTTGTTGGAACAAGCTAATTGAAGCAAGGTTTGCCTTGCTTCAATTAGCTTGTTCTTATAGGTTTTTTAAGATGACTCGAATTTTCGGATAAGCTCTTAATCTATTTCTAGGCAGCATAATTAAGACATTCGGGAAAACTATCCATTTTCAAAACTTTAAACGCCCTCAGAAGTGCAATGCCAAAAACTTTCGTTGGCACTCCAGGGATACCGCCCATTTTTTCATCTTTATTATAATCAACGATACGTATTGGCTCGTCGTTAAAATTTTTTGTTGCAAAAAATTTAATTATTTTTGTGGACTTATCAATACACATATAAAAATTATTCATATTAAAATTTTCGCTGGAAATTTCATAATAACCAATTTGCCCATCCATACAAATTCTATATATTAATATTTCTCCGATAGCCACTTTTTTAATCCTACTTATAAGATTTTTCCCAATTATATATTTCATTTACAATCTCATGTGCTGTAGCATAAGGAATTTTAATTCCTTGCGTTGCGAAAGATTCTGCATATTCATGCTGTAACAAAACCAAATCTGAGTATACAAAATTACCATCTATTAAACGTTTCCATGCTGCAGCCATATCAGCATCAGGATCAAATCGCATAATACCTTGTTTTAATATATGTTCTTCAATAAATACATGATTCTTGATTGTGCTTAATATTTCTTTATCAATTCTGGTGTTTTTTGCTATCGCATTAATATCCACATCTGTTGATCTTATAAAATTATAAAATTCTTTTGTTTCCTCCTCTATTTTCTCAAATTTAGTGTAACTTATATTCATATTCAATAGTTCCCCCACATGATCATGACTTACCTCTTTAGACCATCCCTCAACATGTTTTTCAAGAATATTTAATTGATGCTTTGCTTTTGCAATTTCTTGTCGGGACATTTCTGCCAAGCTTAAAGAAACATCTTGAGTTACAACCAAAGGAGATCCCTGAAGTGCTGGCGCAACATCAGCAACCGCAGTCTGTGCTGATGCATTAATACTTTCTTTAGCTGCTTTATCAACCAACTGTTTTTCAACTGTATTCAGCACCTTGGCAGGTACAACATGTTCAACCAAGTCTTCAACAAAGGAAGGATTTAAATGTTTATTAACATTATCAACAATCTTATTTTTAACTTTGTCGATAATCTTATTTTCAGCAATAACAATCTTGGTTTCTAATTGATTAACGCAGTGATTAAGATTGTTTACCACTGTACCAAATCTAGTACTTGCAATCTTGTTACCGGCAACAGCTAAAGTATCTGCTAATTCACCTAAAGCAAATTTAAGACCTGGAGTAGATTCTAAAACAACAGCAATAGCTGCCTGAGCAGTTGGATACATAGCATGACCAACTTTAAAACCAATTTTTATAGCTGTACCAAATGCAACTTGAGTAACAACTTCTATGCCCAACTGCTGCAATGCTGCTTGAGGGCCACCTTCTTTATATGCATTATTTATCTGATATGCTGAATAGGCTACACCAGCGGTAACTATGCCATATCCAACTAAAATAAGAAAATTATTATCAACTGCTTTTGTTGCTGTATCATAGGCAATATTTATATCTTGCTGTGCAAGAGCAGCAACAGCTGTAGCAATCATTTTTGATGCATCTGCAATAGAGTGTGTTTGCTTTAAATACTGCGCAAGTTGTTGATTCCATACAGCAGTAAATTCATCATGCGTTAAAGAACGACCCTGTTGAGATTCTATTTTCAAAATATCATCAAGTGATGGCGGCTTAGGGCAGGCAACATCAGCAATAGTTTCTGCAATTCCTGCTCCAATGGCACCTGCAATAGCACCATTTTTTCCATCAACTATAGCACCCTGTAAAGCTCCTAGGCCTGTATGCAATCCTTTATGAACACCTGATCCAATTTTTCCGTCGCCATATGCTTGGCCTATCTGATGGCTGCATGCAACACCCAAAGTGCTTGCCGCAGCTGACTTCAAACGATCCTTTAGCACTCTTTTAGGATTTTTTCCTTGAGCAATATCTGCACCAGCTTTTATACCGTTGGTAATAAACTCACGTGACGCTGCATTCGCCAAGCATTGGCCAAATGTTGTTGCTTGAGAAGGGGATGAAATAACATTATCCAAAATCTTATGAGCTCCGCCAGTGGCAGCTGCAATAAGGGTTGTTAGCGCAATAGTACATACAGTTTCTTTACTTGCTAGTTCTCGTGCTGCTTTTTTTAAATCACCATTACAATGAGCCAAGGTCTTAAGCGTTTCCATGCATAATGCATTTACTGTCCCGCACACAGCTTGCTTTGTCACAACTGCGGTAACTGCCGATTTAATCTGCAATTTTGTTGCAAGCCCTGCACCAAGAGAAGATCCTACGCCTTGTAATGCCATAGAAAGAGATAATGCAATAAGACTCATTGCTAAAGGGGTAGGTCGATTAAAAGATTGCTTTTGATGTTGATGCACCTGCTCAATTACTGAAGACGTTATACATGCATTCTCATTTGTTGCATTAATAACAGGAGGAGCGCTACCTATAGTGTTTTCAATATAGATTGCTTGAGCATTAGTATTAATAGTCCCACTATATGATTGATCAACGGTCACATCATGTGATTGTATATTCGTTTTTCTATCCCAGAGCCCTAGATATCTTCCATCTTTATAAGAAGTTTCGTGAGTTGTTTGTTGGGCCGAATGAATTTCTATTTCAGGAGCATTAATAGTTATTGATGGAGCATTACATTCTATATACAAAGAAACTGGATCATCAGAAATAAGAACAGAAGGAGTTCCACTTTTAAACAGGAGAGGTTTTTGGTGAATTGAAATTAATTGAGAGCATGTTGTTACTTTATTTATACCAACTTGCTTTGTTTCTTTGGTCTGAATATGTGTATCATAAATAAGAACTTCTTTAAATTTCCCCTGAATAACATCACCTCCTTTTGAATCAAAAATAGTACCATGTAACTCTGCAATATTTCCTACATAACCATGGGTAGCTCCATCAGAAGTAAATGCGCAAGGAACCATCGTGGTCGTTTTATTTTCTGTTGTGGTAATAGTCGTTTTTCTTATTTTTCCCGCTTCATATTCTTCTTTTTTATTATATTCCTGCACCTCAAAAGCATCCGTGATTAATTTGTTGCCCACAAATAACTGTGTACCTTCAATACCAGAATGCACATGCGTTGCTTTATATCGTAAATCTTCTTGCGCCTGAATAATTACATTTTTTCCTGATACATTATTTTTTTGACATGTCTCTGTATAATTTTCACCAGAGCATTCACGAGTAACATGTCCTTGCGAAGAAATATTTTTTCCTATTAAAGCAGTTGTTTCTTGAGATTTTACCGATGCATGATGAATATCGCCTTGTGCTTGCAACAAAAGAGACTTATCTGATAGCAAGTCTTGATCACATTTAATAGAACCATTCGTTTGCACATGAAAAGTATGAGATATATCATGTTGTTCCTTAAGATGAACATCTTGTTCCTGTGCATTAATAAGCACCGTGCCATTTTTATGAACATTCAATAATGTATTGTGCCCATCGGCTAATTTATCGGCTATATTATTTTCTAATGTCCCACTATACATTAGATGATCCACAGATCCAATACTTTCAAGTTTCTGTGCCTTACCGTTAAATTTCAATGTTACCAGACCATTTATCGTTCCGTGATTATCTATCTGATCCGTTGTTATTAAGGTACCATTTTGAGAATTTATGGTATTACCTTTTTCTCCTTGAATTGATTGAGCTGTAATAGTAGCCGTATTTACATCTATAAGAGAGTCATTTTTCAAATATAATTTTTCTGCATTGATAGCTGTACATCCATCCTCTGTGGTTGTATATATTTTACTACTATTCTCCAAAATGACTTCTTTACCTTGCACCATTATCTGTTTACCCTCAAGGGTACCTTGATTAATAACTGTTTGAGTTGCAATAATATTCATTTTATCTTGAGAAACAATAGATGCATTTTCTTTAATGAGTAAATCTTTTGCATGAGCAGTAACATGATGAGCGTTAATTCCTCTATCTAATACTGCATTATTATGAGCTTTTAAAAATGCATTATTATATGCATATGTCTTACCAGCAACCACTAAATCATTAGCTAATAAAGAAATATTAGCAGCCGCGGTTATACCCTCACTTAAGTATGAATTAAATGCATCTACAACAACATTGCCTCCGGTCATAATTCCGGTATTAGTTCCTGAAATAGTGTTAATAGAATGATTGTTAGCAAAAAAAGAAACCCCAGAATTTGCAGTATATAACGATTGATGATTACCATTAATGCCTAACATAAAACCATCATTGATATCTAATAAAGAATTTCTTGATAATTGAGGTCCTACAATTGACACTGCAGTCGATGCGGCAGCGGAAATTTGTGAGCCAGCACATGACACAACTACCTCAAAACTTGGCCAAGCCATTTTATTAGTTATTTTTTGCTCTGTAGAATTTTTTGTTATGTCAAATTGATCTTTCACGTAATTTTGAATATTTTGAGAAGCTTCCGGCCCTATGAAATCTATCAGTTTTTCTTTTTGAGTGACTTGTCCTGGTGCTATCTGTTGTCCTAGGTGATACGCCAGTTCCCCTGTTTGGGCAACTGTTGTAAGCATATTCTTTGTTTGGAATAAAACGGGCAAAACATCACTTACGCAAAGATCTTTTTTCTCATACAATTGGGTTATATCATTTATTAATGATTGTCCTTGTCCCAAAAGACTCGCCTTTTCGTCGATAAAGCACATTGCAGCTGTTTTTGATAACGAGTAAATCTTACCCAAGTGAGGTACAAATGGTAACGCAAATTGAGGTACAAATAGTAACGCCAATTGGGGTAAAAATTGAAACACAAAATTTTCAGCCAATCTCCATTTATTTTGTTTTAATAATTTTTTTAAATCAGCTAAAGATTTAAATTCGGGCACCAATATCCCTTTATTATAATTAATAAAAGAATTCTGAAATATATTATTCCCTCTATATATGCCTAATAAGTTCACATCTATAATTGAATTGGTACAGATAGGATCGGCGCTCATATAGCCAAAAGTATTCAAACAAACAAGAGCATCTATCTTAAGATTATTCTCTACATTGATAAGGCCTATTTGATTCCAAAAACAGCGATCTGCCCTAATATGAGCATCGTTTGAATTAATGGTTCCAGAGTTTACTACATATTTGGCATGCGCTGATAAATTAGAAGCGGTAAGAGTACCTTTATTATGAATTGTTTGTGTTGCCTCTAACACTGCTTTATCTACACAAACATTAGACGTTGCTTGCAAAATTATACGTGCCGCATTTACTTTAAGCTGATTTGATGCTCCTATTTTGCCAATAGCTGTTACTTTTCCTCCAGCACTAATTGATCCGTTTTGTATATCCAATACACCATCAAGACGTATATTATCATCAGCTGTATAATAAACATCCTTAGCTTTTACATTTGATTTTTGTGGGCAGGATATATTTTGAGCTTTAACATTCAACCGTTCACTAGCATTAAGGATTCCATTATTTATTGCTTGTTCTTGAGCATCAATCATGCAATTTTCAGTTTTTAGCTGTCCATCGTTTTGCCAATGAGATCTTAACCGAGAAAATGAATCTTTTACTGTATTATTAGTTTGAAAAACTGCATTTTTAGTATCGATATTAGATGTTTCGGCAAAATATATATTCTGAGCTTTAACTTGAAATAATTCCTTAGTATTTACGCTTCCATTATTAATTACTCGCTCTTGAGCGTCAATAATACAATTTTCAGCTTTTAACTGTCCATCATTTTGCCAATGAGGCCTTAATCCAAAATGTGCATACTCTACGGCATCAGAATTAATGTGAAAAAATATATTTTTAGCGCTAATATCAGATTTTTTGTTAAGATGCATATTTTGAGTCTTAACTTGAAATAATTCGCTAGCATGCATAATTCCGTTATTTATTGTTCGTTTTGGAACATCAATAACACATTGCTCAGCGTTCAAATATCCATCATTTTGCCAATTAAAATTGGATTTAAAATAAGCACTTGGTGTATCGATTTTAGATTTTTCATGAAACTTAATATCTTTAACATCTACAATAAGCTGATCCGATACCTGTAAACTTCCTTCGTTATAAAAACAAAATGCATTATACCAATACCGTACATTAGAAAGGTTTGCTTGAGTAATAATTACCTTAGGAGCGTTGATAGTTCCATAATTTTTTATATCACCCGCCATCACAACTTGTTCGGCAGTTACTGTGCCATGTTGCCTAATATTTTTTGATTGCAAACAAGTATGGGATGATCCTAAATAAGAAAAAATTTCTATATTATTATCAAATTTCAGGTTTATATTTTTTGCATTAATATCTCCATTTATGTATGCGTCATTTCCGTGCAATGTAATATCTTTAAAAGCAGTAATTGGTTTATGTATATTAAGAGAATAAGCATCAATTTGCCCATTAACCACGCCTAAATTGCCAACTGAATTATATAAATTGGTTGATTTAATATTTAAATTATACGCACCCAAATTTCCTACATTTTTTCCATCTCGTGTATTAATAGTATTATTAACATAGAGAGAAGTATTTAAGTTGCGGTTATATAAACTAGAGCTATGATTATTAATTCCTATTGTTATACCCTGATTAACATCAAAAATCGTATCAATATTAACCGTTGGTGCGTAAATAGACATAACCGTGGTTGGTAGTTGTTGCACTACATTTATGGATTGAGCTGCAATTTCGGATAAAAAATTACGCTTTTTTGGTGTTTCAATAGTTGAAGAATTGGATAAAGAAGAATGACTCTTGTTAAGATTATATGCTTGTTTTGCAGAACTAAATATATTTTTCATTAAGCATATCAAAACAATTGCATTGCTTACTTCAACATTTCCCTTTTTATATAAAGAACTAACGGTACCACATAAAGTTTTTCCTTGCTGAAAAACTCCGTATATGGTTTTTAGCATTGTATACTTTAAACCATATACGGGAAAAAGTATCCTAAAGATAGACTCTCCCGCTCTCCGTATATTTGGCCAAGAATATATTTCAGCAAGCGTGCTAAATTTTGGAATAAATAATCCTGCGTTGATAGACGCAAGAGAATTAAAATCCATATTTTTTGCTGCATATATTCCTAATATGTTAAGCCCTATAACAGAATTTATTGTAAGATTTTGAGCATGAGTTAATCCGAATAAATTAAAAAAAAGAGGCGTGTGTATTGTAAGATTATTTTTAGCATTTAAAGTGCTAAAAATTTTATTATAAAAATAACGATCTGCTTTAATATCTGAGCTATTTGCCGTAATTTTTCCTTTATTACTTATATAACGAGAATGTGCTGATAGATGATGCTTAACTTCAATAGTTCCCTCATTTTGTATTGTTTCATTGATCGTAAGATTAGCATTATCAACAATGAGAGAAGATGTTTTTTCTAAGTTTATATTTTTAGAATTAACATCCAGTGAGCCCAAAATTTTTATCATCCCTGCATTGATCATATCTTCTTGAATTTTTAAATAAGCATTCTCAAAAATACAGCGGTGAGATGCGTCTGAACTAAAACTTTTACCTATAAAATATAAATTTTTAGCTTCAAAAAAACCTTTTAAATTCAAAGAAGTAATAAACAATTTCCACATACCCTTTACCTGCCAGACGGATGAAGAAGTACTGGAGAAAATATCTCCTTTTTCCATAACACAGTCATTGGAAACATTAAGGTTTCCACTATTATTAAACAATTTACTGGCGCAATGAAAAGTATTGCCAATGGTAAGATACCCTTCATTGTTGATTGTATTTCCCTCAAAATATATATTATGAGAAATAAGCCTACCTGAATTTTTAAATACCAAGGACGTAATTAATGATTCTTTTTTGCAATCAATTATTCCTTCGTTTGCTATCAAAGACTGTGCTGTTAAAGTAAGTGAATTATGCATATTTAAAGAACTTTTGGGCATAATTTCAAATTTTTTTCCTTCAAACAAAAAATCGTTGCATGTTAATTGAGTATGACTTTTGCAATTATTTGCGTGAATAATAAGGCCATTATGACTAAAAAACTCATCATAAAAATCAATGGTTTTACCTGCTATGTAAGCAGAATAGGCATCAATTTTTTTTTCAAATATAAATCGACCTTGTGTATTAATAGTAAGAGACCCAGCTTGATAAGGAATCTGTAAAGAAAAAGTCCGACCTTTACCGTTATTAGCTGTAAAATTAATTTCATCATCAATCTGTATCAATTTTGCAACTGATTTACCATCTAGTAAATACTGAGTAATACACGGTTCTTGATTACGATTAAAAATAAGTGGGTATAAGCTTGCATCATTATTTTGTAATACAATCAATTGCTGTTTAAAGCAGGCCATAGATGAAGGAGATTTGAGCAATATACTTTGCTTTTTCTGAGCATTTCTTCCATAATTACGCTTTTTATTGAGCTCATAGTTATACATAGACAATAAATTCATTGAAACACAAAGAATAGCCAAAACAAACCCATAATAAAATCGTTGAAACACTGTTTTCCTTTTTTGATGATTAATTTTGTATGCAAAAAAACATATTGTCCCAACAAAAATTATGGGCATATAATATGATTAAACAATATTAACTAATAGATAGATGAGGACATTAAATATTTTTGAAAATCTACAAAAACATATTGAATAAAAGAATAAACAATAGAAATCAACAAGAATGTGGTTATCATTTGTTGCTCCAGCAAAATGATTTATTAATAACTGTTTTTAGCTGACTTAAACTAAGCAAAGTAAACCTATTTGTCAAGACAGAACCTGCGTCCCTTACCTTTCTTGATCAGATGAATAATATGTCTAACTTCTTTATATTTAAACTTCTTTAATCTTTTAAAATGATTTTTTACAAATTCATTATTACCATAAAATTGTTTATAATACTTAAGTAATTTTTTTTGTCTTCTGAGCAAACGAGCCTCAGATTTATTTTCTTTTTCTCCTACAGCAGCAATAATCTTTTTATACAGATAAGCTTGGCGATACGCTGCAAGAACTTTGCGAAATTTTCTTTGATTCAAACAATGCGGAGGGGGCGTGTTGCCTAAAAAATTAAATTGTACAAAAGTAGGATTTCCTACTGGCAGATAAGAAAGTGTATAATTAGGAACTGTTCCGGTAAACGTAACGGTATCAAAGACACCGGTAATACCAGACGAATTAAGAATTGTGTAGATTCCCGGCTGAGCATTTGCATCTAATTCGATTTCCAATGTACCCGCTAACGATGCCGGACCGGTAACAGAAATCAATGATGTACCATTTGAATCAATTTTAATATGCACAAGGCTTCCGAGAGTATTATTATTTTGATCTGCTGAGGTAAGACTCAAGCTGCCAAGAGTGAGTGTACTTGCTGTATCAGGAAAGATAATTCCCGAATTTGCAAAAACGTTCCCCGTTACTGTTCCCATTCCACTGAGAGTGCCGCGCTGCTGACCAAAACCAATACTTCTACAAACGTACATAGATGCTCCATTAATGAGCCCATTCACTTTAAAATTAGCATTGTTAATGATAATAGTTCCTGAATAGTCTGTTGTTCCGTTGTAAACGACTGTTCCATTTCCTCTGACAAAGATATTTGTTCCCCCTACACCAAAAGCTGTGTCATCAGCAAACGCCACCTGATTGCCAAGCGTTAAAAGATCATTAACATCTTGCGCCATGAATGTTAAAGAAGATCCAGAACGCAGGAAAATACTATTTCCCATCGCTGACCCATTTACACCATCTTCCGCTCCCGGACCGCCAACACCATGAATTCCTGCTTGTGTTACATTATCTATTGTATTAAAAATTGTTGGAATACCTGAAAAAGCTTGTATCGTGAAATTCAAATTATTATCCACAAATATAGCTCCGCCCAGGCCACTTCCACCACCTCCGCCGCCACCACCAAAACCTGCTCCGTAACTATTTGCACCCGCTCCGCCTGATCCTCCACCAAGATTACCTATATCATTTCCACCCACAGCAACAGAACCATTAGAAGGACCACCTCCTGCTCCACCGCCTCCACCAAGAGAATTACCACCTGAGGCAAACGTAATGCCAGATTGATTTACTCCTCCGCCACCGCCTCCTCCACCAACACCGCCAGACCCACCTTGCACCGTATAATCAGCATCATAAGCACCGGTACCAGCTCCACCACCACCTCCGGCACCATAACCGCCGCTGCCTGCTTGTCCATCTATTCCATTGCTAAAAGATATTATAACAACCGCGCCACCACCACCGCCACCACCGTCTCCTCCATTTCCACCGGAAGGTACTGCACTGCCTCCGGGCGCTATACTACCTTGTGCCAAAACTCCATTTGACCCAGCACTTCCGCCGCCACCACCTCCGGTAGTACCGCCACCACCACCTCCAGCATTATTCCCTGCGCTGTTTCCATCTGCACCTGAACCCCCAAAAATTGAAAGACCATAGCCATTACCATCTATACCAAAACCTTGATCAGCTCCTCCGTTGCCTAGATTATTGAGAACTCCTATGACAGCTTGCGATCCAATCCCACCGCCACCGCCGCCCCCGCCACCTAAATTATCAGTTGAAAGAGTAACATCTCCACCATTGCCCCCGAAACCTCCACCTCCACCTCCTCCGGTACTTCCTGTAGTAGTAATAGAACCGCCGTTGCCATTAAAACCGCCACCACCGCCACCGCCTTCATTACCCGTAGAAGAAAGACCTATATAACTTCCTCCGTTTCCTCCAACAGCAGAACAGTTGTCAATTGCTACATTTATCAAAATAATTGAAGGACTTGCACCATTTAAAAAAAATTGCGGTGCGTAAATGGCCCCTCCAGCACCCATGCCACCGCCACCACCTGAAATTCCGTCCCCACCATTACCACCTTTTGCGCTAAGATTTTGAAAGTTCATATTTTGGATAGTTACATTTCCCATTGGTATAAAAAATCCACTATAGGCACCGCTATTACCATCAATGGTAACAGTAGGAATTGAACCAACATTACCAATAGTGATATTGACCGGATTTAAGGAATTATTAATAATCGGTAAAATTCCATTAAGCTGAATAGTCATGGGAAAATCAAAAACAATTGCATAATCATCAGGTACGGAATTTAAGCCTTGATTCATTACATTCAAACAATATCTAAAATCACCTATCTCTCCCATACCACCTGGATTATTATCTGAATTTAATGTTACATGAAGTGTTGTTAATCCTTGCAAAGAATGACTTAAAAAAAGAAAAATCAAATATCTCAATTTGAGCATAATAAATCCTCTATTACTTTTTTCAACATCATAATTATTTTTTCATCATGATATTGTTTTAAGAAAAAATTCAAGACTTAAATTTCGGCAAAAGTGCAAAATTATTTTTTTGCAATGTGTAGTTAGGTCTCATAGCAAATGCAATAGCGGCATATCGAATTTTTCCGCTTTGCTCAACAATATGAGGAGTGGGATAAATAGAAAATTCTGTTAAAAATGTTCCTGGAATAAGTAAAATAGAATTCTCCTTATATGATCTTGCAAACTTCCTTACCGAAGAAAAAAAATCATCAACAGTAAACGTTGATTTATAAGGCGAAAGAAGCAGTGATTGATTATCAGTGCTATCAAGAAAAAGCGAAAATGCGGTTCCATCATAATGGGGGCGCACAGGATTATAAGAAGGAAGATATTTTACCACCTTTAAAAGTATAGGAACTTGCCCATATTTTGAAACAAAAACGTTGTCCACATTTAATTGAGCGGCCGCTTCATTAAATAATTTTCTACTTGAGTGTTGGATCTCAAAACAACGTGCAAAAAAATTAGTGATTTGCCAGACCTGTTTAAATTCTGGATAACAAAAAAAAATAAAATCTTGAAAATGAGTTGAATAATAAAAAGAAATTTGGTTTTTCCCTTCTCTTTTTGATTCATCATAAAAACCAAAAAAATCAGTCGAATAATAATTTCTCTCTTTTGAACGAATAAAACGTTCTTTTACGATATATAATTTTTGGGCCCACGCTGGATTTGCTTGCAAAAATGTTACGAACTCATCAAAATCTGCATACAGAGAATCGTACGTTGCAATTGTATGATTTTTATCACAAATTTCTAAATAACCAACTTGATCAAACTGCTCTTTCAGAGAGATTGTATAAATAGATTGAGCAGATAAGAATAAAATCCACGTACATAAAATTTTTTGAATAAACATAAATTTATTCTATAATTTCTTCTTTAAACTTGTCAATTTATAGATGATTTAAGAAAATCATGTACCCTAATAATTTTATTCACTGCCAATTTAAGCTACTTTTTCTAATTAATAAACAGTCTGCCAAAAATTTTGTTCCGCCTCTTCGCTTGGCCGAGCCATATTTTTAAATACACTTTTAAGAGATAAAGGTTTTTTGATCAAACGATTAATTCGATAACATAAATATTGAATTTCATTAAAATTGGTATTCATGTATCGACTCATTTCTTTTTGTGTTGACAAATCAGGATTATAATTAGCTTGCTTGCCTATATCAACCCATAATCTATACAATTCTGTGGGTGGATATTGATTGCTCAATATTTTCAAAGTCTGTCTTATATGCTTGAGCACTTTAATTTCTTCTAATGATAATTCTTCTTTGTTTAAAGACTGTAAATAATCACCTGTTCTTGCTGCAAGCAATTCACTTGATCTAGAAAGAGGAATAAATGCTGAAGCAAAGTCAATACCATAAAGTTGATTAGTCTTTTTGTGTAATAAAACATTTCCATTATTGCAATCCCTATTATTAATAAAGATATTAAATGCAGCAATGTCTTTCAATTGGGCATGCTTTGTAACGAGATTTTTTAAATGCTCTCTTGTTGTAATTGCTTCATTTATAAAATCATTATCAATATTATCATGTTCATTTTTTATTTGTTCGCCTTCTATATACATATGAACTGTTGTTATATTATTAATTTCCTTTCCATTCAATATAACCTTATTTGACGGAAAGATTTGCACTTGATTAGTATTTATAACTTCTTTTCCTATTGCAGCGGCAAGAGCTTCGGCAACCCCATCGCTTGAACAGAAATGCTCTTTAATTATGAATTTTTGCTTATTAGCATCTTCTACGACATCCACTCCTCCTCTAACGGAAGGAATTCTGCCAAGTAGTTTAAAAGGCCCAAAAGATTTAAATGGTTTTGGTTGGCCCTCTGCTGGTTTTCCCGCAATAAATAGAGGCAAAGAAAGCAATAAGCTTATTAGCACTATAAATTGTCTTGTTTTGACTAAATTCATAATATTATGCCTTTTATGATGATTTATATTATATTCTATAATTTACATCATAACAAATAATGACAAATTGTCAATTGCGTCCGTGTTGGTAAAATGCATAAAAAAAGGTAAGAAAAATCCCTCTACTTCGTTAAAAATCAATCGATTGATGCAACAATAGTTCAATAGCCTTTACTTCTTTAAATATCAATCTTTGGGTAATTTTTTAAAATCTAACTTTTAAAAAAGCTGCCCTGCCAGCCGTAGCTTTAGCGAAGGCTGACACCCCATACAAAACAATCTCTTAGAATTTTTTCATTTGCAGACATAAAATATAAAAATGATTTAAATTAATATTATTCGCTCAAGTCGTCTAGTTTTTTCGTGTTATTATTATTGAAGAAAAAATTTTCTTTAGAAATTACCTTTTTGCCCGTTTGTTTTTCAATGTCCTTACGAGTTCTGCCAGCTACTGCCCCACCAACTTTTGCATCACTTCGCAGCTTATCTAATCCTTGTGAGTTTTTTTGTTGCGTAATTTAGGCTGTAGTCGCTTCACCAAGCATAGTAATGATAAGTTCAAGATCGGTCATGTGATCCCGCAAATTTTCTCTTTCAATACCTTTAAATTGTTTATACTCTTGAACCTTTAAATCAAAAGCTCCCTGCATAATATCATTAGTCAATATTGCATAATCAATAGATCTTTTAACTCCCCTTTCAGCCCATTCATCAGTTAAACTATGGCGAACAGATATACCTCGCATGCGTTTATCAATCCAACTCTTATCATAACCTTTTTTTTCGTAAATATTTTTAACTCTATCCATTCCCAATTCAGGATTTTCAATTTCATCTATACGCTCTTTGGCTATTTTTGCTAACCATAATTTAAATGGTTCAGCCTTTGGGGATGGTATTGATTGAATAATACGGAAAACACCCTCTGTATTAGCACAGTCAGTTATACGTTTTTTACCATCTAATGCTGTTAATTTCAACTGTCGACAAATTGTCGACAGTTCAACTTGCGTGGTGTCTTTTTCTCTAATTTTCATTTTATGCCAATAATCACGAGGATTTTTACTGTCTGTAAGAAAAGCAACAATATCTATAACAGAAAACCACCATTCCTTTTCTAAAAAAATTCTTCTAATTTGTTGGCCTTCAAAAATTGAAATTTTTGTGACATCATTCATAGCTATAAATCCTAAATATAAAGGTCACATACATACTTATTTTATCATATAATGAGTAAAAATTCGTATTTTAGGAGGCAACAAAAAACACACCTGCATTCTTGATTAATATATTATAACTCTACTTCACTTCATCCTTCGCTAAAATCTTGCAGAGAACACAAAGGTGAATCAGTCAGAACTGCTTGCCCAAAACGATAACAATATATTCATTTTAAACCTATATACTTCTTGTTTAGGCCAATTTTCAGTTTCATTCATACGCTTATTAAAAACTTCTTTATATTTTTCAACCATGCTATTTTGTAATTGGCCATCAAGATTTTCTGAATGATCTTCAAGCAACGCAACAAAAAATGACTGTCGCTTAAAATTATAGGGAGAGAGCTACCTGAAATATATGGAAACTGCAGGAGCTTGTATATGGCTACGTTAAAAACTCAACAAAACCTAAAGTCATCATCTGATTGGCTAAACAATGAGCTTATTAAAAATTATCCTACAAAACAGCATAGTCAAAATAGAATCTTTATCATGGAAATTTTTAACAAAAATTTACTTATTATAATAATTGTATTATTTACCTTTTTGAATATCTATACCATCGACATCGAACCTCTAGTTGCTGCCCTAGAAAATTTGATTACTTCTACTTCCGTAAACACTAGTAGTAGCAGTAATAATATCAATACCTTTGATGCAACTCCTTATAATTTGACCTCAGAAACATCAACGGAAAAACTTATCTTCCAGACGGTTACGTATGAAAACAAAATTATCGTTATGGCCAACTACTATAACAAAGAAACTGGACACCTTGCTCACGCAGAACAACAACTTTACCCTGACAATTCGTTTGACAACCAAAACAAAATGCAATTTGATTTAGCATTACCTTCCAGCAATGATAACATTCCTGATATATCTCATGCATCCACTATACCACCAGAAGATGATTATTTAAATAATATTTTAAGAGATTCTGCGCAGGATGCACACCAACAAAGAATGAATGAAAATTATCTACAACAACCGTACAATATAATAAAAGAACCACAAAAAGTTATACGAGAACAAGATCTACAAAAAGACGGCCTTTACTTTGACCGGGATTTCGCTGATGTACCTCTAGATTCAGATCTTATGTTACAAAAAGAACATGTTTTTCATGATCCTAGAAGCACCCTCTCCTCGCCAATTATAGCAGCACGCATTAATAGACTTATTACTTTCTATACATATAAAACGCACCGCAATTCAAAATTTCAAGCTGAACTGGCCTTTTGTAAAGCTTTTAAGTCAGGAAAAGTATTAGATTTGCTTAATCAGATCTATGATTCTAATTTACCTACCGCTAACGCAGCTTTTAATGAATTAAAAAAACTATGGATCCAAAAACGAAAACATATGTTTTTAGTTAATAATTCATATAACACTAGAGAGTTAGACTTTATCACAAAACTGGGTATTGATATAATGATCAAGGCTGAAAGAGCCCTTGTTACCCGTGCAGGCTATATAGCCGAACATGCTGATACACAATCCCTTAAAATAATTCAGGAATATAAAAAATATTGTAAACAACTACAACAAAAAGGTAACCGCTCTGCTCTTTTACAGGAAATAAAAAAATTACGTCCCACTGTTAAAAAAAGAAGCGATTTTGCCATTAAAATATCTTTTGCAATAGCACAAAAAATTTGCTTTGATCCGGTAACTACTACGCTACACGAAATTGCCAATACCCCCTCTCTTGAACAGGCATGCGTCTATGTAAAAAATTTAGAACTACAACTAGTAACTCAAGCTCAACAACAAAACATTATGAATCAGAGTCAAATGAAAACCTGGACTGCTGAACACTATGGCTTTGATACATTTTTTAGAGGACTTAATCCACTAACACAAGTTTCCAATATGAGCCATCTTGCTACCCATCTAGGGTCACTCTTAAAAAAGAGTGGTACCGCTCTATGGACCGATCCTATTGCTACAATACATAATGGTATCACCACAACATTTACCTTAACTGAGCTTATAAGAAATACCGCTAATTTTACCTCAGACCTCACTGTTGGAAAATTATATTTATCCTCAGAAGAATACAAGCAACGCACTGATGCATTTTTCACAATAATGCAACCACTGCAAGGTGTCACCGCTGAGCACTGTGTTGATTTTGTAGCCCAAGTAACAGCAGATGTTCTGTTCTTTAAAGGCCTGGGCAATGCTTATACTTTTCTCCAAGAGATAGATGTATTAGAAAAACTTGGCGAATTAGCTGCTGCTGTAGCGCGCACATTCAAAAAAGGATTTGATACACATCTTGCAAACAATCCTATTGTAGTTACAGCTGAAGGCGTTACAATAAAAATGTCTGAAGCAATGCACAATATTAATAATGGTGGTGGCGGAAAAAATATTATCAATAGCTCTAAAGCATTGATAGAAAGCGTTTATGCACCCATAGCAGAAAACTTGAAAGCAGAAATAGAATTATTAAAAAAAATTAAATTACCTTATGGTTTTGCTGAATTCTCACATAAACCAATTAGAATTGCCTATGAACATATTTTAGGAATGAATATTGATTTGAATAAAAAGGGAAAATTAACTCTTAGTGGATTTCATCAAGATTTTAAAAACGCTATAGAAAAAAGTGGGGCTCTTAAGTTTACAAATAAAATTTTGAACAAACATGATTGTTATATTACAGATTTGGTAACAGATGGATTACAAATACCTGATAAAACATTTTTTCCTGCTTACTGGTCCCGTACAGAGGTAATCAATAAAATAAATGAAGCTTACGGTAATTTTATTAAAAGTGGCATAATTCCCAAGCTTAACGATAGAGGAAAATATATGATTCGTGGATTTACCAATGAAGGAATAGAAATTGAAATGTGTTTTACTGTAAACGGTGAGATGAAAACAGCTTATCCAATTGTAATAAGAGGAATTTAAGGTGGAATTTATTAAGTTAGTTATTTCTTCTAGTGAAAGATATTCTTACGACAGCGCTTCTAATATAAAAATGAACATCCTTGGTGATTTCTTAGCTAGTGATGTTAGTCGTCCTTCATCTTTTATCAACTGGGCTCTTGACAGTGAATCTAACCATGCTTGTGCTAACCTAACAGACTTAGACAAAGAAAATGACTATATTTTAATGAGTGATTTATATTCAGAAGAGGAAACTCCAGCAGAATTAAAAATGACACAAAAACAATTTGTGCAAATCCTTACCGATTGGGAAGAAAAGGTCCTCAAATTAAAACCAAAAGAAGTCACTATCACCTATGATAATGATGAATTTCTTATAGAAACAAAAAATTAATTCGTACATTTTAGTTTAACGCCTTGGTTTTGCCAGGGCCTTTCAATATAAACCTTTCGATCTTTGACTCTGATCTAGGATCACTTTTAAAAAAGAGTGGTATTCCGCTATGGACCGATCCTCTTACTGCAATACATAATGGTATCACCACAACATTTACCTTAACTGAGCTTATAAGAAATACCGCTAATTTTACCTCAGACCTTACTGTTGGAAAATTGTATTTATCTTCAGAAGAATACAAGCAACGCACTGATGCATTCTGTGCAATGATGGAACCACTGCAAGGCATAACAGCTGAACATTGTGTTGACTTTGTAGCCCAAGTAACAGCAGATGTTCTGTTCTTTAAAGGACTGGGCAATGCTTATACTTTCCTCCAAGAGATATTTTATAGCATTATTTTTTTGCCTCCTACGCATAAAGCTACGGAGCCCATGGAAAGGAAAATCATGTAGCAATTTCAGATATTAATCATGATCTTACGCAAATCATGAATAATCTAATTAATATTTTTTAAGCAATTCTGCGATCTCAGTTGCTATAGATAAAGCTTCAATCGCTTTAGTCTTTGCATCTTCCTCTTTCTGAATATTTTCTGAAGTGGAATTATCCTCAGCAATCTTCTTAGCTCTTTCATACGCATTCTTAGCTTCTATAATCTTATTCGCTGCCAATTCAATTTGTTTTTTCTGCTCAATAATATGATTAATAATATCTGCATAACTCATTTTGGGTTTATTATATATATATGATAGAAATCCAAGGAACGCAGCAAACCCACCAAGCGTAAATAAACCCGAAGCATAAGATTCGCTTTGTTCCCTAGCAAAACTAATATTTGATTGCATTACTACAACAAACACAAGTGTAATAAAAAAATTATTGTATTTCATAAAATTTTTCTTTCACAAAAAAACTTTGCGAATAATTCAATTTGAATATAACAAAAATAAAATAAGAAAGTAAATAATTTTTACGATATCAAACAGATAAAATGAATGGTTTATAAGGATTTTTAAGAGACTTAAAAAGATAGACGCAATACATAATACATATAAAAAACCCTACTACGCTCTCACGAGCTTCGAAGGGCATACTTCGCTATTTATTTTTTTGTTCTTCACCAATCATTAAAAAAAATTGGCCTGCCATACGAAGCCTTGCGCGAAGTATGGCATCCCCAAGGGGATTTGAACCCCTGTTTTCGCCGTGAAAGGGCGATGTCCTAGACCAGGCTAGACGATAGGGACATAAATTTCAAAAAAAAAGAGGTGGTGAGGCGCGTTGGACTCGAACCAACGACCCACAGCTTAAAAGGCTGTTGCTCTACCGACTGAGCTAGCGCCCCTACTAAATCAATGAAAAATTGCATTTCAATTAATTCACTATTAGAAGGTATAATTATAAAGCTATTTTGTCAAGCATTTTAATCATTTTTATTAAAATGATATTTAGAAAAGCAATATTTTAATACTTGTACAATAAATTAATATTCCAACAATATCCATGATCGTTGCCAAAAAAGGCCCCGCAGAAAAAGCTGGATCTATATTAAATCTTTTTAGGACAAAAGGCATAGCACTACCAAGTGTAACTGATACTAATACAATTATAGCAAGGGTAAAGCTTACTACAATACTCTCCCATATCACTCCACTCGTCAAATACACCCGTATAAATGAAGTTATACCTAAAATCACGGACAAACAGGACGCAATCATAAGCTCTCGCCTAAAAAAATGTTTCACGGTTGTTTGGTCAAATTCTCCTGAAGCCATTCCACAAATTGCAACCGCTGATGTCTGATTACTTGTATTACCACCTACACTGGTAAGCATAGGAACAAAAAACAATAACATTTCCGTTAATGTTGCTTCATACATGCGCATAATAGTCGTAGAAACAGAACCGGCCAATAATAAAATGACCAAAATATAACTGCGTTCATAGAGCGACTGAAAAAAAGGAGTTTCAAAATAAGGACGCGTTAACGGCGTAACCGCTGCCATCTTCTGTACATCTTCTACAGCTTCTTCAACTAAAACATCCACCAGAGTATCACCGGAGATAACACCAAGAAAAATATTGTCATTACCGATCACCGGTACCGTGGTAAGACCATAATGAACCATTTCTTTTGCAATAGTTTCTCGGTCTTCATTTGCATTAGCAACAAGTTCATTTTCATGCATAAAAGAAGAAATTCGAACATTAGATTTATTAAAAACTAAATCTTCTAAATATACAAAACCAACCAGTCTATGATTTTTGTTCACTACAAATATTTGTCGATGAACATCTCTACTTGGTCTTAATCGCTGCATTAAAGATATACTTTTTTCTACCGTAAAATCTTCCATCAAGGTAATAACATCCGTATGCATTATCCCTGCGGCCGATTCTGGCTCAAAAGTTAACATTCTTTTTACTTTTTCATGAACCCGTTTATTCAAAGAGCCAAGATACAACTTAAGCTCTTCATCAGAGAAAATATCAAATAAATCAGTAAGGTCATCTGTTGAAAGAGTTTGAAAAGCTTCAACTTGCTCTTGATCATCCAAAAATGAAAGGATATAAACCTTTAATTTATCTTGCAATTCATGAAAAAGATCCAACTGAAGACTATTGGGAAGCGCTTTATACAAAGCTTTAACACTTTCTTTATTCAAGTTTTTAAAAATATAAGCAATATCCACCGGATGGGTATTAAGCAATATATGCCATAACCTGTGACCTTCCGGTCCTTTTTGCTCAATAACATCCCCAATATTTCTCTGAATTTCATAGAGCAAATCTTTTACATCCATAGCTCTTCTCCTAACGCTTACAAGCAGCCCTTTGCCAACCACAAAACATTCAAACACTCTCAGTCTAGACTCTGTTTTAAAGAGATGCAACCACAATTGCCATTTGACTTTAAAACTATTATAGATAACACTTAAAATAAAGATTTTATTTATTATTTTTTATTAATAGCAACAAAAAGAGAGATTTTGAAATGATTAAGCAAGGCCCTATTGCGCCAAACTCTACATTTTCATTTAGTGTACCAGAAAATACCACCCCTTGTCGCATAGATCGTTACATTTCCCAACAATTTCCTGATTATTCTCGAACCTATTTTCAGCATATTATTGATTTAGGCGGAATAACTATCAATGGTATTCCTACAAAGAAACCTAGTTTTCTTGTGTATCCATCAAATAATATAACCGTACAATTTCCTGCGCTTAAAATAGTAGAAGCCCAAGACCTTATTGAAGAAAAATTTAATGTGTCTGTAATAGCCCAAACAGAACATTTTATGATTATTCACAAACCAGCTCATTTATTAGTTCACCCTCCTGCTACAACCAGTAAAGCTATTACCCTGGTAGATTGGATACGACATTATCATACAGAAGTCACGACAATAGGCAATAATGATCGTCCCGGAATTATTCATCGCCTTGATAAAGAAACATCCGGTATTATGATTATTACGCGAACCAATTATGCACATAATATTATTGGAGGTCTTTTTAGAAGTAGAAATATACAAAAAACATATAAGGCTATTGTAGCGGGACATCCAGAAAAAGAAGGAACAATTACCTCTGCTATAGGCCGCGATCCAATCAATCGTATAAAAATGGCTATATTCAATAAAGAAGATGTCGATAAAGAAGGAAAAGTAGGAAATATAAAAGTACGTCACGCAACAACAGACTACAAAGTGTTACACTACTTTAAAGATGCATCACTTATTGAAGTTAAACCAACCACCGGCCGTACGCACCAAATCCGCGTCCATATGGCATCAATTGGACATCCTGTTATTGGTGATCAACTTTACGGAAAAAAGTCACTCTTAATTGATCGTCAAGCGCTTCATGCTGAAAGCTTATCATTCATCTTTGAAGATATTCCCTACTCTTTTAATGATAAAATACCTGATGACTTTCAATCATTACTCGATAATATGCATACTTCCGCCAACTCAGTAATATAAAAAAAACAAACAACTTTTTGCTCTTGCATTTTTTTTTAATCCACAGTAGCATTGAGACGAGCTAAGAAGGAATTGTAGTAATGAAGCCCCTTCTGAAGATCATAAAAAAAGCTTAGTATTTTATGTATAGAGACAAATTAAATTTATGCTGTAATGGATGGTGAACATTGAATACAGAATTGTTTAAGTCTTTTAATTTCTTTTAAATATTCTTTAACCGTCTTTTCATCATTTAAAACAAGTATATTTTCAATATTAGTTTTTTGACCGGATTTAGTAAAATTGGCTGAACCGGTCACTACTCTTATATCATCAATGATAATAAATTTATGATGCATACAAGGATCTGCAAAACTATTTTTCTTATAATCAGGATTTAAAACAGGACTATAATGCCACACCGCAACACCCTGCTCTATCAAACTATTAATCTTGCTATGAACTTGCTTCATATTATTAACATCAGTAATAACACAAACTTCAATCCCCTCTTTTTTTGCTTTTACTAAACAATCAACGATTCGCTTATCAGTTAATGAAAACGCTGCAATACAAACAGATTTTTTTGCCCCTTCTAGCACCTCCAATAAAATAGGACAAAGATCATGCTTGGTAGTAAAAAATGATTGCGTAATACGATCTTCATCAATAAAATTATTATGAGTTACCCTTGTTGACTTTTTAGAGATAAATTGATTTTCCTTAGATTCTTTTTTCGCGATATGTTTTTCATCATATCCAACAATAAAATGAGTAGTTCCAAAGGTACGTGGAGTATTCCAACTCCTTGAGTTTTTTTTCGTTATTTTAGCCTTGGTAAACATTGCCCATGAATTAAATCCGCAACTTATAAGAACTAACCACAATAATCTCTTCACTGTATCCCTTTTCCATTAACTCCGAGGTAAAGCCCCTAGAGCAATAGCTTCACATAAATCTTGTCTTTTTTCTTTTTTAGCCTGCTGAGCTACCTTGTTTTTTATTTTTATATTTTCTATACAAGGAAAATTTTCATTTTTAATATTACGTACCATACGACAACAATCAACTCCCTGACTTAACTGACAAATTAACTCCGATATATAAAAAAATTGTTGTGCTTGATCCACCGTAATACTGTTATTTTCAAACATTATATCAGCTTCGTTACGTATTTTCACCTCTAAATAATCTTTAATTTTTTTGGAAATCACATAATTAAAACCTAACTCTATCTGAGCATTAGACATATTATATGCTATTTCTTTAATTTCTGGACGTGCAAGCCATTGTACCGTGACTAAATCTTCCTCTGCTTGTAATGATGCTTGTATCTGAGAAAATACCGTATCAAGAGTTTTACAACAGGCTGCCTCTAATTGTTGTACAAGCTCTTGATAACTTTGCACTACCACTTCATCACCATACGCCAAAAAACTACACAATAAAAAATATACTTTTAAAAATTTCATTATTTTCCAGTTTCGTTATAAATGGTTTTGCAACCACCATACCTAAAACTTCCAACGCATTTCAACCTCACCACCCAAGTCACGACGCTCATCACGAATAGCCCGCAGTGTTATATCATCAGAAAGTAAAAATTCCAACTCAAATTTAGTATCTTCTGTTAAACTAAAGTTTTTTTGAATAACAGCTCGCCAACGATCATCTAACGTGATTTCTAAGGCACCCCGCAAACCCCCTCGCCCCGTTTGATCAGTAAAACTTGGCACTAAATTAATGTTCAATGATCCCAGCAAAGGCTTAAAATATTTATCAAAAAAATGAGATTGATTATTACTGAAAATAAAATTTTTTAAGTTTTGAACAATAAGAGCAGGCATCATACTGTTTAAGCTATTTTCTTCTGCTCCTACCAATAACAACCCCACTATTTGCTCTTCAGAAAGCTGTGGATTAGCATCAAGACTAATCTGATGATTTAATAAAGAACCATCAATCTGTAAAAAAACATCATATTTTTTAATTTTATTACGCGCAAACAATTCTATACTCGGATTACATAATTCTTCCGGAGAAAAGGTAATCATTCCTTTTGAAATATAAAGAGGCTTATAAGGAAAATTTAGAGTTCCGGCATGTAGTGCTATTACCCCAGTCATTATGGGATCATCACTATCTTTCTTTAAACGTAAATTCACCTGCGCATTGGTTTGCAAAAAACCTGTATCAACAATAATGGGCAATTTAGTTTCAATAGTAAAATTACCTTGTAAAGGAATATTAAAGGGAGAAACCGCAGAATTTGTATATGATAAAAGCTGTTTTTGAATAATACCAGAAAATAAATTTTCTTTTAACTGCGCTTTATCAATAATAATATGACCATCAACACGCGCTGGTAATAATAATCCTTTTGAAAAAAGAAAATTACCAGAAATTATCGCAAAAAGATCTTTTTTAATATTAAATAAACAAGAATCTATAATTAAAGGCGCATGAGCAAAAATCAGAGAACCTGTATCATCCCAATAAGCAGTCGCTCGCAAACAACTCATTTTTCCAGTATACAATGATAAAAAAGCATTTTCTAATACACCAATAGAGTTGGTAATATTATAGATACAACGAGCATGAAAACCATCAATAAAATTATATGTTTGAGGCAACCGAATCGTTGCTTCATGCAAAGCAAAATCAGCAATAATATCATCAGGAGAAAATGATGCAACTACTCCTAAATTTCCTTCTCCTTGCACATCATAATGAAACAAATTATTAATTAATAAACGAATAAAATTAAACGACACAAAGCCTTCTACCTGTTTTTTATTCTCTGTTGCCTGTAATTCAATTAATTTTTTATCTTCTTCGTCTTGGTACATACAATGACGTAAAGCAATCTGAGGATACACCTCCGCTTCAAGAGAATAATTATTTTTATCAATAAACCCCTGCATGCCCAGTAATGCGTGAATCAAAGAAAATTTACCGGAACTGCTATGAATTCCTCCACTCAGCGTATTAGTAATAACAGCTTCATAGGTGCCCATTATTTTGTCATGATCCAGAAGAGCTTGCACACAAAAACCATTGGGTTTTATACACCAATACGGCAAACTTTTTATCATACAATCAGTAACATTCTTAATGATTAATTCACCTTTTTCAGTAGCAACATTCCAATGGCCAATACCTTTAAATTCCTGATTAGAGCGATTAGCTGAAAGCTTTACCTTCCAATCATCATGTTCATATCCAAAAATAATTTTAATTACATCGGCTATATGACGCTTATTAATGATAGAATCTTCAACAATCAAATGCCCATCAATTTTATAAGGAAAGTGTCTATTTATTTTAGCAGAACAATGAACTTTACCCGCAACATCATCAGTTAAATTATTAGCAACACACTGAACAGCATACGATAAAGGAAAGCGTGTATTCACACACAATTCATCTTCAGTAATAATAATAGGATCTATCATTAAAGAATTATATGCGTTACGTACCGAAAACCTTCCACGATCACTATTCCAACCACCCGTTATATAACATTCTCCTTGCTTACCCATTTGAGGAACCATCAAAGAACCTGCTACATGCACTTTTATATCAAAAATATCATTAATAAATTGTGTTGTTATCGAAACATCGGCCGCAATCTTTTCAATATAGTTCTTTTCATTACAGGTGATGGTACCATCCATAACAGACATCATAGTCTTAATATCATTACCAATTTTTAATGAAGAACTATTAAACAAAAAAGAAGTTAACACGTTACAACGATCATCATAAAAAAAAGAACCTCGAGCATTTTTGAACACCACAGATTTCAATTCAACAGCAAATGGTAAAAAAGACTTTTGCATCATAGCCATAATATGGGGTTGAATACTAAAACAAAAATCTTGAACACGGGAATTACACTCAAATCCTTCTATTACCACATATTGATCCATCACTCCTTTATAAAAAAGCTGAAACCAAGAACAAGCAATTTCACACTTTTTACATTTCCATGACCAATCTCCCTCTTTGAATGATTTCATTTCAACATCATACAGAATTAAAGAAGGAGTAAAAAAACTTACTGATTGAACAGAACAAATCAAATCACCATTGAGAGATTCTTGAGCAATCTTTTGTAATAAAGCAACTATTTTTTTATGAGTCCAACAATCATATTGTGCAAAAAAAATGGTAATTACTATACCAATAACAACAGCAAAGCTTATTTTTTTTAACATATCCTCTTACAACAACTTCCATGTACCATCATAACGATAAAAACGTAAATAAGAGACCTGAGAAACACCATTGGTTAATGCATACATGACTTTTTTATGCATATCAGTCAAATACACCGCACCCGAAGAAATAATGCCTGTCGGATAAAAACGAATGGTTGAATCAGCAAATGTAATAGCTTTTTTTATACTCCGGGACGGTGACCCCGGCGACCCTGTTGCATAAGGTATATAACCAAAAGATACTCGTTTTGATAATGATTCAAAAACATTATCAAAACGGTATTGGTTCTTTTGTGTATCACATACAAGGGATTGATCCGCATGAGTAACGATAGCTTTTTGTTGTAAATATAAACAAACAACAGCAAGATTATCTACTTGTGTATGAACAATAATATCATCTAAAAATGAAAACTGCTTCATTCCTAGCATCACAATTAAACCAAACAAACCAATCACTATTATTATTTCAATAAGAGTAAAAGCTTGTTTGTTATATCTCATTATAATTTAGACCCTGATATTTTTATAGCGGAACTTTTTTCTTCATCCCACTCTTGAGCTAATCTTAATGCACCAGATGTAACTATCACCTTCCAAACATTCTCTTTCCTCCATTGATCATTTGCAAGCATCACCTTCTTTTCCAACAATTGTCTTTGCTCAGATGCTAAACAGTCTTGATTGCGCTTTTTTTTATCTTTCATACTTGTTTTCCGGCATGAATCATCCATTGCATATGATGGTGCACAAAAAAAAGCTGCACTCATTATTATAATTTTATACTTCATTATCAAACCCTATGTCTTACTTGTTTAATATTTTTTATACAAATAATTTTTATAACTTAGAAGGAATTTTTAATAATTCTTGTTCAATTAAGCGTTGCAGATTAGTTGCCGGAAAACCTTTTACTTTTTTTAATGTTTCAGAATCTTGTAATGCTGTTAACATATCCTTATCCTTCTTACTATTATTAAAAGCTATTTGACATAGATATGATTCAATAGTAGGCCGTATAAATAATAAAATTATTGGAAATGAATAATCACTATATAGATTTTGTATTTTATGTATTCCTTCACTACCAAAAGCTAATGCCATTCCAGGAGTTGCCAAATATTTATCGTTTTTATCAATTACACGCTGTCGAGTACAATGATGATTATCTTCAGCATAACGAGTCCATATCATATTGGTAATGTTAATATTTTCCACAGCTTTTCCACTTTCCATATCCCACACTATAACATCCCCTGTTGGATCAATAGCTCGTAAATATTTACTCTCAGAAGACATAAGTAATTTATCTAATTCAAGATTAATTGGTTGCTTATGCCCAGACAAAGGAATATAATGGACCTCATCATCTTTATCAAAAGGTATGATTGGTAAAAAATCAGTTAATAAGTTGTGTGCCTTGTATTGCGCTAAAGCTTGCTTCTTAATAAAAGAACTCATTAATGGAGATAAATTATAAAAAGTCCTATTTTCATTAAAAAGACCATCAATTGTAGCTCCATTAACATTGCACAACTGCTTATTTTCCTCACTAATTAAACCATTCATAAGACGAGCAACAAGAGAATGCCTTTCTATTAAAGCCTTTACAACAAGGTCAAATTCTTGTTGTGATGGTATATATTTCTCTATTGTATCAAGCAACTGTGCTTTTTCTTGCGAAGTTGTTAAAGCAGAAAATTTATTCAAACTATACCAAGTCCCTAACACACTCCTAAACCACCTATTTTCATCAATCCCTAATATCTCTTTATCTATTCTGTTTCGTATCTCTTCTGCACATTCATCCGCCGCATTATAATGATCTTGTTTTTTCTTAATTGTTTCAAAAGAATTTTCTTCCATCCCATAACACAAAAAACTACTACTAACTATTATAAATAACACATATCTTTTCATTTTTACTTTCTTTTTTATTTTTTAATTTCAATATTTTTATTCTTAAATTCTAATGTATTATAATCTCAATTTCTTATTTCTCTTTATCATGTGTTTTTTTATGTTTTATTGGCTCTTCTTCTTGATCTTGTTCTACTGTAGCAACAGCAAGAACCTCTTCTATGACCGTAAGTCCGTCTTTGATTCTCCGTAAGCCATCTTTTATTAAAGGAACCATGCCATCTTTAAGTGCTTGCTCACGAATAACACCTGTTTCAGAACGTTCCATAGTTAATTTTGCAATTGCTGGTGTCATTTCCATAATTTCAAATATAGCCACCCGTCCCCGAAAACCTGTCTGATTACATTCATCACAACCAACTGGTTCATAAAATTTAATGGTTTTTGCTTCTTTAGCAGATAAACCAATCCGTTCAAGCAATTCGATATTTGGTTGGTATTCTTTTTTACAATGGGAACATAACTTACGAACCAAACGCTGTGCCACTACCATCACTACGGATGAAGCAATTAAAAATGGCTCTATACCCATATCAATTAAACGAGTAATAGAAGCAGGTGCACTATTTGTATGCAGTGTACTTAATACCAAATGGCCAGTTAGTGCTGCTTGCACCGCTATCTGAGCAGTTTCAGCGTCACGCGTTTCTCCAATCATGACAATATCAGGATCTTGACGTAAAATAGAACGTAATGCTGCTGCAAAAGTAAGCCCTACTTTTTCCCGTACACCAACTTGTCCCACTCCTGCCATTTGATATTCAATAGGATCTTCAACAGTAACAATATTAACTTCCGGACTATTAAGCTTATTTAAAATAGAATAAAGCGTACTTGTTTTACCTGACCCTGTAGGACCCGTAATATAAATAATTCCATTAGGACGACTAATATTTGCTTCAATCACCTTTAAGTCTCGTTCACTAAATCCAATATCAGTAAGGCCGGTAAACGTTCGCGATTTATCTAATAAACGCATTACAATACGTTCCCCAAACGCCACGGGTAAAACAGAAACACGAATATCATATGGTTTATCACCAACTTTAATTGCAATTCTTCCATCTTGAGGGATTCGCTTTTCTGCAATATCAAGATGAGCCATAATCTTAATACGTGAAATAAGTGCACCTTGAATCCTTTTAGGAGGATTCATCACCGTATACATAACACCATCAATGCGATATCGCACACGAATTTCTTTTTCAAATGGTTCAATATGAATATCAGAAGCGTTTCTTTTAACCGCCTGAAAAAAAATATTATTCACTAATTTTATAATGGGTGCCTCAGTGGCCATGCCCAAAATATCTTTCTCTTCTATTTCCTCAAAGGCAACTTCTTTTGGCGCTTCCTCTTCTTCTTCAAGCTCCTTCATCATCCGCTCAGTGCCCTCAAGAGGATAATAACGATTAATACCATTCATAATCACTGGCAAAGGAGCAACAGCATACTGCGCTCCTCCACCAAGAAGCATATTCAATTCATCAAGCGGTTGAAAATCAAAAGGATTAGCAGTCAAAATAACAATCGATCCATCAACCATAATAGGCATAACTTCATTATCACGTAAAAATTTAAGCGGTACACGAGCTAACAGTTCTAAATCAGCAGTTTTATCGGTGACAATATCAATATAATCAAGAGAAGAATATTTGGCATAAGCTTGAGCCAAACTTTCGACCGTTGCATATTTTTTTTCAATTAAACATGCTTCTATAGTTGCTCCTGTTTTTTCAATATCTCGCTGACAATCAGCAAGTTGTTGCTCATTAACTATACCTAATTCAACTAATAGTTCTCCACTGTTTCTTTTCATAAATTTTGTCCTTCTTTTCTTTTATGATGATACCAGTATACTATTTTTTAGGACACGGTGTATCAAAAGTATTCATCCCCATCTTAATTGCAAAGGTTCTCATGTATAATAAAAATAAACATGAATTACTCAATGATAAGAATAATCTTAGCATAAAAACAATACAATATAGTATTCTAACAACATTTTTTTTCACTATAATTGTATCAATTGCAATTCTTTCATCATCAACCCTTTGTGATACTGAAATCACTCCCCCCGTCTCACAATTTGACCTTAACTTACCAAAAGCAGAAACAAAAGCACCAACACACACACATAACCAACGCATGCGTAAACCTCGAGAAAAAAAAACAAAAAAAAGCCGTACCTATATGCATATGGATTATGATGAACTTGTTGCAGCAAAAAATGTTCAAAAAGCAAACAAGAACATGTCTGCTACAATTAAATACCTTGATCAATTAATGAAGTTATGTACCGATATTAATTTACTCGCCGAACATCTTTTGGAACTTGCTGATGTTCTTTTTGATGATGCCCAATTTAAAAAAGCTGCACTGTTATACTTGCAATATTATGCTCATTACCCGGGAAGCGATACACAAGAATATTCTTTATACCGTGCAATAATGAGTTCTCTTGCATGCACACTTTCAGTTGATCGGGATCAAAGTAAAACAGAAGAAACTCTTGTACTCACCGAACAATTTTTACAACAAGATCATTTTACCGTTTACAAAACTGAAGTTTTAAACGTACAGATGCAATGCTATGAACGGTTGGCATTAAGTGAATGCAATATATGTCGTTTTTATTTAACCCAAGGCAAATTAACTGCAGCAGAAAAACGTCTTAAGGATATCCGTTCACAGTGGCTTATAAAAATACCTACCCTAGAACCACAAATTCTTATGATGGAAACAGAACTACTTGAACAAAAAGAAAAAGCTACAGCAACAACCATAAAACAAACAAAACTTGCTCAAAATAAAACAGCAAAACATATGGCGGATCGATTTTAATAATGAACTACCGTATACAAAAAGGTAAAGAGGGAGAGCTTCTTGTTGCACAATACCTTAAAGAAAAAGGCTATACCATTATTTCTCAAAACTATCGTAAATTCTTTGGGGAAATTGATCTTATTGCTCAAAAAAAGGACACCATTGCTTTTGTTGAAGTTAAATGGCGACATAACCCACTCATTGATTCGGCAGAATTAATAGGACCATCAAAACAGAAAAAAATCATTTCTATTGCCAAAGAATTTTTATCAAAGCATAATAATCTGGAGGTTGTATGCCGCTTTGATGTGGCACTTATAGAAGAAAATAATAATTCAATAGAATTACGGTATATACAAAATGCGTTTAACTCTTTCCACTGAATTTATTAAACGATTGACGACAGGAATTTTCATAGGATTAGGATTTTGGATGGTATATTTTTACCTACCGCCAATTTTTTTTTCCCTTATTTTGATCACTATTTTACTGTTTATCATAGCCTATGAATGGACACAATTTTTTCCCATTGATACCTTAATTTTTTGGCTTTTAATGCCATTTTATTTAATTTTACCGTTTATGCTCTTAATAATTTTAAACCACAACCCCCTCTATCATGAATTACTTTTAATTCTCTTTATTTTGGTGTTCAGTTTTGATACCGGAAGCTACATTAGCGGAACATTACTTGGAAAACACTATATAAACCCCTTGATAAGCCCTAAAAAAACATGGGAGGGATTATTTGGTGGTTATATTTTTGCCTGTCTTGGATTTCTTTTAATTATTCTTGAACGTGGATATAAAACATCTTGGTGGGTTATAGCTCTTTTTACGCTAATAGTATGCATTCTGTCTCTTATAGGAGACTTATTTGAATCATGGCTCAAGCGCCGCGCTGGACTCAAAGATTCGGGAAACAGTCTTCCTGGTCATGGAGGATTTTTAGACCGATTTGATGGAATCATTTTCGCCGTATTTTTCTTTTATTTCTGTAGAAATTATCTTATCAATTTCCTTATAAAATAAGCATTTAAAAAGAATATCGATCAAAATCTTTTTTGTTTTATTGACAATTTGAACTCGTTTTCCTTATCCTAAAATTAGTAATGTTTTAATAAGGAATAAATAATTGTCCACAAAAAAGGAGTTTTTCCATGAAAAAAATCATAAGCACAAGCTTTATTGCCCTCATGATATCAATTTTTGCAATTGATACCATTAACGCGGCACGTAGAGTATCAGACAGCGAAGAAATGTCAGTTGTTCAAGGAAGCAGAACAGCAGTTAAAAGAGGACCTCAAGTAAGAAAAAGAGCGACTGGTGGAAGAAAAAGAAGCAAAGCACGAGGAAAAAAGGTAGCTGGAGAAATTATTGACAACGCTCGGCAAGTACAAATAGAACTTGAAAAATCAAAAGCTTCTAATGATCCACAAGTACAAGAAGCAGCTAGAGCAACTGCTAATCAATTAGCTAAAGATTTATTAACACAACTAGAAGATAGAACATGGGCGGGAGATCTTGGTATTAGTAAATATACAGATGCGCAAGTGGCAGCTGCTGCACAAAAATATCGAGATTTAGCGGTACAACAACAACAACTTGAAATAGACATTAAAACAAAACAAGAAGAATTAAGTGCATTATCTGCTCGTAGCATGCTTTTCTGGTCTAAAGCACAAGCTGGCAAAGAAGGTGACTTTAAACTTGCGAGTGAGCAATTAAAAGAAATGAAACAAACATTAAGAGAAGTAAACAACGCAATGCGTAATCAAGCAGTAATTGCTGGTAAAGAGTATTGTGCTACGGTCAGACTTGCTATTGGTGCATTAACAGCGGCTTCTGTAGCAGGACTTGCATACGGAATTGATAAATATGGATATGAAGGCGCAGGCATGAAAGCAACTGGAGAATTCGTAGGTAAAGAACGTGCGCTATTGACAGAAAAAGGTGTCCGTAGTTACGCAGCACAACGAGCTGGTGACATATATGGATATGGAAAAGGTAAAGTTAGTGACCTAAGCACCTACGCAAGCGACAAAGTAAGTGCAATTAAAGAATATGTAGGTAGCTACTTTGGTGCAAACAAACCTGCAAACATAAAAACTGCTGAAATGAAGGCTATCAATGAACAACAGAAAGCTGATACTCTTCAAGACAAAGCAGACCAAACAGGTTCCCCAGCAGATCAAACTAAAGCTGACGCACAACAAGAAAAAGCTGATAATGCCGTAGCAAATCTAGAAACTAAAGTTGAAGCAGCACAATAAATTAGTAACTTAATAAAAAAGAGAGGTGGTTCGTTATGAACCACCTCTCTTTTTTATTCAACTCATACCTTACCTCAAATGACTAACACATCTTCAGGTATCTATTTTAACTAATTTTTATTTTCCGTTCGTATACTTTGACAAGCTCAGCAGTAAACGCGGAGTTTATCCTGAGTTAACCGAAGGGCTCAGATACTCTCTCCGTTCGTACTGATGCTTCGTCAGGCTCAGCAGTAAACGCTGCGCTCAGATACTCTCTCCGTTCGTACTGATGCTTCGATAAACTCAGCAGTAAACGCTGCGCTCAGATACTCTCTCCGTTCGTA
>Ga0070665_100001095_pt1 | contig 33482 bp, 24 predicted proteins | sample KBSS13metaG_FD_65862 | JGI IMG/M metagenome (GOLD analysis project Ga0070665, IMG submission 65862) | Switchgrass rhizosphere microbial communities from Kellogg Biological Station, Michigan, USA - KBS S1-3 metaG | ecosystem: Host-associated > Plants > Roots > Rhizosphere > Soil ... | reverse complement strand
TCAAGCCAATCAGGTGCCGCCTGCGAATCAGCCCGAGGGACTGCGTCAGTTGCTGACGTACTGGAAAGGCCGTCCGAGCGTGCCCTCTGGTTTTCGCGTCACTCGCTAAGCTGAGCTGGAATGCAGGCAGGCCTGAAGGCCTGCACTACATCGAAACAACATCACGACATCGGAAAAAAAGTACAAAGCGTCGCGATGTCCGTTTGAGTCGTTGATCTCCCCTATCGCGTGCTATAGGCTGCGGCGGCGCTGACGGCTGCGCACGGCCGCCGCACGCACTGGAGGAGATCATGAAGCAGTGGAGAGTCTTCGCGATCGCATTTCTCTTCTGTTCGGCCCTGTCCACCGCGATGCTGCTCACTGCGCGGAGTCCCATTGCAGCGACGGCCTGCGCGAGCCTGACGAGCGCACACCTGCTCGATGGAACCGTGACGTCGGCGACCGACATCACGGCGCCATTCACGACCACCGCGAACAGCAACGCGGCAAACGCCGCCACCATCACGGTGTCGGCGCCGTTCCCCTTCTGCAAGGTGACGGCGACGCTGACGCCTACGGCCGACTCCAGCATTCAAATGGAGCTGTGGATGCCGGATGCGGCACACTGGAACGGCAAGTTCCTCGGCGTCGGCAACGGCGCGCTGACCGGCGCGATCTGGCACACGTCTATGGTCCGTCCCCTGCAGGGCGGCTACGCGGTCGCCAACTCGGATCTCGGGCATCCGATTTCCAGCGCCAACTGGGCGCTCGGTCATCCTGAAAAAGTGAACGACTACGCATATCGCGGCGATCACGTCACCGCGCAGGCCAGCAAAACGATCGTCGACGCGTTCTACGGCCATCGTCCGCGGCTCTCGTACTTCCACGGCTGCTCGAACGGCGGGCATCAGGCGTTGATGGAAGCGCAGCGGTACCCGGAGGACTACGACGCGATCATCGCCGGCGCGCCCTGGAACCAGTGGACGCACCAGAACGTCGAGTTCATCTCCCGCGCGATTGCCCTCGAGAGCCTGAACCCGGCCAAGCGATCGATGATCACCGCCGCCGTCGTCGCGCAGTGCGGCGGCCGCGACGGCGGCGTGCTGGCGGACGGCTATCTGAACGAGCCGCAGCGCTGCCACTTCAATCCGGCGTCGCTGCTCTGCACGGGCGCCGATGCGCCGACCTGCCTCACCGCCACCGAAGTCGCGGCCGTCGAGAAGATCTACGAAGGGCCCAGCGACCCGTCCAACGGCCTGCGCCTGTTCCCGGGCTTCGAGCGCGGCAGCGAGTTCGGCTGGGTCGGCTTCGGCGCGTTCATCAACAACCTGTGGCAGAACATGATCGTCGAGGATCCGTCCTTCGACTTCCACAACTTCGACTACACGAGCGACGTCGCGTTCTTCGATGCGAAGCTGGCCGCGAGGATCAACTCGAACGACCCCGACCTGAGCGTGTTCAAGGCGCGCGGCGGCAAGCTGCTCATGTGGCACGGATGGACCGACACGACGCTCGAGCCGCGGAGCAGCCTGAACTACTACAACAGCGTCGTGGCGGTGACAGGCGGCGGGCTTCGCCTCTCGGATCGATCGGGCGACGATTTCGACGACCATGATCACGACAAGGACGACCACCATCGCGGCCGCGGACGCCACAATTCACCGCGGGAAAACCTCGAGGACACGCAGGAGTTCTTCCGGCTGTTCCTCGCGCCTGGCGTGAACCACTGCGGCGGCGGATCGGGTCCGAATTCGAGCTTCGCCTACACGCTCGCCAACGATGTCGGCGCGATGGACGCGGACCACGACATCCTCGCGGCGCTGGATCGCTGGGCCGAGCACGGCATCGCGCCGAACCGGCTCATCTCGTCCCACTTCACGGCCGGGGTCGCCGACAAGACGCGGCCGATCTGCGCCTATCCACAGATTGCGCGGTACAAGGGCCAGGGTGATCCGAATCAACTGTCGTCCTGGGCGTGCACCGATGGCACGGAGCGCTTCGAGCGCGACTATCACGACGAGCTACAAAACATCCGCTCGGACATCAAGACGGACGATCTCGACAATCTCCCGAACGGGGGATTCGTGAAGAAACCGCGACACTAGAGGACGCTGGGGACGGGGATTAGGGGCTAGGGGCTAGGGAAACCTTGACCTTAACCCCTAGTCCCCAGTCCCTAGTCCCCAGTCCCAAGTCCCTGAGAGAGTTGTTATCGCACCAGTTCGTCCGGGATGCCGCTCATCACCTGACGCACTTCGATCGGGATATTGGCCGGCGTTCCGCCAGGACCGGGCGACGCCGAGGCACGCGCGGCAATGCGGTACGCCTGCTCCGCGTTCTCGACGTCCACGATCCAGTAGCCGGCGAGAAACTCCTTCGATTCCGGAAACACGCCGTCGGTCACCGGCTCCCCGTTCTTCCCGGCGCGCACGATCCGGGCCTCGTGCGGGAAGCCAAGACCTTCGGTCGCGACGAAGTGGCCGGACTCCTTGAGCTCCTTGCTGAACGCCCGCATGAACGCGACCTGCGCCCGGAGATCTTCCTTCGACCACTTCGTGTACCACTCGAAGTCGGCCTTCGTTCCCGACATCATCAGCATGTATTTCATGGCGCTGCTCCCTCCGACGCGCGTCCTGGCGCGTCCGCAGGGTAGTCGGAGCCGGTTCGCGGTTCTCTACATCGCGGCCAAACGGCCGGGGGTCTTACTGTTTTGCCGGCGCGGCAAACGGACCCACCTCCGGTTTGCCCTGTGTGTTGGCCAGGTTGCCGAGCTCGGCCGCGACGCCTTTCGCGATGGCGGCCGTTTCGCTGCCGGCCTGGAAGCAGGTGAAATCGGGGCGATCGCGCCAGGCGATCGGACCGCACAACCGCTTGCCCGCCTTGATCGCCGCGTCGTGGACGATGTTGATGGCGCGTTCGTAGTCAGGTGTGCCCTGCCTGAAGCCGGAAAAGTTGCCGAGGTCGCCGCTGGCGGCAAACACCGCCGAGACGCCGGGCACCTTGGCAATCTCGTCCGCGTCTTTCAGCCCGTCGAGCGTTTCGATCATCTCGATCAGCACGACGTTGTCGTTGATCGTGTTGCGATAGCCGCCGGGCACGTTGCCCCACATCGAGCCTTCGAACGCCTGCCCGCCGCCGTTGCTGCGACGGCCGAGCGGCGGGAAGTAGGTCCAGTTGCGCGCTTCAATCGCCTCCTCCTTCGAGTCCACCGTCGGCACCACGACGACCAGCGCGCCGGCGTCGAGCGCGTGCTGTATCTCACGCTCGTCGGTGTACGCAACGCGCACACCGGGCACCGCCTTGGCGTTCGGACAGGTGCGCCACATGCGCGCGACCGCCTGCCAGTCGCGATCGTTGTGCTGCATCTCGGTCCAGATGAAGTCATAGCCGGCGTTGGCCATCGCGCAGTAGGTGGCCGGATCCGTCGCGCTGAACACCGTGCCGCCGGTGACCTTTCCGCCCGCCATCAGCTTCAGCTTCACCGGGTTCCAGATCTTCGCGCCGGCCGGTGGATTGAACGCGGTGCCGTACTTCCAGGTCGTGGGATCGAAGGGTCCCTGATTGACGGCGCCCGCGGGCGCCGTCATCCGCGCGCCGCTGTCCTTTCCGGCTGGCGCCGCCAGCGGGAACGCCGTCGCGCCGGGCGCGGCGTTGTTGGCATACGGATCGGCGCTCGGTGCAGGCGTCTGCGGGGCCGGCGTCTGTCCGGCGAACACGACGATACCGACGGCTGCGCACAAGATCGACGCGATCAACAAATTCCTCACTGTCATCCTCCGTGTCATGCGATGCGTTCGCAGGGAGAATATGCACCTTCGGCCGCGTCGGAGCAAATGGTTAGTTTGGAAGGAAAACCGCTACGAACCGCTCGAGCATGGATGGGTTCGTGTCTCTCGTGGCTCACGGACCGTGCCGCCGCTTCGCGGCGCCCGCCGAACCGCGACGGATCTGGCGCACGCGTTCCGATCGGCTAACGACCCCGTTCGTGCCCCGTTGCTTCGTTCCTCCTGTAAAGCCGTGAGCGCGATTGCAGCGTGACAGGGAAGGTCGACTGTAGAGTAGTTTCCTCAGCGGTCTTTGCGGTCTTTGCGGTTTCTTCTGATCGTGTCAGGAGCGCGGCGCCGTTGCGAGATAACTCTTGCGGGCGCGGGCGGTCAGACCAGTTTGCGAGATCTTCAGCGCGAGGGTGTGCATCTTCCCATCCAGCTTGGACGGCGTGAACCCGAGGGCGTACTGGTGGTGCAGCTCGTCGGCGACGCGCGTGAACGTCGACGCGAGATCGTCCGTCGAGGTGAGCTCGAAGTAGCCGCCGCCTGTCGCGGACGCGATCTTCGGCAGGCCTTCATCCGGCTTGTCGGACTGCATCGGGCGCCGGCCGCCGCCGTACCCGCCACCGCCATACCCGCGCCCGCCGCCGTATCCGCCGCGGCCGCGGCCGCCGCCACCCGGGTACCCTCCGCCGTAGCCGCCGCCCGGACCGCCGGAGTGCGTGCCGCCGCCCGATGATCCGGCGAAGCCGATGGCATACACCATCACGTTCTCTTCCTCGGCCCGCTTCATCACGTCCTTGAGGCTGCTGTTGTTGTTGCTGAAGTTCATCGGCGAGTCCATCCCGTCGGTGAAGACGAGGATGACGCGCCGGCCCTGCTGGTGCAGCAGCGCCGTGATGCCGACGTTGACCGCGTTCCACAGCGGCGTCGGTCCTTCGAACTGCAGTTCCGTGCGCAGAATTCTCAGCAGCTCGTCGTGGTTCGACGTGAAGTCCCGCGGGTCCACCTGGATGCGATCGGAAAAGCTGCCGATGCGCGCCTTGTCGGCAGGCAGCATCACGTTGACGAATTCCTCGGCGGCCTTCTCGACGAGCTCGAAATTCCGCCGCATGCTCGTGCTGCGATCGAGAAGCATCACCACCGTGATCGGCTGGATGTCGTTCCCGAACAGCGTGAGCTCCTGACGGGCGCCGTTGTCGTCGATTTGAAACTGCTCGCGCGTCAGGTCGGGCACGAGCCGGCCGTTCGCGTCGGTCACCGTCGCGAACACGGCAACCGTGCGGTTGGCGCCCGTGAAGGTCGGCTGCTGTGCGTGAAGGGCGACGGTGGCAACCATGGCGAACGCCACCACGGCACCCAGGCCCAGGCCGTGAGCGCTCAGCTCCAAGCCCTTTGTGCGGTCACCGTGCACGGCTCAGATCTACCACAACCTCATAATTGAATCGTACGAATCGATAGAGCTCAGCCTCGAGGAGACGCTCCTGATCGCTGTGCATCCCGAACCCTTTGGGGCCGTCCTCGAGATCGACCGCGGGACCAATCCCGTAACACTGCATGCCTTTCGCGCGCAGCTGCGCCATGTCGGTCGCGAACGTGCTCATGGTCGGCAGCGTGGGGACGTTATAGATGCGCGTGTTCGCCGCTTCGATGGCCTTGAAGGGCTCCGAATCCTGGCGCGCCGCGGGCGCCGGCGGCCTGGTATTCTGCGATGGAAAATGGGCGTCGACCGCCGGATCGTTGATGACTCGCTTGACCTGTTCGAGAAACCGCGCCGGGTCTTCGTCCGGCAGCATGCGAACGTCGAGCGTCGCCTTGGCTTCCGACGGAATCACGTTCGACCGGTACCCTCCCGTGAAGATGTTGGGCGAGACCGACGTCCTCAACATCGACGCATGCTGCGGTTCGTGCTCGGCCAGCCAGTCGTCGGCGGCCGCGCGCACCTTCGGATCTGAAGACAGCACGTCGCGGTAGTGGGCCGCGACATCAGGCGGCGAGATCGCCGCCAGGCCGCGAAAATACGTGCCCGTCGTCTCGTTGAAGCGCACCTCGGGCCGCCACTCGCCGACCCTGGCGACCGCGGCGGCCAGGTGCACGATGGCGTTCGACTTCAGCGGAATCGATCCATGCCCGGAGATTCCACGAGCCGTCAGCTCGATGCCGCGCGGGATCTTCTCGGTCGCCTGCACCGTCGCGAACCGCGCCTCGCCGCCGATCCGGGTGACGCCGCCTCCTTCCGCAAAACAGTACTCGGCATCGATCTGGTCGAAGTGCTGCGCCACCATGAACTGAATGCCGAAGTTCGAGTTCCCCTCTTCACCGGACTCCGCGAGGAAGATGACGTCGCGATCGAGCGGCACCTGCATCCGCTTCAGCATCACCATCGTCATGAGCCCCGCGGTGAGGTTGTCCTTGTCGTCGATCGTGCCCCGCGCGTAGACGTAGCCGCCGTCCCGTGTTGCGCTGAACGGCGGGAACTTCCATTTCGACGCGTCCACGGTGACATCGTCGGTATGTCCCATGATGAGCAGCGGCCGCTTCTTGCCGTTCCCCTTCAGGCGAGCGACGATGTTCGAACGATTGGGGTCGAGCGCGAAGACCTGGGACGGGATGTTCTCGGCGTCGAACACCTGCTTGAGATACTCGACCGCCAGGTGCTCGTTGCCCGGCGGGTTGGTGGTGTCGAGGCGCAGCACCGCCTGGTAGTGCCGCATGATCTCGTCTTCGGCGGCCCGCCAGTCGGGTTGCCTGCCCTGAGCCGAGTCGAAGGGCGCCGGTTGCTGCGCTTGCATGGCCACGAGTGCGGCCAACCACAGAAGGAGCGCGAGCCTTCGAGGCGAGCGACGCCGCTCGGCTAAAGCCTTCGCGCTCCGAACCATCACTTAGCCCTCGCCAGGTCGACCACGACCTCGTAGTTGTATCGCACGAAACGGTACAGCTCCGTTTCAAGCAGCCGCTCCTGATCGCTGTGCATCCCGAAGCCCTTCGGCCCATCCTCCATATCGATCGCCGCGCCGATGCCGAAGCACTGGACGCCGCGCGCGCGCAGCGGCGCCATGTCGGTCGCCCCGGTGCTCATCGTCGGCAGCGTGATGGTGTCGTACACACGTTTGGCAGCGGCCTCGAGCACCTTGTACGGCTCGGAGTCGAGCCGCGCGTCGAACGCCGACGCAGGCCGGATGTTCTGCGACGTGAAGTGGACGTCGACCGCCGGATCGTTGACGACCTTCTTCACCTGCTCGAGGAACTTGACGGGATCTTCGTCGGGCAGCGCGCGCACGTCGAGCGTCGCCTTCGCTTCCGACGGGATCACGTTCGAGCGGTAGCCGCCGGCGAAGATGTTCGGCGAGACCGACGTGCGCAGCATCGACGAGTGCAGCGGCTCGTTCTCGAAGAGCCACTGATCGGCGGCCGCTCGCAGCTTCGGATCGGTGGACAGCACGTCGCGGTAGTACTTTGCGTTCTCCGGCGCGGCGATCTGCGCGAGGCCGCGGAAATAGGTGCCGGTGGTCTCGTTGAAGCGAATCTCGGGACGCCACTCGCCGACCCGGGCGACCGCTCCCGCGAGATGGACGATCGCGTTCGACTTCAATGGGATCGACCCGTGGCCCGAGATCCCATGCGCAACGAGCTCGATGCCGCGGGGGATCTTCTCCAGCGTCTCGACCGTCGTGTACTTGGCCACGCCGCCGATGCGGATGGCGCCCCCGCCCTCGGCAAGGCAGTATTCCGACTCGATCTCCGGATAGTGCTGGTTCACCATGAACTGCATGCCGAAGTTCGAGCTGCCTTCCTCGCCGGCCTCGGACATGAAGATGACGTCGCGGTCGAGCGGCACGTTGTACCGCTTCAGCAGCAGCATCGTCATCAGCCCGCCGGTGAGGTTGTCCTTGTCGTCGACAGTGCCGCGCGCGTACACCCATCCGCCGTCCCGCGTCGCGCTGAACGGCGGAAACTTCCACTTCGCCTCGTCGACGGTGACGACATCGCTGTGGCCGAGGATCAGGATCGGCTTCTTCTTGCCGTTCCCCTTCAGGCGCGCGACGACGTTCGACCGATTGGCGTCGAGCGCGAAGATCTGGGCCGGGATGCCGGCCTTGTCGAAGACACCTTTCAGATAGTCGGCGACGAGGTGCTCGTTGCCCGGCGGGTTGCGCGTATCGAAGCGCAGCACCGCCTGGAACTGCTGCATCATCTCCGGCTCGAGCGCCTTCCAGTCGGGCTGGGACGGCGTTTGCGCAAATAACGGAGCGATCAGAATTGCCGCGATAACGCCTTTCGACAGGAGCGCGAGCCTTTTAGGAAAGCGCCGCCGCTCGGCTGAAAGCCTCGCGCTCCAGGAGATAACGCTCATTTCGTCCTCGCGAGATTGACGACCACGTCCCAGTTGAACCGCACGAAGCGATGCAGCTCGCTTTCGAGCAGCCGCTCCTGATCGCTGTGCGCTCCGAAGCCCTTCGGCGCATCCTCGAAGTCGACCGCCGGTCCGATGCCGAAGCACTGCACGCCCTTCGCGCGCAGCTGCGCCATGTCCGTCGCGCCGGTGCTCATCATCGGCAGGGTGGGCGCGTTGTAGATGCGCGTGCCCGCGGCCTCGAGCGCCTTGTACGCTTCCGAGTCGAGCTTCGCATCAGGCCCGGCCGGGCGGATCGATTCGCCGGTGAAGCGCACGTCGACCGCCGGATCGTTGACCACTTTCTTCACCATCTCGAGGAACTTGGCCGGGTCTTCATCCGGCAGCGCGCGCACATCGAGCGTCGCCTTCGCCTCCGACGGGATGACGTTGGAACGGTAGCCACCGGTGAAGATGTTGGGCGACACCGACGTTCGCAGCATCGAGGAATGGCGCGGCTCGTTCTCGAGCAGCCAGTCGTCAGCGGCTTTCCGCAGCCTGGGATCGGTGGACAGCACGTCGCGGTAATACTTCGCGACATCCGGTGGTGAGATTGCCGCCAGTTTCCGGAAATACGTGCCGGTCGTCTCGTTGAACCGCACATCGGGCCGCCACTCGCCGACCCTCGCGACAGCGCCCGCGAGGTGGACGATGGCGTTCGACTTGAGAGGAATCGAGCCGTGCCCGGAGATGCCGTGCGAGACGAGCTCGATGCCGCGCGGAATCTTCTCGAGCGTCTGCACCGTGGCGTACTTCACCTGTCCGCCGATCCGCGTAACGCCTCCGCCTTCGGCAAGACAGTACTCGGCCTCGATCTCCGGGAAATGTTCCTTCACGAGATAGCCGATGCCGACGCCGCTGCTGCCTTCTTCCCCCGACTCCGACACGAAGATGACGTCGCGGTCGAGCGGCACATTCAGCCGCTTCAACAAGAGCATCGTCATCAACCCGGCGGTGAGGTTGTCCTTGTCGTCGATCGTGCCCCGGCCGTACACGTAGCCGCCGTCTCGCGTCGCGCTGAGCGGCGGATGCGTCCACTTGGCTTCGTCCGTGGTGACGGTATCGCTGTGGCCCATGACGAGCAGCGGCCGCTTCGTCCCGTTGCCTTTCAGCCGCGCGATCAGGTTTGGACGCTTGGCATCCGAGCCGACGATCTGCGCGGGAATGCCTTCCTTGTCGAGGACGCCCTTGACGTATTCGGCGACGACGACTTCATTGCCCGGCGGGTTGCGCGAATCCAGGCGCAGCACCGCCTGGTAGTGGCGCATGGTTTCGTCTTCGAGCGCTTTCCAGTCTGGTTCGGCCTGCCTGCCCTGAGCGAAGCCAAAGCGCGCGAGAGCGGCCACCGATGCCGTGGCGGCAAAAATAATGGCGAGTCGTCGGAACGTCATCGTCCCTCCTGAATGGGAGCGATGCTACCTCTTATCGCCGGGTTTTCGTAGTACAGTGCGCCCGCGTTCGAGGAGGCGCGGCCGATGAATCGACCCCGCGGCAGGATCGTTCCCGTACTCGCCACCTTGATGGTCATCGCCGCCGCAGCCACGGCGATCGCGGCCCCCGAGCACGAGCGTCTCAAAACGCTGTGCGGCACGTGGGATGTCGAGCTCACGTTCAGATTTCAGCCCGGCGGGCCGGCGATCACCACGAAAGGCACGTCGACAATCCGCCCGCTCTTCAACGGATCGTTCATCGAGGAAAAGATCGAAGGCACGCTGAATGGCGTGCCGTTCACGACGCTCGCGTGGACCGGATTCAATACCGCGACGCATCAGTACGAGGCGACGCGAATCGCGAGCACCAACACCAGCCGAATCGCCGAGACCGGCACATACGACGAATCAACGGGTCAGTTCGAGCTCAAGGCCGACTATGCGCTCGCCGGAGAAACGTGGCATCAGCGCACGATCATTCAGCCTACGTCCGCGGACGCCATGGTCGCGATCAGCTATTTGAGCTTCGGGACGGTGGCGGAGTGGAAGGGCGTCGAAATCAGTTACACGCGCCGGGAGAGATAAAAGCCCCGCATCGCGGAAAGAGAGAATTGCAGGATTGCAGGATTGCAGGATTGCAGAAAGGGAAGGAAGAAGGTCCTTGATCCTTCCCTTCTTGCCATTTGCCTTCCTGCAATCCTGCAATTACTCATATCTGAGCGCGAGAATCGGATCGATCCGGCTGGCGCGATGTGCGGGAATGAGACCCGCCGCCGTTGATACCAGTGTCAGAAGCACGAGCGTGGCGGTCGCCGTGAAGGGATCTCGTGCCTCGATGCCGTACAGCTGCGATGCGACGAAGCGGCCCAGTCCCATCGCCGCCGGGACGCCAATCGCGAGCCCGATGGCCAGCAACAGCAACACCTCTCGCATGACCAGCCAGATGACGCCCCCCGGCTCCGCGCCGAGTGCCAGCCGGATGCCGAGCTCTTTCCGACGCCGCGCCACCACGAAGGCCATCACGCCATACAGGCCGACCGAGGCGAGCACGGTCGCGAGCAGACCGAAACCGGCCGCCAGCAGCGCGATCAACCGATCGCTGCGCAGCGTTTCGTCGAGCTGCCCTTCGAGCGTTTTCATCTGGTACACGGGCATCGACGCATCGAGCTTTCGGACCTGATTGCGAATCGCGCTGAACGCCGCGGACGAGGAATCGGTCGTCCGGACGTAGTAGGTGACGCCGCCCTTGCCCCAGTTGGGCAGGTAGACCTGCCGGCGAATCCCTTCGCGCGGCCCCTCGTAGAGCGCGTTGGCGACGACACCGACGATTTCGATGTTCAGCTTTGCCTTCGGACCGGTGCCGTTGCCGATGTGTTTGCCAATCGCGCTGGTGCCCGGAAAAAAGTGCTCGGCGAATCTGCGATTGACGATGGCTGTCGCCGGATTGTCGTGCGCGTCGGTGCGATTGAAGTCGCGACCCTCGAGCATCGGAATCGCCATCGTCGTGAAATAGCCGGTCGAGAGCGCGTTCATGAACGCCTGCATGTTCTCGCCGTCCTTGGCCTGATGCCCCTCGACCGACATGCTGTTGTCCCACTCATCGCCGGACAGGATCGGAACGGCTGCGAGCGACGCGGACTTCACGCCGGGAAGGGCGCGCAGGTTGTCGAGAAGCTGGTCGTAAAAGGCCATGGCGCGAGGTACGTCATATCCGCTGAGCGCCGGCGAGAGCTGGAACGTCACCAGGTTGTCGAGCGAGACGCCGGTGTCGGCGGTCTTCAGGTTCTGGAGGCTGCGGACGAACAACCCGGCGCCGAACAGCAGCAGGAAACTGAGTGCGACCTGCGCCGCGACCAGTCCCTTGCGAAGAAACAGCGAGCCGCCGGACCCGGCGATCGCACCCACGGTGTCCTTCAACGTCGTCCACGGATCGGGCCGGCTCGCGCGCAGCGCGGGGACGAGCCCGAACACGACGCCGGTCACGAAGGTCAGGCCCAGCGTGAACGCAAGAATCCGAGCGTCTGGCAGCGCGCGGATCATGATCGGATTGCCGTCTGACGGCACGAACGCCAGCAGCCCCTGCGTAAGGCCGACCGCGATGGCGACGCCGACCAATCCACCGACGCACGACAGCACCAGGCTTTCAACCAGCATCTGACGGACCAGCTGTCCGCGCGAGGCTCCGAGCGACAGCCGGACGGCGATTTCCTTTTGTCGCATGAAGCCGCGTGCGATCAGCAGGTTCGCCACGTTGGCGCACGCGATGAGCAGCACCAGGCCGACCATGGACATCAGCACCAGCAGCGCCGTCGAGAAGTCGTTGCGCAGACCCGAATAGCCCATCGCGGCGTTCTCGACACGCAGGCGGCCCTTCATGAACTGTTCGCGGGCGTACGGCGACCAATCCTTCGCCCCCGGCAGCGTCATCTCGTTGGCGCGGATCTGCGTGAACAGCGCTTGAAGCGGCGCTTCCGCGGACTTCGCGGTCCAACCCGGCTTCAGCCGCGCGAAGACCTGGACCCAGCGAGTGCGCGGGTCGTCCATGTGGACCCAGCCCCAGGCGGGCGTCATCACCGGCTTCATCTGGATCGGCACACGAATCTGCGGCGAGCGCGCGGGATCGATGCCGGCGAAGCCGGCCGCCGATACGCCGACAATCGTCATCGGGTAGCTGTTGACGAGAATCTTCTTGCCGACCACGGACCGATCGCCGGCGAAGCGGCGGACCCAGTAGTCGTAGCTGAGCACCACCACGGGATGACCGAGAAACGTCCGATCGTCTTCGTCGGAGCTGAACACACGGCCCGCGGCCGGATGCACCCCGAGCATCGAGAAGAAGTTGCCCGAGACCATCTCGGCGTCGAGGCGCTCGGTCTGATTGTCGATGCTCACCGACGCCTCGGTCAGCCGGCGGCAGATGACCTCGGCGAGCGGCTCGGCGCGCTGCTGGTACTCCTGGTAAATCGGATAGGAGTGCATCCGCAGGCCCATGTTGCTGCCGTTATGCGGGCCCTGCTGGTAGAGCATCACCAGCTCGTCCGGCGCCCGGACCGGAAGCTTCCGCAGGAGGATCTGATCGATCAGCGTGAAGATCGCGGTGTTCGCGCCGATGCCGAGCGCCAGCGACAGGATCGCGACGATCGAGAAGAGCGGGCTGCGGACGAGTCCGCGGACGGCAAAACGGATGTCCTTGAAGACGAGGGTCACGCGGTCTTAGACGGGTCCCCGCGCCCAAGGGTTGGCGCGACGCCACAAATCGCACCAGTGGCGCAGGGCGTCAGCCCTGCGAATCGAAGGCGATCACCGCCCGTTGTACTCGGCGTCGGTGACTTCCGCCATCCACTTCGTCTCGCCGCCGAAGCCGACGTTGATCTGGACGAGCGCCTGGCCGGGCACCGCGCCGTGCCAGTGCACGACGTTCGGGCCCGCGTAGTCGCTCTCGCCTTTGCCGAGCTCCTTCACGGGACCGCCCTTCTTCTGCGTCCGCATGCGCCCGTCCTCGACCAGCAGCAGCTGACCGTGGTCGTGACTGTGCCAGTACGTCCGCGCGCCCGGCTCGAAGCTGCGGCGCGCCGCGCTCAGATCCTTCCCGTCCATCACCGCCGACTTCCCGGTGAAGAGCGGCGGGGTCTGCTGCGCATAGCTCGATCCCACGAGCAGGAGCCCCAGCCCCAGAAGTACCGCGATGCGTGTCATCTCTCCACTCCTACTTCATCGGCGAGTAATCGGTGGGATCCGCGAACACCGACACGACCTTGCTGACGATGCGTCCGTTGACCTGCGAGTCGGCGGACACCTTGACCCATTCCGGATCGGCCTGAAAATCGGCCCACGCCTTCTTCGCGGCTTCGCGGCTCGGATGCTCGAGCAGATAGATCAGCGTGTTCGCCGAGTCGGGCGCGTCCTGCGGCGCGAGATAGATCACGCTCTTCATGCCGTGCTTGTTGAAGATGCGAATCGTGTGATCGCGGAAGCGGGCATGAAGCTCGCCCAGCTTGCCTTCGGGAGCAGTGTAGGTCCGCAGCTCGAACACGTGCTTGGAGGCCTGCGCGTGCGCGATGCCGGACTGGAGCAGGCTGCCCGCACACAGGCCGGCGAGAAAAATGAACGTCGATCCGGCGAGCACGAACCATTTGTTGTTCAGCATGCGTCCTCCAGAATGTTGATCCGCAACCTTACATCAAGCCGCCGCCGGCGCCGCGAGAAACTCCAGCAGGGCCTGGCTGGCCGCTTCGAGCTGGTCGGTGAAAAAGATGTGGCTCGCGTGCGGGATCGTGACGAGACGGGCGTGCGGGATGGCACGCGCGATGATTCCTCCGTTGTCCACGGGGACGAGCTGATCGGTCTCGCCGTGGATCACCAGCGTCGGCATCGTGAGGCTGGCGAGACGATCGTGCGAGCCTTCCCACGCGCGAACCGCCGCCAGCTGCGCGAAATAGCCGTCGTTGCTGACGGTCGCGCGCAAACGGACGGCGATGTCCTCGGCGACCCGTTCCCTCGGCGTGCCCGCGTCAAAGATGTACGGCGCCATCGTCCACATCGCCTGTTCTCGTGACATCGTCTTTCGCGCCCCGAGCGCGATGCCGACCTCGCGGCTGGCCGGCACGACGTGCTCACCGCCGCACGCGGTGCAGCCGAGAATCAGCGAACGGACTCTCGAAGAATGACGCAGCGCGAGCTCCTGCGCGATCATGCCGCCCATCGACGCGCCGAACACGTGTGCCGTCTCGAGGCCGGCCGCGTCCATCACCGCCACAGCGTCCTCGGCCATTTGCGGGATCGAATATGGTCCGGGCGGTACATCGCTGCGGCCGACGCCGCGATTGTCATAGACGATCGTCCGATAGCGGGGCGTGAGGACCGGAATCAGCCGCTGCCACCATTCGAGCGTCGCGCCCAGTCCCATGATCAGCAGGAGCGGTTCGCGCCGATCGCCTGCGACCGGGGGCGTCGCTTCTTCCCAGTAGATCTGAGTCGCGTCACTCGTCACGTACGGCATGGTCAGTATTCCAGGTTGAAGTCGACGCGGTACAGCAGCGGCTCGCCGCGCAGCAGCCGGCGATAGTTCTCGATGAAGATCGGGGCGATGTCGGCGGGCGCGCTCAACGCGGCCGTGTGAGACGTAATCAGTAGATTCGGCAGCCGCCAGAAGACATGGTCGGCAGGCAGCGGCTCGGTCTCGAAGACGTCGAGTATCGCACCCGCGAGACGACCGTGCTGCAGCGCGTCGGCGAGGGCAGCCTCGTCCACGGCGCCGCCGCGACCCGGATTGACGAACACCGCCCGCGGCGGCAGCGCTCGCAGCAGCGTCTCGTCGACCATGTGGCGCGTCGCCTTCGTATCCGGCATCACGCACACGAGATAGTCGAGATCCGCGCAGAACGCCGGCGCCACGTCGGGGAGCGACCCGTGAAAATACTGATCGACGTCGGCGCTGTCCTCACTCACGCGCGTGTAACCCTTGACGCGCATGCCGAAATGTTTTGCCGTGCGGGCGATAGCCGCGCCGATGGTGCCGACGCCGAGCAGCCCGAGCTGCTTGCCGCGAAGACGTGTGGGCGGTTCCGGATCCCAGCGGTGCGCGGCTTGCGACGACCGCTTCTCGAACAGCTTTCGCTCGCGCGCCAGGAGATACGCAAACACGTACTCGGACATCTGCGGACCGAAGACGCCTCGTGCGTTGGTCAGGATGTAGTCGCGACGGAGCGCGGGATCCAGCAGCGGTTCGACGCCGGCCCAGGTCGATTGCACCCAGGAGAGTCCGGGCAGCGACGGCAGCGCCTGGCGCAAGAGCGCCGGCTCACCGAACGCGAGATCGAAGGTCGCTCCGTCCGCCGCCGTACCCGAGGGGTCTGGAGTCGACGTGATGATGAGATCCGGAAGCTGCGCGGCCTCGACAAAGGCGTGATAGTCGGACGCGCGACGGGAAAGGATCAGCAGACGATGCATGCGGCCATATCTTCACACGCCATGGCCATATCCTGGTTCCTCGAGGCTGTGTCCGGCCTGATTTTCCTCCTGATGCGTCACCTCCGCCCAGTTCGGCGTGCGAGGCAGCGGCCCACTCGTCGCACGGCCCGGCGGGTGCGCCGCGGGCCAGTGTGTGTAAGTCGGACGCGGTCGTGGTTCCACTCTCCCGGCTTTCATCGTTCCCCCCAAAAGCAAAAGGCCATCACCGGATGGGTGATGGCCTTTGGTCGATACTCGGAAACTGGTTCGCTTCTGGCTAGATCACCCCGCGGTCGTCGGCAGGTTAATGCCGACGCTGATAAGGACGAGGGTGGTTGCCGCCAGGAACATGTCGCTCTCGATTATCGCGCGTGGCGCCGCGGGACGCAAGCGCCGGAGCCGGTGTCGTTATTCGTTGGATGCCTTGGAGTAGTCCGATATCGCGTCCGCGTCGGCGAACTGGTCGGTCTTTCCGTCGGGCTCGCTCGTGAGACGCCGCAGCTTGTTGACGTCGCCGATGATCTCGATCACGCCGCAGTTGCGGCACATCATCGCCTTCGTCATCACGTCGCCGGTTTCGAGCGTCAGGAATTTCGATTCCTGCGGGCGAAACGATGTGCGCACTGCCGAAATCAACGCGCCCGCAGAAAATGATTCCCCCCCGCATCGCGAGCAGGTGGCCATATCCATCTTTGACTATAGCAGACTTTAAGTGACTATTCTGCGCAGCGAACAGGTCTGCATGAAACTGCGCGAACGATCACCGGCGTCTGCCGCGATCTACTGACGCGCGGCGCGCTTAGCCGGCGGCGCGGACTCCGGCATCTTCACCGGCGCCGGCGCCGTGAGCGTGACGTTGTATTTCGCCAACGTCGCACTGAGCGTCGCCGCCTTCGCGATCGCCGCGTTGAGATCGGTGATCGCGCGAGGTGTTTGCGCTTTCACTTCGGTGTACGCGCGCACGGTTGGATCCGCGACCGACATGCCGGCCATCAGACCGTTCTTCGCCTGACCGAGCTTCGCCTGCAGGCTCTCGTTCTGACCGCGTCCGCCGCCACCGCCGCCGCCGCGGCCGCCCGCGGGCGCGGCGATCCTCGGCGCGAGGCCGGCGACTTCTTTCGTCAGCGCCTCGAGCGACGCTTTCACGTCGGCCGGAACGTCGCTCTTCGCGGCAACGGCCGTCGTCGCGTCGGCCAGCTGACGCGTGAGTGCCGCGTGCGCGGTCGATGCTTCAATGAGCCGGGGCTGGAGCGCGTGAATCTCCATCGCCTGATCGAACATGCGCTTGCGCTCGACCGCGGTCAGGATGACCTCGGGATCCTCGTTGACGCGGACCGGTTTACTGTCGATGGTCTTGCCGTCGACGATGAGCGACACGGTGTAGACGCCGCCGATCACGTACGGACCGTTCAGGTTCGGACCACCGCCGAATCCTCCGCCGCCACCGGTGGGATTGACGACGGGGCATCCGGCGCCGAACGGACTCGTCGCCGGCGGCTCCGGCGCGCTCTCCGTCCCGGCCCGTCCCGCCTGTCCTGCCCTTCCTGCCTGTCCCGCCTCTCCTGCCCTTCCCGCCCCTCCCGCCCGTCCTGCCCTACCCTCCGCCGGCGGCGGTGCAGGATTCGGCTGCACGCGCAGATCCCAGCAAGCGGACTGAATTCCCGCCTTGTTGCTGTTCGCGAGCGGCGTTCCCGAGATCTCGCGGACCTCGCGTCCTGCGGCGTCCGTGATCTTCAGCTTCACGTCGCCGACCTGTTTCTTGTTGAGCCACGAGACGATGGCGGCCCCTGGCGGGTTCTCGCCGAAGAAGGTCTGGTCGCCCCAGAACTCGTAGTTGCGATCGCGCGCCGGTCTCCGGAACATCGCGTACGGCGGCGGCGTGAACATCTTCGCGTCCGACGCGGCGGCTTGCGCGGCGGCGTACTCCTGGATCGGCTCGAGGTGATCGAGGATCCAGATCGCGCGGCCGTGCGTCGCGAGGATCATGGCGTTGTCGCGCGGATGCAGCGTGATCTCGTCGATGCGCACCGTCGGCAGGTTCGCGCGCACACGCGTCCAGCTCTTCGCGCGATCGATCGACACGAACAAACCGGTCTCCGCTCCCGCGTACAGCACGTCGGGGTTCTTCAGATCCTCGGTCATCGTCTTGATGACCTCGCCTTTCAGGTTCGCGGACGCCGACTGCCAGCTGTTGCCGAAGTCGTGGCTCACGTAGATGTAGGTCTCGAAATCGTTCTGACGGTGGCCGTCGAACGTCGCGTAGACCGTGCCCTCGTCGAATCGCGACGGAACGACCTCGGAGACCCAGATCCCCTTGGGCAAACCGGGAATCTTGTCGGCGACGTCGGTCCACGAGCGGCCGCCGTCGCGCGAGACCTGGAGGTGGCCGTTGTCGGTGCCGGCGTATGTCACACCCGCGTGCTTGGGCGATTCTGCGAGCGAGATGATGGTCGGCCACGCCTGGATGCCGTCGTCCTTGGCGATCCGGATGTCGCTCCCCTTCACGCCCATCGTCACGATCTGTTCGCGGTCGTCGTTCCCGGTGAGATCGCTGCCCGCGGTCTCCCAGTTGAGGCCGCGGTTGGCCGAACGAAACACTTTGTTGGCGGCCGCATAGACCACCTTGGGATCGCTCGGGGACAGGATGAGCGGCGTGTCCCAGTTCCAGCGCAGCGGCGGCTCGCCAGCGTTCGGCTGCGGGCGGATCGTGATCGTCTCGCCGGTCACGCGATCGATGCGGACCATGTTGCCGTCCTGCGACTCGGAGTACGCGATGCGATAGTCGGTCGGGTCCTGCAGCGCGACGAAGCCGTCGCCGCCCTGCATCGTCGCCCAGTTGAACCCGGCGATGCCGACCGCGCCGCGCACGGCGCTCGGGCCGCACCAGCTGTAGTTGTCCTGCATGCCGCCGCAGATGTTGTAAGGCGTCGCCATGTCGTAGCTGACGTGGTAGAAGAGGCCGACCGGGATGTTGTGGACGAAGTTCCAGGTCTTCGTCATGTCCCAGCTGATCGCCACGCCGCCGTCGTTGCCGATGATGACGTGATTCGAGTTCGCCGGATCGATCCAGATGGCGTGCACGTCGTCGTGAATCGTCTGTGTGGCGTTGAGCGTGACCGTCTTGCCGCCGTCGGTCGACTTGTGCAGCTTGACGCCGGCATAGAGGATCGTTTCGGGATCGTTCGGATCGATGCGGATCTGGCTGAAGTACATCGGGCGCGCGTTTTCGTTGTTCACCTTGCGCCACGTCGCGCCGGCGTCGTCCGATCGGTAGAGGCCGGTCGGGGTCTTGTCGACTCCGACGGCGACGGTCGCGCCGCGGCCGCCGCCTTGCGGGGCTTCGTCAGGATTCGGCGTCGCCGCGCCACCGCGAGCGTCCGGCAGCGGCGACTGCCCCTCCACCGTGGCGTAGAGCACGTTCGGCCGCCGGCGGTTCACGTCGAGGCCGATGCGTCCCATCGGTTCGTTCGGCAACCCCTCGGTCAGCTTTTTCCAGGTGTCACCGCCGTCGATCGACTTCCAGACGCCGCTCCCGGGGCCGCCGCCGTTCATGCAGCACGCGGTTCGGCGTCGCTGGTACATCGAGGCGTACAGGATCTTGTTGTCGGTCGAATCCATCACCAGATCGTTCGCGCCCGTGTCGTCGTCCACCTTCAGCGTCTGCTTCCAGGTCTTGCCGGCGTCGGTGGTCTTGTAGATGCCGCGCTCTCCGCCGGGGCCGAACAGGCTTCCGGTCGACGCCACGAGCACCACGTCGTTGTTGCGCGGGTCGATGATGATCCGGTTGATGAAACGAGACGTCTTCAGTCCCATGTTGGTGAAGGTCTTCCCGCCGTCGGTGGACTTGTAGACGCCGTCACCCCAGCTGGTGCTCTGCCGGTTGTTGGACTCGCCGGTGCCGACCCACACCAGGTCGGGATTGCTTTGAGACACCGTCACGTCGCCGATGGAGATCAACCCTTCGTCCTGGAACTGCGCTTCGAACGTCGTCCCGGCGTTCGTGGTTTTCCAGAGTCCGCCGTGCGCCGTGCCGACATAAAAAATCGACGGGTTGGCTTCGTAGACGGCGAGGTCGGTGATGCGTCCCGACATCGAGGCCGGGCCGATCGGCCGGAAGTGCAGCGAATCGAATGGCCCCTTCGCGGAGGCGGCACCCGCCGGTGCCTGCTCCGAACGTCCGACAGTCGATTGGGCGCCGAATGCCGCGGCAAGCGCGCACACGAGCAGGATGATACGAACTGGGTTCATGAATAACTCCGGAGCGTCCTAGTAGATGCAGACGATTCTAGATCAACCCGTCCGCGCCGGGCGTGCCGACGCGGACGCGATGACGGCCGCCATTACCGGCCCGAGGGTTTTCGTACCGGCGCCGGCACCGGCGGCATGTGCGCCGGCCAGAGCTGCTGCTGCGCCAGCTGGCCGTAAAGCGCCGGCAGGTCGCGTTCGAGCAGCTGGTTCAAGGCGCGTATCGCGGTGGTCGCATCCTCGAAGACCCAATCGAGCTCGCGGCGTTGATCGGTGGTCTGCAGCGCCGAGTAGCCTTCAATCGCCCGCGAGAGCTGACTCGCGGCCGTCAGTTGACGCTCGATGTCGGACTGAGCCGCAGCAGCCGCCGCCGACACCTTATCGATCGGCGTGGTATCGGAGGCTGGCGCCTTATCGATCGGCGTGGTATCGGAGGCCGGCGTTGCCCGGCGGACGGCCCCGGCCGGCGAGAGATCGCGCTTGATGCCGGCGAGCTGAGCGGTCAGTGCGCGCGCCGACGCTCGCGCGCCGCCGAGTGCCTTCTCCAGATCGTAGAGGTCGAGCAAAGCCGTCTGACGGGTGCGACGGTCCGCGTCGCTGAACGTCACGCGAGGGTCGCCTTCGATAGTGAGCGATGTCGTCAACGGGCGCGGCGTCGCCGGTGTCTTGAGCACCACGGTGTATGTGCCGGGCAGCACTTCCGGGCCGGTCGGCGCGGCGCCGAACCCACCCACCGCCGGGGGATCGCGTTCCTCCGGGACCGGCGGCGGCAGCCGCAGGTCCCAGGAGATGCGGTTGAGCCCGCGCTTGGCGGGGCCCCGCAGGGTGCGCACGACCGCTCCGCCGGCGTCCCGGATCTCGATGTCGACATCGACGCGGGCGGAGTCACGCAGATAGTAGGTGATGATGCCGCCGAAATCCGGGTTCGGCGCGAAGTACTGACCGGCGCCGTACCACGCCTGGGGATTGTAGATTTTGAGGAGCTGCGCCCGCGGGCTCGGCAGCAGCGAGGCGGCCGAAGACAACACGTCGGCGGTCATCGCCTCGAGCGGGCCGATGTCGTCGACGATCCAGACGCTGCGTCCGTGCGTGCCGATGACCAGGTCGTGGTCGCGCGGATGAATCAGCAGATCGTCCACCGGTACGTTCGGCATGCCGGTGTTCATCGCCACCCAGGTCGCGCCGCCGTCGATCGAGAAATGCAGCCCCTTCTCGTGCCCCAGGAACAGCAGGCGCGGATTGATCAGGTCCTCGCGCAGGCGATGCGTGCCGGTCTCGGGCAGGCCCGACGCGATCGCCTTCCAGCTCTGGCCGAAATCCTCGCTCACATAGACGTAGGGATGATAGTCGTCGTTGAAGTGGCCGTCGAACGTCGCGTAGACGCGACCGGCGACGTAACGCGACGCCAGCAGGCTGCTGACATACGTGTTTGGCGGCAGCCCCGGAATCCGTGCGGTGATGTTGGTCCAATGGGCGCCGCCGTCTCGCGTCAACTGCACCTGGCCATCGTCGCTGCCGGTGTAGAGCAGGTTCGGGTCGAGCGGTGACTCGCCGATCGTGGTCAGGGTGCCGTAGTTCGACTGCCCGTCATTGCGCGACAGTGTCCGATCCGTAATCGGCTGGCCCATCATCAGCAACTTGCTGCGATCGATGTGGGCAGTGAGGTCGGGGCTAATCGCCTTCCACGTGACACCGCGGTCCGCCGAGCGGAAGACCATGTTCGCGCCCATGTACAGGGTGGCGGGATCGGCGCTCGCCATGACGATCGGCGTGTTCCAGTTCCAGCGCAGGTTGCCGTCTTCGTCGTCGCCGCCGCCGCCGCGCCGGGCCGGCTTTTCCGAACCGACCGGGGCAATCGCCTGATGTTCCAGTGTGACCATATTCACGCGATTGGCGCGGCCGCCCTGCGACTCGATAATTACCGTCTGCGGATCCTTCGGATCCATCCGCGCGTAGAAGCCGTCGCCGCTGCCGATGTTGAACCCTTCCTGGTTGGAGATGCCATTGCGGTTGCGGGTGGCGCTCGGGACGCACCAGTGGCCGTTGTCCTGCAGTCCGCCGCACACGGTGTACGGCTCTTTCATGTCGACGCCGATCTCGTAGAACTGTCCGATCGGCAGGTTGTCGCGGAACATCCAGGTAGCGCCGCGATCCCACGACACCGAGACGCCGCCGTCGCCGCCAACCAGGAGGTGATTCGGATCGTCCGGATCGATCCACAGGGCATGATCCTCCGAGTGCACCGTGCTGAACACCTCGCGGAAATTCCGCCCAGCATCGTCGGAGATGTAGAAGCCGCGATTCGAGCCAAGCATGTAGACTCGACTCTTGTCCTTCGGGTCGATGCGGATCTGGCTGTAGTAGCTGGGACGCGGGTTCATCGACGACAAACGCTCCCAGGTGTCGCCGCGATCGGTGCTTCGGAACACGCCGCCTTCGGTGCTACGCACGTTTCCTTCGCCGCCGCCCCGGCCGCCCGCCGGCCGCCCGCCGGCCTCGACGATCGCGTAGACGATCCGCCCGTCGAGCGCAAACAGATCCAGGCCGATGCGCCCGGTATCACCCGGAGGCAAGCCGTTGATCAGCTTGGTCCACGAGGCGCCGCCGTTGAGCGAGCGATAGATGCCGCCGCCCGGTCCACCGCCGCTGAAACCCCACGCCTTGCGCTGCCGCTGATAGGTAGTGGCGAACAGCGTCTCGGGATCACGCGGATCCAGCACGATGTCGTTGGCGCCGGTATTGTCGTCGACGTAGAGCACCTTCTTCCACGTCTGCCCGCCGTCGACGGTCTTGAAGACACCGCGATCCGGATTCGATCCCCACAAGTGGCCGACCGCCGCGACGTAGACGATGTCCGGATTGGTCGGGTGCACGATGATGCGGCCGACGTGGCGCGACTCCTTCAACCCCATGTTCGCCCACGTCCGGCCGCCGTCCATCGACTTGTAGACGCCGTCGCCCCACGACGAGCTCTGGCGGTTGTTCGCCTCGCCGGTTCCGGCCCAGACGATGTTCGGGTTCGATGGCGCGACTGCGAGATCGCCGATCGACATCATCGCGTCGACCTTGTCGAACACCGGCGTCCACGACGTGCCTTGATTCGTGCTCTTGAAGATGCCGCCGCTCGCCGTGCCAACATAAATCGCGTCCGGCGCGCCGGGCACGCGAGCCACGGCGAAGTCGTCGACGCGGCCGCCGGTATTGGCCGGACCGATGCTGCGAAACTTGAACGCGCCGAGCATCGACGGCTCCACCCCCGGGCCAGCGGCCCGCGCGGTCTGCGCCGACAATCGCCCTCGCGAATCTGCCAACCGACCGAATGGCACCGCCAGCAGCAGAAGCGTAACGGCGAGGATACGGATACCGGCGGAACGCATGGCGACTCTCCCTTGTCAATCGAACCGATCTAGAAGTTGGCCCGAACACCGAGCTCGACGCGGCGCGGGGCGGCTCCCGTGGCGAGTGCGCTCGGCTTGCCGAACGTGGACGACAGCAGGTTACCGTTGGGCAGCCCGAAGTTCGTGTAGTTGGTGATGTTGAACGCTTCACCGAACAGCTCGATCCGCGCGTGCGGGATCGTCACGTACTTCGACAGCCGCATGTCGAGGGTGAAATAGTTGGACCCGCGATTGGTGTTGCGACCGAGGTTGCCGACGCGATTCGTGAAGTTGGTGAAGTAGGTCGCCTTGTCCAATGGATCGCCGCCGACGACCGCCAGGTCGGGACGGTCGTTGATGGTGAGATCGAGGTTGTTGTCCCTGCCGGTCGTCACTGTCCACGGCAGTCCGGAGCGGTACGAGGCCAAGCCGGCGAGCTGGATGCTCCAAGGTAAAGTGGCCGTGAAGTTGCCGACCAGCTGGTGGGTCCGATCGTTGTTCGCGGGCCCCTTCTCCGCCGCCTGATCGAGCTCGTTCTGCGCGAACGACTGAAAGTCCTCTACGTCGCGCAGCGCGCGCGACAGCGTGTAGGAGATGCCGAACAGCGGTCCGTGACCGGGACGGTACTGCAGGCTCGCGAGCAGCGCCGTCGACCACGAATGCCCTTCCATCCCGAACTGAATCAGCTGGCCCAGCGCCGGATTAGGCCGCGGGCCGCCGGGGAACGTCGGGTAGTTGATGTCGCGGTTGTTGAAGAGGTTATAGCCGACGCTGTAGACGCCGTCGATCGACGTGGTGAGGCCGGGCCGCAGCTCGTGCTGGAAGCCGAGGCTGGTGGTCTGGGTTTCGGGCGAGCGCGGGCTCGCCTGCACGACCGTGGTGCTCGATGTCGCGGTGACCGTGCCGCGCGATGATGGATCGGGATAGCCGGGATTGTTGATCACGATCTTCTGCCCGTCCTTCACAGCGGCGACGTCGAGCTGGACGTTGGTGAACGAGCGATCGCTGTAGATGCCCCAGCCGCCGCGAATCGCCGTGCGGGTGTCGTGGAACGGCGCCCAGACGAACCCCAGTCGCGGCTGGATGTTGTTGCGGTCGTCGTTGACGTCGAGGATGTGCCCGTACGAGGTCTCGAGATCGTAGCGGACGCCGAAGTTCAGGGTCAGCGACGACGAGGTGCGCCAGGCGTCCTGGGCGAAGAAGCCGTACAGCTCGTTGGGCAGCGCCACGTCCGGAATGAACTGCTCGTGCACGTACTGCGTCGGATAGGTGCTGAGGTCAGCCGCGTTGAACGGTTTGTCCGTCGCGAAGGTGAACGTACCGTCGCGATTGCGCGGGAAGAACGAAAGCCCGCGGATGATGCTGATGTCGGCCCCGGCCTTCAGGCTGTGCGAGCTCGCCGAATACGAGACGTTGTCGACAAACTGGACACGCTTCTCGTTGGCGCCTTGCGGGTTGGTCGCCGCCTTGCCGAAGTTGCCGGAGGGGCGGTTGATCTGCGGGGTGCCGACGGGGCTGTAGTTCTCGGTATCGGTGTAACGGTTGGACCGGCCGAACTGGAAGCGGAACTCGTTGAGCAGCCGCGACGAGGCGACCGCGTTGTCGCTGAACACGATGTCCTGGTTATTGTTGGTGTTGTCGGCGCCGCGATCGAACGTGTTCAAGCCGCCGATGCCGTCCCCCTCGGTCCGCAGGTCGTCAACGCGATAGCGCACCGTCGCTGAGTTCTGGCTGGTGATCTGCTTGTCGAACTTCACCAGGCCCTGGTGCTGATTGTTCGGGTTGGGGAACTCGCGCTGATCGACCGGCACGTCAATCGAGGTCACCACCGAGGTCTGCTGTACGCGCAGCCCTTCGTAGGAGACGAAGTAGAACAGATTGTCTTTCGCCACCGGACCGCCGAGGAAGCCGCCGAAGCGCTGCTGGCTGAAGGGCGCCTTGCCCGATCCTTGCGCGTGTGAGAACGGATCCTGGGCGTCGAGGTGCGCGTTCCGATCGAAAATGAAGGCTCGCCCTTCGGTCTTGTTGGTGCCCGATCGGGTCACGACGCTGACGATCGCGCCGGACGAGACGCCGTACTCCGCCGAGAACTGGTTCGCCAGCACGATGTACTCGCGCACTGCCTCGAGCGAGAAGCCGCCCCGGGAGCTGGATACGAGGGTGTTGTCGTTGCTGACGCCATCAATCAGGAACGAGTTGTTGCGGCTCAGCTGGCCCGAGGTATTGACGCCGCCACCGCCGACGCCGGTCACTCCTGGCGTCATGTTCGCGAGGTCGAGGAAGTTGCGGGTCGCCAACGGCAGCGATTCGAGATCCTTGCGCGTAATGGTCGTCCCGATGGTGTTGCTCGACACGTCAACCAGCGGCGCCGCACCGGTGACTTCCACCGTCTCACGAACCGAGGCGACCTGCAACGTAATGTCGATCCGTGAATCTTGCCCGATGGTCAGGCTGAGGCCGGTCCGCCTGTAGATCGTGAAGCCTTGCAGTTCTGCCGTTAGCTCGTATGTGCCGGGGGGGAGCGCCGGCGCGCGATACGACCCGGCGCCGTCGGTGACCATCGTGCGAGCAATGCCGGTGTCGACGTTGGTGATGGTGATGGTGACGCCAGGCAACACCGCGTGCTGATCGTCGACGACGATGCCTTCCATCGTTCCGGCGATGTTCTGGGCGCTGAGAACGCATGAATGAAGGATGAAGACGAGAGTTGCCGCGAGGGGAGCTCGAGATGCCATCCGCTGTTCTCCTGGTCTACTCCGGACGCATCCGGCGGCGGGCCGCAGCCGCACCGGTAGCGAGGGTTTGAGAGTCCACGAGCAAGCGGAGCGCCGTCGAAAAACTATCGGGCTTCGCAGATCATTGAGGTTTATGTCAAAACCGTGGCACCCGTTGCAGACGAAAACGTCGCGCGCGAAAAAATCGTCGACGTTTTCGTCGGACTCGCGGCGCGGCCGCCGGAGAACGTCGGACGATCAGAGCAACCGCTCGAAGTAGATCAGGGGGGTGTTGCGATAGACGGCGCGACCCACCTCGGTGAAGCCGCACTTGCGGTAGAACTCCCCGGCGCCGGCGTCGGTGTCGTACGCATCCAGGCAGAGCGCGTCGGCTGGCCAATTCCGGCAGGCCTCGACGGCGTGAGCAATACACTGCCGGCCGATGCCCATTCGCTGGCGTTCCGGATCCACCGCCATGCCGAGCAGGTAGAGCGGCCGCTTCACGTCGGTGAAGTACCTCCGATCGATCGCCCACGGTTTCTTCGTGGCGAGCTCGAACGTGGCCACAACGAGCGTGCCCTCCCGCGCGACGTAGATGGACGAGCGTTTCATGCTGGAGCGGATCCCCTTGTCGCTGGACATCGACGACCAGTGACCCAGGCCGTGACGCTTCGTCAGCGCAGAGGCGACGGCATTGCGGAGCGCCGCGACGGAGGACGCATCATCGGCCGCCGCCAGCGCAATCGACAAACCGCTGGACATCACCGGATCATTTGATGCCGAAGCGGGCCTGGAGTCCAGCGCGGATTCCGTCACGGTGCGACCGGGCTGCAGCGGCGCGGATCATCGGCCTCCGGCTATAGTGTGGTCCATGAGCAAAGGCCGGCTCGAAGCATTCAGCGACGGCGTCTTCGCCGTGATCATCACCATCATGGTGCTCGAACTGAAGGCGCCGCACGGAGGAGATCTGGAGGCGTTCGTGCCGCTGCTCCCGGGCTTCCTCACCTACGTCCTGAGCTACGTGTTCCTCGGCATCTACTGGAACAACCACCACCACCTGATGCACGTGATCGATCGCGTCAATGGCGCCTCTTTGTGGGCCAACCTGTACCTGCTGTTCTGGCTGTCGCTCGTGCCGTTCGTCACCGGCTGGATGGGAGAGAACCATTTCGCGGCGCTCCCCACCGCGATGTACGGTGCAGTGCTGCTGATGGCCGGCATCGCGTTCCTGATCCTCGAGGGCCGGCTGCTTCGCGCGGGGAATCCACGGCTCGCCGACGCCATCGGCCACGATCTGAAGGGAAAGGCGTCGGCGGTGCTCTATCTCATCGCGATCCCCATGGCGTTCGTCCACCAGCTGATTGCCGACGCCATCTACGTGTCCGTCGCGATGATGTGGCTCATTCCCGATCGCCGGATCGAAAAGCGCGTGTGACGGTCAGTGGATCGCCGATCGTTTGACCACGCCGCCTTCCGCGTCGGCCAGCGGATGGGAGACGACGAACGCGTGGGGATCGACGGACCGGACGATGGTCTTGACCTTTCCGATTTCGAGGCGTGTGACCACGCAATAGAGAATTTCCTGCTCCGCACCCGTCAGGCCGCCATAGCCCTTGTAGACGGTCACCCCGCGCTCCAGCTCGCCGACGATGCGCTCGCGGATTTGAGCGCTGTGCGATGACACGATCGTGATCGCCGTGTATTCCTCGAGACCGTAGATCACGAAGTCCAGCGTCCTGGCCGCCGCGACGTACGTGAGAATCGAATACAGCGCGGGCTCGATGCCAAGCAGCGACATCGCCACGAGAAAGAGGACGACGTTGAACGCGAGGATTACGTCGCCGACTTTCAGCAGATGGCTGCGCTTGCTGATCAGGAGCGCGGCGATCTCGGTGCCGTCGAGCACGGCGCCGCCACGCACGGCCAGCCCGATGCCCGCGCCGATGAAGAAGCCGCCGAACACCGCCGTCAGCAGCGGGTCCGGCGTGACATCAGGAAAGCGAATCGTGGCGAGCGCGGTAGACAGGCCGGCAATCGCCAGCGCGCTGCGGAATGCGTGCGCGCCGCCCAGATGCCGGTACCCGAGGGCGACGAACGGAGCGTTCACCAGCGGCAGCCACACCGCGAGCGGCGCCGGCGTCACCTTCGACAGCAGCATCGACACACCCGTGACGCCGCCGTCGATGAAGTTGCTGGAAAAGAGAAAGCCCTTGAGCCCGAACGCGGCGGCGAGAATCCCCAGCGCAATCAACAGCGCATTCAGGGCTTCTCGCTTCACCGCACCGGTCTACTGGCTGACGACGCCGCAGGCGACGCGGTCGCCCGCGTTGCCGGCCGGATCGGTCTTGAGATCGTCGACACCCGCATGCACCACGAGCGCAGCGGCGACGCCCATCTTCATGTGCGGCGCGACGACCGTCGTCTTGGCGGTGCCGTCCTTGAGCACGGTGAAGTTGTTCATGTCGCCTGCGTGCGGGCCCTCGGGGTTCTGGAGGCCGTGCTTCTTGTTCTCCGGATTGTAGTGCCCGCCCGCCGACGTGAACGCAGGTCCTTCACAACTAGCCGTCTGGTGAAAGTGCAGCGCGTGGCGTCCGGGCGTGAGGTTCTTCAGGTCGAGCGCAACCGACACGCCGCCGTCCTTGGCGGAAGAGAGCGTCGCCGTACCGACCGACTGTCCTTGCCCGTTTTTCATCTCGACGGTCGCACCGTTCTGAGCGGCTGCCAACGTGACTGCGGTACAAATAAATACAACGAATCCAATAGATTTGCTCATTTCTCGATTAGAGCAGATGAGCGCAAGCGTTTTGTCACCCTTTTGTCACCGGCCCTTCAGAGACCGGCTCATCTGGAAAATTCGGCGACCGGGACGGCGACCGACTATCAGTCGCGCGCGAACCAGGCGCTCGGCAATCCGACGCCGAACGCGTGGATCAGGATGCCGTTGATGAAGACGGGCAGCACGAACGGCCCGCGGGTGGTGGCCGACAGCGGAATCACGGCGTAGTTCATCACGAAGTAGGCGACCACGCCGTAGAGGATGCCGACGGTCAGCGTATGACGTCGCAACGCCGGCACGCCGCGGCTCACGGCGTAGAAGATCGAGACGATGAGAAAAGCGATGAAGTAGTGCAGGAGAATGCCGAGGCCACCGCTGTGCCACCCCATCCGCGGCGAGTTGCGGCCGAGTACGCCTGCGGCGATGCTCTGAAAGATGCGAAGCGGCGGAACGCCGTTTCGCACGCCGAAGAACACCACCGCGTCCAGCAGGTCGAGCGTGCCGACGACGAGAGTGCCGTAAAGAATCGGGTGAGAGTAGCGCGAGTGGGCTGCCATGCAGGCCAACGGTACAGAAAAAACCGAAGTGAACGCAAAGAGCGCAGAGAAGTGGCCTCAACGATCGTTGCGATCTCGCCGGTTTTCTCCGGTACACCACCGCGCCGACGCGATCAGCACCGCAGTACCCTGAGGATGAGCTTTACGCGTTTCATCGATTCACGGTCGATTTTCGCTCGCGGCGATCAGATCCTGCAGCAAAACCCTGACGTCGTCTGCGTCTTCCGCGCGGACCCAGAACTCCGCCGGCCCCATGGCGAAGCTGTAGCTGGTGGCGCGGCCGAGACCGAACAGATCCTGAAGGCCTTCGCCGCGTACGAAGTAATCGATCTTCTCCCCTTCGAGCAGCGATTTCGCGACCGCGATCAGTCCCATGTCGCCAGTGGCGAACACGCAGGTCAGCTCGGCATCCGGCGCCGGCGCAGGCCCCAACCGCGGGAGCTCGTCCACCGTGTCGACATCGCACACGGGACAGACCATCACGTCCCATGCGTATTCCTCTTCGCATTGCGGACAAAACATGACGACAGAGTGTACGTCACCTATTGTCACGATTAGCCGGCTGGCCGGCGGTGCTAGACTCGCTTCTTTCCCGAGGAGGCTGCGCGTCATGATCGGCTTTTCCAGAGTTCGCTCGTTCCTTGTCGGTGCCGCTATTCTGGTGTTAACGGCCGGATGGAATGTCGGCGCCCGGCCCGGACTCGCGGCGCAGACGCCGGCCACGGACGGCGCACTCGACCCGGCGCTGGTGACGGCTTTCAAATGGCGGAGCGTCGGACCCGACCGCGGAGGCCGCTCGATTGCGGTGTCGGGCGTGAAGGGCCGGCCCAGGGAGGCCTACTTCGGCGCGGTCGGAGGCGGACTCTGGAAGACGACCGACGGCGGCGCGAAATGGGCGCCCGTCACCGATGGTCTCATCACCAGTTCGTCGGTCGGCGCCGTCGCCGTCTCCGAATCGAATCCCGACATCGTCTACATCGGGATGGGCGAGGCGTGCATCCGCGGCAACATCATGGCCGGCGACGGCGTCTACAAATCGACTGACGCCGGCAAGACCTGGACGAACGTCGGGTTCAAGGATACCGATGCGATCTCCAAGATTCGGATCCACCCGACCAATCCCGACATCGTGTTCGTCGCCGACTTCGGCCGCTATGGCAAGGACAGCGACGAGCGCGGCGTGTTCAAGACGACGGACGGCGGCAAGACCTGGAAGAAGGTGCTGTTCCGCAACGGCAAGACCGGCGCCGTCGACGTCGCGATCGATCGCAGGAATCCCAGCGTCATGTATGCCGCGCTCTGGGAGGCGTACCGGATCGAGTACCAGATGTCGAGCGGCGGCCCGGGCAGCGGATTCTTCAAGTCGACCGACGGCGGCGAAACCTGGCGGGAGATTACCCGCAACCCCGGCATGCCGACCGGCATGATCGGCAAGATCGGCATCGCGCTCACGGCCGCTGATTCCAACCGCGTCTACGCGCTCGTCGAGAACGAGAACGGCGGCCTGCTGATGTCAGACGACGCGGGCGCGACCTGGAAGATGATCAACACCGGCCGCAACATCCGGCAGCGCGCCTTCTACTACACGCACGTCTTCGCCGATCACCAGAACAAGGACATCGTCTACGCGCTGAACACGAGCGCGTTCCGCTCGGTCGACGGCGGCAAGACGTTCCAGAACATGGGCAACGGGACCCACGGCGATCACCACGACATCTGGATCGATCCCGACGACCCGCAGCACCTCGTGCTCGGCAACGACGGCGGCGGCACGGTGACCTTCAATGTCGGCGCCGGTCAGCAGCGGACCTGGTCGGGCCAGGAATTCCCGACCGAGCAGTTCTATCACGTGATCACGACCAAACACGTGCCCTATCACCTGTGCGGCGCCCAGCAGGACAACAGCACGATGTGCGTGCCGAGCACCAACGGCATGGCCGGCCGCGGAGGCCAGCGCCGCGTCGATCCGTTCTACGAGGTCGGAGGCAACGAGGACGGCTACATCGCGCCGGACCCGAAGGACACCGACGTCTTCTTCTCGGGAGCGAACAACGGCAGCTTCATCACGAGAATGAATCGCCGCACGGGCGAGCTGCGCGAGGTGAACCCCTACCCGCGTTTTTTCTCGGGCGAGAACTCGGCATCGGTCGTCGAGCGATGGCAGTGGACGTTCCCGATCGTCTTCTCCCCGGTGGATCCGAACATCCTCTACACGTCGTCGCAGCACGTGTGGAAGACGACGAACCAGGGACAGACGTGGGAGAAGATCAGCGACGACCTCACGCGTCACGACCCCAAGACGATGCAGGACTCGGGCGGCCCGATCACGCACGACATGAACAGCCCGGAGATCTACGCGACCGTCTTCTCGCTCGCGCCCGGCAAGACCGACGTGAACATCATCTGGGCCGGATCCGACGACGGCCTGGTGCACATTACGCGTGACGGCGGCAAGAACTGGACGAACATCACGCCGAAGGACATGCCCGATTTCGGGCGCGTCAGCCAGATCGATGCGTCGTCCACCGATCCGGGGACTGCGTACATCGCCGTCAAGAAACCGCTGCTCGAGGATTTCTCGCCGTACCTGTTCCGGACGCACGACTTCGGCCGCACGTGGACGAAAATCGTGACCGGCATTCCCGCCAACGACTACACACACGTCGTGCGCGAGGATCCCGTCCGCAAGGGGCTGCTTTACGCAGGCACCCAGCACGGCTTCTATGTGTCGCTCGACGACGGCGATCACTGGCAGCCGCTCAAGAACGGGCTGCCGGACACGCCGGTGCACGATATCTGGGTTGAGGCGAGCGACGTCGCGATCGCGACCCACGGCCGCGGCTTCTACATTCTCGACGACGTGGCACCGCTGCGACAGTACGGCGCGCCGGTCACGAGCGCGGCGACGGCGTACCTCTTCAAGCCGGCCGATGCCACGCGATCCGCGTACCCGGCGAAGATCACCTACTGGCTGAAGTCGACACCCCAGAAAATGACGCTGGACATTCTCGACGCGCAGGGACAGGTGGTGCGGACATTCAATGGCGCCGCGCCGACAGAAGGCCGCGGCGGCCGCGGTCGAGGCACGACTCCGGGTGCCACGGTGCCAGGTGCCGCAGTGCCAAGTGCCGCAGTGCCGGGTGCGACAGCCCCGGGCACTCCAGCCGACGCAGATCCGCCGGCAGACGACGAGGAAGGCGGCGGTCGCGGGCGGATCCCGACGGCGCCCATGGCGATCGGCGTTCAGCACTTCACGTGGGATCTGCAATACGCGCCCGTCACGCCGTTCCAGGGCATGGTGCTCTGGGGAGCGACGACGAACGGACCGCTGGCGCTGCCGGGAAATTACCAGGCGCGGCTGACGGTCGACGGCCAGGTGTTCACCCAGCCGATTACGGTGAAGAAGCATCCGCTCTACACGATCAGCGACGCCGACATGAAGGCGCAGTTCGATCTCGCGAGCCGGATTCGCGACAAGGTGAACGAGGCGAACGAGGCCATCATTCAGATCCGGCGCATCAAGACGCAGCTCAAGGATCGCACCGACAAGAACAACAGCGCGGATGCGAAGGCGATCGCCGAGCAGTTCACGAAGGAGTTGAGCGCGGTCGAGGAAGACGTCTACCAGGTGCGAAACCAGAGCAATCAGGATCCGCTGAACTTCCCGATCAAGACCAACAATCGCCTCGCGTCGCTGCTGCGCGTCGTCAACACCGGCGAAGGACGGCCGATCGGCAACGCCGAACCGATCTTCGAAGATCTGCAGAAGGAGCTGAAGGCCGAGACCGACCGGCTCCAGCGCGTGCTCGGCACGTACCTGCCGCGGTTCAACACGCTCGCACAGCGCATCGGGATGGAGCCCATCTCGGAGAAATAAATAGGGCTTAGGGCTTAGGGCGGGGGCTAAGGCTAGTCCCCAGTCCCTAGTCCCCAGTCCCCAGTCCCTGGTCCCCAGTCCCTAGTCCCTGGCGAGAACAAAGCTGACCGACACGGCTGCGCCCTTGATCACATCGATCGATTTGATCAGGGAATCGGCCGCCGCGTGGAAACCTGGCGTCGGCTTCACCTCGACCCTCCTCGAGCCGGCCGGAATGTAGGCGATTTCGACAACGCCGTCGCGGTTCGTTTGCTGACCGATGCTATAGGTCGTCCCGACACTGTTCGGGATGTCGTGGACCTGAACCTCGACGTTCGCAATCGGGTTGCCTGCTGAATCGCGGACGAAGACGACGATCGTTCCTGGATCCTTCGGCACGGGCAACCCGGCTTCCGAGCCAAGGAGGCTCGAGCATCCA
>Ga0070665_100001091_pt1 | contig 33648 bp, 36 predicted proteins | sample KBSS13metaG_FD_65862 | JGI IMG/M metagenome (GOLD analysis project Ga0070665, IMG submission 65862) | Switchgrass rhizosphere microbial communities from Kellogg Biological Station, Michigan, USA - KBS S1-3 metaG | ecosystem: Host-associated > Plants > Roots > Rhizosphere > Soil ... | reverse complement strand
GGCCTCTGCGTCCTGCTCGCCGCCACCACCGTCGTCCGGGACGCCACGTGGGTCGACGTGCTCTGCCTGATGACCGGCGCCGCGCTCTGCGTCAGCGGGATCACCGGCGGTCGGACGCTCGGTGGGATCGTCCTCTCCGGTCTCGCCTGGCCGCTCGCCGGGCTGCGGGGGCTGCCCTGGCTCGGCCGAACTCTGGGCCGGGCCACCGGCTTCGGCCACCGGGCCGCCCTGCTGCGCACGCTGGTGTGGTCGGTCCTGGGCCTCCTCGTCTTCGGTGCGCTCTTCGTCTCGGCCGACGCGTTGCTGGCCGAGTGGTCCTCGAGGCTGCTGCCCGACCTGTCGCTCGGCTCCTTCGTCGTCCGCGCGTTCCTGGCGGTGGCCGTCGGCGGCACGGTCCTCGCCGCGTCGTACCTCGGGCTCAACCCACCTCGAGTCGACACCCACCGCACCCGGACGCGACCTGTCGCCCACCGCTTCGAGTGGCTCGCACCCGTGCTGGTGGTGAACGCCGTCTTCGCAGCCTTCCTCGTCGCCCAGGCGGCGGTGATCTTCGGTGGCCACGACTACCTCCGGCGTACGACGGGGCTCACCTACGCCGAGTACGTCCACCAGGGCTTCGGCCAGCTCACCGTCGCGACCGTGCTGACCCTGCTCGTCATCTGGGCCGCGGCCCGGAAGGTACCCCGCGAGACGCCGGCCGACCGGATCTGGATGCGGGTCTCGCTCGGGCTGCTCTGCCTGCAGACCCTCGTCGTCGTCGCCTCCGCCCTGCATCGGATGAACCTCTACCAGGACGCCTACGGCTTCACCCAGCTGCGCCTGCTCGTCGACGTGTTCGAGGGCTGGCTCGGCCTGGTGGTGCTGGCCGTGTGTGCCGGCGGCGTCGCCCTGCGCGCCGCCTGGCTGCCGCGCTTCGCCCTGCTCAGCGGGGCCGTCGCCCTGCTCGCCCTCGCGGCCATCAACCCCGACGCGTGGATCGCGCAGCACAACATCGACCGGTACGCCGCCACCGGGCGCATCGACTGGACCTACCTGCGCAGCCTCTCCGACGACGCCGTCCCGGTCCTCTCCGGGCTGCCGGCCGCCGACCGAGCCTGTGCCCTCGACCATCGCACGCACGCCGCCGACGACTGGCTCGAGTGGAACCTCGGCCGCCACCGCGCCGCCGAGGTGTTGCCGGGGCCGAACACGATCTTCGCCCACCCGGCCCTGTTCTGCCCCGACTCCTGAGCTCGCTCACTCGTCCCTGGGGCGAAGGGCCGTCACTGGGTCTGGATGTCGTGCCCCGGGCCGCCGATCAGTTGGTCGTGGCCCGCTCCACCGATCAGCCGGTCCTTGCCGGGCCCCCCGAGCAACCGGTCGTTGCCGGCGTTGCCGCAGAGGACGTCGTTGCCGCGACCTCCCCGCAGCACGTCCTGGCCGCGCAGTCCGACCAGCACGTCTGCGCCCGGAGTCCCGACGATCCGGTCGGCCTTCGCACTGCCGAACTGGGTGGCGAGCCGGCCGTGGCACGAGGGCGTCGGCGTGCCGCGCAGGGCGCGCAGCTCCGCGTCGTACGGGCCCGTGCCGTCGGTGCGACCGACGAGGACGCGGCCGCGCGGGGTGATGCCGAGCGCGATCAGGTCGCTCTGGCCCGGCAGCGACAGCACCCCGTCGCCCGACCAGCTCGGGTCGAGCCGGCCACGTGACGTGAGGCGGACGACGGCGTTGTGGGTGCTCGGGGTCGGCGGCAGGTAGCCGCTGACCACGACCTTGCCGTCGCGCTCGAGGGCGCTCTGGCCCCACGTCGAGGAGACGCCGGAGAAGACGTGAGTGCCGAAGACCGGGTCGGGCTTGCCGGCCTTGGTCAGCCCGGCGGCCAGCAGGGTGTTGACGAAGGTGCCGTCGTTCTGGTTCAGGCCGGCGACGAACACAGTGCGTCCGTCGGGGCGCACCAGCACCTGCGGCTGCCACACCGTCGACGTGGTGACGCCGGTCCGACTGGGGTCGATGACCGCCGTTCCGTCGCCGCTGTAGCTGGTGTCCACGAGCCCGCCGGCCGTCACGCGGAAGGCGAGGAGCGTCGACGCGGTGGGATCGTAGTGGTCGCCCGCTACGACGAGCTTGCCGTCGGCCTGGCGGGCGAGGCCGGTGACCTCGTCGTTGGGGTCGGTCGACAGGACGACGTTGCCGCCAGGCTCGCCGAAGTCGTCCGCCCCACCCGTGCTCTGAAGCCCCCAGACCTGGGCCGTGTGGGTCGCGAGATTGACCCCGGCCATCCGGAGCCGTCCGTCCGACAGCGGGAGGAGGGAGTTCACAAGGCGATGGTTGAAGATGACCTGCCCTTGTCCGTGCTTGCCGTACGCCGAGTCGAGCGTGCCGTTCTTGTTGATCCGCCAGACGGTGGTCGGCGATGTGCTGCCGTTGTCGAGGAACGTGCTGACGTAGCTCTTGCCGGACCTCGGGTCGACGGCCAGGTGCACGTCCTCGTAGTTGGCCGCCAGGCCGAACTGGTAGACGCCGTCCCCGCCTCCGAACGTCGGGTCCGGGGTGCCGTTCGCACGCAGCCGACGGAGCTGGATGGCGGGCTCGTCCTCGGTGAGCACCACCACCATCGTCTTGCCGTTCGCGAGCTGCGCCATGTCGGCCAGCACCATGGAGTGGGCGGAGGAATGGAGAGTCAGCACGCCGTCGCCGCTGAACCCGTGGTCGAGCTGGGTGGGGGAGGCGTACGCCGTGGCCGAAAGAGCGAGCGTCGCGAGAAGGGGGGCCGCCAGCGCGGCCCGAGTCCTGACCAACACGCGCTCAGGGTAGGGCAGATCGGATGGTGCTGGAGGCGTCTTCGGACACGTCGGCCCGTTGCCTGCGCGGTCGATGCCACGATGTCCGGATGGCGCGGCGCTCGGTTCTGATGGTCGGGTTGGGCACGATCGCCCAGACGCACCTGCAGGTCCTCGGACGACGCGCCGACGTGAGCGTGGTGGGCGGTGTCGATCCCGTGGCGGAGGGGGTCGGCGTACCCGTCTTCCGGAGCCTGGACGACGCGCTGGCCGCCGAGCCCGCACCCGACCTCGTCGTGGTCGCGACGCCGACCGAGACGCACGTGCGGCTGGTTCGTGAGGTGGTCGAGCGGACGACGGCCCTCGTGCTGTCGGAGAAGCCGCTGGCCGCCACGCGCGCGGAGGTGGAGTCGCTGACCGACGTCGCCGAGCGGGTGCGGGTCGCGCATCACTTCGCCTTTTCGCCGGAGGTCGAGTGGGCGCTCGGGCGTGTCCGCGCAGTCGGCTGGTCGAGGCCCACCCAGGTGCTGAGCGTCTTCCACGACGCCTACGCGGGCCTCGGCGAGGCTCGGCTCGCGAGCTACGTCTCGACCTGGGTCGACTCCGGGCCCAACCAGCTCAGCCTGCTGGCGCCGTTCGTCGGACCGTGCGAGATCGGGGCCCACACCGACCGGCGTGACCGGGCCGTCACCGTGCTCGAGCACGACGGCGGTCGTACGGTGCTGACGTCGAACTGGCTCGCCGCCGACTCCTCCAAGCAGACGACCCTCGACTACGCCGACGGCCGACAGGTGCGGATGGACCACACCTCCCTGACCGCGACCGTGCTGGAGGACGGCCTCGTCACCGAGCACGTCGGGTACGCCGGTCACGCCGGCCGCAAGGAGGCGCACTACCGCGGCCTGTACGACGTACTCCTGTCCGACCCGTCGGACGCGCGCCTCGGCGTACCACTGGCCGCCGAGCTCGCCCGCCTGCTGGAGGCCGCCGACGGCGCTCCCGCCGTCGACCTCGCCTGGACGACGATCTGAGCTAGGCGCTCGCGGGAGCGGTGTGCTCGAGCAGCGCCGGGACGAGACGGTCCCATGCCGATGGCGGCGGAACCTCGTGCCCGACACCGGGCAGCACCAGCAGGGTCGCTCCGGGGATGGCCGCCGCGAGGGCCTCGCCGTGGGGCAAGGGGAAGAAGGGATCGTCGGCCCCGTGCACGACCAGGGTCGGCGCCGTGATCGCGCGGGCGTCCAGGGGCTCGTCGCTGTCACCGTCGCCACCGACCACCAGCCAGTGGTTGCCGGCGGCGGCGGGGTCGTGGCTCCGGGCATGCACCGTGGCCGCGATGGCGCGCACGCGCGGCTCGTCGAAGGGGAGGGACCCGGCGTAGGGCCGGGCGCCCGCCACGCTCCAGTCGGCGTAGGAGTCGACGTCGGCCCAGTCGGGCGCGGGCGGGGGTGACGCGAAGAGGGCCGAGACCGCGGAGGTCGGGCCTGGCAGCTCGGCGTCGACACCCCCGACGGCGGAGGTCGAGAGCAACACCAGACCGGCGACGAGCTCGGGGTGGCGGAGGGCGATCATCTGCGCGATGCCGCCGCCCATCGAGATGCCGACGAGGTGGACCGGACCCGCGTCGAGCGCCTGGATCAGGCCCGTGCAGTCGTGTCCGAGCTGCCACCCGGCGTACGACGGCGCACCGGCCGTGCCGGTCGTCGACCGCCCCGTGTCGCGGTGGTCGTAGCGGACGACGTGTCGCCCGCCGTCGGCCAGGCGCGAGCAGAGCTCGCTGTCCCACCAGTCCATCGACGCGGCCGCCCCCGAGACGAGGAGCAGCGTCGGCTGCCCCGGATCCCCGAAGCTCTCGACACACAGCTCGACGTCGCCCACCTGCACCATCCGAGACTCGCCCACCGGGACACCCTGCCAGGGGGCACCGACAGGACTCAGCGGGGAGCGGCCATCCCTCGCTCGTCGTGCTCGACCTCGGGCCAGGGTGAGGTCCGCGCCCACGCCAGGCCACCCTCGACCGCCGCGCCGATCTCCTGAGCCGTGGCCCGGATGGGCTCGAGGTCACCGACGGCCTGGTCGGCGTTCTCGAAGCCCGCCCGGTCGAGGAAGTCGCCGAGGCCGTGCAGGAACGTCGTCAGCCAGCTCACCGGATCGGGCGGCATGGCCGGCTCGAAGGTCCGCTCACCGGGCTCGCCGTCCTGCATCGTCGGATGCCAGTGCATCCGGTCGGCCGCGCCGGGCGCGGACTCGAGGAAGTCGATGCGACAGATCGCCGGATCCAGCGAGGTGGCATCCGAGGCGTAGAGGGACCCGGTCGGCGTCGACCTCACCGGGCACACCTCGATCCGAACGCCACGCTCCCGAGCATCCGGCTCTTCGGCGACCGCCGGATCGAGGAAGTCGACCCGGGCCACCGAGATCGCGAGATGGTCGAACACCCATACCCGTTCCATGTCGGTGAGCGTGTCATGCGGACGCGACGCGCACCACCGGCATCCCGAGTCAGGAGTCGAGGCCGCGGGCGAGCTCGCCGAGGTGACTGAACGGGATCGGGTGCACCAGTCCGTCCGCGTGGCGGTGGACGAGCTGCCACCCGTCGCCGGCCCGGCGGAAGACGAGGGTCACCCGGAGCGACCAGTCCTGCTCCGGCGTACCGCCGACCACGCCGTGCTGGCGCTCCACCGCGACCAGGACGGCGAGGTCGCCCGAGACGTAGGTCTGGTCGACCTCGAGCCGCGCCTCGCCCGCGGTGAAGAAGCTGCGGATGCCGGCGAGGTACTCCTCGCTGGAGTCGAAGCCGTGGACGGTCGCCCCGCCGGTCGGAGGCATCAACGTGTAGTCGTCGGCGTGGTCGATCAGCGAGAGGTAGTCGTCGATGTCGCCCTTGATGAACGCCTGGGCGGCCTCGTCCATGCGCTGGACGAGCCCGGCCAGGTCGGCCTCGGTGATCGGCTGCTGCTGTTCGGACATCCGGGCATGGTGGCACGCCGATCACCGGCGTCGCGTCATCCTCCGGAGCGAACCGGATCGTCCTCGGTCAGGACGCTGCGGGCGACGGCGTGGAGTGCTGGGCCGGCATGCCGACGGTCTCCTCGGACGGCATCAGGATCCACAGGATCGGGTAGACGAGGAGCTGGCTGCCCGGGAGGACCAGGAGCAGCAGCACGAAGAGGAGGCGTGCGGTCCACGGCTCGAGGCCGAGCCGTCGGCCGAGACCGGACGCCACCCCGCCCAGGACGCGTCGGTCGCGTGACCGGACGAGCCCGTGCCGGGCGAAGAACTGGCGAATGTCGTTCATGGGGTTTCCTTCAGTCGGTGCAGGGCGCTTCCCTGCAGCCTCCACTGTGCGACGGACCACGCCTCCGCCACATCGGGGAAGCACCCCCGCCCGACCCCGGCCCACCTCCCAGACCGGCTCAGGGTCTCGTGACGCTCGCTCTGCCCGGAGGCCGGTGGTGGAGGAGGTCGCTCTGCCGGAGGCCGGTGGTGGAGGAGGTCGCTCTGCGACCGTCTCGAAACCACCGTCCACGCTCACGCCGAGCCCCTCACGGCCACCGGAGGGCCTCGCGACGATCACGGTCCCTTCATCGTTGACTGCTACCGTGCCCAGCATCCGGCACACCGCCGGACCCTCAGGGCAGACACCCGTTTCGTGGCCGGACGCAACGTCCGCCGACACTCTCGTCGCCTCCTCTGAGCCATTCAGAGGAGCAGCAGAATGTCCGTGTCGTCGCCCGTGCCCACCACGTCCGCGTCACCTGCGGTCGGCCGCTCGGCCGTCGTCTACTGCGAGGGTCAGTTCGGTGAGCAGGACGGCAAGACCGCCAACGGCCTGGTCCGGCACTCCGAGAGGTACGACGTCGTCAGTGTCCTGGACAGCCGGCTGGCGGGAGCCGACGCAGGGGTGGTCCTCGACGCCACGCCCAACGGGATCCCGGTGCTGGCCACCCTCGCCGAGGCCGTCGCGCACGCCGGCCACGTGCCCACCTACCTGATCTGCGGTCTGGCACCCGCCGACGGGTTGCTCTCCGACGACCAGCGCGTCGTGCTCCTCGACGGCATCGCGCAGGGCATGCACATCGTCAACGGCCTCCACGAGTTCCTCAACGACGACCCCGAGTTCGTCGCGGCCGCCCTCCTGCACGCCGTCACCATCACCGACGTCCGGCGTCCCAAGGACAAGAAGGACCTCAAGCTCTTCTCCGGTCGCATCTTCGACGTCACCTGCCCGCGGATCGCCGTGCTCGGCACCGACGGGTCGATCGGCAAGCGCACCACCGCCACGCTCCTCGTCCGCGCCCTCCAGGAGCAGGGCGTGAACGCCGTCCTCGTCGGCACCGGACAGACCACGATCATGCAGGGCGGCAAGTACGGCGTCGCCCTGGACGCGCTGGTCCCGCAGTTCTGCACCGGCGAGGTCGAGGACCAGGTCGTCGCCGCGTTCGAGGGCGAGAACCCCGACGTGATCATCGTCGAGGGACAGGGCGCGCTGAGTCACCCGGCGTACCTGACCTCAGCGCACATCCTGCGCGGCAGCAGGCCGGCCGGCGTCATCGTCCAGCACGCCCCGGAACGACGCGTGCTCGGCGACTTCCCGATGATCGCCATGCCGAGCGTCGCCCGCGAGGTCACCCTGATCGAGAGCTTCGCGGACACGCGGGTCATCGGGATCACCGTCAACCACGAGGGCATGGCCGACGACGCGGCGATCGGCAGGGCCATCGACACGATCGAGCTCGAGCTCGGGCTGCCCGCGACCGACCCGCTGACCCGCCCCCTCGGCCAGCTCGCCGAAATGGTCCTCGACGCCTTCCCGGCCCTGAGGGAGTCGCACGCACGATCAGCTCGATGAGCGCACCTCGGCTCGAGGTCGACCTCGACGCGATCGAGAGCAACACACGTTCGCTGGTCGACCGGCTCGCCCGGACAGACATCCGCGTCACCGGCGTGACCAAGGCCGCCCTCGGGTCACCGGGCGTTGCCGGCGCGATGCTGCGGGGCGGTGCGAGCGGGCTCGGCGACTCGCGGGTGGAGAACCTGGCACGCCTGGAGGCGGCCGGTGTCCCCGCTCAGCGAACCTTGATCCGTTCCCCGATGCTCAGCCAGGTCGACGCCGTCGTCCGGTATGCCTCCACCAGCTTGAACACCGAGAAATCGGTGCTCGAGGCCCTCTCCCGGGCCGCGACTCGCCTCGGCACGACACACGCTGTCGTGCTCATGGTCGAGCTCGGCGACCTCCGGGAGGGGGTGTTACCCGCCGACCTAGTGCCGCTCGCGCTCGACGTCCGTGGCCTGGCCGGGCTCCGCCTCGCGGGGATCGGCACCAACCTGGCCTGCCAGAGCGGCATCGTGCCGGACCGGTCGAACATGGACGCCTTGTCCGTGCTCGCCACCGAGGTCGAGCACGCCGTCGGTGCACCGCTGACCGTGGTCTCCGGCGGCAACTCCGCCAACCTGGGCTGGGCCCTGGGCGCGAGCGACACCGGCCGCGTGGACGAGCTCCGACTCGGCGAGGCGATTCTCCTCGGCCTCGATCCCCTGTCCCGGCTCCCGGTCGTCGGCCTGCGGACAGATGCCTTCTCGCTGGTGGCGGAGCTCATCGAGGTGCGCAGCAAACCGGCCACGTCGTGGGGCGACGTCGCGCAGACGGCGTTCGGCGCCGCACCCGCACGCCGCGTCGGCGGCCTGGTCCGCCAGGGCATCCTCGCGGTGGGCCGCCAGGACGTCGACCCGGACGGGCTGGTCCCTCCGGACGGCGTCACAGTGCTCGGCACGAGCAGCGACCATCTCGTCGTCGACCTCGGCGACCACGGGTCCGCCGTCGGGGACGAGATCGGCTTCGGGGTCGGGTACGGCGCGCTCCTGCGCGCGATGACCTCGCCCTTCGTGACCGTCGTCGAGCGGGAGCGCGCCCCGGTCCCGGTCTCGACGCTCGACGCCGTCCCGATGTCGGCGGGTCGTGCCACGCTGGCGCCATGAGCAGCTCGGCGCAGGTCTCGGTCACCTGGGCGCAGGCGCTCGCCTGGCGGCTGGGGCGACACCTGCTCGACCCGGTGGGTCGCGAGTCGGTGGCCGGAGTCGTCCGCCGCCTCGGCGCCGTGCTGGCGATGGACGAGTCGCTCGCCGAGCTCGCCGTCCGCACCCGCCGCGCCAGGTCCCGGCCGGGTGAGCTCGCGCGGGCCCTCGCCGACGGGACGGTGATCAAGGCCTTCGCGTTCCGGGGCTCGATGCACTACCTCTCGCCCGACGAAGGCGGCGCCTACCTCGCGGTGCGGGCGGCCGGCCGCCAGTGGGAGCTGCCGAGCTGGCAGGAGCACTACCGACTCACGCCGTCCGACTGGCCGGGGTTCGGGGAGGCCGTGCAGGAGGCGCTGGCGGAGGGCCCACTGACGATCTCCGAGCTCGGTGCTGCCGTGACCCGCCACCGTGCCTACCGCCACCTGAAGCCGGTCTTCGACGAGGGTGCCGGCACGCTGATCAAGCCGCTGACCTGGCAGGGCTTCATGAGCTTCGGCCCGCCTCGCGACGGCAAGCACACCTTCCAGCGACTCGACCGCAACCCACGGTGGTCCGGGATCCCCGACTTGGACGACGCAGGCCGGCACGCGGTCGCGGCGTACTTCCGCTCCTACGGCCCCGCGTCCGTCGACCGTGTGCACTACTGGCTCGGCAGCGGGCTCAGTGCCGGCCGCAAGCGGCTGGACGGCTGGCTGGCCGAGCTCGGCGACCGGCTGGTGCCGGTCGAGGTCGAGGGGGAGGCGGCCTACGTCCTGCGCGAGGACGCCGACGACCTGGCGGCGGCTCGTCCTTCGAGCGCGGTGCGGTTCCTGCCCGGCCACGACCAGTGGGTGATGGGGCCGGGGACGAAGGACGGGCACGTCACGCCGCCGTCCCGGCGTGACCCCGTCACCCGCAAGGCCAACCTCGTCGTCGTCGGCGGGATCGTGAGCGGGACCTGGTCGGTGCAGCGCGACGAGGTCGCGGTCACCTGGCTCGCCGACGGCCCCCGGCCGGCGACGGCGCTCGAGGAGGAGGCCGCCCGGCTCGGCACGATCCTCGGCCGCCCGCTCGAGCTCCGCGTGGTGGGCTGAGCCGGTCGTCGGTGTCCGGCCGTCAGTTGCGTTGTTCCGGGGCGCGGCGGCGCCGGCGGTAGGCGCGCGCGGCGTACCGGTCGTTGCAGACGGTGCAGCAGTAGCGCCGCGTGCCGGCCCGGGTCCGGTCCACGAACGCACACCGGCACGGGTCGCTGGAGCAGACGCCGAGCCGACCGACGCCGTGCTCGGCGACGTGCGCGGCGACGGCGGCCGGGAGCCTGGCCGCGAGTGCGGCACACCCGGTCAGCTCCGGCGTCGGGACGAAGCGGGCTTCCCCTGCACCACCCGGTAGGTCGAGCTGGAACACGGCCTTCGCCTTGACCAGCTGGGGGTTGAGCACGGCCGCCGCGGTCGTCAGGTCGGGCGCCTCGAACGCCGCGCGGAGGATGCCGCGCAGGGCTCGCAGGCGCGGCAGGTCCCGTGCCGTCAGGGCGACGGCCAGGTCGTCGTGTCCGACGTGGGTCAGCGCACCGGTCAGCCAGGTCAGGTCGCCGAGCCGGTCCGGCGGGTCCTCGAGCAGGTCGTGGCTGTTGACCAGGAGGACGGCCAGGTCGAGGTCTCCCGCTCGGTGACCCGCACCTCGCTCGAGCCAGTCGAGGGGGAACGACGCCTCGGTCACCATCCACTCCTCCTCCCCGGACACGATCCGGTATCGATCCACCGTCAGTACCTTGACGTCTGATACTACTGACACCACAGTCGCGTCAGGTGTCAGACGACATGAGCAACTGACGAGGAGCCGAGGATGAGTCGTGTAGGAGCGTGGGTGGCCGTGGTGGCGTCGAGTGCGGTGGTGATGGCCGGAGCCGGCAATGTCGGCGCGGCGTACGGCGGCCAGGCGGGTGAGGCACGGGGCTCCGACTCGGGGGTGAGGATCACCAGCGTGCGGCTGCACGTGCCCGGACAGCACCGCAAGGTGTCGGCGTACGTCGTGAAGCCGGCGGGCACGTTGCGTCAGCACTCGACCGCCGGGGTGCTGTTCCTGCACTGGCTGGGGGACCTCCACAACGACAACACCGAGTACCTCGGCGAGGCCGTGGGGCTGGCCCGCCGCGGCGTGGTCTCGGTGCTGCCGCAGGGCTACTTCCCGTGGGTGCCCAACCCCGACGGCACGGAGCACGACGTCACGCTCATCCACCAGCAGGTGAAGGCGATGAAGCGGGCTCTGGACAAGCTCGCCGGGATCCGCGCCGTCGATCCCGGGCGCATCGCGATCGTCGGCCACGACTACGGCGCGATGTACGGCAGCCTGCTGGCCGATCGCGACCACCGCGTCTCGACGCTCGTGCTGGAGACCCCGGACTCGCTGTGGGGGAACTGGTTCGCGACGTTCTGGCTGGGCCTCGAAGGACAGCCCCGGGCCGACTACTACGCGCTCTTCGAGGGCATCAACCCGATCGAGCACACCTCACGCCTCGGCAAGCACGTGCTCTTCCAGTGGGCCGGCGACGACGTCTTCATCCCCAGCGAGGTCCGCGACGCGTTCGCGCAGGCCAGTCCCGACGCGAAGGTGGAGCTGTACGACGGAGCCAAGCACCAGCTCACCGATGCCGCGCAGGCCGACCGCGACGCCTTCCTGGCGAAGCAGCTGCACCTGAAGTGACCCGCGCGTGGGTCGCCGGGTGCGGGGTCCCGGCGACTCACGCGTGCGGGTCCAGCTCCTCGAACAGCGTCAGCTGCAGGTCGGCCGGACCCTCGAGCCGGGCGTTGAGCGACCGCCACGGCGTCTCCGTGGGAGCGGCGATGACGTGGGCCCCCGCATCGGCGAGCCGCTGCGTGACCTGCACGGCGTCCTCGACCTCGAAGGCGATCCGGATGTGGGGACTGACCGGGCGACCCACCTCGACGTCGTCGATCATCCGCACCTGCGCGGCGTTCGCGATCTCGAGCGTGGCGCGGCCGGCGTCCAGGATCATCACCTGGGCGCCGCCCTCCCCGGCGTACGCCTCCTCCTCGGTGAGCCCGAGCACGTCGCGGTAGAACGCCACCGCCTGGTCGTAGTCGTCGGCGCGTACGACGACGCGCAGCTGGCGAACGGTCATGCGCGAGTCTCTCGCACGGAGATGACATCGTGGCGGACATGGACGGGCGACCTCGATGAGCGTGCTGGAGACGTTCCCGGTTGCGTCGCCGGTCCAGGGGGTCGTGGTGCTCGAGCCGCTGCGGGTCGACCATGCGGCGGAGATGGCGGTGCTGCTCGACGATCCCGCACTGCACGAGTTCATCGGCGGGACACCGGCGTCGGAGGCGGAGCTGACGGAGCGCTACCGGCGCCAGACCGTCGGGTGGTCGGGCGACCGCTCGGAGCGCTGGTTGAACTGGGTCGTGCGGCCTGAGCCGGGCGGCCCGATCGTCGGGACCGTCCAGGCCACCGTGACCGTCGACGACGGTCGCCTTGCGGCCGAGGTGGCGTGGGTGGTGGCGACGGGCCACCAGGGGCGGGGGTATGCGAAGGCCGCGACCTCGGTGATGGTCGGGTGGCTGCTCGCCCAGGGGGTCGCCGTGCTGGTGGCCCACGTCCATCCCGACCATCGCGCCTCCCAGGGCGTCGCGGCGTCCGTCGGGATGGCGAACACTCGCACCGTCGTCGACGGCGAGGAGCGGTGGCAGAGCGTCAGAACACGTTGAACGCGAGCGTCAGCGCCACCGGCACCACCACCCAGGCGAGGGCGAGCAGGATGACGGCGTACACGACGAAGTCGCGGCTCTTGTCCCGCGGCGGGTCGCCGGCGGCTCCGACCGTCTCGTAGAGCGCGCGGAGCGGAGCGTCCAGTGCGATCCGCGTGCGCCGGCGTGCGATCGCCGCCGCGGTGATCACGCACCAGAACGCCGCGATCGCGAGGGCCACCGTCACCGCCGCGACGACCAGGAGCACCGGCCGGCTGCCGGTGGCCTCGCGGGCGGTCGACGAGACCGCCGAGAGCGCGGCACCTCCGACCAGGAACGCCGGCAGGCCTCCGGCCCGGCGGGACAGGTCCTCGCCGACGCGGTCGAGCTGGCGGCGGGCGAGGGTGAGCGTGCGGTACTCAGGGCTGCCGGGGACGCTGTTGGCCTCGCGCAGGGCGTAGAGCTTGCGCAGGTGCTCGACCACCGAGCGCTGGTAGCTGCGAACGACGATCGCGATCAGCAGTCGGACGACCTGGGACGCCACCGGGGTCAGGAAGCCGGCCCGCAGCGATGACGGTGGTCGCGCGGCGTTGCGGTCGAAGACCTCCACGGCCCGCATCACGGTGCGGTGGGCCTCGGGGAAGCGGTCGGGGATCTGCAACGGCGCCCGCTGGCCCAGCTGGCGCAGCATCTGTGACTCGACGCGCCCTGCAGCTCCGAACTGCTCGAGCATCACGTCGGCGCGCTGCGGGTCGTCCTCGCGGAGCACGCGGAGCGTGTCGAGCCGGTCGGCCAGCTGGTCGAGGACGAAGCGTTCGCCGTGCTCCCCGGACTCGGTCGCCGGCCGCGACTCGGCCGCACCGTGGGGGGTGGGTGCGTCTGCTGCCACGAGCCGCAACGTATCGCAGCCGCGTGCTCGACCCCGATCCACAGGTGTCCCACAGGCTGCGGTGTCAGAGTCGTCTCATGCAGTCCGCACATCAGCAGAAGGGGACCGCTCTGCAGCGCGCCGTGGTCGACTCGGTGGCCGAGGCGATCGGACGTGAGACGCGCAGCAACCCGGTCCTCCCGGGCACCGGCGGGCCGGCCGGCAACGCCCTCCTGACCGCATGGACGGCGCTGGTGCTCCTGGTCCTCTCGTTGGCCGAGCTGCTCACCTTGTTCAACGTGCGCGGACTGATCTCCTGGCACGTCGGGCTCGGAGCGCTGCTGGTCCCTCCGGCCGTGATGAAGACGGCGAGCACCGGCTGGCGGATGGGGCGCTACTACCTGGGCCATGCGCCGTACCGAGAGGCCGGACCGCCACCCCTCCTGCTGCGGTTGCTCGGGCCGCTCGTGATCGTCTCGACCCTGGGTCTGCTCGGGACCGGCGTCCTGCTGGTGCTGCTCGGCCAGGACCGATCGCACAGTGCGCTGTTCTCCGTGCTGGGCTTCCGCGCGGACTGGGTGTCCGCCCACCAGGGATTCTTCGCCGTGTGGGTCGTGGCCGTCGGACTGCACCTGCTCGGGCGGATCGTCCCGGCCCTGCGGATCACGCTGGCACCGGGATCGACCGCCGACGTGCCGGGGCGATGGACGCGCCTGCTGTGGTTCGGGGCGATGGCGGCGTCGGCCGCGGTGCTCGCGGTCGCGCTGGTGCACGCCGACGGCAGCTGGACGTCGTTCCACGAGTTCGGCCGCTCCGACTGACTCCTCTCCCGATGGCTGGGCTGAAGGTCGTGGAGTCGTTCGTCAGGACAGCTCGTCGAGCATCGACCTCGACAGCGCCCGGCCGACCACCGGCCGGGCGCTGCGGCCATGTCAGTGGAGGTGGCCGAACGTCCCGGGACCCCAGTCGGGATAGCTGTCGTAGAGCTCGGTCCGGGTGACCAGGCGCTCGCCGGTTCCGTTGGCGCGCATGATCACGACGTCCGCGGTGTTCAGGTCGGGGCCGCCGGTCGATGGGCGCTTGCCGGCGGTGATCCACTTCCCGTCGGGTGAGAAGGACGAGCCGAGGTAGCGGGTGAGGCCGTCGTCGGCGAAGGTGAGCTGCCGGAGATGGCTGCCGTCCGGCCGGATCGTGTACAGGTTCGCGTTGCCGTCCGGGGTGTCGAGGTTGTCGTGGAACAGGATCTTCTTCCCGTCCGGCGACCAGTCCGGGGTGTCGCCCGCCTGGAGTCGGTAGGGCGTGATCCGGTGCTGCCGGCCGGTGCGCAGGTCCAGGATCCAGAGGGCGACCGCACCGTTCGGCTCGGCGGTCCGCACGTTGTGCCGCTGGAAGAGCAGATGCGTGCCGTCGGGAGAGAGCTGGGGTTCGTCGTCCTCACCCATGGCACCAGTGGCGGGCGGGTGGAGCTGGGTGAGCTGGCGCACGTGTGTGCCGTCGGCTCGCATCACGAACAGGGCGTCGGTCTCGACGAGGTCGTCCACGACGGGGCCGAACGCACGGCTGAAGACGATCCGGCCTCCGTCGTTCGACCACGCCGGACTGCCGTTGCACTCACCGCTCCCGGGCAGGCAGTTCCCGTCCGGGAAGGCCGTGTCGGTCAGCTGCCGGAGGTAGGTGCCGTCGCTGTTGACGACGAAGACGTCTTCCATGGTCGGTCCCTCGCGCTGGAACACGATGCGACGGCCGTCGGGGGACACGTCGGGGTTGCGATCGACGAACCCTGGTGCCGGGTGGGTCACCTGGAACTCGCGCGTGCCGTCCGGGCGGGTCGTGAAGACGGCACCCGTGGTCTGGTCGAGATCGAGGAAGCGGCGGAACGCGATGCGGCCGTTCTGCCCGGCGTACGTCGCCTCCGCCGGCGTCGTCGTCATCACCGCGCAGGCGAGGGCGAACAGTCCGATCACAGTGGTGAGGACGAACGAGGTGCGGGTCTTCGTTGGTGGACGAGTGTTCATGTAGGTGTGTCGCATCGCGACGCACGCCGGGTTGACCCGAGCGCGAAGAAGTTGGTCAATCGCTCTGCCGTCGCTACCGGGCTGGCGCTGGTGGGTGGTTTCGAGACGGTCGCAGAGCGACCTCCTCAACCACCGGGGGAGGTCGCAGAGCGACCTCCTCAACCACCGGGGGAGGTCGCAGAGCGACCTCCTCAACCACCGGGGGAGGTCGCAGAGCGACCTCCTCGACCACCGGGGAGAGACCGCGTCCTGACAACGATCCCGACGGGTTGCGTCACCAGGCGGCGGGGTGGATGAACGCCGCGCCCGGCCGCCCGAGCCACTGCGTGATCCGCATGACCAGGGTCATGTCGGCGAGCCGGGCGGTGCGCAGGTTGGTGAGCCGTGCCGGCGTACAGCCGAGCCCCTTCGCGAGCTCGGCCCAGGTGAGCCGCTCCTGCTGCCGCCGTTCGTTGAGCGCCGCGTGCAGGGCGGCCAGGTCCCAGCGAAGCCGCTGGTCCGCGCCGGCCCCCGGCAGGCTGACGTCGCCCACGTCGACCACCGGCCCGGTCAGGAAGTCCTCCGGAGCCTGGTCGAGCCAGCGCAGCATGAACAGTGCGTACTGGCAGGAGGTCGACTCCCGGCTCCGCAGCCGCTGGACCGCCCCGCCGCACAGCGGATGGTCGTCGGGTCGCACGGCGTTGAGCTCCGACGACTGCTCCCAGAGCTGGTCCGCCAGGTCGTACCAACCCAGGCCACCACTCGCACGGCGCTCGTCGAGCGCGTCGTAGAGGGCGCCGCACTCGAACACCGCCAACGGCCACATGGGTCAAGATCCCATGGGTGTCATCGCGGGCATGTCGCCGTCGCCCGGGGTGGTGAGACCGGGCAGCCCCTCCGGGGCCGCGAGGACGAGCACACCGAGGACGACGAGGATCAGCGCCGTTGCATAGGTCGCCACGCGGCGCCAGGGGATGGTCTTCTCGAACGCGATGAGCGCGGCCACGACCGCCATCCAGGTCACGCTCATCACGCCCAGCGCGAAGAGTGAGGCCATCAGGGCCCAGCAGCACCCGACGCACCACGCGCCGTTGCCGACTCCCATCCGAAGGGCGCCCGACAGCCCTCCGCGCCACGACCCGAGCAGGGTCCCGAGCGGGCTCCGACACTTTCCCAGGCAGACGTTCTTGAGGGGTGTCAGCTCGTAGGCGGCCGCCGCGATCAGAGTGGCGCCGGCGATGACTCGCCCAGCGTTGTCCCACGCCAGGCCGTCGCCTGCGGCGCGGCTCACGACCAGACCGATCGTGAAGGCGACGACACCGGCGCCGGCCCAGGTGGCGAGGTAGCCGGCGGTGAAGACGAAGGGCAGCGTCCGGGTCGTGCTCATCCGTGCGAACAGCGCGACCGTCGGGGCGACCGACGGGAACATCATCGCCGCCATCATCACCACCCAGACGCCCAGGAACCAGCCGAACGTGCCGAGACCGCTCCAGGGGCCGTTGTCCATCCCGGACATCTGCCCGGCCGTCCACCACCAGCCGACCGCTGCGAGCACGAAGAGGGCGCCGACCAGGCCGAGGTGGGCGCGGCTGGCCGCGAACGCGGGACGAAGGCCGGAGCCGGCGGTCGAGCCGACGTCGGTCATGCGGTCAGGCGGCCCACGAGAAGTTCGAGGTCGACAAGCCGGTCTTGCCTTCGTACTCGATGCCGAACGCGCTGATCCTGGACCGCTTCGCCTCCGCCATCGTCAGGTCGGACGCGACCGGGTGGAACATCCCGGAGAACTTGATCGGCTGGCCGGTCTCCACCCCGAACGGGACGATGTCCTCGATCTGGAAGTCGATCACGTCGTCGACGCGGACGCTGTGGAGCAGCCCGTCGTCCTCGAGGTCGATCGTCGCGCGCTGGGCGCCCAGCATCTCACCGATCAGGGGGGCGAGCCCTGCCATCGGGCCGCCCAGCTGACCGCTGAAGACCTGGAGGAGCTTGTCGAACTGCTCGTCCGTGGCGCCGTCGTCGATGTACAACCCGACCCGCCAGTTGCCCTCGGTCATCACCTTCGGGGTGTCGGCGATGAGCACCAGCTTGCGGCCGCCGATGTCGGTGCCGTCGACCGAGCCCTCCCGGATGTTGAAGGCCAGGGTCGCGCGGCAGAAGTCGTACGTCGCGCCGTGGTCGAAGGAGAGGTTGCACGGGCACATGAGCTCGCACGAGCAGGTTTCGCTGTAGCTTCCGGCTAGGTTCCAGGCCATCGGACTCCCCTTGCGCAGGCCGCCAGTGTCCGCCTGATCCGAGTCAGGCGTCAACGATCCGATCCGTGCGCGACGTGCCTCTCACATGTCTGAGTGGTGATGGTGGGCCATGTCGTCAGGCCCGCCGCCCATCATCGCGAGCATGTCCCGTCCACCGGTCCGGAAGAAGCGGACCAGCAGCACCGCCACCAACATCAGGGCGACGATGTTCAGGTAGGTCGTGTAGTTCCAGGTGATGCCCTGCTCCACGACCTGCGCCTGGCTGGCGTCGGGGACCAGGCCGAGGCCGCCGAAGAGGATCTCGACGAGGTACCCGCCGAGCACCATGGTCACGTAGAAGCCGCCGAGCAGGGTCAGCATCATCCGGGTGCCGTAGTACTTCCGGTAGATGATCAGGATCGGGAGGATGATCAGGTCGGCGAACAGGAAGGAGACGACGCCGCCGAAGCTGATGCCGCCGCTGTAGAGCACCGCCGCGAGCGGCACGTTCCCGATCGAGCAGACGAAGCTCAGGATCGCGATGACCGGGCCGACCAGCGGGCCCCACACCTTCGACCAGGTGGCGTGGTCGGTCAGGAACAGTGCCTGCCAGAACGACTCCGGCACCCAGGCGGCGACCGCACCGGCGATCAGCAGGCCGATCACGATGTCGCGGATCACCGCTGCCCACTCCATCACGAAGATGTGGCTCACCGAGGTCAGGCCCCGTCCGCTGAGCAGCCGGCTGGCGAAGCTGCCCTCACCCTGGACCGACATGTCCATGGCGGCGTGGCCCTCCATCGAGCCCGCCAGACCTTTCTCAGCCTGCTCCCGCGCTGCGGCGATCAGCTGCGTGCGGACGAACAGCCGGAAGAACAGCGCCATCAGGACGATGATGATCGGCCCGCCGACGAACTCCGCCAACGTGAACTGCCAGCCGAGCAGCAGCGCCAGGATGATGCCCAGCTCGATGACGAGGTTGGTGCTCGCGATCTCGAAGACGATCGCTGCGGTGAAGCTCGCTCCCTTGCGGAACAGCGAGCGCGCCAGCGCCACCGCGGCGTACGAGCAGGACGAGCTCGCGACGCCGAGGCCGGAGGCCTTGGCCAGGGTGGCCGGGCGGTCGTCGCCGAGCATCCGGGTGATCGTCTCGCGGCGTACGACGGCCTGGATGATCGCCGACAGCGTGAACCCGAGCACCAACGACCAGGTGATCTGCCAGGTCATCGACCCGGCCATCTTGAGGGCGTCGCCGAGGTCGGAGAGGACGGACGTGATCAATGCGTTCCCTTCAGGACACGGACGCGGTCATCCGGATCGAGACCAGGAGACCCGGTACGTCGACCCCGAGCTTCGCGACGTAGCGAGTGGGCGGATCGGAGGCGAACCACCGCGTCCACTCCTCGTTGAGGCCCGCGAAGTCCTCGGGACGGGTCAACAGGATCCCGACCTCGACGACGTCGTCCAGGGTGGCGCCGCCGGTGCGGAGGATGGCCTCGCAGTTCGTCAGCGCCTGCCGGGTCTGGTCCTGGATCGTGTCGCCGGCCATCGCGCCGGTGCTCGGGTCGAGGCCCGTCGTACCGGAGACGAACACCTGCGACCCGGCCCGGACGCCCTGGCTGTAGAGCGGCGAGCTCGGCGCGTCGGCCGTGGTGAGGATCTGGCGCGGCATGTCGACTCTCCTTCGTGGTGACGAGCAGCATCTCAGGTCGCGCTCGGGTGCCCGGTCTCAGTCCGAGCTCGTCGCCACCCACCAGGCCGCGACCTGAGCGCGGGAACGGACGCCGAGGCGGAGGCGGATGCGCTCGAGGTGTCCCTCGGCCGAGCGTTCCTCGATCTGGAGTCGCCGGCCGATCTCACGGTTGGTGAGCCCTTCGGCGACCAGGGCGGCGATCTCCTGCTGGCGCGAGGTCAGGGTCGGCGGTTCGGGTGCCGCCGTCACCTGGAGCCCGAGGAAGGTCCGGATCGCGCGTACCAGGGACGGCGTGTCCCCGTCGTAGGGCAGGTGCGAGCGCCCGGGCAGCACCTCCAGACGCGCGCCGTCGATGCCGGACGCGATCACCCGAGACTGCTCCAGCGGCGCGGCCCGGTCCTCAGCGCGGTGAACGACCAGGGTGGGCGCGCGCACGCGCCCGAGTGACTCCGTGACATCGATCCGGTAGCACAGCCGCAGCAGCGCGGCCGCGGTCTCGGCCGAGGCCGCCTCGCGCTGGTAGGTGCTCAGGGCGGCGCGGGTCCCGGCCGAGGCGTCAGGGGCGAAGATGTCGGTCAGCACGTCGGCCCCGAGACCCCAGTGGCCGGCGATCAGACCGATGACGTGGTCGCGGATCTCGGGTGTGCCGATGTCGGCGCCGCGGGCCCAGCCGCCGTACAGCACCAGGCGGTTCACGGTCTCGGGGTGCCGCGCGGCCCACTCGATCATCAGCGGGACGCCGAGTGAGCTGGCCACGATGTCGGTGCGCGTCACCCCGGTCGCCGCAAGGACTGCGGCGACCACGTCGAGCTCGTCCTCCGGCGACGGCTCCGCGCTCAACGGCCGACCGGACAGGCCGCAGCCGGGCCGGTCGTAGCGCAGCAGCGTCCGGCCCTGGGCGAGGCTCTCGAGCAGCCGGCGCTCGGCCGGCAGCGCCCAGCTGAGCTCGAGGTGGCTGAGCCAGCCGCCGACGAAGAGCAGCGGAGGTCCGCTGCCGGCGGTGGCGTAGGCCACCGCCATCCCGTCGTGCGTCCGGGTCGAGCCGAGGCGCTGCTCCACCCGAGGACTCCACCGCATCGCGGCGTGCGGGGGCAAGTGGGGTAGTTCCACGCCTGACGAAGCAGGGTCTGCTGATCGACGCTGGATGCATGGTCATCATGGAACAGACGCGCGCCAGCCGACGCCGAACGCCAGGCGCCATGGCTGGCGTCGGGTACGGCGTCCTCTGCTACGTCGCCTTCGTGGCGGTCTTCCTCTACGCCGTCGCCTTCCTCGCCGACGCCGTCGTCCCGCGGACCGTCGACCAGGGTGGCCCCTCGACCGGAACGGCTCTCGCGGCAGTGGTCGACGCGGTCCTCCTCGGTGTCTTCGCGGTCCAGCACAGCGTGATGGCGCGGCCGGTGTTCAAGCGGTGGTGGACGGGGCGGGTCCCCGCCCACGTCGAGCGCTCGACGTACGTCCTCGCCGCCTCGGCCGCCCTGGTGCTGGCGTTCTGGCAGTGGCGCCCGATCCCGACCGAGGTCTGGGACGTCTCGACGCCCGCGCTACGAGTGCTGCTCTGGGTGCTCTTCGCCGGCGGCTGGGTCTGGGTGCTCGCCATGTCCTACGCGATCGATCATTTCGAGCTGTTCGGGCTCCGCCAGGTGGTCGGTCACCTGCGTGGGCTCGCCGATCGCCGCCCGTCGTTCGCCCTGCCGCTGCCCCACCGCCTGGTGCGCCACCCGATGATGCTCGGCTTCTTCCCGGCCTTCCTGGCCGCACCCACGATGACGGTCGGTCACCTGCTCTTCGGCGGCCTCGGTTGCGCCTACGTCCTGGTCGGCGTACGTCTCGAGGAGCGCGACCTCACCCGGGAGCTGCCCGAGTACGCCGCCTACGCCGCCGCCACCCCCCGTTTCATCCCCGGCTCGGCCCGCCGTGGACGCCGACCCGCTCGTTGAGCATCCGCTTCCGCCTCGGTGGGCAGTGTGAACGCCCGAACTGGGCAGTCGTCACCGATGTGGCACGTCGTCGGTCGGCGGCACCGTGGTTCCCGCCGGCGAACCTCGCGGGCGTCCACGTCGTAGAGCCGGTGGCGGCGCAGGAGTGCGTCGTCGGAGCTGCAGCGATCGGGCGGCACTCGGGCGGCTCCCTGTTGTCCCACCCATCACTACCCAGAAGAGACCCGCATGATGCCCGCCGCCGTGAACCGACTCCGCCCCCGAAGGGCGCTCCGCTCGGAACAGGCCTCGCCCCGCCATACGCCGCCTCGGTCGACCGGAGCGAGGGTGGCGTCATGAGCGTGACCTGCCTGGTCCGGCCCTGCGATCCCGACCCGTGGACGGACAGTTCGGCCGTGGTGCTGCGACCCCTCGAGCGCGGTGACACCGGAGCGGTGCTGGAGATCTTCGCCGGTCTCGGCCCCCGCTCCCGCCAGCTGCGCTTCCTGGCCGCCAAGCCGCGGCTCACCTCGGCGGACCTCCGCCAGCTGACGGCGGTGGACCATCACGACCACGTAGCGATCCTCGCGTTCTCGACTGCGGAGGATCGTCCGATCGGGGTCGCCCGCTTCGTCCGCGAGTCGGGCGACCCGGAGTCGGCCGACGTGGCCGTGGCGGTCGTCGACGACTGGCAGGGTCGCGGCATCGGCACGATGCTGGCGTCCGGGCTGGCACGCCGCGCGCTCGAGGTCGGCGTACGACGCTTCACGATGGTGATGGCGCCGCACAACGAAGGCGCGGTCCGGTTGCTGCACCGCGCATCCGGCGAGATCGAGCGGCTCGCCATCGACGACGAGGTCGCGGAGTTCGCGCTCACGTTGGACCGGTCTCGATGAGTCCTCCATCGGACGCGTCCGACGTCGGCCACCTGCCGCGCATCGGCACCCTGCTCGGGGTGTGGGCGCATCCGGACGACGAGGCCTGTCTCTCCAGCGGGCTGATGTCCCGGGTCCGCAACCACGGCGGGAGAGTCGTCGTCGTGACCGCGACGCGTGGCCAGCTCGGCGCCGACGACCCGGCCCACCCGGCCGGAGCCCGAGTCTCCGAGCGCCACTGGTTGCAGCACGGCGACGGCACCCTCGACGACGTACCGATCTCCCGGGGTGCCGCCGAGCTGATGCCCGTGATCGAGGACGTCGCTCCGGACGTCATCGTCACGTTCGGCCCGGGCGGGATGACCGGGCACGCGGACCATCGCGCGATCTGGGCCTGGACCACCGAGGCATGGTGTCGCACCGGCCGGCAGGCCGAGCTCTGGTACGCCGCACCACCGGTCACCCACCCGGCCGAGCTGTCGGCGACGGTCCGGCTGACCGGCTCGCTGCTCGCCCGCAAGTGCCGAGCCCTCCGACCCAGCAACCACACCTGGGAGGACGTGGGCTGTCGGGAGTGGTGGTCGACCGAGCGCTTCGTCTCCGCCCCGCGCGTGGGTCTCGCGTGCGCCTGAGTCCCGCCCCCGACGTCTTCCCAGCCCGCGGCGCTCGGCGTAGCCTCCGGGCCACCGACCCGTTGCACGCACCACGCAACCTCACAAGGGGGGCTTCTCATGCGTCGTCTGTTAGTACTCGCTGTCCCGCTGCTGGCCTGTCTGGGCCTCACCCTGCCGGCCTCTGCCGTCACCAACGGCAGCTACGACGGCAACCAGCACCCGTACGTCGCCTACGAGGACAACGGAGTGTTCGCCTGCACGGGCACGCTCCTGTCACCGACGGTGATGCTCACGGCCGCGCACTGCTTCAGCGACAGCACGTCCGGGCTCGGCACCAACGGCACGACCGGTGCTTCGCAGGTCCGGGTCAGCTTCGACCCCAACCTGATCAACACGCCGGCCGCGCAGCGCACCTGGTACGTCGGTGCCTACTACTCCGACCCCCAGTGGGTCATCGGCGCCAAGGGCGGGCTGCCGCACTTCGACACCCACGACGTGGCCATCATCGTGTTCGGTGAGCCCGGCTGCACGACACCGGTGAGCGTGAGCACCTACCTGTGCGGAGCGATCCCGTCGTCCGCCTCGCTCGGCCAGTACGGCGCCCTGCCGTCCGCCAACCTGGCGGACACGCTGCCCAACAACGCCCCGATCGACGTCGCGGGATACGGCGTCCAGGGCTTCGTCAACGGCGGCGGCCCGTGCGACCCCAACTGCAAGAAGTCCGACGGCGCCTCGGCGACCCGGTTCTTCGCCCCGACCACGCTCGTGTCCAGCAACGACACCCTCGCCGACGAGTTCATCAAGGTGCACTCGAACAAGGGCGGCACCTGCTTCGGCGACTCCGGCGGTCCGAACCTGCTCGGCGGCACCCACACCGTGCTCGCGGTGAACTCGTTCGTGGCCAACGCCATGTGCACGAGCAACACCTACTCCTACCGCGTCGACACCCCGGAGGCGCTGGCCTGGATCACCTCCACGGCCACCGCCCACCACGGCACCGTCTGACACATCGAGGGAAGCGGGCCGGCTCCCACCGGGAGCCGGTCCGTCCCGGTGCAGGGGCGCTCCGGGTGAGGAGAGGTCGACACTGTCCCCATGGCACCGCTGGCCACCACCCATCACGCCGCGCGAGTCCTGCTCGAGGTGAGCGCGATCGCGTTCGCGACGTCGGAGACCTACATCCGGCTCCGGAGCGCGTCACGCCGCGAGGGTGACCGTGTCGACCGAGGGAGTCTCGGCGCCGTGGTGGTGGGCATCGCGGCCGGACTGCTCGTCGCGGTGTGGAGCTCCGCCCACCTGGCGAGCGCGACGATCCCGGGTGGCTGGCTGCCGTTCCTCGCCGGGCTGGTGCTGATCTGGCTCGGCGTCCTCCTGCGCCAGTGGGCGGTCTGGACCCTCGGCCGCTTCTTCACGGTGGTCGTCCGCGTCTCCGATGGTCAGACCGTGGTCGACCGCGGGCCCTACCGCTGGGTCCGCCACCCGTCGTACACCGGGCTGTTGACGACCCTGCTCGGTCTCGGCGCGGCCCTCGGCAACTGGCTCTCGGTGCTCGCGCTGGTGGTCCTGCCCACGATCGGTCTCGTGGTGAGGATCCGGGTCGAGGAGCGCGCGCTGCTGGAGTCGCTCGGCGAGCCCTACCGCGCGTACGCCGAGCATCGACGCCGACTGATCCCCGGCGTCTGGTAGCCGGCTCACGCTCGCCTAGTAGGGGAAGAAGCAGATCCCGCCGTGGTGGGAGAGGCCGCCGCACTGCTGCGAGGAACCGTCGATCCAGGTGTCGCTGGCGACCCACAGCCCGGCCTTGGTGAGGAGCAGCTGGCCGGCGCCGCGACCACGGGAGCGGGTCGGGTTCCAGTCGGTCGCCATCCCCGTGCGGGGACTGATCGACCCGATCCCCGGGCGACTCACGGCCCCGGGACCGGGGTCGTTGCAGCCGTCGGCGTTGTCGGCCCAGCGTTCGTGGCCGCCGATGTAGACGTTGTCGCGGTCGGAGACGGCCGAGTAGAGGGAGTCGCAGCCGGTGTAGTTGATCCAGGTGTGGGACACGGATCGCTCCGCCGACGGGAACGCCGCCAGCGAGTCGCAGAGCCCGGCACGTGGCTCGTTGGTGCCCGAGCCGGGCCCGGTGGTCGGCTGGATCCCGGTGCTGGCGAGGTAGATCGTCCGGTCGTTGGGTGACCAGTTCCCGCCTCGCACGTAGAACCCGATCTGGCACGGCTGGGACAGCTCCGGCGAGCTCCACCCGCTGAGCCTCACCCGGTGCTTGCCCAGGTCGAGGACCGCTGCCTGCTGCCGCGGGTGGCCGTTGATCGAGCTGAAGACCCCCTCGATGAGCAGGCGATCGCGGTCGTGGCTGAGCTGCGAGTTGTACACGTTGGTGCGCGTCTGGCCCGACGTGCGCGTGATCCGCAGATGCAGGTACCTCGACACCACGCCGGTGACCGGCCGCAGGCTGGCCACACTGGTACGACGTGTGCCGTTGACCGTGCTGAAGGCGCCCCCGATGATCACTGCACCGTGGGTGTACCGCACGGTGGACACCGGTCCGTCGACGTGGTGCTTGAAGCGTCGCTTGACCTTTCCGGTCATGGCGTCGACCGCGACCAGGTTGCGGACCGCGACGCGGTTCACCCGGGTGAACGCCCCGCCGAGGTAGACCGTGTGGCAGTCCTTCGAGAACGCGATCGAGCGCACCGGCCCGTTCACCTGTGGCGCCCAGGACGTCATGGCGCCGGTCTTCGCGGAGAAGCTGAAGACGTTGGAGCGGGCGAACGTCGCCGAACCACGACCGACAGCGGTCATCGACCCGACGGCGTACATCCTGCGCTTGCAGGGCTGCAGCTCCTCGACCCTCTGGTTGACCGGACTCGGGAGGAGGTACGGCGTCCAGTCCGCCGGGCTGCTGCCGACGGTGGCCGCGAGCGACGGCGGCGCGGGGAGACTCAGCGTAAGGCCCAGGGCGACCGTCGCCGCGACGAGGACCCGTCGCGCCCAGGTCCAGCCGGACCTACGGCGTCCCCCATCGACTGTGTGCACCACCAGTGCCTCCGCCCCGAGCATTGGCGTCAACGTACCCGCATCGGTCTCGGTCATGCCCACCTCGACCAGCGGTCGTCTCATCCACGGCACCCCACACGCCTGCACCCAGCGAGTCGAGCCGCCCTGCGCAACGGCGTCAGGTGCCGCCGACGGTGTCGCGGTCGTTCAGTCCGAGGCGTTGGCGGACGACGGAGCGGGCGAGGTCCAGTACGGCTGGGTCGTCCTGCAGAACGAACTTGGTGTCGGCACCCAGCAGTACGGCGTGCAGCTCGAAGGCAAGCCGGACCGGGTCCTCGCCTGCGGGGAGCTCATCTTGCTCCAGCGCGGTGGCCGCGAATGACTGCAACAGCTCGGTGAAATCCGACTGGATAGCGGCCAGCCGGTCCTTGACCGGCCCGGGGCGCATGCCCATCTCCAGCGACGTTGCGGCGAAGAAGCAGCCGCCGGGAAAGACGCGGCGCTGCACATAGCTGAAGAACGCCTCGCACGCCGCAGCCAGCTGCTCGAGCCCCCGTCCGGCCGCGAGTGCGGGCTCGATGACCTCTTCGGTGAGGATCCGCTCCGCCTCGGCCACGGTGGCGAGCTGAAGCTCCTCCTTGGAGCCGAAGTGGGCGTACAGGCCGCTCTTGCTGATGCCGATCGCGGTAGCCAGGTTCCCGATGGACAGCCCGTCGAGCCCGTCGACGGTGGCCAACGACGCGGCTCCCCGCAAGATCGCGCTGCGGGTGCGCTCGCCGTCGGCCCGCTGGCGCCGCTGCGCCTGCTGAGGCCCGTTCAGCGCGTGGGACGTCATGGTTGACAAGTTAGCACGATCGGTCGTATTGTCGAAAATTAGTACGACCGGTCGTACTAATTCTCACCGTCTGATTCCCCTTCCTGATCCTGGTCCCCATGACGAGAGCGGTTCCATGTCCTTCCTTCGCCCGCCCGCCGGGCCGGCCCCGATCGCGGACGCGGCCCGGCTCGGCACCGTGCTCGGCATCTGGGCTCACCCCGATGACGAGGCGTTCCTGTCGGCCGGCCTGATGGCCGCCGCCCGCGACGCGGGCAACCGGGTCGTCTGCGTGACGGCGACCTTGGGCGAGCTCGGCACCGACGACCCCATCCGCTGGCCACCCCACCGGCTCGGTGCGATCCGCTCGCACGAGCTGCGGGCATCGCTCGCGGCGCTCGACGTCACCGAGCACCGCCAGCTCGGCCTCTCCGACGGCAATCTCGCGGCCCAGCCCGCAGAGGCGATCACGGGCCGGCTCGCCGGCATCATCGCGACGGTTGAGCCAGACACCATCGTCACCTTCGGCCCCGATGGGATGACCGGCCACGAGGACCACCAAGCCGTGTCCGCCTGGGCAACCGCCGCCCACGCCGTGGCCGCCCCGGATTCGCGACTTCTCTACGCCGCCGCCACCGAGGAGTTCGTGCAGGCGTGGGAACCCCGCCGAGAGCAGTTCAACATCTTCCTCACCGAGGGTCTGCCGAAGTCCACACCCCGCTCCGAGCTCGCGGTCTCGCTGCGACTGGGACCTGCGGCGGTCGACCGCAAGATCGTCGCCCTGCGAGCCCAGGCTAGCCAGACCACGGCCTTGTTCGCGGCGCTGGGCGAGGAACAGGTACGCCAGTGGTGGTCGACCGAGGCCTTCGTGGCTGCCGATGCGGTCAGCGACGGCCCGCAAGAACGCGGCATCTACGTGCGGAGTGGGGCGTGAGCATCGCGACACATTCCGAAGCCCGCCGTAGGCGTGGCACGTCCTACGCGACCAGGAGTGACAGACCTTGCCGATCGGACACGCACCGGATGGCCCTCGACCGACCCCGACCGCTGAGTCACCCGAAGCCACTCCTTGGGAACGCGAATGTGGCGGTCGTGGAGTCACCGGACGCGCCCGGCTCCGGGCGCACCTGGACGTCAGTCTGGGACCTCGCTGGCATGCGCGGTGACCCGGCCACGCCGTCCGCACCGGGGGAACCACACCGCTGACGACGCCGTGACGACGTGTTCACCACCACCCCGAACCACCGACCCGCTGAAGCGACCTGACCCGTCGACGCCACATACGGAAACCAACCAGGAGGAACCATGACCACAAGCCGGATCGCCAGCCCGATAGGGATCGACACGCTGAACGAGTTCGTCGCCGGACTGCGAGGCACCGCGGTGCTACCGGGTGACACCGACTACGACCCCGCGCGCAGCATCTGGAACGGGGCCCACGACCGACAGCCTGCGGTGATCGTCCGGTGCGCTGGTGTGGCAGACGTGATACGTACGGTCAACCTCGCCCGCACCGAAGGGCTGCCCCTCGCGGTACGTGGTGGCGGGCACTCGATCCCCGGGTTCTCCACCGTCGACGCCGGCATCCTGCTCGACCTGTCCGGGATGACCGGCATCGAGACCCGTCCCGACAACCGCAGTGTGACGGCACAGGCGGGATGTACCTGGAGGGACCTGGATGCGGAGACCCAGCAGTTCGGGCTCGCGGTGACCGGGGGCCTGGTCTCCTCGACCGGTATCGCCGGCTTCACGACCGGCGGCGGTATCGGCTGGCTCATGCGCCACCACGGATTGGCTTGCGACAACCTCATCGGAGCCGACGTCGTCACCGCGGACGGCCGGTTCGTGCACGCCGGCCCCCGCGAGAATGCCGACCTGTTCTGGGGTGTGCGCGGCGGCGGCGGCAACTTCGGGGTGGTGACCTCCTTCGAGTACCAGCTGCACGAGGTCGGTCCGACGGTCCTCTCCGGCCTGGTCTTCTACCCGGCCGAGGAGGCCGAGCAGGTGCTGGCCGGCTATCGGGCGGCCTGCGCGGCGGCGCCTGACGAGCTGACCACGCTGGTCAACCTGACCACCGCCCCACCGGTGCCGTTCCTCCCCGAATCCGTCCACGGCACTCCGATCATCGGGGTCGGCGGATGCTGGTCGGGCGACCTCGAGGCCGGCGAGGCGGCCACCGCGCCGTTCCGCACCCTGGGCACCGTGGTCGCCGACGTCTTCGCGGCTAACCCGTACGCGGGGTGGCAGCAGGCCCTCGACCCGCTCTATCCGCGCGGAATCCACAACTACTTCCGCTCGGCTTTCCTGCCCGAGGTCGACGACCGGGCTCTGCGCGTGCTCCAGGAGTCGTTCGCGACCATGCCCAACCCCCTGGCCGAAATCCACCTTCAACACCTCGGTGGCGCGGTGGGCAGGGTCCCCGCTCAGGAGACGGCGTTCGCACTTCGCGACCAGGAGTTCATCGTCAACGTCATCGCCCGTACCCCCGGCGCCGAAGGTTTCGAGCAGGCCGTCGAGTGGGCCCGTGGCGTGTCGGCTGCACTCGGCCCGGACGCCGGCACCTACGTGAACTTCGCCGGCGACTCCGACCCCTCCCTGGTGCCTTCGTCCTACCCGCCCGAGACCTTCCGGCGACTGGTCGAGCTGAAGAACCGGTACGACCCGACCAACCTGTTCCGGCTGAACCAGAACATCGTCCCCACCGCGTGACTCCAGCAAGAACCAGAGGAGCAGTCATGGCATCCAGGAACGTCGAGAACCACCGTGCCGGTCACGAGGCCTTCAACCAGAGGGACTTCGACTCGATGACCAAGCACTACGCCGAGAGCATCGCCTGGACCGATCACCCACAGAGCCGGACGTTCACCACGCCCCAGCAGTTCACGGACGAGTTCCTGGCCGGCTGGATCCAGGCGTCATCGGACATCCGAATCGTAGGCTCGCGCTATCTCGACGGCGGCGACACAGTGGTGTGCACGTTCACCGGCGTCGGCACCCAAGATGGACCGCTCGGACCCTTCCCCGCTACCGGCAAGGCGTTCGCGTTGCCGCTGTGCGAGATGTGGCACTTCGACTCGGGCGGGCGGGTCGTCGGCGGAGACATCTACTACGACCAGGTCTCGCTCCTGACGCAGCTGGGTCTGATGCCGCAGCCGTCCAGCCCGTAGGCGCGCGTCGGGTGCGAGGGAGTCCGCCGGGTGTCGGCCGCGTGCAGACCTGAGTTCCATCACCGCGTCGGTTGCGGATCCGGTGGCACCTCGTCACTCGCGTCTGGCCTGCAAACGTGAGACTGTTCTTTCGAAATAGTTCTCTCAGGACCAGGGATGACAGGTGGCGAATCCGTACGGCGACGTCGAGCTCGACGCTCACGGGATGCGGGCCCTGGCCCATCCGGTGCGGCTGGCGATCCTGACCCGCCTGCAGCAGGAGGGGCCCAGTACGGCGACCGGGTTGTCGGAGCACGTCGGGGCGACTCCCTCGGTGGCCAGTTGGCACCTTCGGCACCTGGCGAAGCACGGCCTGGTCCGCGACGTGGAGCAGCGTGGGAACGGACGGGAACGTTGGTGGGAGGCGGCCTCGCGCGGATTCCGAGTGGTCTTGGAGGACGAAGCGGGACGTCGCGCGGCTGTCGCGCTGCGTGACGCACTGGACGCGAGCGAGGGCGACCAGGTCAGCGCGTGGCGCCGCGACGTCGAGCCAGACCTCGACCTGGCCTGGCTCTCCCTGTCGGGGCTGGCGAACACGACGATCCTGGTGACCCGCCGGGAGCTGGAGCAGATCGAGGCGGCGATGGAGGAGCTGCTCGCGCCGTACGTGCTCCGCAAGGACTCGCCCGCCGACGAGGTGCCCGACGGCGCCCGCATGGTCCGGATCAGACGCCACGTCCTGCCCGCGTCGGGGGCGCAGGACGGCACCGCATGACTCGGCTGTACCGGGACCGGCGCTTCGCGACCTACTGGACCGGGCAGGCGGTCTCCGAGCTCGGCGACCGCGTCTCCGAGCTAGCCCTGCCCCTGATCGCGATCACCATCCTCGGCGCGAGCAGCATCGAGGTCGGCGTGCTGACGGCCGCCGTGTGGGCTCCCCAGCTGCTGTCGCTGCTGATGGGGGCCTGGGTCGATCAGCAGCAGCACAAGCGCCGGCTGCTGATCCTCAGCGACGTGCTGCAAGGGCTCGCGGTCGCCAGCCTTCCGCTCGTGTACTGGCTCGGCTCCGTGAGCCTCGTGCAGCTGGTCGTGGTCGCGCTGGTGGCGGGCGTGGGGCGGACGATCGCCCAGACGGCGTACGCGCCGTTCTTCGCCTCGCTGGTGTCCCGGGAGCAGTACGTCGAAGCCAACTCGCTGCTCAGCACCACCCGGTCCGGCTCGTTCGTCGCCGGCCCCGCTCTCGCCGGAGCGCTGATCCAGCTGCTCGGTGCGCCGGTGGCCATGGTCGTCGACGCCGTGTCGTTCGGCATCTCCGCGCACCTGACCGGCCGCGTCCGGGTGACCGAGCGACCTCCCGAGGACCAGCCCGAGACACTGCTACGTCGTGCGGCCGGGGGCTTCGGCTACCTCTGGCGCCACCCCTACATGGCGGCATCCCTGCGATGCTGCACGACCCTGAACTTCTTCAGCTTCGTGGCCGCCGCACTCGTCGTCCTCTACGCCAACCGCACCCTCGGCCTGTCCGCGGGCGCGATCGGCCTGGCCTTCGGGGTCGGCGCTCTCGGCGCCCTCGCCGGTGCGGTGCTCGCGTCGCGGATCTCGCGCACCATCGGTACCGGGCGCACGATCGCCGTCGGCGCGGTGCTGTTCAGTGCGCCGTACGCTCTGATCCCGCTGGCGTCCGGTCCGGACTGGGCGAGGGCCGCGGTGCTCTCACTCGTCGAGGCGATCAGCGGCTTCGGGATCATGCTGTTCGACATCAACCTCAACGCACTGCAGACGGCCGTCGTCCACGACGACCTGCGCAGCCGCGTCTCCGGCGCGTTCTCCACCGTCAACTACGGCATCCGCCCGCTCGGCGCCCTGGTCGGCGGCATCCTCGGAGACGTCGTCGGCATCGGACCCACCCTTGTTCTGGCAGCCGCCGGCGGTGCGTCGTCCTTCCTCTGGCTGGTCGGAACACCGATCCTCACCACCCACACGATCGAAGAACTGCAACCCCTCGCGCCGTAACCACCTGACAACTCCCACGTCGAGAACGTGCGCCTGTCCGCCTCGTGTTGCCGCCGTCCGTGTGGTCAGGTGCGGGCGCGGAGATGCCCTGACGCCGCGATGCCCTTCCTGATCGCGAGAATCGGGTGCCCAGGCAACCGATGAGGCAGGCCCAGGTGTGGGCACGGGTCACAGTGGCAACGGTCGAGACATGGTGATGCTGGTCTTGCCGGTCACGTAGCCCAGGCGTTCGTTCAGGGTCAGCATCGGGATGTTCCCGGCTTGAGTCCAGGTGTAGAGCTCGGTGATGCCGTGTTCGCCGGCCCAAGCGAGCGTGCGGCGCTTGAGGTGGACAGCGATGCCCCGGCCGCGCCAGTCACGTCGTACGGCGGTCAGCGCGTTCTCAGCCCGGTGGGGTCGGTCGGTGTCGCGGTCGAGGCCCGCGCAGGCGATCACCTCACCGTCGTGGACCGCCAGAAACATCGGGTCACCGGGCCACGAGTCATTCCACTGCTGCTGGGTGATCTGGAGCGGTTGGAAGACCGCGAAGTCGGCGAGCACCTGGGTTCCGAAGCGCTCGTAGCTTGCGGCCCAGAGCTCGGGGCGCTCGTCCAGCGTCACCACCTCGACGCCCTCGGGCACGGTCCCCGCCGCGGGTTCGTCGCTGACCCCCCGCACTTGCTCGACCTGGCGGTCCACCTCGACGAAACCGAAATGCTGAGCAAAGGCGAGCGACTCCGGGTCCTCCGTCATCGCCCGCAGGTCGCTCACCTCGAGCGTCGCGGCATGATTCACCAGCGCGTGCAGCAGACCCGTTCCGACCCCTTGCCGCCGGTGCTCGCGCCGCACCCGGGGAGCCACGAAGCCGCCGCCGGTGTCGGAGCGATCCGCAACCCCCGAGCCGACGACAGTCCCATCGACCGTGGCCAGAAGCAGCAGCCGAGCCGGAGAGTCCTGCGCCCGCATCTCTGGGACGGTGTCGCACCGCTCGTCCGGCACGACGTCCACCCGCACCCGACGCCACGCTTCGTAGTCGTCATCGGTGACGCAGACACGGAGTTCCACGAGGCGCAATCTACGACGCCCTCCACTACGCCGTCAGGACCGAACACCACCCCGATCGCTCAGCCGGTCGAAGAAGCGTGAACTGTCCGCGGTCCCCTGAGCCACCTGGTTCTCCGGAGCACGCGACCCCCCATGGTGCGTCTCCCGGCCGGTATTCGGCTCATCCCCCAGGTGCGTCATGCGCAGCCGATGGCACCGTGCGTGTCGGCGGGGGGCCCGCGAGTAGGTTCGTGGCTATGAGCGAGGACCAGCTGCAGCCGGGCGAGACCCTGGACGACCGGGGCGTGGACGACGTGCTGGACGAGGGATACTCCCCGCCCGACCGGGAACCGGCTCACCTTCGCCACCCGCACGAGGTCGACGAGCCGGAGACGCTGGACGAGCGGCTGGCGGAGGAGGACCCCGACGTTCTTTCCGACCCGGACGACGACACCGACGCCGACACGTCTGGCACCGACCGAGAGGACGAGGTCGGCGGCGAGCGGGCCGGTCGGCTGATCGCGCAGGACCAGGGCTCGGGGGAGGACGAGGACGCCGAGCTGTGGGCAACCGACGCGGGCATCGACGGCGCAGGCGCCAGCGCCGAGGAAGCGGCCATGCACGTGATCGACGACGAGGACGCCTTCGAGGAGTGACCTGCCCGGATCGAGAGCCCGGCCAGGTGCGTCATTGCTCGCGTGCGCACCTCACGGAAGCGCTGCGGCGTACCGCTGTGCCAGCTCGCGCACGTGGTCGACCAGCTCCGGCGGTTCGGTGACGTGGAAGGGGATGCCGAGCATGGAGATCCACACGGCGACGACCTCGAGACTGTCGCCGCCGGTGACCAGGACACTGCCGCCGTCCGGGTTGGCCTCGACGGTCCCGACAGCCGGATTGATGCGGGCGACCACGTCCTCGGCCGGAGCATCGACCAGGATCCGGGCGTGCACCGCCCACCCGGTCCGCGCGACCTCCCGGACGACGAACTCCGTGATGTCCTC
>Ga0070665_100001088_pt1 | contig 33740 bp, 30 predicted proteins | sample KBSS13metaG_FD_65862 | JGI IMG/M metagenome (GOLD analysis project Ga0070665, IMG submission 65862) | Switchgrass rhizosphere microbial communities from Kellogg Biological Station, Michigan, USA - KBS S1-3 metaG | ecosystem: Host-associated > Plants > Roots > Rhizosphere > Soil ... | reverse complement strand
GATCTATGCCGAGCCTGCGGGGTTCCAGGTGGATGTCCCGCAAGGCCGAGGAGGGGCCGATCCCGGGGTTGGATCGGCGCCGACGAGAACGCCGCGGGGCGCCGCCTGGGGCCTCGCAGGCCGGCTGGAGATCCACCAGACACCCCCTAGGAGGACGCGTGAAGCGGAACCTGTACGAGGCCGACCACGAGGCCTTCCGCGAGTCGTTCCGGAAGTTCGTCGCCCAGGAGATCGCCCCGAACGACGAGGCCTGGAACCACGCGGGCATCGTCCCCAGGGAGGTCTTCGCCAAGGCGGGCGCCAACGGCTTCCTCGGCATGGACGTGCCGGAGGAGTACGGCGGCGGCGGCGTCGCCGACTTCCGCTTCAACGCGGTGATCATCGAGGAGCTGATGCGCACCGGCAACGGTGCCGCGGGTCTCGGGTTGACCCTGCACAACGACATCTGCATGCCCTACTTCCTCAGCTTCGCCAACGACGAGCAGCGCACGCGGTGGCTGCCGGGGGTGGTGTCCGGTGAGCTGATCACCGCGATCGCCATGACCGAGCCCGGCATCGGCTCGGACCTGGCCTCGATGACCACCACCGCCGAGCGGGACGGCGACCACTACGTCGTCAACGGGGCGAAGACGTTCATCACCAACGGGATCAACTCCGACCTGGTGATCACCGCGGTGAAGACCGATCCCACGCAGAAGCACAAGGGCATGTCCCTGCTGGTGCTCGAGCGCGGGATGGAGGGCTTCGAGCGCGGCCGCAACCTGGACAAGCTGGGCCAGCACGCGCAGGACACGGCGGAGCTGTCCTTCACCGACGTCCGGGTGCCCGTGGCCAACCTGCTCGGCGACGAGGAGGGGCAGGGGTTCACCCAGCTCGTCACCAAGCTGCCGCAGGAGCGGCTGTCGATCGCGGTCGCCGGGGTGGCGGCGGCGCAGGCGGCGCTGGACTGGACCCTGGAGTACGTCAAGGAGCGCAAGGCCTTCGGCCAGCCGATCGGCTCGTTCCAGAACTCCAGGTTCGTCCTCGCCGAGATCGCCACCGAGGTCGACCTCGCCTGGCACTACGTCGACGACTGCGTCCGCGCGCTCAACGCGGGTGAGCTCACGGCCGTCGACGCCAGCAAGGCCAAGTACTGGTGCACCGAGCTGCAGGGCCGCGTGGTCGACCAGTGCCTGCAGCTGCACGGCGGGTACGGCTACATGAACGAGTACCCCATCGCCCGCGCCTACGCGGACGCCCGGATCACCCGCATCTACGGCGGCACGACCGAGATCATGAAGGAGGTCATCGGCCGCTCCCTCGGCCTCTAGACCTTGGCACGACTTCCGTGCGACTTCGGCAGGTGCCGACGGGGCGTCCTGATCCAACCTGGTTCAGGACGCCCCGTTCCCGTTCGGGTTGCCTCCGCGTGGGGAATCCGACTCTGCGTGGTCGATCGGTAACACGCTCGATTGTCACTGAGCGTGGTCAGCGGTCGCTCACTCCGTCACGCCGCGTGGAGATTGTTGACGGTTGAACGCGTCGGTAACGCCGTTATGATTCTTCTCAGTGACCGAACGGCCACCCCTCGGTGAGCAACGACGATCACCCTCGCTAGGTTCTCCCCATCTCGATCAGTCACGCAGCGCGACGACCCCGCGTGCTCGATCGGGTGTCCATGAGAAACCTGAGAAGGGAGAGTCAGATGCAGGTGCGGACGATGGCCCGGCGGGTGGCGACGGTCGGGGCCGTGGGGCTCCCGCTCGCCCTGGCTGCGACCGGGATGGCCTCGGCGAGCGAGGACCACTCCGGGCAGGGCGGGCACTGCGCGGGCGGGGTGGCGACGCAGGACGGCGGGCTGCTCGGGCTCGACGCGGCCGTGAACCCGGCGGTGACCGTCGGGTCGGTGCTCGGCGGGCCGACGAGCCAGCAGGTCGTGCAGGCGGACCGGTCGAACTCGGGGATCGTGCAGTCCGGCTGCGGCGGGTTCGCGTCCCAGGCGGGCGACCTGATCGGTCTGGACCTGGACGTCAGCCCGGCGATCACCATCGGCGGGATCCTGTCCGGCGCGACGCAGCAGTCCGTGGCGCAGGTCGACGAGTCGAACTCCGGGATCGTGCAGCGCTGATCCGGACTCGTCGAGGACTCAGGCGGTGGGTTCTCGACGGCCCCGCCGGGGGCGCGGGCGACCGCGCCCCCGGTGGGGGTCGGAGATCGAGGTCGCGCTCGCAGGCTGCCGGACCCGGCGCCCGGGGGGATCGCCGAGGTCTCTGCGGCCGTGCGGCAGGCGGCGAGCCTGGCCACCGTGGCCGACCTCTTCGGGGTGGTGGTCGCCGACCAGGCCGGGATCAGGTAGTCAACAGGTCCCAGAGGGCGTCCACGTCCGACGGGCCCGTCTGCATCGCGCCCACCGCGATGCGGATCGCGTGGCGGCCCCCGACGGTGGTGTGGGTCAGGAAGGCGCGGCCGGTGGCGTTGACCTTCTCCAGCAGCGCCTTCGTGGCCGAGTCGTCGGGCTCGCCCGCCGCGTCCACCACGTGCAGACAGACCAGGGCCAACGACGGCGGCGCGGCCAGGGCGAGGCCGGGCTCGGCCTCGATGCGGGCGGCGAGGTCCGCGGCCAGCGCGACGTGGGAGCGGATCATCGCGCGCAGCCCGTCGAGCCCCATGCCCTGCAGCACCGCCCACAGCTTGAGCGCGCGGAACCGGCGCCCGAGCGGCACCTGCCAGTCGCGGTAGTCGACGACCTCGCCGGAGTCGGTGGCGCTGTTGCGCAGGTACTCCGGGGTGATCGACAGGGCATCGGGCAGGGCGGTGGGGTGGCGCGTCCAGAGGAAGGAGGCGTCGAACGCGGTGCCGAGCCACTTGTGGGCGTCCGTGCAGACCGAGTCCGCACGCTCGGCGCCGTCGAGGACGTGGCGGAACTCCGGGCAGAGCGCCGCCACGCCGGCCCAGGCGGCGTCGACGTGCACCCAGACCGCGTCCGCCGCGCCGCACACCGCCCGCACCGGATCGACGGCACCGGTTCCGGTCGTGCCGACGGTGGGGCAGACCAGCACCGGCCGCAGCCCCGCGGCCCGGTCCTCGGCCAGCAGCGCGGCCAGCGCCGTCGGGTCCATCGCGGTGGGGGAGCCGGGGACGATCCGCAGGGCCCGTGTGCCCATGCCGGCCACCCGCACGGCCTTGGCCACCGACGAGTGCGTCTCGGCGGTGACGTAGACCCGCTCGTCCCCGGCCACCCCCGTCTCCTGCCAGGACGGGTTCGCCCGGTGCAGCGCCGCGAGCAGCGCGACCAGGGCCGCCGACGACGCCGAGTCCTGCAGGGACCCGCCGCCGCCCCCGGCGAACGTGAAGGACTCGCCGAGCCCGAGGGCGCGGGCCATCCCGTCGACCACCACCTGCTCCATCTCGGTGGCCGCAGGCGCGGTGGACCAGAGCATCCCCTGCGCCCCGAGTCCGCCGGACGCGAGGTCGCCGAGCAGCGAGAACAGCGAGGCCTGGGCGGGGAAGTAGCCGAAGTAGCCCGGGTGCTGCCAGTGCAGCGACCCGGGGACCACGACGTCGTCGAGCAGGGTGGTCAGCGCGCCGCCGAGGTCCGCGGCGGGCTCGTCCGGCAGGTCGGTGGGCAGCGCGGCGCGGATCTCGCCCGGCCGCACGGCGGGCCGGACGGGCAGGTCCGCCAGCCCCGACCGGTACCCGGCCACCCAGTCGACGAGCTCGCGGCCGAGCCTGCGGAACTCCTCCGGTTCGAGATCGTGCACGCGCCGAGACTGCTAGACCGCGGGCTCCGACACCAGTGTCCCGGCCTGGTTGCGCTCCCGGAGAACGGTCTTGAGCACCTTGCCGGAGGGGTTGCGCGGCAACGCGTCCACCACCGCGATCCGGCGCGGGCGCTTGTACCCGGCGAGGTGCTCGCGGCAGTAGACCTCGATGGACTCGACCGTCGGCGGGTCGGCGGGGTCGGCGGGCACCACGATGGCCAGCGGCGTCTCGCCCCACTTCGGGTCCGGCACCCCGATCAGTGCGACGTCGGCGATGCCCGGATGGCCCGCCAGGACGTTCTCCACCTCGGCGCAGTAGATGTTCTCGCCGCCCGAGATGATCATGTCCTTCTTGCGGTCGACGACGTAGTAGTAGCCGTCGGAGTCCTGGCGTACCAGGTCGCCGGAGTGGAACCAGCCGCCGCGGAAGGCCTCCGCGGTCTCCTCGGGCTTGTTCCAGTAGCCGCTCATCACCAGCGGTCCGCGGTAGACGATCTCGCCGACCTCCCCCTGCGGGACGTCGTTCATCTCCTCGTCGACGACCCGGACCTCGACGGTCGCCATCGGGATCCCGATCGAGCCGATCTTGCGCAGGGACTCCTCGCCGCGCAGCAGCGTGGTGACCGGGCTGCACTCGGTCTGTCCGAAGGCCGTGGAGACCAGGGCGCCCGGGAACGTGTCGATCAGGGTCCGGAGCAGCGAGGTCGAGGCGGGCGCCGCGCCCCACGAGATCCGGGTCAGGGCGGACATGTCCCGCTCGGCGATCCCGGGCACCGCGCAGACCGCCGCCCACTGGGCGGGCACGCAGAAGCAGCTGGTGACCTTCTCGTGCTCCAGCAGGTCGAGGGTCTCGACGGGGTCGAAGCCGGACGAGCGGGGGATGACGATCGTGCCGCCCGCCGTCGCGATGATGTGCGCGAACGAGATCCCCGCGATGTGGAACATCGGCGCTGCGGACATCCCCACCTCGGGCCCGCCCGGCCCGCCGTTGGTCGAGATGTTGGAGAAGGAGTGCAGGTAGAGGTTGCGGTGGCTGAGCATCGCGCCCTTGGGCCGCCCCGTGGTGCCCGAGGTGTACATGATCAGCGCGGTGTCGTCGTCGGAGTTCGGGAGCTCGCGGTAGTCCGCCGACGCCCCGGCGAGCACGTCCTCCAGGTCGCCGCCGATGGTGACCACCCGGCGCACCGTGGGCGCCTGCTCACGGGCCTTCTCCAGCGTGCTGCTCAGGGCCGCGTCGACGACCACGGCCACGGCACCGGAGTCGTTGAGCGCGTAGGCCACCTCGTCCGCGACGAGTCGGAAGTTCACCGGTACACAGATCGCCCCGGCCCGGATGGCCGCGATGGCGGACTCCAGCAGGTCTGCGCTGTTCAGGCCGAGCACCGCGACCCGGTCGCCGGGCACGACGCCCGAGTCCGCCAGCGCGTTGGCCAGGCGGGTGATCCGGTCGTCCGACACGGCGTAGGTGCGGCGGGCGCCGGTGCCCGCGTCGACCAGGAACAGCGACTCGGGGGTGACCCGGGCCCACCGGGCCACGATGTCGCTGAAGCTCATCCCACGACCGACGATCGACGACTGTGTCATGCCCACAGCCTGCCGAACTGAGCGAGCGTTCAGCAAGACCCGGTCGGGCCTGCGGCGGCCCGCGAGGACAGCCGCTCAGGGCTGGTACTCAGCGCGGGCACTCAGTGCGGGTACTCAGTGGGGGTAGCGGTCGCGGAGCTGCTGTTTCACCAGCTTGCCGGTGGGGGTCCGGGGCAGGAAGTCGGTGAAGTCCACGGTGCGCGGTGCCTTGTAGTGCGCGATCCGCTCGCGGACGTAGGCGATCAGCTCGCGCTCCAGCTCGGGGCCGCCGGTCACCCCGGGCGCGGGCTGCACGACGGCCTTGACCGCCTCGCCCATCTCCTCGTCCGGCACGCCGATGACCGCGACGTCGAGCACCGAGGGGTGGGTGACCAGCACGTCCTCGATCTCCCGCGGGTAGATGTTCACCCCGCCGGAGATGATCATGAAGGCCTTGCGGTCGGTGAGGAACAGGAACCCGTCCTCGTCGAGGAAGCCGAGGTCCCCGGTGGTGGTCCAGTTCTCGTGGTCGGGGTGCTGCGCGGCCGCCGTCTTCTCGGGGTCGTTGTGGTACTCGAACGGGCGCTCCTCCCGCTCGAAGTAGATCGTGCCGACCTCGTAGGGGGCGAGGACCTCGCCTGTGTCGTCCGCGATCCGGACGGTGCCCAGGCCCGCGCGGCCCACCGTGCCCGGCCGTTCCAGCCACTGCGCCGAGTCCACGAACGTGATCCCGTTCGCCTCGGTGGCGGCGTAGTACTCGTGGAGCACCGGACCCCACCAGTCGATCATCGCCTGCTTGACCTCGGGCGGACACGGCGCCGCGGCGTGGATGGCCACCTTCAGCGACGAGTGGTCGTAGCGGCGGCGCACCTGCTCGGGCAGCTTGAGTATCCGGACGAACATCGTGGGCACCCACTGGCTGTGGGTGACCCGGTACCGCTCGATCGCGGCGAGCGCGGCCTCCGGGTCGAACCGCTCCAGGACGACGGCCGTGCCCCCGATCGCCTGCACCGTGGCGCAGAACCGCAGCGGGGCGGCGTGGTACAGCGGGGCGGGGGAGAGGTAGACCGTGTCGGTGTCGAAGCCGTACATCGGGCCGAAGATGTCGATGTAGGTGTCCCCGGGTTCGTCCACCGAGGAGTCCGGCAGGACCGGCTTGATCCCCTTGGGACGGCCGGTGGTGCCGGAGGAGTAGAGCATGTCCGCGCCGCGGGGCTGCTCGGGAAGCGGCTCCGCCGAGACGTCCGCCAGCTCGGTGTCGTAGTCGGCGTAGGCGGCGGAGCCGGGGATCTGGCCGCCGAAGGCGAGCCGGACGTCCACCTTCACCTGGTCGCCGATGGCGGCCGCGAGCCCGGCCACCCCCGCGGACACGACCAGGGCCTTGGCCCCGCAGTCCGTGACGATGTAGGCCGCCTCGGGCGCGGACAGGTGATGGTTGACCAGGGTGATGTAGAGGCCGGAGCGCCGCGCGGCCCAGTAGACCTCGAAGACCCGCGGGGTGTTCTCGGCGACGAGCGCCACCACGTCCCCGCGGCGCAGGCCCTGCTCGTGCAGGTAGCGGGCGAGCCGCGCGGAGCCCTCGTCGAGCTCGCGGAAGGTCAGGGACTCCCCGCTGCCCGCCATCACGACCGCGGGCTTGTCGGGCGTGGTCGCTGCGTGGGTCCCCGGGTACATGGCCGTCCTCGTGCTCGATCGACGTGGCTGAGGCCGATCCTGCCAAAGACCCCGGACCGCCGGTGCGCCCGGTGACGTGGACCGCTACGCCGAGGCCGCCCGAGTCCGCTCGACGGACGGGGCACCGGACCCGGCGCAGCGCAGTGGGGCGACCACGGTGCCGCGGGCCTCGAAACGGTTGTGCGAGCGGAGGACCGCCTCGGCGGTCACGTGTTTCAAGGCCCCGCATTCGGGACAGGTGCCATAGCCCTGGGTGACGTGCTCTCCCACGTGTCGTGCCTCTCGAGTCAGCCGTTCACCGGTTCGGGGTCGGGAACGGAAGAGCTCGAGTCTACCGGCCGGACACTCCGGTGAAGACCCACCGCGTCGGATGAGCGGAACCTCGGCGAAAGGTCGACGCCGCAGAATATGACGGGAACGTGACGAATTATGGAGCTTCCGTGACCCGTCGATCAGTGGGCGGCGCGGTACGCCTCGAGAACATTGGACGGGATCCGGCCGCGCTCGGAGATCTTCATCCCCTGGCTGGTGGCCCATTCCCGAATGGCCTGGTTCTGCTGTCGGTCCGAAACGGGCCGCGCGGCGGGTGCGGCGGCCGCCGGGGAACGGCGTCCCCCGGTGCGCCGGGCCGCGGCGATGTAGGGCGCGAGCGCCTCGCGCAGCTTCTCGGAATTCTTCGCGGACAGGTCGATCTCGTAGGACTTCCCGTCGACCGAGAACTCCACCTGCTCCTCGGCCTCGCCGCCGTCGATGTCGTCGATCAGGGTGACCGTCGTCTGCTTCGCCACGTTCTTCCCGCTCCTTCTCCCGGTGTGTCCGCCCTTCTCCGGTGCTCGGTCGCCGACCGGGCCACACGGGATCACGCCCCGTGTGCGGGGTGCTGCGGAACGGCGAGGAGGAACCGGAGAATGCGTTGAGGCCACAATAGGGGAAGGGGTCCGAGAATGTCGATGTGGGGTCCCATTCGACCCGCCGGTGGCCGCGCCGATCACTCCTTCGGCGTATCTTCGACGCGGTTAGCGACGGCCTCGCGGCAGCGCGTCACGAATGGTCGGCCGCGTCGACCGCGGACCACCAGTCGGGGGTGGGGGAGTCCGTCGTCAGGTCGATTCGGCGCCCGGGAACCGGCAGAACCAGCGGGATTCCCGCCGATTCCGCGGCCGTCCGCAACCGGGTCACCGGCTCCGACCAGGGATGGAACCCGAGATTGAAGGTGGCCCAGTGCACCGGGAGCAGCGCGGAGCCGCCCAGGTCCCGATGCGCCCGCACGCTTTCCTCCGGATTCATGTGGATGTCCGGCCACAGATCCGCGTAGGCGCCGATCGGTAGGACGGTGAGGTCGAACGGTCCGTGCCGCTGGCCCGTTCGGCCGAACGCGGCCGTGTATCCGGTGTCGCCGCCCACATAGACGCGGTGCCGGGCCCCCGCGACGACCCATGAGGACCACAGGGTGGTGTTCCGGGCCAGCGACCGGCCGGAGAAGTGCCGCGCCTCCGCGCAGACCAGGGTCAGCCCGCCGAGGGTCACCTCGCCCGCCCAGTCCAGCTCGACGATCCGCTCCTCGGGCACGCCCCAGGTGCGCAGGTGGGCCCCGATGCCGAGCGGCACGACGAAGGGCGCCTTCGCGTGCCGCGGGTCGGCCAGCAGGGCGGCGACGGTGGGGAGGTCGAGATGGTCGTAGTGGTCGTGGGAGATCACCACGGCGTCCAGCGGCGGGAGGTCCGCGAGCGGCATCGGGACCGGGTGCAGCCTGCGCGGGCCGACCAGCCGGGAGGGCGAGACCCGCTCGCCCCAGACCGGGTCGGCGAGCACCCGGTACCCGTCGACCTCCAGCAGCACGCTGGAGTGCCCGAACCAGGTCACGGCCATGTCCCCGGCCGGGCCGAACTCGGGACGGGCCAGCGGGACCGGGTTGCGCGGCACCCCGGCGGAGCGGCGTCGGACGTCCCGCAGCGCCGCGCGGCCGGTGCCGGGCGGGAGCGGGGTGGGCGCCTCGGTGTTGACGAAGACGCCGTCGCGGGCGTGCGGGGACCCGGCGGCGGCGGTGCGGAGGGCCGCCCGTCCGGCGCCGAGCGCGCGCGGGAGCCCCCAGGCGGCGGCCGTGACGGCGGCGGCACCGCCGAGCCCGAGCGCGGTGAGCAGGGCGGAGGCCCGGAGGGGGAGCATCCCCCCAGCCTACGAGCGCGGACCCGATGGGGCGCAGGAGATCCGGGCCGGCCGCGGTCGTAGGTTGGGCAGATGACCACCTCCACCGCAGGCCGGGTCGTCGTCGAGCGTCGGGACCGGGTGCTGCTCGTCCGGATGGACCGGCCCGCCAAGCGCAACGCCGTCGACGCCCCGATGACCGCCGCCCTCGACGCCGCGCTCAACGAGCTCGAGGACGATCCCGACCTGTGGTGCGGGGTGCTGACCGGTGGCCCGGAGGTCTTCTGCGCGGGCACGGACCTGGTCCAGGGCCCGGGCGACCCGACGCCGCGGGGCGGCAACTACGGCGTCGTCCGGCGGCGGCGGACCACGCCGCTGGTCGCGGCCGTGGAGGGGGTCGCCTACGGCGGCGGGTTCGAGATCGTGCTGGCCTGCGACCTGGTCGTCGCGGGGGAGTCGGCGCGGTTCGGGCTGCCCGAGGTGGCGCGCGGGGTGGTCGCGAACTGTGGTGCGCTGTTCCGCGCGCCGCGGCCGCTCCCGCTCACCGTCGCCAAGCAGATGCTGCTGACCGGGCGGCCGATGGCGGCGGCCAGGGCCCACGAGCTGGGCCTGGTGTCCGAGCTCGTCGCGGACGGCGGGGCCGAGGCCGCTGCGCTGGACCTCGCGGCCGCGATCTGCGCGAACTCGCCCGTCGCCGTGGGGGCGACGCTCGCGGCCGTCGAGAAGGTGGTGGGCGCGGCCGACGAGCTGGGCTGGGCGGCGACCGCCGAGGCCGATGCGGTCACGGCCTCGTCGGCGGACCGGGCCGAGGGGGTCGCGGCGTTCCTGGAGAAGCGCGAGCCGCAGTGGACCGGCAGGTAGGTTGGGATCATGGCGGAGCCGCGCACCGGTCCCCACCGGGACGAGCTGATCCGGCTGCTCCAGGCCTACGGGACCGAGTCCGCCCGCCTGGCGTCGGAGTTCTCGGCGGCCAACGGGCTGCACACCACGGACCTGTACGCACTGATCGCCGTGCTCAACGCCGACGGCCGCGGCGAGCCGCTCACCGCGGGCAGGCTGGGCTCGCACCTGGGCCTGTCCTCCGGGGCCACGACCGCGCTCGTCGACCGGATGGAGCGGCACGGCTACGTGCAGCGGGTCCGGGACACGGTGGACCGTCGCCGCGTCGTGCTGACCTACGGCGAGGAGGCCTCGCGGATCGGCCGGGACTTCTTCGGCCCGCTGGGGTCCGCGATGGACACCCTGCTCACCGACTTCACGGCCGACGAGCTGAGCACGGTGGAGCGGTTCCTCGCCGGGGTCGTGGGGATGGTCGGGGACCGACGGCGGGCCGCGGAGTCCGACGGGACCCGCACGGCGGTGTCGGCCTCGCGACGACGTCCGGTCTGAGCTGCGGCCTCCGCCTCGCACGGACACCCGGACACCGCGCAGTAGGCCCGAGCTTGTCAGCGCGCTCCTAGTGTCCCGCACCGCAGATCCGCCGCGTATCTCGACGGCCCATGCCCACGCAGGCGGCGTTGACGGTCCGGCGAGTACACCCGGTACGGGCCTCGGACCGGCTGCCTGGCCTGCGTGAACCTGGACCCGCCGATATACGCAACGGACCTACGGTGCCATCCACTAGAGCTGGATCGCGATCTCGCGGCCCAGGGTGTAGGGCGGGAGGAGCTCCAGGCCGTCGCCGCTCCAGAAGCGGCCCGGGTCGTACCAGTTCGCGCCGCGGTCGACCGGCAGGATGCCCATCTCCTCGAGCGTCACGGCGACGACCTCGGCGCAGTAGGCCGTGTCCAGGCCGGTGACCGCGGTCGCGTCGGACTCCGGCTGCGGCTCCGGAGCCTGCGCCACGGGCTCGGGGCGGGGTGCCTGCCGTCGGGTCAGCTTCCGGACCCCCGCGAACACGGCCTCGCGGGCTGCCTCGATCGCGCGGTCCAGCACGGCGTCCCCGGTCCGCGAGACGTGCTTGACGCCCTCCACCGTCTGCCACGCGGCGTCCTGCACGGCGGGCGCCCGCCCGCGCAGCCAGCGGCCCGCGAGCCGGAGGGTGGAGGGGAACGGCGTGCCGTCGAGCCGGGCGACCGTGCGCAACGCGGCGTCCTCGGCCTCGCGCGGCACCTCGGGGGTGAGCTGGCGCAGCCAGGCCTGCTGGTCGTAGCGGTGGACCCACTGCTCGACGGCCGCACGCAGGTCGTGCAGCTGCACGCCGCGCTGGTGGGTGCCCGACCAGAGGTCCGGCAGCGCCCGGCCCAGCTCGGCGTGCCACATCAGCGGCGGCAGGTCGTCGACGACCAGGGCCATGCCGACGTGGTTGACCGGCGCGTTCGTCGCGGTCCGGATCGCCCGGTCGGCGCCGCTGCGCCCCCGGAACAACCAGACGTCCCCGGTGCGGGTCAGGTCCAGCGCGGCGTCGAGCGTCAGCACGGGCGGTAGCCTATGCGGCCATGCGATGGACGGTGTGGAAGGCGCTCGGTCTCGCGGGTCTCGCGGGCGTTGCGGCGGGTGGGGCGGTGATCGCCCGCAACGAGCGGCGCCGTCGGGCCTACACCCCCGAGGAGATCCGGGCCCGCCTGCACGAGCGGGTAGCCGAGGTGGAGAAGCGGTAGCGCCGGCATTGCGGTCCCCGGCGCGACGGACGAGGCTGTGCGGGTGGGCAATGCAGCTGACTCAATCGACTCGCTCTCCTTCGAACCCCTGACCCCGACCGCGTACCTCGACCGCGCGGCGGCCTCGCACGGGGAGCGCATCGGGGTGATCGACGGTTCCTCCCGGTTCACCTACGCGGAGCTGCACGACCGCTGCACACGCCTGGCGGGCGGGCTCGCGCCGGTGGCAAACGGTCGCCCGGTGGCGGTGCTCGCGCCGAACACCCACGTGCTGCTGGAGGCCAACTTCGGGGTCCCGTGGGCGGGGGTTCCGCTGGTCGCGGTGAACACCCGGCTCTCGGCGGGTGAGGTCGCCTACATCCTGGAGCACTCGAAGGCGTCGGTCCTGATCCACGACCCGTCGTTCGACGCGCTGGTCGACGCGGTCTTCGAGGCGCTCGACACCCCTCCGCGCCGGATCCGGGCGGGAGCGGAGTACGAGGAGCTCCTGGCGGGGGCCGAGCCGCTGCACCTGACGCCGTCGGACGAGCGGTCGCTGCTGTCGATCAACTACACCTCCGGGACCACGGGTCGTCCGAAGGGCGTGATGTACCACCACCGGGGTGCGTTCCTGCAGTCCGTGGCGATGGTGGGGCACACGGGGCTGACGCCGTCGAGCGTGCACCTGTGGACGTTGCCGATGTTCCACTGCAACGGGTGGTGCTTCCCGTGGGCGGTGACCGCGGCGGCCGCGACCCACGTGTGTCTGCCGAAGGTGGACCCGGCGGAGATCTGGCGGTTGATCCGTGAGGAGGGCGTCACCCACCTCAACGGCGCGCCGACGGTGTTGTCGATGATCGCCTACTCGGCCGACGCGGCACCGTTGGACCGCGACCCCGTCCGCATCGCGACGGGTGGGGCGCCGCCCTCCCCGGCGATCCTGCGGCGGATGGCGGAGCTGGGGTTCGACGTCACGCACCTGTACGGCCTGACCGAGACCTACGGACCGGCGATGATCTGCGACTGGCGCCCCGAGTGGGACTCGCTCGACGGGGAGGCGCGGGCGCGGCTCAAGTCGCGGCAGGGCGTCGGGAACATGATCTCGGTGGTGCCGCGGGTGATCGCCGACGACGGCACGGACGTGCCCGCGGACGGCATCACCACGGGGCAGATCGCCTTGCGCGGCAACAACCTGATGCTCGGCTACCTCGACGATCCAGAGGCCACCGCCGAGGCCGTGCCGGACGGCTGGTTCCGGACCGGGGACATCGGGGTGCGACACCCCGACGGCTACATCGAGCTCCGCGACCGCTCGAAGGACGTGATCATCTCGGGCGGGGAGAACATCGCCTCGGTCGAGGTGGAGCAGGCCATCATGGACCACCCCGCGGTGCTGGAGGCGGCGGTGATCGCGGTGCCGGACGAGCGGTGGGGCGAGGTGCCTGCCGCGTTCGTGACGCTGCAGGAGGGCGGGAACGCGACGGAGGAGGAGATCATCGACCACGTCCGGACGCGTTTGGCGAGGTTCAAGGCCCCCAAGACCGTCACCTTCGGGGACCTCCCGAAGACCTCCACGGGCAAGATCCAGAAGTTCGTCCTCCGTGACAAGGCGTGGGCGGGGAGTGAGCGGAGGATCTAGGGGCGGCGCCGGCTCGACGTGATGACCTCGCCGGGCAGGCCAGGCGCGCCCGCCGGGGAGGAGCAGGAAGCCAGCCCTGCGGCAGCTCAGGCGTGGCCGTGCACGCGAGTTGCTCGGCCACGGACTCGGCATCGAGCAGCTCACGGCGCGGGTCAGGCCGGCCCAGCACCCGCTCAGCTGACGCGGATCGCTACCCGGCCCCATACCGCGCGTTTCCTTACGGCGGGATCTCGCGGACCAGATTGTGGAAGGCGCACTTCCCTGCACCGTTGGCCAACGTGGTGGTTCCGCCGTCTGACCAGCGGTGGAGGTGGTCGAGGTGTTGGATCGGGGCGTCGCAGTGTGGGGTGGTGCACCGTCCGCGGTCCCGGGAGCGGATCATCTCGGCGAGGACTCCGGTGAAGGTGCGGCGACGGGAGTCGGCGCCGATGACGATGCCGTCTTCGGTGATCAGGCGCCGCCAGGTGGTGTGGCCGGGTTCGGTGAGGAACTCGGCCGGCACGGGGCCGAAGCCGGGGAGCTCGGCCGGGAGCGGGCCGTCGGTGCCGACGAGGGTCTCGATCGGGACCAGGACCTGCAGTTCCACCGCTGCGACGGGCTCGGCGGGTTCAGTGCCGGTGAGGCGTTCGACAAGGGTGTCGGCCATGATCTGCGCCCGAGTCCGGGTGACCGGGTCGGGGGAGACCCAGTGTTCGGTGACGGCTTTGCGCAGGGCGGCGTAGCAGAGGATGCCTTGCTCGGCGGGCAGGTACGCGCGCAGTAGCGCCATGCCGTCGCCTGCGGGGCTGATGGTGACGTGGCGGTCGCGGCGGGCCGTGCGGGCACGTTCGGCGAACTTCTCCGGCGCGACCTCGGCGACGATCATGCGGGTCAGATCCGTGACCCGGCGCAGCCCGAGTGCGGGCAGATCGTGAGCGCTGAGCCGCGCGTCGACCTGCGCCCGCTCGGCGGCGTCGAGATGCGCGGCTGCGCCGACGATCGCGGCGACCTTCGGCTGGTCCAGCTCGCCCGCGGCAAAGAGCTCACGGACTCGGTCGAGCCCTGCGTGCAGGTCGCGGCCGATCCGGAGTTGGGTGCGGGCGCGGGTGGGTGAGATGTGTAGGGCGCGTCCGAGCCGGTCGACGATGCTCGCCTCGACCTGCTCGACGCTGAGGTGGCCCTCGGCGATCTGATCGAGCCGCGCGTCGACCTCGGCGCGGGCGTAGGCGCGGGTGGTCTCAGCGATCTCAGCGTCGATGCTGTTGCGCAGGGCGACGAGTTCTTCGAGGCGTGCCAGCTCCTCGGCGGCGGCCGAGACGGGGGTCTCGGTCGGTGGCGCGAGGCTGGTGGGCATGGGCCTGATTCTAATCGATCAGACGTTCGAGCGGCAGCCTGTTTCCGCTGGTAGAAGGCGAGCGGTCGGCCGGCAGCGACGATCGGCGAGGTTGCTTCGAGCCGTTCCGAGGAGGTCGGTCGGGCTGCACTTCATCCGCGAAGAATCGACCGTTCGCCGGCGGCTCGAGTCGCGGAGTCGCGGGAACCCGAGCCCGCCGGCGTGCCGAGCTGTCGGAGTCGCGCCCGCCGGGAGGGCTGACAGAGTCGTCTGCGTGGTCGGGCCCGGGCCGTCGGGGGTCGCCGGAGCCGGCCGAGCCGGCTGAGACGGGGCCGCCCGACTCGCCCGAGCGGCCCTCGCGGCCGGGGCTGCCGACGGTCGACATGCGGGCGACAGTCCGCTCCCGCGGAGTCGTGGTCCCGGATGCAGGCGCGTGCAGCGAGGCGGAGTGGTTCCCGAGGCACTCCGCCGGACCGGGAGCGAGCTACGCCGTCAGCGCGCTCATCGCGCGCCAGTCCTCCCAGCTCACGGCCCAGTCGTAGACGTCGCCGTCGGCGGCGGAGAGGGGGACGCTGCTGCCTGTGACCTCGACCGGGTCGCCGTAGAGCGCGGTGTCGAAGTACGCCCGGGCGTTCGCGGTGGACAGGTTGATGCAGCCGTGCGAGACGTTCCGCCTGCCCTGCGCGCCGACCGAGGCGGGGTTGGCGTGGATGAACTCGCCGTTGTTGGAGATCCGCACGGCCCAGTACTCGGGCTGGTCGACGTACCCGTAGTCCGGGTTGGACATGAGCACCATCTCGGACTTCGCCATCACGATGTGGGTGCCGCTGCGGGTGACCCTGCGGGGATCGGTCTCCAGGCCGTAGCTCGCGGGCAGGTCCATGACCTGCTGCCCGTCGCGGATCACGACGATCCGGTGGCTGTCCTCGTCCGCCTTGACGACCTGGCTGCGCCCGACGGTGAAGTGCGTGGTGAGGTCGGCGCGGCCGTAGCCGGCGCCGAGGTCCTTGCCGTGCAGCGGGACGTTCACGGTGACCTGGGTGCCGACAGGCCAGTACTCCTTCGGACGCCAGTGCACCCGCGAGCCACCCCAGTCGTCCGGCAGCCAGGCCCAGGCGCCCTCGACCGGGGTGGAGGTCTGCACGCTGAGTCCGCGCTCGATCTCGGCCTTCGCCGCGGCGGGGAGGTCACGGTCGAAGCGGACGATGATCGGGGCCGCGACGCCGACGGTCGCGCCGTCGTCGATGTTCAGGGTGCCCTTGACGTACTTGGCGGGCTTCACGGTGCCGAAGGTGCCGGTCAGCGGTGTGACCGCGCCGTCGGGGGCGGTGAGCGACCCGGACCAGGTGTAGGTCTCGGCGTAGGCCAGGGGAGCGGTGGCGGTCCACTGTGTTCTGTCGGACGAGTAGACGCCGGGCAGCGGGGCGCCGTCGGAGTCGGTCAGCGCGACGTCGCTGAGGGTGCCGGCGCCGGCGCTGACGCGGGTGGCACCGAGCGGGTGAACGTCCGTGGCGCCCGGTTGGGGCTGATAGGTGGCGCGCGCGACGACCGCGGCCTGCGCAGGTGCCGCCGCGGGCGCTGCGGCCGGATCGGGGCGGGTGGGTCCCGCGTTCGCGGTGGCGCAGGCCGCGACCACCGCGCCGGCCATGCCGAGGGCCACCGCGCCGCTCAGCACCCGGCGTGCCGTCCGCCACCGCACCGATTTCACTTCAGCCCCCTCACGTCACACCAACCCCATGCTCATCATGCCGACGCAGGGTGACGAGGTGAACCCGACCGTGATTGCGATTCGATCGCGAGGGTGGGTTTCACCCGGTCGGCGCACCCGGGTGTCCGATTCGGAGGGTGAAGGAGGGCGAGGGAGGCACAGTCCGGGCGATCCCGGGTGGGGCATGCTTCCCGGGTGGCCGTGTCAGACGAACCCGTGCGTGCGGTGGAGTGGTCGCTGGAGGGCGCCGTCCCCGCCGATCTGACGCCTGCGGAGGCGGCCCGACGGCTGGCGCACCGCACCCGGCTGACGGCGTGGGCGGGGGACTGGTCGGAGGGGGCGGTGCTGACCTGCGACCCGGTCAGGCTCGCGGCAGACCCGGTCGCGGCTCTCGCCGACCTCCCGACGGTCACCGGGGGAGCCGCGCGGGTCGGCGGCGGCTGGTTCGGGACGCTGCCCTTCACCGGCGCCGGCGTGATGGCGTTCTATCCGGACCTCCTGCGCTATGACGGCACCTGGCACTACGAGGCACTCGTCGACGCCGGCGATCCCGCTGGGTATCCGCGAGCAGAGCAGCCGCCCGCGCGTCAGCGGGGAGAGCAGGGAGGGCGCTTCCTGAGCTCCGCGCAGGCCGAGGAGCGCCGGGCGGCGCTGGTCGCGGACCTGAACCGGACGTCCGCGCTCGAGCCGGCGTGGCTCGAGGTCGGCGCCGAGCCGGACCGGACCGAGCACTGCGTCGCCGTCGAGCAGTGTGTGCGGGCGATCCGCCGGGGCGAGGTCTACCAGGCGAACATCGCCGCTCGCTTCGACCTGCACCTGCACGGCTCCCCGGTCGACGCCTGGGCGCGGCTGGTCGAGACGCATGCGCCTGCCCGCGCCGCGCTCGTCGTCGGGCCGGAGGGGGCGGCGGTCGGTGCCAGTCCCGAGCTGTTCCTCCACCGCATCGGCCGGACGGTCCGGACGGCGCCGATCAAGGGCACCCGCCCGCGACGCCCCGGCGACCTCACCGAGCGGGCCCGGCTCGCCGCCTCCGCGAAGGACGCCGCGGAGAACGTGATGATCGTCGACCTGATGCGCAACGACCTGTCCCGGGTCGCGGCGCCGGGCACCGTGACGGTCCCGCGGCTGCTCGCGGTGGAGCCGCACGCCGGCGTCTGGCACCTGGTCTCCGAGGTCGCCGCGACCCTCGCGCCGGGGCGGGACGACGCCGACCTCGTCCGCGCCACCTTCCCGCCCGGCTCGGTCACCGGCACCCCGAAGATCCGCGCGGTGGCCCTGATCGAGGAGCTGGAGGCGGTCCCGCGAGGCCTGTTCACCGGTGCCGTCGGGTACGCGAGCCCGCTCGCCGGGCTGGAGCTGGCGGTGGCGATCCGGACGCTGGAGGTGGCCCCGGACGGGGCGGCGCAGCTGGGCGTCGGCGGCGGCGTGACGGTCGACTCGACCCCCGTCGAGGAGTGGCGCGAGTGCCTGACCAAGGCCGCCCCGATCCTCCAGACCCTCCTCCCGGCGAGCTCCCCGCCCCCGACGCGCGAGTCCCCCCGCTCCGCCACCCGGGTCGCGCTCTTCGAGACCCTGCTCGTGTCCGACGGCCGGGTCGACGGCCTGGCCGACCACCTCGGCCGGATCCGCCGGTCCTGGTTCGAGCTGACCGGTACCCCGCTCGACGACGACCTGGCCTCGGCGGTGCGCAAGGCCGCCGCACCGCTGGTGGGGGCTCACCGCCTCCGGCTCGACGTCGACGGCGGCACGCCCCGGATCACGATCGCGCCGCTGGGCCCGGCGCCGCCGCCCGCGATCCTGCGCGTCCGCCGAACCCGCTCGATCCATCCCCACAAGACCGCCGACCGCGCGGAGCTCGAGGCGCACGAGGCGGCGGTGGGATCGGGGGAGACGCCGTTGCTCGTCGACCCGGACGGGGTGGTCCTGGAGACGACCCGACATTCGGTGTTCGCGCTGGTCGACGGGGTCTGGCTCACCCCGCCGCTCGACGGCCGCATCCTCCCCGGCACCGCCCGCACCGCCTTCCTCGACGACCACCCGGACGCCCGCCCCGCCGTCGTCAGGCTCGCCGACCTCGCCCGCGCCGAGGCGGTGACGCTCAGGAACGCGCTCCGCACCCTCGAGGTCGTCGGGTTGCGCGACGAGCACGGCGTCACCCTGGCGACCTGGCCGGGCTGACCGACCCGCGAGGCGGAAGCGGGGCGTCTCCCGGACTTGCAGTGCGCGACTCGCGGCTCGAGGTGTGCGACTCGCGGCTCGAGGTGTGCGACTCGCGGGTTGTGGTGTGCGACTCGCGGGTTGTGGTGTGCGACTCGCGGGTTGTGGTGTGCGACTCGCGGGTTGTGGTGTGGGACTCGCGGACCTGCGTGCCCACTCGCCGTCGTGCGCGCAGAGCCTGCGTCACTCGGCTGAGCGACTTACCCTGCTGCGCACACCGGACACCAGAGACGGACAGGGCGGGGTGCGCGCATGGCCGAACGGACCGATGTCCCGACCACCACGAAGCACCGGCTGCCGGTGCGCATGCTGGTCGCGGCGAGCATCGGCAACGCCGTGGAGTGGTACGACTGGACGATCTACGCGACGTTCTCGATCTACTTCGCGACCCAGATCTTCCCGCCGGGCAACGAGGCGTTGGCGCTGATCAGCACGCTCGCGACGTACGCGTTGGCCTTCTTCTTCCGGCCGCTGGGCGGGTTCCTGCTCGGCCGCTTCGCCGACGTCAAGGGCCGCCGGACGGCCATGATGATCACCATCCTGCTGATGGCGGGCGGCTCGCTGGTGATCGCGATCCTGCCCACCTTCGGGATGGTCGGCTGGCTCGCGCCGGTGCTGCTGCTGCTCGCCCGGATCGCGCAGGGCATGTCGCTCGGCGGCGAGGTCTCCAACGCCAGCGCCTACCTCGGCGAGATCGCGCCGCCCGCGCACCGCGGCCGGTACTCGTCCTTCTTCTACATCTCCACGGGGACGGCGGTGCTGATCGCGTCGGTCCTCGGTGTCGTGCTGGCGGGCACGCTGACCGAGGACCAGATCTCCAGCTGGGGCTGGCGGATCCCGTTCGTCATCGGCGGCATCCTCGGGCTGGTGGGGCTGTGGCTGCGCCGGACCATCCCCGAGACCGAGCAGTTCGAGGCCAACAAGTCCGCGGCGAAGAAGATCAAGAACCCGCTGCTGCTCACGCTCAGGGAGCACCCGAAGGCCGTCGGGCAGCTGTTCGGCTTCACCCTGCTCTCGACACTCTGCTACTACACCTTCTTCTCGGCGCTCACCCCGTACGCGACGAAGACCCGTGGCGCCGACCCGTTCGACGTCTTCCTGGCCCTGTCCGTCGGCACCCTGCTGTTCGTGCTGCTGCAGTACCCGATGGGCGCGCTGTCGGACCGGATCGGCCGCAAGCCGCAGCTGCTGTTCTGGTCCGCGGCGACCGCGATCCTGATCGTGCCGTTGTCGGCGCTGGTCGGGCCCGGTTTCTGGGGCCTGCTCGTCGTGTTCTGCGTCGGCCTGGGGCTGTACACGATGATGACGTCGCTGGCTCCCGCGATCATGAGCGAGCTGTTCCCCACCGAGGTCCGCGGCCTGGGCATCGGCGCCTGGTACAACCTCACGGTCGCGGTCTTCGGCGGCACCGCGCCGCTGATGATCCAGTGGCTGGGCGGGGCGTTCTTCTGGTACGTCGCGGCCGGTGCGGTGCTGGCCTTCCTGACCATCCTGACGTTGCCGGAGACGAAGGGCTCCGTCCTGCGCTGAGCCGTGTCAGGGTGGGCGGGTGAGTTCCTATGACGTCGTCGCTCTCCGTGCCCAGTTCCCCGCGCTCTCGGCCGGGACGGCCCACTTCGACGGGCCCGGGGGATCGCAGACGCCCGCGGTCGTGGCGCAGGCGGTCGCGGACGCGCTGACCTCGCCGATCGCGAACCGGGGGACGGTGACCGCGGCGGAGCGGCATGCGGACGGGATCGTGCTGCGGGCCCGCGGGGCGATGGCGGACCTGCTCGGCGCCGACCCGGGCGGGATCGTGTTCGGGCGCAGCACGACCGCACTGCTGTTCGACCTGGCCCGCACGATGTCGGCGGGCTGGGGGCCGGGGGACGAGATCGTCGTGACCCGGCTGGACCACGACGCGAACATCCGGCCGTGGGTGCTCGCCGCCGAGGCCGTGGGGGCGACCGTGCGGTGGCTGGACTTCTCCCCGGAGACCACCGAGCTCGACGACGTGGCGTCCGTCCTGTCCTCGCGGACCCGGGTCGTGGCCGTGACCGCGGCGTCGAACCTGGTCGGCACCCGGCCGCCGGTCGCGCAGATCGCCGCGGCGGCGCACGAGGTCGGCGCCGTGACCGTCGTCGACGGGGTGCACCTCACCGCGCACGCCGCGATCGACACCTCGGAGCTGGGCGCGGACGTCTACGCCTGCTCGCCGTACAAGTTCTGCGGCCCGCACCTGGGCGTGCTCGCCGTGCGCCCGGAGCTGCTGGAGGAGCTGCGGCCCGCGAAGCTGCTGCCGTCGTCGGACGAGATCCCCGAGCGCTTCGAGCTCGGCACCCTGCCCTACGAGCTGCTCGCGGGCACCACCGCGGCCGTCGACTTCCTGGCCGGGATCGGAGGCTCGCCGGACGACCGCCGCACCGCGCTGGAGGCGAGCATGGCGGCGATCGAGGCCCACGAGGAGCCGCTGCGGACCCGGATCGAGGCGAACCTGGCCGACCTGCCCGGCGTGACCGTGCGGTCCCGGGCCGCGCACCGCACACCCACGCTGCTGGTCGAGTTCGCCGAGGCCCGCCCCGCGGACGCCTACCGCTACCTGGCCGACCGCAAGGTCAACGCCCCGTCGAGCTCGTTCTACGCCCTGGAGGCCAGCCGCAGGCTCGGCCTCGGCGACACCGGATCACTGCGGATCGGGCTGTCGCCCTACACGGACGACTCGGACGTGGACCGGCTGCTCGCCGGGCTGAAGGACTTCCTGGCACTCTGACGGGCGCTCCAGCCCGCGATCAGGGCTCCCGCCACGCCCCAGACCGCGACGGCGACCGGGGCGACGGGCAGGACCGCACCGGCGAGGGTTGGGCGACGGCCCGGTGCCTGACCCACCCGCGGGTCAGAGCCAGCCGGGTCTGACCAGGCCGGTCTCGTAACCCAGGACGACCAGCTGGGCGCGGTCGCGGACACCGAGCTTGATCATCGAGCGGCTGACGTGGGTCTTCGCGGTCGCCGGGCTGACGACGAGCTTCGCGGCGATCTCGTCGTTGGTCAGGCCGGTCGCGACCAGGGCCACCACCTCGCGCTCCCGCTCGGTGAGCGGGTCCAGGCGGTGGTCCGGGGCGGTGGGGCGGGAGCGGTGGGCGAACTCGGCCACCAGCCGTCGGGTCACCGCGGGGGAGAGCAGCGCCTCGCCGCCGTGCACCACCCGCACCGCGTGCAGCAGCTCGGCCGGATCGGTGTCCTTGACCAGGAACCCGCTGGCCCCGGCGCGCAGGGCGTCGAAGATGTAGGCGTCCTCGGCGAAGGTCGTGAGGACCACGACCTTGGTGCCCGCCAGCCGCGGGTCGGCGGTGATGTCCCGGGTCGCCTCGAGCCCGTCCCGGCCGGGCATCCGGATGTCCATCAGCACGACGTCCGGCGTGGTGTCCCGGCACACCCGGACCGCCGCGTCCCCGTCCTCGGCCTCGCCGACCACCTCGAGGTCCGCCGCCGACCCGAGCAGTGCGCGGAAGCCCGCCCGGACCAGCGCCTGGTCGTCCGCCAGCACGACGGTGATCATGTCTCCTCCACGGGCAGGACGGCCTCGACGCGGAACCCGCCACCGGGGGCGGGGCCGTGGGACAGGGTGCCGCCCAGCGCGGCGGCCCGCTCGCGCATCCCCACCAGGCCGTCGCCGGTGCGCCCGGTGGGTCGGCCCGGACCCCGCGAACCGTGCGGACCCTGCGGACCGTGGCCGTCGTCGTCCACCACGATCCGCAGGGTCCCCGGCTCGCGGGCGATCCGGACCGTCGCGTGCCCGGCGGCGGCGTGCTTGCGCACGTTGGTCAGCGACTCCTGCACGATCCGGTAGGCGGCCAGGTCTACGCCGGCAGGCAGCTCGCCCGGGTCCGACGTCAGGTCCACCCGCAGCCCGGCCGCCTCGTTGTCCGCGACCAGCCGGTCCAGGACCGCGAGCCCGGCGGTGGGGGCCCGCGGCGGTTCCTCGTCGATCCCGCGTAGCACGCCGAGCGTGGAGCGCATCTCGCGCAGCAGGTCCCCGCTGGAGTCCTTGATCGTCGCCAGCGCCCGGCGGGCCTGCTCGGTGTCGGAGTCCAGCAGGTACAGCGCGACGCCGGCCTGCACGTTGATCAGCGAGACGTGGTGGCCGAGCAGGTCGTGCAGCTCCCGGGCGATCCGCAGCCGCTCCTCGCCCGCCTGCCTGCGCTCGGTCTCCGCCCTGGCCGCTCGGGCCTGTGCCCGGCGCTCGTGCCGGGCCCGCCACAGCTCGCACCCCGCGACGTACGCGCAGAGCCAGGCGAGCAGCGCGAGCGTCGCCTCCCAGGAGACGACCCCGCCGCGCACGGTCGCCTGCAGCAGCAGCCCCAGCGCGACGGTGGCGGCCGTGACGGAGTACGCGAACCTCCGGTGTCCCTCCTGCACCGCCTGCGCCAGCGCGATCAGCGAGGGCACCGCCACCGGCCCGAAGGGGTAGCCGAGCCCGAGGTAGACCACCAGCACGACCGCGCACCCGACGAGCACCTCCCGCGGCAGCGCGCGGCGGACCAGCAGGAACAGCGGGCCGAGGACGATCAGGAGGACGCCGAGGGCGTCGAGCGGGCGCAGCACCGTCACGAACGGCGGCGTGTTGCGCGCGGCGACGAGCGCGATCGGGATCCAGACGAGCGACAGCGCGAGGGTCTGGCCGACGCCACCCCACGCCCGCTCCCTGATCCACCGCCCGACGGTCACGCCGACGACCCTAGAGCGGCGGGCCCGCCCGGCGCGTCGACCCGCGGGGGACGGCGGGCGTACTCCCGGGGGAGTACGCGGCGCCCCCGCCCCGCGCCCGCCGTCGCAGCGCGGGTCCCGCCCCGGGTGCGACGCGCGCGGCCCGGTTCCGCGACACCGTGGACCCCGTCACCGAGACCAGCACTCCACCAGGGGGGAACCATGACCAGCCTGCCCGCACAGCCCACCCAGCCCGCCGAGTCCGCGCAGCCCACCCACCCCGCCGAGCCCGCGCAGCCCATTCAGCCCGCGCAGTCCACCCAGCCCATCCAGCCCACCCTCCGCATCTCCGACGCCGAGCGCGAGACCGTCGCCGTCCGCCTCCGGGACGCCGCGGCCGAGGGCAGGCTGACGCTGGAGGAGGCCGACGAACGTCAGCAGGCCGTCTACGCCGCCCGCACGGCGGCCGACCTGGAGCCGCTGACCGCGGACCTGCCCGCCCCGCCCGTCCCGACGCCGCCCGCGGCCCCGCGGCGCGCCGCGCTCACCCCGGAGGCCCGGCGCAGGCTGCTGGTCCACGCCGGCATCGGCGCCGCGTTCGCGCTGCTCTTCCTGATCCGCTGGGTGGCCGGGCCGGTCCCGTTCTTCTGGCCCGCGGGCCCGCTGTTCTGGATCGTGGCCAGCATCGTCGGCCACTACCTCTGGACCACCCGGCGCGGCCGGACCACGACGTCCTGACCCCGCCCGGCACCCACGGCGCCCCCTCGGGGGTGCCGTGGGCGTGTTCACCGACAGTCACCGCACACTCCGATCCACGTACGGACCGTCACCGGGTCGAGTGGACGAGCGGTCCGACGGACGGTGGGGTTCGGCCGTCCACCGCGCCGCTGTGGCCGTCCGTCGCGACTTTGCGCAATCGAGGATCGACGCACCGTCACCTCATGGAGTGAGACTCGTTTCCCCGATCGTGCATGCAGAGACGGTCGTCCCCCTCCGCAACCGGTCCTGGTGAGCCCGATGGCGAACCACACCCTCCCGCCGCGCACCCGGCGCGCCGTCCGTCGCGGACCGACCCGCGCCGGGCTCGTCGGCTGGGCGTCCGCGGGCGTCGTCGCGGTCCTCGCGCTGGTCCTGGGCCTGGGGCTGCTCCTCGGCGGTGCACCGTCCCCGCTGGGCCAGGATGCGGGAGAGATCCCGGCCGCCGGTTCGGCCACCGCCGTCGACCCGGCGACGCTGCCGGAGAGCACCACCTACACCGCCCTCGAGGGCACGGTCCCGGACGCGACCCCGGACCGCGTCACCGACGGCCGGGTGGCCCACCCCGTCCGCGAGACCGTCCTGCACGACGCTCCGGGCGGAACGCCGTTCGCGCGCATGCCGGTCACGCAGATCGGCGACACCTGGCTCCCGGTCCTGGAACAGCAGGGGGACTGGGTGCGGGTGCTGCTGCCGTCCCGGCCCGCGTCGTCGACCGGGTGGCTGTCCACCGCCGACCTGGACATCAAGACGACGCCCTACCGCATCGAGGTCCATCTGACCTCGCGGACGCTGCAGCTGTTCTCCGACGGCACGCAGATCGCGCAGTGGACCGTCGGGATCGGCAAGCCCTCCGCGCCGACCCCGACCGGCCGCACCTTCCTGCTGGGCGCGTTCACCGACGCGAACCAGAAGTACTCCCCGGTGATCCTGCCGCTGGGCACGCACAGCCCCACGCACGACACCTTCGGCGGCGGTCCGGGGACCGTCGCGATCCACACCTGGCCGACCTCCGACGTGTTCGGGGCCGCGACCAGCGACGGCTGCATCCGGGTGCCCGCCGACGCGCTCCGGCAGCTCAGCACCGTGCCCCTGGGCACGCTCGTGTCGATCGACAACTCGTGAAAGGGACCTCCCGCGTGAAGACCTCCCAGTTCGCCGGTGTCGGCGCGGCCGCCGTCGGCGCCGCCACCGCCGCGGCGGTGTTCCTCCTCGGATCCACGGTCGCGTCCGCCGAGCCGCAGGTGACCGCGTCGGCGTCGCTGCTGCGGATCAGCGGCCTCGTGAACGTCAGCCCGACCCCCTATGCCCAGTCCGTGGACGGCGAGCCGGACCACCAGGAGCTCGCGTCGCTCGGCGTCATCCCCGGCCTCGACGGCGGGATCGCGGGCAAGCTGCTCACCGTCGACGCCGAGGGCCACTCGGCCCAGGCCACGGTGGCGGAGCTGGACATCCTCAAGCTCGTCGAGGCCGACCTGGTCAAGACCTGGTGCGACGGCGGCGCGGACGAGGCGGGCGTCGACCTGGTCGACGCGCGGGTGCTCGGCACCCCGATCAAGGCCGAGCAGCCCTCGGTGACCCTCGACGTGTCGCCGCTGGTCAAGATCGAGGTGAACAAGCAGACCCGGAAGGACGGCTACCTGACGGTCGAGGGCCTCAAGGTCACCGTGATCCCGAGCGGCAAGCCGCGCACCGCGCCGCTGTCCGACGCCGAGAAGAAGGCCGCGCCCGCGCTGCTCGACCTCTTCGGCGGGGACGCGTCGAAGCTCCCGGTGCTGTCGACCGTCGGCTCGCTGCTCGACGCCCTGCACGCCGGTTCGGACAGCCTGCTGACCGTCACCATCGGCACCGCGAGCTGCGCGATCGCCGAGGACGACGACCACGACGAGCCCGCGGCCGACGAGCACCACGACGACGAGCAGCACGACGAGCCCGCCGCCGACGTGCCCGCCGCGCACCGCGAGGAGGCGCCGGCGCCGACGATCGTGACGGCGAACCTGCCCGTCACGGGCTGAGCCGGGAACAGAGGGCCGGGACCGCGTGGGGGGCGGTCCCGGCCCCTCTCACCTCTCCGACTCCCGGGCCCGCTTGCGGCGCTTGCCCTCGTGCATCGCCTGCACCCGCGCGATCGGGATCGTGTGGCCCTCCTCCACGACGTCCGCGGGCAGGGTCTGCGGCTCGGCCGTCAGCTCCGTCCAGGTCGGACGGTCGGGGAGCAGGTCCGGCACGGTGGCGATGGTGAAGTCCGTCGGCGTCACCGACTCCAGCTCCATCCAGTCCAGCGGGAACGACACGGGCAGGCCGGGGCGGATCCGCGGGCTGTAGGCCGCGACCACCGTGGCGCCGCCGGCTCGGGTGGAGTCCACGAAGACCTTGCCCTCTCGGTCCTGGATCACGAACGCGGTCGTGGCGATCTCCGGGTCCAGGGCTGCGGCGCGGGCGGCGAGGGCGCGGGTGGCGGCCGCGGCGTCGTCGAACGGGGTGGGGGACAGCGGCACCACGACGTGCAGGCCCTTCGCGCCGCTCGTCTTCACCGCCCCGGTGAGCCCGGCGGCGGACAGTGCCTCGCGGACCAGCTTCGCCACCGCGACGACCTCGGCGAACCCGGCGCCCTCCGGCGGGTCCAGGTCCAGCACCAGTTGCGACGCCGCGTGCTCGTCGACGGTGAACAGGCCCGGGTGGTACTCCACGGCCCGCTGGTTGGCGAACCAGAGCAGGGTGCGGCGGTCGTTGCAGAGTCCGTAGCGGACCTCGCGGCCGGTCTGCGAGGTGATCACGGTGGACGCCACCCAGTCCGGTGTGTACTTCGGCAGGTTCTTCTGCATGAAGGGCTCCTGGCCCGGCCGCACCCGGATCACCGAGAGCGGTCGGCCGGTGAGCACCGGGACCATCCGGTCGGCGACGGCGTCGAGGTAGTCGACGAGATCGCCCTTGGTGGCGGGCTCGCCGTCGACGACGGGGGAGTCGAGGCTCGAGAGCGCGACGCCTGCCCGTTCCTGTTTCGCGGTCATGCGCGCATCATGCCGCGCCGGCCACTCCCGCAGGGCGGCCGGCGCGGCGCCGGCGCCCGTCGGCGGTCCGCTCCCGCTCGGCCATCCGTCGATCGTGGGGTGTGGGCCGCGGCGGCGCGAGCCGGGGTGTGGCGCGCGGGCCGTTCGGGTACGCGGGGCCCATGACCCGAGAGACGAGACAGCGCGCCCGCGAGACCGGTGACGACCTGCCCGGGGCGCTGAAGCTGGCCTACAAACCGGTAGGGATCGTCTCGGGCCTGGTGGGCGGCCTGCTCGCGGGGCAGATCTTCGACCTGATCTGGAAGCGGGTCTCCCAGGAGGCCGAGACCCCCGAGCCGCTCTCGCCCGCCTACAGCACCCGCGAGGTCCTGCTGGCCGCCACGCTGCAGGGCGCGATCTTCGGGCTGGTCCGGACCGCGGTGAACCGCTACGGCATGAAGGCCTACCGCAAGGCCGTCGAGAAGCCGCGCGCGGCGTCGCGCTAGACCCGCTAGACCCCGCTAAACCAGGGCCAGGACCTCGTCGAACGAGGCCGTCACCGCGGCGAGCCGGTCCGGCGGGACCGCCACGTAGGACACCTCGACGGCCCGGTCGCCCTCGACGACGAGACCCTCCTGCACCCCGCCCCGGTTCGCGCAGGTCGTGGTGCCCCCGGAGCTCGACAGCGTGCCGCCGCTCCCGGTGCAGACCCGCTGGAAGTGGGCCGTCAGCTCGGCGACCGCCGGGCCGCTGACCACGTCCGCGCGCAGCACCAGCGGGTCACCGCCCGCACCGCGCACCTTGTCGGCGGTGAGCACGCAGGAGGTGTCCGCCGTCACGGTCTTCAGCGTCTCGAGCGGACGGTCGGTGACGGTCTGGCGCAGTGTGAACGTCATCCCGGTCGCCGCGGTGACGGCGTCCGGCTCGAGCGGGCACCCGTCCCGCACAGCCGCCGCGGCCGGGGTCGCCGCCGTGCCCGCTCCCGCGGAGGGGCCCGACGCCCCGCCGCCCGCGCACGCGGCCAGCACCCCCGCCCCGAGCACCAGGGCGGGGAGGACGCGGCGGTGGGTCGCGCGGTGGATCACGGACGGCCTGCCTTCGTCGGCTGCGGGTCGTGCACCGACTCGGCCGGTCCTGATCGGACGTTACTCGGGCACCAGGCAGAACGGGTGGCCCGCCGGGTCGAGGAACACCCGCCAGCGCCCGTCCGGCTGGACCTCGGTCTTGCGGGCGCCCAGCTCGAGGACCCGGGCCTCGCCCTCGTCGAGGTCGTCGACGGCGAAGTCCAGGTGGGCCTGCTGGGGGTGCTCCTCGCCGGGCCACTCGGGCGGGACGTGTCCCGGGGAGAGCTGGCAGGCGATGGTGGCGCCGCCGCCCGCGTCGAGCTCGACCCAGTCGGTGTCGGGCGTCAGGTCGCCCTCGCGGATCGGCAGCCCCGTCAGCGCGGAGTAGAAGCGGGCGAGGCCGACCGGGTCGCGGGTGTCCAGTGCGGCGACGCGGAAGCGTGCGGGTCCGGGCATGCCGGCGACGCTAGCGGTGTTCCGGCGCTCGACGCGGGACACGCGGCCGAGGACATGGCCGCGGTGCTCCACGGGTTCCGGCAGGATCCCCCGGCATGAGCCCTGCCCCACTCGACTCGTTCACCGTCGCCCTGCCCCGCTGGGTCGCCGAGGAGCTGCCCGCCGGGCCGCTCACGACCGACGCCGACCGGATGGCGCTGGTCCACCGGTTGGCCGCCCGCAACCCGCGGGAGGGCAGCGGAGGGCCGTTCGCCGCGCTCGTCGTCGAGTCCGGGTCGGGCAGGCTCGTGGCGGCGGGGGTGAACGTGGTGCTCGCGTCGGGGCTGTCGATGGCGCACGCCGAGGTGGTCGCCCTCGGCCTCGCCCAGGCCCGGCTCGACACCTGGGACCTCGGCGGGGAGGGCCTGCCCGCGCACGAGCTCGTCGTCAACTGGCGGCCGTGCGCGCAGTGCTATGGGGCCGTGCTGTGGTCCGGGGTGCGCAGGCTGGTGGTCGCGGGGGAGGGGCCGGAGCTCGAGGACCTCACCGGTTTCGACGAGGGCCCGATGCGGGAGGACTGGGCCGCGCAGTTCGAACGCCGGGGCATCGCGGTCACGGTGGGTGTTCTCCGGGAGGAGGCGGTGGCCGTCTTCGCCGAGTACGGACGCGGCGACCACACCGTCTACAACGCCCGCGGAAACACTGCGTGATCGGTTGTGCACGCATTGTTCGAAATGCGAGGAGAATCGCCCTCGGAATGATTCGCTGAGGGGGTTACCGGTTGGTTAACATCGTCGGCGGCCGCCGGTCCGTGGCGGCCCGGGGCCTACGCTGCGTGGTCGGTACGGGGGTCCCGAGGCGGTGAGAAGGCGGATCGATGAACACCGGTGACACCGCGTGGCTGCTGGCGAGCGCCGCGCTGGTCATGCTGATGACGCCGGGGCTCGCGTTCTTCTACGCCGGAATGGTGCGGGCGAAGAGCGTCCTGAACACGCTGATGATGAACGTCGTCTGCCTCGTGGTGGTCGGCGTCGTCTGGGCGGTGGTCGGGTTCGACCTGACCTTCGGCAGCGACGGGTTCCAGGGGCTGATCGGCGGCGTGTCCGCGCCGGGGGAGCACTGGAGCGTCGGTGCTCTGGCCGGGTTCGCCGGGGACGGGGAGGCCTGGCCGGGGTCGCACGCGGTCCCCGTGCTCGCCTTCGCGATGTTCCAGCTGATGTTCGCCGTGATCACGCCCGCGCTGATCTCCGGTGCGGTCGCCGAGCGCACCCGGTTCTGGTCGTGGGTGGTGTTCGTCGCGCTGTGGAGCGTGCTGGTCTACGCCCCCGTCGGGCACTGGGTCTTCGCGTTCGACGGCTTCCTCGCCCCGGACGCCGTCGGCGGCTGGATCGCGAACCGCCTGCAGGCGCTGGACTTCGCGGGCGGCACCGTCGTCCACATGAACGCCGGAGCCGCCGCGCTCGCCCTGGTGATCGTGCTGGGCAGGCGCACCGGCTGGCCGCAGCAGATCGCCCGCCCGCACAACCTCCCGTTGACCGTGCTCGGCGCGGCCCTGCTGTGGTTCGGCTGGTACGGCTTCAACGCGGGATCGGCGCTGTCCGCGAACGGCGTCGCGGCCATGGCCTTCGCCAACACCACCATCGCGACGTGCACGGCGGTGCTGGCCTGGCTGGTCGTCGAGCAGCTGCGGACCGGTAGCCCCACGACCCTCGGCGCGGCGTCGGGCGCGGTCGCCGGGCTCGTGGCGATCACGCCGGCCTGTGGGTTCGTCGACCTCTGGGGCGCGATCGCGATCGGTGTCGTGGCGGGCGTGATCTGCCCGCTGGCCTGCTCGCTGAAATGGCGGCTGCGGCTGGACGACTCCCTGGACGTCGTGGCCATCCACCTCGTCGGTGGCCTGGTGGGCACGCTGCTGGTCGGGGTCTTCGCCACCTCCACCGTCAACCCCGCGGTCACCACCGAGGGGCTGCTCTACGGCGGCGGGGGCACCCAGCTCGCCCGGCAGGCCGTCGCCGCGGGCGTGGTCGCGGCCTACTCGTTCGTCGTCACGCTGCTGATCGGCTACCTGATCCGGTTCACCATGGGCTTCCGGGCCCCCGTCGAGGCGGAGAAGGGCGGGCTGGACCTGTCCGAGCACGCGGAGACCGGCTACGACCTCACCGCCTCCCGCGGCGGCACCGTCCCCGAGACCACTCCGCCCGCAGGCGTCCCGCTCCCACGGACGTCCCCCGAACCCCGGCGCGAGATCCGACCGGGCCACCGGCAGGACCCCGTCGGCCCGGCGTCGTCGGTCCGCGTCGAGCACCCCCAGCGGATGTCGGACCAGGTGCACCGGCCGGGGTCTGGGCCCGGCGCGCCTCGTAGCGTCCCGGCCCCCCGGCGCGAGGAGTACTAGGGAGGTCGGCGTCGGGTTGCTGCGAGACCTCGGGCCGCCGGCCCTAGAGTGGCCGCGGGATCCAAGGCGGGGGTACGGATGGCGGACCTGATCGGCGGCGCGCCGTTGCTGCGTGCCCCCAGCGGCCTGACCGACGACGGGCTGAGCGCGGCGCAGGTCGCCGAGCGCGTCGCGGCGGGACGGACGAACGCCGTCGACACGCGGTCCAGCCGCAGCATCGCGGCCATCATCCGGTCGAACGTGCTGACCCCGTTCAACGGGCTGCTGTTCGTGTTGTTCCTCGTCATCCTGGCCACCGGACGCTGGCAGAACGGCCTGTTCGGGCTGGTCATCGTCGCGAACACGGCGATCGGGGTGTTCCAGGAGGTCCGTGCCAAGCGCACCCTGGACCGGCTGGCCGTGCTCAACGCCCCCCACGCGCGGGTGGTGCGGGACGGGCTGCTGAGCGAGATCGCCGTGGCCGACGTCGTGGCGGACGAGCTGATCGAGCTGCGCTCCGGGGACCAGGTCACCGCGGACGGCGTCGTGACGTCGTCGGCGGGGCTGGAGGTCGACGAGTCGCTGCTGACCGGGGAGTCGGACCCGATCGCCAAGGACGAGGGGGACGAGGTCCGCTCCGGCTCGATCGTCGTCGCGGGGCGGGGGCGGTTCCGGGCCACCGCGGTCGGCGCGGACTCCTACGCCACCCGGCTCACGGCCGAGGCCAAGAGGTTCACCAAGGTCTCGTCCGAGCTGGTCGGCGGCACGAACCGGCTGCTGCGCTGGATCTCGCTGATGATGCTGGTCGTGGCCCCCCTGCTGGTGTGGAGCCAGTTCCGCAGCCCGGACACCCGCACCTGGCAGGACGCCGTCACCGGGGCGGTCGCCGCGCTGGTCGGCATGGTGCCCGAGGGGCTCGTGCTGCTCACCAGCCTCGCGTTCATGCTCGGCGCGGTCACCCTGGCGCGGCGGCAGACCCTGGTGCAGGAGCTGCCCGCGGTCGAGGGGCTGGCCCGGGTGGACGTCGTGTGCCTGGACAAGACCGGCACCCTCACCCACGGCGACATCGTGTTCGACCGGCTCGTGCTGCCCGCGGGCACGGACGCCCTCGACGAGGCCGAGGTGCGTGAGGCCCTGGTCCTCTGCGCCTCCGGCCCGGACAGCAACGCCACGGCCGCGGCGCTGGGCACGGTGTTCAGCGGGGGCTCGTGGGAGCGCACGGGCGGGGTCCCGTTCTCGTCGGCGCGCAAGTGGTCGGCGGTCTGCACGGGCGAGCACGGCACCTGGGTCTTCGGCGCCCCCGAGATGGTCTTCCCGGGCGTGGCCCCGGACCCGCGGACGGCGGAGCTGCTCGCCGAGGCGAGCGCCATCGCGGAGGAGGGCCGCCGGGTCCTGGTCCTCGCCTGCGCCGACGCCGTGCCCACCGGGCAGGAGCTGCCCGATGAGCTCGAGGCCCGCGCGCTCGTCGTGCTGGCCGAGCGGGTCCGCGAGGACGCCGAGGACACCCTGCGGTACTTCGCCGAGCAGGGCGTCTCCCTGCGGGTGATCTCCGGGGACAACCCGCGCACGGTCGGGGCGGTGGCGGTCGCCGTCGGGCTGCCAGGGATCACGCGCGCCACCGAGGCCGTCGACGCCCGCACGCTGCCCGAGGACCCCGCCGAGCTCGGCGCGCTGCTGGAGGAGAAGGTCGTCTTCGGCCGGGTCACCCCGCAGCAGAAGCGGGCGATCGTCGGCGCGTTGCAGCAGCGCGGGCACGTCGTCGCGATGACCGGGGACGGTGTCAACGACGCGATGGCGCTCAAGGACGCGGACATCGGCGTCGCCATGGGCAACGGGGCCGCCGCGACCCGCGCGGTCGCCCAGCTCGTGCTGCTCGACGGCAAGTTCGCCCACCTGCCGGACGTCGTGGCCGAGGGGCGCAGGGTGATCGCGAACATCGAGCGCGCCGCGAACCTCTTCGTGGTCAAGAACGTCTACTCGCTGCTGATGGCCCTGGTCGTGATCGCGACCGCCGCGGCCTACCCACTGGCCCCGATCCAGCTTTCGCTGATCTCCGCGCTGACCATCGGCATCCCCGGCTTCGTGCTGGCGCTCGCCCCGAACCGGCGGCGCTACGTCCCCGGCTTCCTGCGCCGGGTGCTGCGGCTGGCGATCCCGGTCGGCGCGGTGATCGGCGCTGCGGCGTACGCGGGGGACCGCACCATCCGATGGATGGACCCCGCGGGCGGGCTGAGCGCCGGCCAGACCGTCGCCACGGTGACGGTCCTCGTGGCCTCGCTGTGGGCCCTGACCCTGTTCGCGCGCCCCTTCAACCGGTGGAAGATCGCGCTCGTCGCGGGCCTCGCGGCGGTGGCGGCGCTGATCCTCGCGGTGCCCGTGCTGGGGACGGGGATCTTCCTGCTCGCCGTCACGCCGGAGCGGGTCGGGGTGGCGCTCGCGCTGGGTCTCGCGGCCGGGGTGCTGATCGAGCTCGTGGGCCGCTTCCTGCGCCGTCGTGAGGCCGACGCAGGCTGACGCGCGGCGTGATGATGGTCACGGCACGTGGATACTCCGCGGCCGCCGACCTCGAGGACGGCCACCGCGGGCAACCGTCCCATCGACGGGAACGACATGTCCGGTTGGGTGTCGACGGGATATTCGGAGGAGTCATAGCGCGCGCGGACGGCGGTGTCCGGATGCTGCATGAATTGCCTGCCGCATAGGCCGAACGGGGCAGCTCGAGGTCCGCGCACGGCATGTGGCGGGGGCCATCTTCGCGCAGGCCTTCGCACTGTCCGTGCTCATCCGAACACATCCTTACGCGTACACGAAGCGGGAGCGGCCGCCTGCTCCGCGTGGCAATGCGATTCATTCCGGCCCGA
>Ga0070665_100001086_pt1 | contig 33826 bp, 34 predicted proteins | sample KBSS13metaG_FD_65862 | JGI IMG/M metagenome (GOLD analysis project Ga0070665, IMG submission 65862) | Switchgrass rhizosphere microbial communities from Kellogg Biological Station, Michigan, USA - KBS S1-3 metaG | ecosystem: Host-associated > Plants > Roots > Rhizosphere > Soil ... | reverse complement strand
GTTGAGCAGCTCGCGGTCGTGGCTGATGAACAGGATCGTCTTCTCCGACTCGCGGATGCGTCCCTCGAGCCAGATCTTGCCGGGCACGTCGAGGAAGTTGTCGGGCTCGTCGAGCAGCAGCACCTCGTCGGGGCCGGCGAGCAGGTACTCCAGCACGAGCCGCTTCTGCTCGCCTCCGGAGAGGGTGCGGAGCGCGCGGTACTTGGCCCGGTCGTAGGGCACGCCGAGACCACGCACCGTGCAGACGTCCCAGATCACCTCGACGTCGTAACCCCCGGCGTCGGCGTACTCCGCCAACGCCTCGGCGTAGCGCATCTGGGTCTTCTCGTCGTCGGTCTCCATCAGGGCCAGCTCGCAGCGCTCGACCTCGGCCGTGGCCTCGCGCACGCGCACGGGCGAGACCGACAGCAGGAGGTCGGCGACGGTCGCGTCGTCGCCGAGCCCGAGGCCGACCATCTGGCGCATCACCCCGAGGCCACCGGTGCGGGTGATCACGCCCGCCTGCGGGACCAGGTCGCCGGTGATGATCCGCAGCAGCGTGGTCTTGCCCGCGCCGTTCGCGCCGACCAGGGCCACCTTCGCTCCGTCACCGACCCGGAACGCGACGTCGTCGAGCAGCACCCGGCCGTCGGGCAGCTCGAAGTGCACTCCGGCGACATCCACGTGACCCACGAGAGGTCATTGTCCGTGAGTGACGTACGGCGCGCACCCCTGTTTCACGCCCCGCGGGCCGAGCCTGCGAGGCGCGCGACGAGGGTGGGAGATCGAGGAGGGACCGGCTCGGGCCCGAACGGAGTGAAGGGCGGAGCGGTCCGTCTCGAAATTCACGCCCCGCGGGCCGAGCCTGCGAGGCGCGCGACGAGGGTGGGAGATTGAGGAGGGACCGGCTCGGGCCTGAACGGAGTGAAGGGCGGAGCGGCCCGTCTCGAAATTCACGCCCCGCGGGCCGAGCCTGCGCGGCGCGCGACGAGGGTGGGAGATTGAGGAGGGACCGGCTCGGGCCTGAACGGAGTGAAGGGCGGAGCGGCCCGTCTCGAAATTCAGCGGGCGTTCTCGCGCAGGGACGACGTGCGGGCACCCCGAACAGTGAGGAACGCGAAGCCGGAGGCCGCGACGACCAGACCGACCAGCACGAGCCCGCTCAGGACCACGGCCGAGCCGACGTCGAACGACGGGACGACGCGCGGAACCAGCGACGAGTCCACGAAGCCGAGGGTCACGGTGCGGACGACGACGTACTGGGCGACGCCACCGGCGGCGACCCCCGCGAGCGCGGCGGCGCCGAGCACGACCACGAACTCGGCGACCACGCCGATCATCACCGACCTGCGCTTGACGCCCACCACCCGGAGCGAGGCGGCATCACGGCGGCGGGCCGGCAGCTGCACGGCGAGGTTGGCCGCGAGCCCGGCCAGCGCCAGGAGGATCACCAGCGCGGTGACGACGACGTACAGCCGCAGCGCCAGGGCGAACGCGTCCTGGTCGAGCACGTGCTTGGTCCCGGCCTCGGTGGTGGGGTTCGAGAGTCCGGCAGCGGACAGCTCGTTCAGGATCCGCCGGGGCGTGTCTGCGCGGGCCCAGATGTAGACCAGGGTGTCGCTGTTGCTCTGACCGGTGTTGCGGATGAACGCCGTGAAGTCGATCAGCGTCCCGGAGGGACCCCGGAACGGCACCGACTCGGCCGGTGCTCCCGCAGGGCTGACCCGGAACTTGCCCGACACCGCGGTCGGCAGGTCGCGTTCCTGCTGGGCGAGGCGCCCGAACAGCACGGGGATGGCGGCCGGGAAGTCGGTCGGACTGATCCCGGCGTAGGACTCCGGCCCGTGGGAGACGAACGTCATCACCAGCCGGCCCTGGCGGAGCACGACCTTCCGGGTCGCCGTCGTCGAGCTGCCGATCAGCGGGGCCTGCGCGCGCCACGGCGTGTCCAGGGTGCCCGGGACCTGCTTCCCGTCGACGGTGAAGGCCGAGATGGTCGCCGTGCCGTTCATGGCCTCGACCAGAGCGGACGGACCACCGAAGCTGATGGTCTCGACCTGGCAGCCGGTGGAGCAGTCCTTCAGGTGGACGGTCCGGGTCGACTCCCCGGCCGGGAAGGGCCCGACCGGGATGTCGCGGAGCGTCCCGGTGTCGTCGAGCACGGTGACCAGCACGCCGAGCTGGTGGTAGTCCCCCTCCACCTGGTTGTCCAGGGTCATCGACAGCGAGGTGCCGGTGAGGAGCACGGGTGGACGCCGCGGACCGATCTCGCGGGCGACGTCGGCGGCCGAGCGTCCGGGCGTCCACTGGGTCGGCCAGGAGGCCACGCGGGCGAGCCGGGTCGCGTCGACGATGACGCGCGGCTGCGGGATGGAGTAGACCTCGTCGGCGTTCGGGAAGTCCTGACCCGCGGCCATCAGCCACTGGCCCTTCGGGTCCAGCTCGTGGGTGAGCCCCACCGCGCGCGTGAGCGAGAGCGAGGTGGAGTACGACATCGGGGCGCCGACCTCCGTGGCGGCGGTACTGGCCCGCCACGTCGAGGCGGCCAGGGACACCCCGACCGCGAAGACCGCGACCGTGAGCGCCGCGGTGACCGGGAGGATCACCATCGTGCCCTCGCGTCTCCGTCGGACCGTGCGCGACGCGACGTACGACGGCATCGCACGGCGGCGGGCCGACCACCGCACCCAGACCCCGGCCACCCCGAGCACGAGCAGTCCGACCAGGAGCCCGGACGCCACGGCCAGCAGGATCGGCAGGGCGAGGTCGGTCGCGTCGGGGTTGGTGGGGTGGTTGCGACTGGCCGCGGTCACCAGGGCGGCCGCCGCCAGGGCCACGAGCGCCAGTCGCAGCACGATGACGAACCGTCCCGCCTTGCTCGGTCGGCGTACGCCGGCGATCTGGGCGCTCAGCGGCTCGCTCACCGCGTCGCGCACCACGACGGCGGCCACGACGGCGGTGACCACCACGACTCCCACCACGGCGAGGGCACTGGCCAGCAGGAACGGCACGGGGAGGTGCGGCACCAGCCACCGGTGGGCGAGCGTGCGTGCAGCTACGTAGCCGAGCACGACTCCCAGGGGGGTGGCGACGGTCAGGACCAGCAGCGGCTCGAGCATCCCGAGGAACCACAGCTGCTTGCGGCCGTAGCCGCGCAGCGACGCGAGCGCGAGCTCGCCGCGACGCAGGGTCATCGACGCCGACAGCAACCGCGAGAGGAGCACCAGGGCGACCAGGATCAGCGAGAGGACGGCCGGCTCGACGGTGGAGCGGGTCACGCCACGGCGGTCGAGCAGCTGGTGGGCGACGGTGGTCAGGGAGTTGCCGGCCTCGAGGGTGAGCCCACTCAACAGGGTGTGGTGCTCGTCGGCCACGCCGATGGCCCGGACGCGTGCGGCCACGACCCTGACCTGGTCGGGGGTGAGGGTCGGCGGGGCGTCGAGCATCTGGTCGACCGTGACGTACCACGGATCGGAGCGCAGCTCGATCGTGGCCTGGCTCGTGAACCACGGGGCCGGGCGAGCGGGTGTCTTGCTGCCGCCCGCGTTGGGCAGCAGCCGTCCGGGCACGCTCTGCAGCTTCTGCGAGCCGAACCAGAAGGCGAAGTCACCGGGCTTGTCCCGTGCCCGGTAGATGCCGACCACGGTGAACGGCGTCGTGTCGCCGTAGGGGTTGAGCCGGCTGCCGAGGTGCAGGGCGTAGATCGTCGCGTCGGAGGCCAGCACGGCGATCTCACCGGGGTTCGTCGGGCAACGCCCCTGCAGGGCGACGTGCGTGCAGGCCCCCGGCACCGACAGCAAGGTCGGCACCTCCTCACCGTCGGCGTGGGGCAGGGAGGTCGGCGGTAGCGGCTGCCAGAGGATCGCGTGACCCGGCCGGTACGCCGTCCCGGACTCGCGCGACGTCTCGTCCAACGCTCGGGCGATCGCCTGGTCCGTGGTCTCGTTCGCGGTCGGGTGGTAGTCGTAGGTGAGACCGGTGTTGACGAGCGGTTGGGCGCGCAGCTGTGAGATCACGAACGAGTTCGCGGCGTTCTGCTGGTAGCTGGGCCCCACCACGGCGGAGCAGACGGCGATCACGGTCAGCAGCAGCGAGCCCAGGCTGAGCACCCAGCGGGCGCGCAGGCCGCGCAGACTCGTGGCGAGGAGCCACCCGAACCGGGTCACCGGTCGCCCGATCGCAGGGCGGCGGGTCGGGCGGCCCGACCGAACCGGGTGAACACCAGCGCGCACAGCAGCACCGTGGTCAGGGCGACGCCGAGCACCACGGCGGCCAGCGTGAGCGGGCGGATCTCCAACCGCAGGACGGGGGCCTCGGCCCAGCCACCCACGAGTCCCATCGGCTTCAGGAGCGGGATGGTCGTGAGGGCCGCGGCGACCGCGGCGGTGACGAGCACGATCACCGCGAGGACGATCGCCTCGACCAGGTAGGCACCCCGTACGGTGCGCGGACGGATCCCGGCCGCCCGAAGACCGGCGACCTCGGTGCGGCGTCGGCCGAGCTGGCCGGCCAGCCACGCCAGGAGGTGGGTGAGGGCGATCAGTCCCACGCCGATCGCGACGAGGAGGGCGAGGGAGTCGGCCCGCGCCTGCGGAGTGTGGTCCAGCTTGTCGGCGACGGCGGCGTACGTCGCGGGCTTGCCGCCGCCCGCCCGGTGCAGCTGGGCGAGCACGGCGGGTGGGGTGTCCGCCCGTGCCACGACCACCGCCTTGGCACTCACAGCCGTCCCGACGGAGCGGAGGATGACCCGGCCGAGGTCGAGCAGGTAGCCGGTCCGGCCGACGAACGGCACGGCGTCGACGCTGCCGACGACCTGGATCGGGTTGGTGTTCCCGTCCACGCCCTGGAGGCTGGTCCTGCCCTTCAGACCGGTGGTGACCAGGGCGATCGCGGCCTTCGAGGCCGAACCCGGAGCGAGCACCACCTTCCGCGCCCCTCCGGCGTATGACGTGGCGTCGAGGATCTGCGTCGGGCCGGCCGCGAGCGAGTCCAGCTCGACGGGAGCTCCCTGGAGCGACACCGAGACGAGCGCGCAGCCGACGGTGCAGGGACGTAGTTCGCCGGTGGCTGTCCCCGAGTGGGTGACGGGGAGGTGGGTCGTCTTCAGGAAACCTTCGTCGCTCTGGAAGGTCACCGCGATCGAGGCGGTCGCGCCGGCCGCGATCGTCGTCACGTCGGCCGTGAGCGAGTCGGACCGCAGCAGGAGCGGGTGGTCCTGCGCGGCCATCGCCGGCATGTGCGCGGTCGCGCCGGCGACGCTGGTGCCGGAGACGAAGTCACCCACGACCGCGTCCCAGCGCGGTGAGTCGACGAACACGCGCCGGGCGGCGGGGTTGGTCGGGTCGTTGACGGAGACGGCGGCCATCACCCACCGGCCCTGGGGGTCGGCGTCGTGGGCCGCGGCGTACGCACGGAGGGCGCCGCCGGTGAACGGGACGACGAGCGGACCGCCGGCCTGCAGCCGGCCTGCGTCGCCGCGCCATGCCGCAGCGGCCCGGCCGCCGGTGAGGGTGACCGCCAGCAGCACGGCCGCGGCGACGAGCACCCGCACCACCGAGCCGGGGTCGGGGTCACGTCGGAGCCGGCGGCTCGTCAACGACAGCCCGAGGCGCCGACCCAGGCGCGGAGTCATGGCGAGCACCCACATCACGAGCTGACCGGCGGCCAGGGCCACCAGCGCGGGGGCGATCATCGGCACCCAGCTGGACTCGCTGCGGTGGGCCTCGTAGACCGCCAGGCAGGCACCGACCACGACGAGCAGCTCGAGGAACGTCGTGATCCAGTGGCTCGCGTGACGTCGGGGGTTGACGGACAGGGCGTCGACCAGCGGTCGGTGGATCACCGCCGCGGAGACGACGGCGATGGTGACCCAGGCACCGACCAGGATGCTCACCGCGACCACGACCTCGCGGGTCCCGAGCGAGTAGGAGACCGACCAGCCGTCCGCGATGCGTCCGGCGAACCAGGTACCGGCGACGGAGCCGGCCGCGATCCCGACCAGGCTCACGGTCAGCAGCGGGGCGGCCGCGAAGGTGACGAGCCTCGATCCGTGGAGCCCGCGGAGCCGGGCCAGGGCGATGTCGTGGCTGCGGTCGACCACGGCCCGGGCGGCCTGCTCGGCGAGCGCCACCGCGCCGTACAGCGCGAGCATCGCCGCCACGGCGCCGGGCGTGTGCCCGACCCGCGAGGCGCCGACCACGCCCACTGCACCCGCCGAGACGACGAACGCGAGGGCGAGCGTCGCGAGGGACGGGAACAGATGGGCCCGGATTGCGCGGAGGAGCACGCCGGCTACCGCCTGCTCACGTACGCCGAGTCCGCGGCCGGGACCAGGCGTCCCTCGTCGAGCACCAGGGTGCGGTCGGACGCCTCGACCACGGCCGGGTCGTGGGTCGCCACGACGACGATCGCGCCACGGGCGGCCTCCACCCGCAGCTGGTCCATGACGTGCTCGCGGTTGCCCTCGTCGAGCTCGCTGGTGGGCTCGTCGGCGAGCAGGATCTCCGGCGAGACCGCGAACGCGCGTGCACAGGCGACCCGCTGCATCTGGCCCCCCGACAGCTCCTCGACCTGCCGGTCACCGAGGTCGCCGATGAAGAAGCGGGTCAGCTCCTCGTCGGCACGCTCGTCGGCGTCGCGCGGTGCGACGCCGCGGGCGCGCAGCGCGATGGCGACGTTCTCCCGGGCGGAGAGGATCGGGACCAGGCCGTACACCTGGAGCACGAACGCCACCTCGTGGCGCGGGTCGCCGTCGCCCAGCCACATGTGCCGGCCGCCGTACGTCGCGAACCCGGTCGTCGGCTTGACGATCCCGCCGGCGATGGACAGGAGCGTGGTCTTGCCGGAGCCGGACGGGCCGGACAGCGAGGTGACCTCGCCCGGGCGCAGGGCCAGGGTCACGCGTTCGAGGGCCCACTGCCCGCCGATGTTGAGCGAGATGTCCTCCAGCTCGAGGTCGCCCTGGGCCGTGATCGGGTCGAGGTCGGGCTCGAGGGCGTGGCGCCCGGTGGCGGTCATGACCGCTCCTCGTCGTGGTCGTCGTCGCCGCGGCTGAGGAGCAGCCGGTCGTCGTGCTCGGGCTCGATCCGCACCAGCGTGCCCTGGGGCCAGTCGCGGGCGATGTGGGCGGGCAGGTGGACGACGCCCTCGGCACCGACCACGACGTACTCGGCGCCCGCGCGCCCCTCCATCCCGACCCGACCGCCCCGCATGGTGACCGTGCGCGGGAAGGTGCCGGCGACCTCGGGCTGGTGGGTGACCACGAGGATCGTCGTACCGAAGTCGTTGCCGAGGCCGTGGATCAGCTCGAGCATGTGGTCGCGGTCCTCGTGGCTGAGCTGGCTGGTCGGCTCGTCGGCGAGGAGGAGCGCCGGCGCGCTGGTGACGCTGCAGGCGAGGGCCAGGCGCTGCCGCTCGCCGCCGGACATCGTCGAGACGACCTGGTCGCCCTTGTTGTCCAGCCCGACCCGGCGCAGCAGCTCGGCGTCGCCGAGGGTGCGGTCGGGGTCGCTGCTGGCCGACCTGCTGAACCGGAGGTTCTGCCGGGCGGTGGCGTAGTGGAGGAGGTTGCGCGTGGCGCCCTGGAGCATCGTGCTCACGCGTGACGCACGCACCTTGGTGAGCTGACGCTCGCTCATCCGCGAGATCTCGTCCTCGCCGAGGAAGATCTTGCCGGCGCTGGGCTTCTGGATGCCGCCGAAGAGGGTCAGCAGCGTCGACTTGCCGGAGCCGCTGGGGCCGAGGAAGGCCACCCGCTCGCCCGCGTCGACGCTGAGGTCGACGCCCTGCAGCGCCACCACGTCGTGCCCCTCGAACGTCTTGTAGAGGTGCACCAGGCCCTGACACCGGACGGACAGCCCGCCCGTCCGCTGTCCCCCCTCGTGGGCGACGTGCTGCATGCGCGCTCCTCACCGTGACCGGACCGGCCGGTCTGGACCGTCCCCTGACCCGGCCCCGGCAGTCAAACGGCCGGGCCCGGGCCGGGCAAGCAGCGATCGGGTCTCGTGACCCGATCGATACCCGTCTGACGCGCGGCGGAGCGGTGCGGTTGTCACCGGCCGCGGCGCCGATCGGGGCGCTGGGGCACCCCGGCGTACGGCGGGAAACCCGGACCACGCGTCGAACTGGCATCCTGTGGCCATGGCGGATGACGGAGTGGAGGATCCGTACGCCGTAGAAGGTGACGAGATCCGTTTCATGTGGGACTACGGAGTGATCGTCCCGTTGTGGACCGACGAGGGTCTGCTCCCCGACGATCCCGAGTGGCTTCGCCGCGCCCTCGGGCTCAGTGACACGCTGATCGCCCGACTCACGCGGTGGGGTGAGGCGATGGAGGCGCGCGACGGTGACCTCCATCCGGGCTCACCGGAGTGGTTCGAGACCGGGTCGGCGCTCACCCGCCAGGGACGTGACCTGGCCGAGGCGCTGCAACGCGAGGTCGGCCACCGGTTCACGGTCACCTACATCGCGTTCTGAGGAGTGCCGTCGGTCGAGGAGGTCGCTCCACGCCATACCCCGTCGGTCGAGGAGGTCGCTCTGCGACCGTCTCGAGGCCACGGCGTCGCTGATCGGCCGGGAGCCACGAACGCCTCAGAAGATTCTCGGCCATCGTTGTGGAGAACCCCTGTTTCTCGGCGGTGACTGTCGGTGGCCTGTGATGTCATACAGGTATGGGCACCTCCGCAGCGCTCGACACCCGGCCGGCCTCCGCCGCCGGGGTGCTGACCGCTGCCCGGGAACGCCGCCGGATCGCCGACCAGGCCGAGGCCGAGCTGCTCCAGCTGGCCGTCGACTGGGCGGTCATGCATCCGGCCGAGTCGATCCACGAGGTGGCCACCTACACGCTGCGCGGGTTCGGCGAGACCGATCTGGCCCTCGCCGGTCCGGGTGCGCCGACGGTCGCGGAGTTCGCGATCGCAGAGTTCGCAGCCACGGTGGGCCTGTCGCCCGAAGCAGGCAAGCGTTACCTGGGTGAGGCCATCGAGCTGCGCTTCCGGCTGCCATGCACCTACGCCCGCGTCGTCTCGGTCGAGCTGCCGGCCTGGAAGGCCCGGCTCGTGGCCCGCGAGACCGTGCGGCTCTCGGTCGAGGCCGCGGCGTACGTCGACCGCCACCTCGCCCCGGTCGCCCACAAGGTCACGCCGGCCCGGCTCGACCGAGCCGTCGACGAGGCGATCGGCCGGTTCATGCCCGACGAGGTCGAGCGCCGCCGGGCCGCGGCCGCCGATCGACGGCACGTCACGATTCACGACCAGCAGGTCTCCTTCGCCGGCACCATGTACGTCGAGGCCGAGCTCGACCTCGCCGACGCCCTCGACCTCGAGGCAGCCGTCGCCGCCGGCGCCGAGCACCGGGCCTCGCTCGGGTCAGCGGATTCCCTCGACGTACGCCGAGCCCAGGCCGTCGGCGACCTCGCCCGCCACCAGCTCGCGCTGGACCTCGCCACCGACCCCATCGACGCGGGCTCCTCCGCCCGCCGGGTCAAGCCGCGCCGCGTCGTTCTCTACGTCCACCTCTCAGAGGCCGCCGTCCGCGGCGACGACCCGATGGCCCGTCTCCAACGCCGCGACGCCCTGGTCTCGGTCGACCAGGTCCGCGCCTGGTGCGGTGACGCCGACGTCGTCGTGAAGCCTGTGATCGACCTCGCCGACTGCGTCGAGGCCGGCTCCGACACCGTGCCGGGTCGCATCTCCGAAATCGTCGACGTCCGCGACCGCACCTGCGTCTTCCCGTGGTGCACCCGACCGGCTCGCTCCTGCGACTGCGACCACATCGACCCTCGCGCCCGCGGCGGACCCACCTGCACCTGCAAGCCTCTACTTTCCTAGTAGTACCCTAGGGTGTGAGCACTCCATCCCAGACCTCCGCCCGCGAATACCTCCGCGTCTCCCTGGACCGATCAGGACGAGCCAGGTCCGTAGACGAACAGCACACCGACAACCAGCGGGCCGCTGACGACCGAGGCGTTGCCCTCGGCAAGCCCTACGAGGACAACAACGTCTCCGCGAGCCGGTACACGACCAAGACCCGCGACGACTTCGCCCTCCTCCTCGCCGACCTCATGGCCGGCAGATTCGGAGCAGACGAACTCTGGCTCTGGGAGTCCAGCCGCGGCTCACGCAAGGTCGGTGAATGGGTGGAGCTGATCGACGCCTGCGAAGCAGCCGGTGTCGGGATCTGGGTGACCACCCACGGACGGCTCTACGACCCGACGAACGGTCGGGACCGGCGAAGCCTCCTGGAGGACGCCGTGGACTCCGAGTACGAGTCCTCCAAGGTGTCGCTGCGGGCCAAGAGGGCTGCCGCAGCGAACGCTGCTGCCGGCCTGCCGCACGGCCCGACGCCGTACGGATACCGCCGCATCTACGACCAGCACACCAAGAGACTCATCCGGCAGGAGCCACACCCGGACGAGGCTCCGGTGGTCCGGGAGTTGTTCGACCGGATCGTGAAGGGACACTCCCTGAGGTCCATCGCCGCCGACTACGAACGGCGCGGCATCCATACCCGGGACAAGGAGCGGGGCGGCGAGGTCATCCCCGGCAAGCCGTTCAGCGCCCAACACATCCGGACTCTCGCGCTGACCGCCCACTACGTCGGGCTCCGCATCCATCAGCCCCAGGTCAACGGCACACCTCGGGTCAAGCAGCAGGTGGACGGGGCCGTGAAGGGCGTGTGGGAGCCGCTGGTGTCCGATGAGACGTTCTACGCCGTCCGGGCCATCCTCACCGACAAGGCCCGTAGGACGATGCGGTCCGGACGAGCCACACACCTGCTGTCGATGATCGTCCGCTGCGAACACTGCGGTGGACCGTTGGCCGCGTCGCAACGTGCCGACAGCCCCCGGAACGGGAAGCCCCGGCCTGGCCGGTGGATGTACCAGTGCCGCAGCAAGGGGTGTGTGCGGATCGACAAGGCCGACCTGGACGCCCTGGTCGAGGAGGAGATGCTGGGGTTCCTGGCCGACCCCGACCTCTACAAGCGGATCGAGTGCGCCGACCGTGACGACGACCAGCTCCGCCAGGTCCGAGGCGACCTCGCCGCCGCCACCACCGAGTTGCACGACCTACGCCGAGCCGTCGAGACCGGACGTCTCTCCGTGGCGAACCTGACCGAGGTCGGCCCCGGCCTGGAGTCCAGGGTCGAGACGCTGGCGGCCCGCGAACGGGAGTTGGCGACCCCCTCCCGGCTCCGTGGCCTCATCGAGCCAGGCCCGAAGGTCCGCGAGGACTGGACCGGTCTGCCGATCACCAGCCAACGGGAAGTAGCCCGCATCCTGCTGGCCCCCGACGCGATGGGTGAGGTCCGGGTGTTCCGCCGTCCCCGGAACGCGGGCGCGGTCCGGGTCCCTGCCAGCGATCGGATCAACTGGGTGAGGCTCGCCGAGGACTGAAACCGGCAGGCCGCACCGGTAGCCTCCGGCCCCCACCGGGCGTAAGTTGGGTGCAGCAGAAGCGCTGGTTCGGTCGAGGTCACCACTCCTCCGATGGGCCCATGAGCGGCCTCGCTTGGATTATGGCAACGCTGCCTCCCGACGGAGATGCGAGTGGCGGTCCGGACCCGCTGGTGAGGTCCGCTGAGCCGCACTTGGGCATCGCGAAGTCCGACTCGCCTTCGTGGAGCCACCGATGACTCGACCCAAGACCGCTCGCACCCTGCCCGACCCTCTGCTCTCCATCCCCGAACTCGCTGACCACTGGGGCTGCTCGACCGACACTGTGGACCAGTTGATCCGGACCGGCCGACTCGCCGCCGTACGAGTCGGATCGTCCCGCCTGGTGCGGGTCCGGCTCAGCGATGCCGACGCGATCCTCCGGCCCGTCCTGGCCGGCGGCCCGACCCAGGAGCGGGTCTCATGACCGGCCCCAGGTACGTCGTGGAAGGCCCACGCCAGGGCGACGAGACGCACGAGGAGTACGTCCAGCGGATCATCCGGTCCGCTCATCGGATCACCGACGAGAAGGTGAAGCGGCTCGCTGCCCTGCTCCACGGCGGTCAGCGGCCAGCCGGAGGTGGCGACCATGGCTGAGAACGGAGAAGCCCGCCCTGTGGAGGGGGCGGGCCATGAACTCTCCACCTACCAAGGCTCAAGTTCGCTTGAACTCTACCCGGAGCTGGAGGGGTCACCGCTTCATCCGAGGCCCGAGTTGTCGCCGGGGCCGTACGACGCCCTTCGCGCCGACGTCGAGGGAGGGCAGACCGCCGACACCATCACCTTCGAAGGCGGCACTCTTCGCGTCATCTGGCACTTCATCGATGGCTACCGGTTCGGCACGCTAGCGGCGGAGTACTCCGGCACCTGGTACTGCCATGAGAAGCACTGTTGGAACGGGGCCACGCACGGCTACCGCTGCCCCACATGTGGAGAGGACGGCACCCCCAATCGGCCACCGCCGCCCCCACTGCCGGCCCCCGCGCCGCCAGAAGAGGTGATCAAGAAGTTGCGAGGGCTGGTCCAGTACCTCCGCGAGTCGCCAAGGCAGCAGCCTGGTGACCGGCTGCGCTGGGTGACACGCAAGGTCGCCTGGATGCTCGTCGTCGGTGAACTGGTCGATCTGCAGTCAGCGGTCCACGCCCTCCGCGACGACGCCGAGGATGCCGGCGTGTCCCGCGCCGAGGCGCAGACGATCATCCAGACCACGTGCGACAACACCTGGAGGACGGGTAAGCCATGAGCGCCCAACTCAACGACGAGGATCTGGCACGGCGCTACGGCGCGCCACTACAGGCCGAGAAGGAACCCGACGCTCGCACTTGGCAGCCCGTTGATCTGACTTCAGTCCTGGACGGGACGTGGATGCCGCCGCAACCCACTGTGGGCCGCCGTACAGACGGACGCGGCCTGTTCTACCCAGGCCGGTGTCACACCGTCGTGAGCGAGACCGAAGGTGGGAAGACGTGGTTCGCGCTGTCGGCGTGCCTGGACGAGATGCGGGCCGGTCACCATGTCGTTTACCTCGACTTCGAGGACGACGAAGGTGGCATCGTCGGCAGACTCCTCACCCTCGGGGTTGGCCCAGAGCTCATCCGCGACCGGTTCCACTACATCCGACCTGAAGGGCCGCTCGGGACAGGCAGCCACCGCGACGACCTGTACGGCGTTCTGGTCGAGCACGCGCCGACGCTGGCGATCCTCGACGGCGTAACCGAGGCCATGACGCTCCACGGGCTCGACCCGCTCAACAACTCCGACGCCTCCGTGTTCAACAAGCAGATCCCTCGATGGATCGCCGCCACCGGCCCAGCCGTCGCTTCCCTCGACCATGTGACGAAGTCGAAGGAAACCCGAGGCCGGTACGCCATCGGCGCGGTGCACAAGATCAACGCCCTCAACGGAGCCCAGTACCTCCTGGAGAACCGCAGGCCCTTCGGGGTAGGAGCCACCGGAGCCTCCACCGTCCGGATCGCGAAGGACCGGATCGGTCAGCTCCGCAGCCACGCGTTACCCGGCTCGAACGGGCTCTACTGGTACGGCGACCTGGTGCTTGACAGCCACCCGGAAGGGTCCACCGAGGTGTCGGTGGACGCACCACGCGAGCAGGCGCAGGACAGTGACTGGCGGCCCACTGTGCTGATGGCCCGGGTCACGGATCTGCTGGCGCAGACGGGGCCGTTGCCACAGCGCGACGTCGCCACTTTCGTGAACGGCAGACGCGAGACCGTCATCGCGGCCCTGCGATACCTGATCCTGGACGGCTACGCCACCGCGAAGTCACCCCATGCGTTGATCAAGCCCTACCCGGAGGCCGTCCACAACCCATGATGCGTTCCCGTGTTCCCCCACCGTTCCCACGTGTTTCCCGGAAACGGGCCGGAACCCCGTTCCCCGTTCCCCCACCCCCGAAGGGGGGAACGGGTCGGGACCGGCTACAGAACATCCGTACCGACACCAAGCGTTCCCCGATCCCAACCCACCACCTGGAGGACCGATGCCCGACGTCAACCCACCCCATGACCACGACGACCCGCAGGGCTACCTCAACGGCCTGGAATGGACCGGATACCTGGCGACCACGGTCCTCTGCCCCCACTGCCACGCCACCGGCAAACCCCTGCCGATGACCGGCAACGTATGGGGCGTCGAACTGTTCCACGAACCCGGCTGCCCCGATCACGACGACAACGTCCCGACGCCCCAGAGGCCGATCTGATCGCTCTCACATGCCGATGATCGGGCGTGCGCCCTCGGCATGTGATGGGATCCGATCATGAGCGACGCGCCATTCATTCGGTCCAGTGACGGGGAGCGACGGGGCATCACCGAGGGTGGCGATGACACGGACGTCGTGGTTGCGAACAACTTGATCGTGGCCTTGATCGGGAAGCAGTTGGTGCAGTTCCGCATGGGCTACGGCGTTCACCTGGAAGTGGGCAATGACCACGAGGTCACGATCGAGACGCCATTCGAGGTCGCCGACGGCGACACTCGCTGGGCTGGCGAGCCCTTGACCGCAGATGCGGCTGGCGCGCTCTTGCCATTGAACCTACGCGAGGTCACCTCCGGTCGCATTGCGACGAACGGCACCCTCACCCTCGGTCTTGGCTCGGCGACAGTGACGGTGCCGCCTGCTCCGATGTATGAGGCTTGGCAGGTGCGCGGACCTGAGGGGCTGCTGATCGTTTGCTCGCCGGGCGGCGACTACGTCGCCGTGTGGGAGCCCGAGAGCCGAACGTAGCCACCCTCGCAACGCACTCACATGCCGCTGTCCGTGCGCGGCGGGGGGTAGAGGGTCGAGGCCTCGACGTCGTACGGCGGTGGCACTCTCCGGGTAGTGATCGGTCTCCCTCCGCTCGGTAGGTACCCCATCGCGCGCGCGTGCGAGGCACTACTAGCGGACCTGTCTCGGATCTGAGACACTTGCGGAGCCGCTAGCACTACCGGACGAGGAGCCCCCTGGGTGGGCCAAGTTCGGGAAGGCAGGCGGCCAGCAGGACCCGAAGGGCCACCCCCGCCAGCACAGGGCTGAGAGCGGGCTTCGTCCCCAGGCCGTGCTCTCGGACGCTATGCGTCTGCCGGAGCATCGCCCACGGTCGTGCCGCTCCCTTCTCGCACCGGCCGCTCTGGCCGTGCAGCTCCTGGAGCAACACCGATGACGACGGATCTCGCCGCCGAGCGCGGCAAGACGCTCGACCATGCCAAGACCATCCTGACCGCCGCGAAGAGTGCGGACCGGGACCTGACCGACAACGAGCAGACCCAACTTCAAGACGACCTGGCCCAGATCAAGACCCTCGACCGTCAGCTCCAGGGGCGTGCCCTGGTCAACCGGGTCAAGTCTCTGTGGACCGGTGACGGATCGGGCGAAGACGACGGGCCGGGGGTCTTCTCCTCTGAGGCGAAGGCCGGCATCGCGTACGCGGTGAAGACCCGGACCGCCTTCCGGACCACCATCGACACCAAGGCGCTCCTGACTACGGGCGCGATGTTGCCATCGGCGGGCGAGATGGTGCAGGCCGGCCTGCATCCGTCCGCGCACCCGCTGGCATCGCTGTTCCAGCAGGAGGCCGCCGCGTCGGCGATCGTCCGGTACTACCGGATGAGCTCCGGCACCGCGGCGGTCGTGGCCGAGGGCGCGTTGAAGCCCGACGCGAACATCGGGATCACGGCGGTCGATCTGGCCTTGGAGAAGATCGCCGCGTTGGCGCAGTTCTCCGACGAGATGGGCGACGACGCACCGTTCCTGGTGAACCACCTCACGCAGGAGTTGGCGGCGGCAGTAGCGCAGACCGAGAACGCCCGAATCCTCAACACGTTCTCCACCACTTCCGGTGTCATGACCGGGACCGGTACGTCGGCCACGGTGGTGGACGCCATCGCAGATGCGATCAGCGGCCAGGAGGCCATCAGCGGGCTCACCCCGACGGTCGTGGTCGCAGCTCCGTCCGTAGTGGCCGCGATCCGGAAGACCAAGGCCAGCACCTCCGGCACGTACGTCCTCGACCCGACCGCTGCCGGGCCGTCCTCCATCTTCGGTGTCCCGGTGGTCTCTACTCCCGCTACGTCGGCGACCGTCGTGTGGGTCGTGGAACGTACCGGCGTCGCGATCTACCGGCGCGGAGGCCTGACCGTCGATATCGGCACGAACGCCGACGACTTCGCCCACAACGTGAAGACCGCCAGGGCCGAGGAGCGTATGGGAACGGCCGTCATGCGGCCTTCGGCTCTGACGCGGATCACGTTGTCCTGACTCCGGGTCGTCCGGTGCAGCCTCCGGCCAGGCTCTTCCTTCCAGTTCGAGCCTGGCCGGGGATTACGGGACGGCATCAGCGCTGAGACACGGCACGCTCGCCCCACGTCTGGGGCGGTAACGCCACGGCGGGTCGATATCAGCAACTAGAGTGCCCGGGCGGGTGAGCCCGTTCAGCGGCCTCTAGTTCGGGGAGCGTCAGTGTCCAGCACCTCCAGCCCTCTCACGCTCGATCCAGGTACCGGGTTCTTGCCCAGGGGACGACATCGAGTGGTCGAGGCGGACATTCACGCCCGATTCGTCAAGCATGCCGACTTCACCGGCTCTCCGACCCGTGCCGATGTCTGGGACGAGTACGAACTTGGGCGCGACCTGCTCCGAAAGTATGTGCGCATCCATTCAGTCTGGATGGGCGGCAGTTTTCTCACCGCCAAGAACGACGCCCAGGACATGGACGCGCTCTTCATCGTGAGCGCTCGCGACTACGGGAAGCTCGATCTCAGGGGCAAGCAGGTCGTGAACGGCTTCAACCCACAGCCTGGCCTGCTCGGGACGCCTGTCCGTGGCCACGGCTTGAATCGGCTCGACAGCTTCTTGCTCATGTGGGCGCCATGGTCTCCACTGGATCCCAACGGCGATCCGAGTCACGCGGGCTACGCTCTAGGACGGGGGTACTGGGATGACTTTTGGCAGCGGGACCGGTATCACAAGCCCAAGGGGGTCCCGCCGCACTGGAAGGACGCACTGCCCGCTCGGGGTTATCTGGAGGTGGAGCTAGATGCCTTCAACCGATGACCCGCGCGCAACGCGGCTTGCGGAACTTGAGTCGAGGATCTGGGCGATCGCAAACGATGTTCCCCCAGAGTCCGCCGATGAGGTCTCGGAGTTTTCGGCCCGAGCGCACCGAGCGATCGTGCGAGGCGAATTTGGGCAGGAGCCCTCCGAACTCCGCCTTCGCTTGCACGGAGGCGGAGTCCAGGGTCACAAGGTTCCCGCCGACCAGGCGGGCGCCATCCTTCGACAGACGCAGTTGCTTGTCCGCTGGATCGGCGCGCGATTGCGGAGCCTGGGTGACGGGAAGCAGTTGGCTGCTCGCCCAGGGGACCGGTTGGCGATCGCGGAGGCCACGCGACTCTTCCTGCAGCCGCAACTCGGTGCCGGGTCCCTGGTGTTCGATCTGGTGGCCCAGCATGCCGCGCCAGAGGACGCCGATCAGGAGGGCCTCCTCGAGCCGGAGGGCTACACCAACACGCTTCTTGATCGTTCTCTCCAGGAGTTGCTCAGCATCGTCGTTTCCTCCGAGGCGGACTCACCTGAGTCACTAGGTGACCTGTCTGAGTACGTCTCCCGTATGGGTCCACGTGTGGCCTCGCAACTCAAGCGACTCGCACAACACGTCACCGAGGACGAGATCAACCTGGACATGCGTTGGACCAATGCTGCCGGCCAGCGAAGGGCAGCCAACCTCGGCCGGCGAGGCGCCCTGGCGATCAAGGACGCTGTAGATCGCAACAAGGTGAAGGTGGACGAGGTCCACCTCACCGGCCTACTGGAAACAGCGAGCACAGGCAAGGACCAGGTGCGCATCGAGACGGCCGACGAGGCGTTCAAGATGGACGTCGAGGAAGAGGTCGGCGTCACCCTCGGTCAGTGGCTGCACCGCGAGGTAACCGCGCGTGTGGAGAGGCGAGTCACCTGGCACGACAGCGGCAAGGAGACGCGGGCCTACAAGTTGTTGGGCATCGTCGCAGAGCCGCGACTGGATGATGACCCGCTCGATGACGGGAGTGAGGACGCTGTGCGGCCCCTCCCGGATGAGCCAGACGACCAGCCGCCGTACTGACGAGGTACTACTAGGAAGGCCACTGCAACCTCGCGCCGCTGTGCCGTCGCCACCACCGACTCAAGACCCATGCGCCGTGGAGCTACCTCGCCGTCGATCCCGGCACCTACCTGTGGACCAGTCCGCACGGGTACCAGTTCCTCCGAGACTCCACCGGCACCCTCGACGTCAGCCCCGACCGGCCCCGCCCCGGTCAGCCCGACACCTGACCACCCCGCCCCGCACCCGGCCGACCACGGCCGGGCTCTCGGCGTGTTAGGGCGATGCAGAGAATGTCTAGCGACGCCCCGACGTCGGCCGTCGGTCCCAGGCCGGATCCTCGTGCCGCTGCTTGAGCAGCCAGACGATCCCGGACGTCCACGCCGCGACCACCCCACCGATCGCGCCGTAGGGCCCCAGGAAGAGGCCGATGCCCAGGGCGGGAACGGTCGCGAGCGCGCCGGAGACCAGGTAGCCAGCCGTGCGCGAGCCAGGTGAGGCCGACGGGGCGGGCACGGACATAGCGGGACTGTAGATCCCCGCCGGACCCGGACCGGAAGCACCGCCGCTCGGTCACGCCCCGCGTGGCCGATGATGGCCGGGTGCTCACGCCCGAGGTCGCGGTGTTCGGTGGCCAGGTGGCGGACGCTCTGGCCCGCACCCTGGGCGACGATCTCGTCGGCGTGTACTTCGTCGGCTCGGTGGCACTCGGTGGCTACGTCCCCGGCGAGAGCGACGTCGACATCGTCGCGGTGTCGGATTCAGCTCTCACGGATGGGCAGAAGCACGAGGTCGCGTCGGCCGTCGTCGAGGCGAGCGCCGGCTGCCCGGCTCGCGGGTTGGAGCTCACCGTCTACCGTCGCGACGTCGTGGGCTCGCTTCCCGCGGGCGCCGACTTCGAGGTCAATGCGAACGGCGGGCCGCGGATGCCCACCGTCGTCCATCTCGACGCCGCGGCCGAGCCGGGCTTCTGGTATGTGCTCGACCGGGCCATCGCCCACCGGTCCGGGCTGGTCGTCACCGGTCCACCGACCGACCGGATCTTCGCCGACATCCCTCGCCACACGCTCCTCGACGCCATGCACGAGTCGATGACCTGGCATCGGCAGCACGAGAAGGCGAACCTCTACTCGGTGCTGAACGCGTGCCGGGCGTGGCGGTTCGCCGAGGAGAACGTGCTCGGGTCCAAGCTCGCGGGTGCCGACTGGGCCCGGACCCGCTGGCCGGACACCGACGTGATCGACGCGGCCGTGGCGCTGCGGCGCGGACAGGACGCGGAGCTCGACGAGTCAGCGGTCGTCGCGCTCCTCTCGGCGGTCGCGAGCCGACTGCGTGAGTGACCCTGCGGGCCTCACGAACGACGCGACTCCAGCACCCGGAAGCCCTTGGCACTCGCCAGCCGCGTGGTCGGGTAGCCCTGGTCGGTGAGCCAGGCCTGCAGCGAGTCGCCGCCGAGGTTCTTGCCGACCACCATCACCGCGCGACCCTCCGGGCGCAGCCGGGCGAACCAGTGCAGCAGCAGGTCGTGCAGGGCCTGCTTGCCGATCCGGATCGGTGGGTTGGACCAGATCTCGTCGTACGTCAGGTCGGCAGGAGGCAGGTCGGGGTCGCACGCGATGAACCGGTCCTGCAGCCCCAGGGCCGCGGCGTTCTGGTTGGCGAGCAGCACGGCGCGCTGGTTGACCTCCACGCCGGTCACACCTGACGCCGACCCGGCCGGCACGCCTCGGGCACGCCAGACCGCGGCGACGGCCAGGCCGATCACGCCGTACCCGGTCCCGAGGTCGAGCAGGTGCCCCGGCTCGGGCGGCTCGGTCTCGCGGAACAGCACCGCCGTCCCACGATCGAGACCGCCCCGGCTGTACACGCCCGACCCGCTGACCAGGTCGAGCCGCCGGCCCCAGACCTCGCACGTGAACGGCTCCCGCGTGAACGGCACCGACGGGTCGGCGGAGAAGTAGTGGTCGGTCACAGCCGGTCCTCGACCCAGTCCCAGACATCGGGCCTGAGGTAGCCGTCGTCATCCGGCGTCGCCAGGCCGTGGACCTCCTGGTGACCCCTCGTCGCCAGCCGGTAGATGGCGGCCCGGAGCACGAGCTGCGGCCACGCGGGCCCGCACGCCAGCAGGTCGATGACTCGGAGGTCGGCCTCCTCCCAGCAGACGGCGTCGGCGGCCACGATCGCCAGTGCCCAGGTCGCCGGACGCCAGTACGCCGGCCAGTCGATCACGCCAGGTCGGTCACCGTCCCGGAGCAGGTTGCCCCCGAGATCGCCGTGCACCGCCTGCGACGGGAGGTCGACCGGCGTCAGCCAGGACTGCGCCAGGTGCAGCCGCTCGAGGGTCGCCGCCGCGCCCAGCGGCGCGAGGCCGTCCCAGGCCACGCGTTCGCCGTACGACCAGGGGTCGTCGCGCTGCTCGAGAAACCCCGGTCGAGCAACGCCGGCCGCGACCTCGTGGAACGCCACGCACGCATCGCGGAACCACATCGGATCGTCGCCGAGCCGGGCCGTCGTGCCGGGGACAGAGACATGCGCACCCCAGCCGGCGAACGCCCATCCCGAGCCGGCTCGCAGCGGTCGCGGGACGCGAACCTCGTGGCTCGGCCAGGTGTCGTAGACGTCGCAGACCCACGCATGCTCGACGGGATCCGACACCGGCTTGAGGACGACGTCGCCGGCCAACCAGGTGCGGTGCATGCCCCCGTCGAGCAGGGTGGGTGTCCCTTCGGCGCCGAATGCCTCGAGCACCTCGGCCGGAGGCGCGCTGCTCATGGCGGCCCCCGTCTCGCCCGGGCCACGTCGGCGCGCCCCGAGAGCTCGTCGTCGGGCGGGTAGGCGACCTCTTCGAGGGTGAGCCCGTGCGGGGGTACGACGGTCACGGCCGGGTCGCGGACGGCGGCGGCCAGGACCTCACCCGGCCACGCGACCGGACGACGCCCCTCACCCACCGCCACGAGCGCACCGACCAGCGACCGGACCATGTGGTGACAGAAGGCGTCGGCGCGGACCGTCCCGGTCACCACGTCGCCGGCGCGGACCCAGGCCAGGTCGAGCAGGGTGCGGCGGGTCGTCGCACCCTCGCGCTGCTTGCAGAACGCCGCGAAGTCGTGGAGGCCGAGCAGGTGAGCGCCCGCGTCGTTCATCAGCTCGACGTCGAGGGGCCGCGGCCAGGTGAGCACCTGCCCGCGGTTCAGCGGATCGGGCACGCCGTCGCAGATCCGGTAGGCGTACCTGCGCCACAGTGGCGAGAAGCGGGCGTCGAACCCGGCGGCGGCGACGGCCACCCGGCGTACCCGCACGTCCGCTCCCAGCACGCCGTTCAGCCGGCGGCCCAGCAGCCGGAGCTCGGAGTCGGGCACCGATTTGACGTCGAGATGGACGACCTGGTCACGCGCGTGGACGCCGGTATCGGTGCGGCCGGCGCACACCGTCGAGACCGCGGGGACGCGCAGCACCGTCGCCAGCGCGGCTTCGAGATCGCCCTGGACGGTCCGCAGCCCGGGCTGCACGGCCCACCCGTGGAAGTCGCCGCCGTCGTAGGCGAGGTCGATCCGGAGCCGCACGCCCTGCACTCTAGGACGCGACCGTTCTAGGCTTTCCGCGTGGACGACCGCCCCGCCATCCTCCTGGCCTCCGAGGAGCACTCCGACTTCCTGCTCGACGAGTTCGGCCGCTATGCCCGCGACTACGACGTGCGCGCGGTCCGCAGCGCCGCCGAGGCGAAGGTCGAGGTCAAGCGCCTGTTCGGTGAGGGTCAGCAGCTCGCGCTCGTGGTCTCCGAGTCGGTGCTGCCCGACGACGACGTGCTCGCCATGTTCCAGCGCCTCCGCACCTACGTGCCCACGGCGCGACGGCTGATCGCGGCCCACTGGAGCCGGTTCCGTGCCGACGCCGAGGCTCTGCGGCCCGCCCTCGCCAAGGGCAAGTACGACGCCTACCTGCTGATGCCCCGCGGCGCCCGGGACGAGGAGTTCCACACGGCCGTCTGCGAGCTGCTGTCCGACTGGGGCTCGACCGTGGCCGCGCCGGTCGTCGAGACCCTCCGGATCGTCTCGCCCACCAACGACGGCGCGACCCTCGCGGTGCGCGACTTCCTCGACCGGATCGGCGTCCCGGCCCTCGTGCACGATCCCGACAGCGAGATCGGTCGGGAGGTCCTGGCCAGGCTCGGCAAGGAGTCGCCGGTCTTCCCGGTCGTCGAGCGCTGGGACGGGGAGCCCTACGAGGCCGCCTCGGTCCGCGACGTCGCGGTGTCGATCTACGGCCGGCCCGACGACATCGACGTCGACCACGTGGCCGACCTCGTCGTCGTCGGCGCCGGACCTGCCGGCCTCGCCGCCTCGGTGTACGGCTCCTCCGAGGGCCTCACCACGATCGCCGTCGAGGCCGAGGCGATCGGGGGCCAGGCCGGCACCAGCTCGATGATCCGCAACTACCTCGGCTTCCCGCGCGGCATCTCCGGGATGCGGCTCGCGCAGCGGGCACGCAACCAGGCGATCCGGTTCGGGACGCAGTTCTTCACCGGCTGGCCGGTGGTCCGGCTCGAGGTGGGCGCACCCGGCGAGCCGCACGTCGTCTGTACCGACGGCGGCGACGTCCGGGCTCGGGCCGTCGTGATCGCCTCCGGCGTCAGCTATCGCAAGCTCGGCGTCGAGTCGATCGACAAGCTCGTCGGCAGCGGCGTGAACTACGGCGCCGCGATGACGGCCGCGCGCGAGATGGAGGGCCTCGACGTCTACGTCGTGGGCGGAGGCAACTCCGCCGGCCAGGCCGCGATCCACCTGTCCCGCTTCGCCCGCAGCGTCACGATCCTCGTCCGGCGACCCGACCTGACCGCGACCATGTCGTCATACCTGATCGGCGAGATCCAGTTCAACCCGCGGATCAGGGTCGAGGGCTGCCGCTGCGTCGTCGACGGTGGGGGCGACGGCCGGCTGGAGTGGATCGAGGTCGAGGACACCTCCACCGGAGAGCGCACCCGCCGCGAGACCGGCGGCCTCTTCCTGCTCCTCGGCGCGGTCGCGCACTGCGAGTGGCTGCCGCGGGAGGTGGCCCGCGACCCCAACGGTTTCGTGCTCACCGGTCGCGACGTACCCACGACGGCGTGGCGCGACGGACTGCCGCCGGAGAACCTCGAGACCACCGTGCCCGGTGTCTTCGCCGTCGGCGACATCCGCACCGGATCGATGAAGCGGGTCGCGAGCGCCAGCGGCGAGGGCGCCTCCGTCATCCCGCTGGTGCATGCCTGGCTGGAGCCTGCGCCCGTCCGTTGAGCCGGATCCCGGCCTGTGAGCCCCACCACGAGGTGGGGCGCAACGCGCGCGCGGAAGCGGGTTCGCAACCGCCGCGTTGGTAGGGTTCGGTCCCGTGCCAGCGGCTTCCCCGGCGCGCCTTCGCGCGCTCGCGTCGTCCCGGTGGAAGCGACTCGTGATCCGTCTCGTCGGCGTGGCGATCGTCGTCATCGCCGTCGTCTACGCGTTCCTCGCGTTCGTCTCCATCCGGACCAACGTGCTCTGGTTCCGATCGGTCCACGTCGACCACGTCTACGGCACCATCCTGGGCGCGCAGATCCTGCTGTTCTGCGTCTTCGGCATCCTCACCACCGCCGCGGTGGCGGCGTCCCTGGTGCTGCTGATCCGCCGCCGGCCGCGCTTCCGCCCCGACCCCGCCCGGCAGAAGTGGCGCCACCGGTACCTCCGCTACGAGGCGCGCTTCCGCACCTGGCTGATCGTCGTGGTCGCGCTCTACCTCGGCGTCCGCACCGGCGCCCGCGCGACCCACCGCTGGCAGGCCTACGTGATGTGGCGGAACTCCGTGCCGTGGCACCGGACCGACCCGCAGTTCCACCGCGACCTCTCCTACTACGTCACCGTGCTGCCGTTCCACCAGATGGTGGTCGGCTACCTGACCTCGATCGTCGTGCTCTGCCTGGTGGTCACGGTGATCGCCGGCTACCTGTACGGCGCCTGCCGGATCCGGTCCCACGGGCCGGGCCAGCGGATGACGCCGGCGTTCAAGACCCAGGTCTCGGTGCTGCTCGGCCTCTTCCTGCTGCTGAAGGCGGCGTCGTTCTGGCTGGGCCGCTACACGCTCACGACCTCCAACCGCGGCCCGGTGACCGGCCTGTCCTACACCGACGTCCACGCCGTGCTGCCCGCCCGGACGATCCTCGCGGTGGTCGCCGTGCTCTGCGCGGCTCTGCTCTTCGCGAACGTCCGGCTCGGCCGGTTGCGGTGGATGGTGATCGGCGTCGTCGGGCTGTACGCCGCGTCGTACGTGCTCGGTGGCCTCTACCCGTCGCTGGTCCACCGCTACCGCGAGCAGCCCAGCGCCGCGACCCTCGACCGCAGCACCATCGAGCGCAACCAGGCCGCGACGCTGTCGGCGTTCGGGCTCGAGCACCAGGTGACGACGCGGCAGATCGACACCACCAGCTCGGCCACGACGACCGCGGCGGATGCCGAGCGCACGGCCCAGCTCCGCGTCCTCGACCCCAACCGGCTCACCCCGACGTTCGACGTCAAGCAGGAGCTCCAGGCCTACTACCGGTTCAAGTCGACGCTCGACATCGACCACTACCCGATCCAGGGCCGGGACCAGGACGTCGCCATCGCCGTCCGCGAGCTCAACCTGGCCGGCATCTCCCGGCAGACGTGGGCGAACAAGCACCTCGTCTACACCCACGGGTACGGCGTGGTCGCAGCGCCGACCGACCAGATGGACGAGAAGACCGGGACGCCGAACTTCGTCAACGGCGGTCTGCCGCCGCAGAACGAGATCCGGGTCGACCAGCCCCGCATCTACTTCGGCCAGAACTCCCCGTCGTACTCCATCGTCGGGCAGCCGAAGGGCAGCACGAAGAACCTCGAGTTCGACTACCCGAGCACGAGCGGATCCGCCGCGGGCGTGCGGACGACGTACGACGGGGGCGGCGGCGTGCCGATCGGCTCGCGCTTCACCCGCTTCCTGTACGCCGTGAACCTGCACGACCCGAACATCTTCTTCTCCAGCGACATCAACAACGGGTCGCAGCTGCTGACGGTGCGCAACCCGCGGGCGCGGGTCGCCAAGGTGGCGCCGTGGCTGACTCTCGACGGTGACGTCTACCCCGCCGTGGTCGGCGGACGTGTGCAGTGGGTCGTCGACGGCTACACGTCGAGCTCGAACTACCCCGACTCCCAGCAGGTGAACCTGCGGAAGGCGACCACCAGTTCGCTGACCAAGACCGGCTCGACCGTCGTCCAGCCGAACCGGTCGGTGAACTATCTCCAGAACTCCGTGAAGGCCGTCGTCGACGCCTACACCGGCCAGGTGACCCTCTACGAGTGGAACCAGGCCAACCAGCCCGATCCGCTGCTGAAGACCTGGGAGAGCGCCTTCCCCGGGCTGGTGAAGCCGGAGTCGGACATCCCGGAGGCCCTGCTGCCGCACCTGCGCTACCCGCAGGACCTGTTCAACGTCCAGCGGCTGCTGCTCACGCAGTACCACGTCACCGACCCCGGCGACTTCTACAACGGCAGTGCCTTCTGGAAGGTGCCCAACGACCCCACCGCGACCGCCAGCCTGAACTCCGGCGGCGGGGGCTCGGGTCCGACGCTGCCCTCGGCGTACATGTCGCTCTCGCCCACCGGCGACGGGGCCTCGACGTACTCCCTGTCGACGCCGATGGTGACCCTCAACTACCGCGACCTGGCCGCCTTCCTGAGCGTCGACTCGGTGCCCGGGCCCGGCTACGGGAGGTTCACGCTGCTGCAGTTCCCCTCTGGCCAGCAGTTCGAGTCACCGGCGCAGATCCAGAACGACATCGAGTCCGACAACGTCATCTCCCACGCGCTCACCCTGCAGCGCGGCGGCAACTCCAGGGTCGTGCTCGGCAACCTGCTCACGGTCCCGCTGGCGGGCAAGGTGCTGTACGTCGAGCCGGTCTACACCCAGGCGCAGGGTGGCAACTCCTTCCCGATCCTGCGGCACGTGATCGCGGTGTACGGCGACGGCCAGCCCGCGTTCAAGTCGACCTTGACCGCCGCGCTCCGGCAGGCGATCGCCAACGACGCCGCCGCCGGCTGACCCGCGCCCACGCCCGCGGGCGCGGCGACCTGGTGACCGGTTGCCGAAGTGGCGCAATTGCGCCGTTGTGACAGCTCGCTGCGCCCCCGGACTGCCCAAACCGCGCAATTGCGCCCTGACGGCAACCACCTGACCGGCTTCTTCAACTGATTGGTTGACAACCGTCCGCGGCCCTGCGTATCGTCTTCATCAACCGAATGGTTGACGAAAGAGACGAGATGACCGACCAGCTCTCCCGGGTCTTCGCCGCCCTGGCCGACCCGACCCGCCGCGACATGGTGGCCCGGCTGACCGACCGTGACGCCACCGTCGGCGACCTCGCCGCGCCGTACGACGTGAGCCTGCAGGCGGTCTCCAAGCACCTGAAGGTGCTCGAGGAGGCCGGCCTGGTCACCCGCAGCCGCGACGCCCAGCGTCGCCCCGTCCACCTGGAAGCGGAGGTGTTCGACCTGATGACCAAGTGGATCGAGCGCTATCGCCAACGCGCCGAGGAGCGGCTCCAGCGCCTCGACGCGGTGCTGGCCGACCTCAACGACGAGCACACCGAGACCGAGACCCCGCAGGAGGGAACCGCATCATGAGCACCACGACCGACACCACCACCCGCTACGACGCCGCGGCCATCGAGGCCGACCCGACCGTGCCGATGATCCACATCTGGCGCGACTTCACCGGGACGCCGGAGCAGCTCTTCCGCGCCCACACCGACCCGGAGCTGTTCGCCCGCTGGTGCGGGCCCGAGGGAATGGGCGTGACGATCCTGGAGTGGGATGCCACGACCAACGGCAAGTGGCGGTTCACCGGCGGCGACTGCGACGACAATGCGCAGTACTTCCGCGGCAGCTTCCACACGGTCTCACCGGAGAAGATCGTGCAGACCTTCACCTGGGAGGCCATGCCCGACGGCGTCGCCCTCGAGACGCTGACGTTCGAGGACCTCGGCGACGGCCGCACCCGACTGCACGCCACCTCCCTGTGCGACTCGTTCGAGGCGCGCGACGCCTGGCTGCGCAGCCGGATGGAGGTCGGCGTGAACGACGGGTACGCCGCTCTCGACCGGATGATCGCCGACGGCAGCGTCTGATCGAGCGCGATCAGCGCGCCTCGGCCTTCCGGAACACCGACCCGAACTGCTTGCCGAGCGTCCGGGCCCCGGCGACCGGGATCAAGGCACCGATCAGCTTGCCGCGGACGCCCTTGCCCTGCCGGGTCAGGCTCACCTGCACATCGGTGCCGCCCTCCGCCGGGGTCAGCCGGTAGCGCCAGCCACTCCCCGGCCCCCACAGGTTCGAGTCGAGGGTGTCGATCGTGACCGTGCCCGCCGCGGTGTCCCACGCGTAGCGCTCGCGCTCCCAGCCCATCGAGTTGCCCTCGGTCACCTCGGCCCAGTCGGGGCCCACCTCGTGGACCTGGAAGTGAGCCTCGTCGACGTTGGGCCACCGGCTCGCCCGTTCCGGGCCGAAGTCGGTGAAGAGCGTCATCACCTCCTCCGGCGACAGAGTGGTGTGGACCGTGAACGCGGTGGACGACATCGTGGGCTCCTTCGTGGCGGACGGGTGGGTCAGAGCAGCTCGTGGCGGTACGGCGGGTCGGCGCCGGGGCGCGACACGGTGATGGCGGCAGCCCGCGCAGCCTGGCGGAGCACGAACTCCACGTCGCCGGGCTCGAGGCCGGTGAGGCGCCCGCCGAGGGCGTTGAGGTCCCACAGCGAGTCGATCACAGCGGCGCCGAAGCTGTCACCGGCGCCGATCGTGTCGGCGACCTCGGCCTCCACCGCGGGGACGTCCACGCGGACGCCGGCGCCGTACCACAGCGCGCCGCGGCTACCCCGCGTGACGACGACCGCCGACGGGCCGAGCCCGAGGAGCCGGTCGACGACCTGGCCGACCGGCTCGCCGGGGTACAGCACCTCGAGATCCTCGTCGGAGGCCTTGACCAGGTCGGCCAGGGCGACGACGTCCTCGACGGCCCGCACCACCTCGGGTCCGGCGCCGGTCACCGCCGGCCGTGCGTTGACGTCGTAGCTGATCGTGGCGTCGGGGCGGAGCGTCTCGAGCAGCCGGCGTACGTCGGTGGCGCCCGGCTCGAGCACCGCGCCGATCGAGGAGGCGTGCACGGCCACCGGGGCGACCTCCGGCAGGTCGTTCAGCCGCCAGACGAGGTCGAACGTGTACGACGCGCTGCCGTCGGCCGCGACCGTGGCCAGCGCGGTCGCCGTCCGGTCCAGCGAGTGCGGGTCGCCGACCAGCCCGACGGCCGACTGGTTGAGGTGCCGGGCGAGGACCGCGCCCCGGTCGTCGTCGCCGTACGCCGTCAGGAACTGCACGGGACGACCCAACCGGGCCAGCGCAACGGCGACGTTGGCGGCGCTGCCCCCAGCGTGCTCGACGGTCGTACCGTCGGGTCGCTCGACGACGTCGATCAGGGACTCACCGACCACCAACACGCCCGTCATGCCTCTACCCTGTCGCACCCGGCCACCCGGATGCACACTGTCCGCCACGACGATGACGCTCGGAACAGCTGCTCCGACCCGCCGACGCCAGTCACTGCCTGGTCTGCTGGCTGATCGAGTGGGCGTGGGCGAGGCCCCTGAAATGGAGTCGTCCGCCTGAGCGGGTGCTAGAGCACCCTCTCAAGCGGACGACCCGAACTCTTCAGACCGGTCAGGCCTTGTCGGACTCCTCCGGCTCCTCGGCCTCGGCCGTCTCCGGCTCGGGGGCCTCGGCAGCCTCGTCGGCGGTCTCCTCGGCCGGAGCCCCGGCAGACTCGTCGGCGGCCTCGTCGGCGGTCTCCGCGGCCGGAGCCTCGGCCACCTCGTCGGTGGTCTCCTCGGCGGGAGCCTCCTCGGCAGCCGCGGCCTTCTTGGCCGGGGCCTTCTTGGCGGCGCCCTTCTTGGCGGGTTTCTTGTCGGCCTTCGGCTCGTAGGCCTCGGTCACCAGCTCGATCACGGCCATCGGGGCGTTGTCGCCCTTGCGGGGGCCGATCTTGGTGATCCGGGTGTAGCCGCCCGGCCGCTCGGCGAAGGTCGGCGCGATCTCGGTGAACAGGGTGTGCACGACGGACTTGTCGCGCACCGTCTTGAGCACCTCGCGACGGTTGTGCAGGTCACCCCGCTTGGCCTTGGTGATCAGCTTCTCCGCGACCGGACGCAGGATCCGCGCCTTGGTCTCGGTGGTGGTGATCCGACCGTGCTCGAACAGCTGGGTGGCCAGGTTGGACACGATCAGCCGCTGGTGGGCCGGACTACCGCCGAGGCGGGGACCCTTCTTGGGCTTGGGCATGGCTCTCTCTCGATTCTCACCGGCCGTGTCAGGTACCGGAGTAGATGGGGCGTACGTCGATCAGATGTCAGGTGGCTCCGTGTCAGGCCACCTTGCGAGCAAGCTCGCTGCGGCGTCCTCGCCGTACCGACTTCACGCGCGAGCGCGTGATGTCAGTACGACTCGTCCTCGATGAACGCGTCGTCGTCGTCGTCGCCGTACGCCGCGAGGGCGGCCTGCGGGTCGAAGCCGGGCGCGCTGTCCTTGAGGGAGAGACCCATCTCGTGCAGCTTCGCCTTGACCTCGTCGATCGACTTGGCGCCGAAGTTGCGGATGTCGAGCAGGTCCTGCTCCGAGCGCGAGATGAGCTCACCCACGGTGTGGATGCCCTCGCGCTTGAGGCAGTTGTACGAGCGGACCGTCAGCTGCAGGTCCTCGACCGGGAGGGCGAGGTCGGCAGCCAGCTGCTCGTCGACCGGCGACGGGCCGATGTCGATGCCCTCGGCCTCGACGTTCAGCTCGCGAGCCAGGCCGAACAGCTCGACCAGGGTCTTGCCGGCCGAGGCGATGGCGTCGCGGGGCTTCATCGAGGGCTTGGTCTCGACGTCGATGACCAGCTTGTCGAAGTCGGTGCGCTGCTCGACACGGGTCGCCTCGACCTTGTAGGTCACCTTCAGCACGGGGCTGTAGATCGAGTCGACCGGCATCCGGCCGATCTCGTTGTCTGCGCCCTTGTTCTGGACGGCCGAGACGTAGCCGCGGCCACGCTCGACGACGAGCTCCATCTCGAGCTTGCCCTTGTCGGACAGGGTGGCGATCTTCAGGTCGGGGTTGTGGACCTCGACCCCGGCCGGCGGCTGGATGTCACCGGCGGTCACCTGGCCGGCGCCGGACTTGCGCAGGTACATGGTCACGGGCTCGTCGTGCTCCGAGGAGACGACCAGGCCCTTCAGGTTCAAGATGATCTCGGTGACGTCTTCCTTGACGCCCTCGATCGTGGAGAACTCGTGCAGCACGGTGTCGACCTTGATGCTCGTGACCGAGGCACCCGGGATGGACGACAGGAGAGTACGGCGAAGCGAGTTGCCGAGCGTGTAGCCGAAGCCCGGCTCGAGCGGCTCGATGACGAAACGCGAGCGGAACTCGTCGACGGACTCTTCCGACAGGGTCGGGCGCTGTGCGATGAGCACTGAATCTTTCCTTTCCGAGCCCACCCGCTATTTGACGGACTCAGATCATCGGTGGTGGCGGTGTGGAGTTGTGGTGTGCATGTCAGGCCACCTTGCGAGCAAGCTCGCTGCGGTGTTCGCTCGGACCGCTCACGTCCGGCTTCGCCGGGAGTGAGCGCCCTTGTTCACTTCTTGGAGTAGTACTCGACGATCAGCTGCTCCTGGACCGGGATGTCGATCTGGGCCCGGACCGGGAGCTGGTGGACGAGGATCCGCATCCGCGTGGGGATGGCCTCGAGCCAGGCCGGGACGACGCGCTCGCCGTGGGTCTCGCGAGCCACGATGAACGGGGTCATCTCCAGCGACTTCTCGCGCACGTCGATCACGTCGTACTGGCTGACCTGGAACGACGGGATGTCGACCTTGCGGCCGTTCACGCGGAAGTGACCGTGCACCACCAGCTGGCGGGCGGCACGACGGGTCCGGGCGAAACCGGCGCGGTAGACGACGTTGTCGAGGCGGCACTCCAGCAGCTGCAGCAGGTTGTCACCCGTCTTGCCCTGCCGGCGCGAGGCCTCGTGGTAGTAGTTGCGGAACTGCTTCTCGAGCACGCCGTAGCTGAAGCGCGCCTTCTGCTTCTCGCGCAGCTGCAGCAGGTACTCGCTCTCCTTGATCCGACCGCGGCCGTGCTGGCCGGGCGGGTAGGGGCGACGCTCGTAGGCCGAGTCGCCGCCGACGAGGTCGATGCCGAGGCGGCGCGACTTCTTGGTCATGGGACCGGTGTAGCGGGCCATCTGTATGAACTCCTTGGTGAAGAAAAGTCGGTGTCGCGAGGACGCGGGTCAGACCCGACGGCGCTTCGGCGGACGGCAGCCGTTGTGCGGCGTGGGGGTCACGTCCTGGATGGTGCCGACCTCGAGGCCGATCGCACCCAGGGACCGGATCGCCGTCTCGCGGCCCGAACCCGGACCCTTGACGAACACGTCGATCTTCTTCATGCCGTGGTCCATCGCCCGGCGCCCTGCGGCCTCGGCGGCCATCTGCGCGGCGAACGGCGTGGACTTGCGGGAGCCCTTGAACCCCACCGTGCCGGCCGAGGCCCACGAGATCACCGCACCCGTGGGGTCGGTGATGGTGACGATGGTGTTGTTGAACGTGCTCTTGATGTGAGCCTCGCCCTGGGCGACGTTCTTCTTCTCCTTGCGGCGAACCTTCTTGGCGCCGGCAGTACGACTCTTCGGGGGCATGGGTTACTTGGCCTTCTTCTTGCCGGCGACGGTCCGCTTGGGACCCTTACGGGTGCGGGCGTTGGTCTTGGTGCGCTGGCCGCGGACCGGAAGGCCCTGGCGGTGACGGCGACCCTGGTAGCTACCGATCTCGATCTTGCGCCGGATGTCGGCCTGGACCTCGCGGCGGAGGTCACCCTCGATCTTGATCTCGGGGTTGCCCTCGATCGCGTCACGGAGCTTGACCAGCTCCTCGTCGCCGAGCTCGTGGACCCGGAGGTCGGGGTTCACTCCGGTCGCGGTGAGGACCTGCTGGGCGCGGGTACGGCCGATGCCGTAGATGTAGGTGAGTGCGACCTCGATGCGCTTGTCACGCGGGAGGTCCACACCAACAAGGCGTGCCATCAGATGGCGTTCCCTTCGGGGTAGTCCGCGGTGGTTTCGGTCGTGAGGCGCCACGGACGTCGTCCGTGCTCCGGCCACTGCTCCGGAGGTAGTTCGCTGGTGCTCGTCGGTCGAGCCTGTCGAGACCAGCTAGCCATCACGTAGTGGGTTCTTCAGTTGTGCGGTCAGCCCTGCCGCTGCTTGTGGCGGGGGTTCTCGCAGATCACCATGACGCGGCCGTGGCGACGGATCACCTTGCACTTGTCACAGATCTTCTTGACGCTCGGGTTGACCTTCATGTCAGCCCTTTCTGGGTTTCGGCTGGACGCTGCTGTTACTTGTAGCGGTAGACGATCCGACCCCGCGTGAGGTCGTACGGCGAGAGCTCCACCACGACCCGGTCCTCGGGGAGGATCCGGATGTAGTGCTGGCGCATCTTGCCGCTGATGTGGGCCAGGACCTTGTGACCGTTGCTCAGCTCGACCCGGAACATCGCGTTCGGGAGAGCTTCGACAACGGTGCCCTCGATCTCGATCACACCTTCTTTTTTGGGCATGTCCTCACTTCTGGTCGGTGTTCGTCTCGTCTACCGTCGACCCGGGAACCTCCCACGCACCTCGCGCGCACGTCGTACGCTGAAGGGCGCGGGTGGACCTCTCGGAGTCGTTCCACGGACCTCTTCCCGGGCGCGCACACGCCTCGCTCAGCGCGAGTGTGTGGGTGGTCCGGGCAGCCGCAAGGCACCGCGAAGCAGACCCAAGTTGGGCCGACACGCAAGTTTAGGTCGTTCACGCTCCGAACCCCTAATTCACGCCCCCGGGGACTGAGCCTGCGAAGCCCCCGGCCAGGGCGGGAGATTGAGGAGGGTCCGGCTCGGACCCCAACGCAGTGAGGGGACCAGCGGCCCGTCTCGAAATCCGCTGACGGGCCAGGGCACGACCGTATCCCGAGACCCGGCCGAACCACCCATCCCGGAGCCGCCGGGCAGTCAGGCCCGACGGAAGGTCCGCAGGCTCAATGCCCCCAGCAGCCGGCGTCGCCGGCCGACGTCGCGGCTCATCGCGCGCCGCTCGGCGTCGATGTCGCGCCAGTACGACGTGGCGGCGTCCGCCTCGGGCGAGGAGGGGCCGAAGACGTGCCGGTCGGCGGTGCGGGCCAGCACGGGTGCGCCCCGCCCCGCGAACGCGAGGGCCTGCTCGCGACGGGTGACGGCCCCGCCGGGTACGGCCACGCCCAGGTCGCGGGCGTGGTCGACCAGCTCGCGCCAGCCGCCCACGAAGCGGGCCGAGACCCTCGCTGCCGTCCGCCGCCGGCGACGGCGGAGCACCTTCGCCCCGACGATCGAGCCGACGACGCCCGCGACCAGCAGGGTCGGCGCCCCGACGTAGGTCGCGACCTGAGCCCAGGCAGCGCTCCCACCGGAGCCCGGCTGCGGGGTCGGCGTGGTCTTGTGGCCGCGCTGGGTCCGCAGGTCGGTGTCGGACTGGTCGCCGACGGACGACGGCGGAGGAATCGGCTGCGGCGGCGGTACGACGTTGCCGGTCAGCTGCTGCCGCGACTGAGGCGGCAGCGCCGCCGGCTTGTCCTTGTCCATGAACGCCGACGTGGGCAGGGTCCGCCAGGATCCGTCGCCGACACGCACCTCGACCCAGGCATGCACGTCGGCACCGGTGACCTCGCCCCCGTCGGGGACCACGGCCCCGAAGACGACGCGGGCCGGGACGCCGAT
>Ga0070665_100001085_pt1 | contig 33854 bp, 26 predicted proteins | sample KBSS13metaG_FD_65862 | JGI IMG/M metagenome (GOLD analysis project Ga0070665, IMG submission 65862) | Switchgrass rhizosphere microbial communities from Kellogg Biological Station, Michigan, USA - KBS S1-3 metaG | ecosystem: Host-associated > Plants > Roots > Rhizosphere > Soil ... | reverse complement strand
AGCGTGTCGCCGCTGCGCACCTGGTAGCTGACCGAACGACCGCCGCCGGAAGAGACCGACTTGCCGCCCGCGCTCGAGCCGCCACCGCGCGTGTTCAACACCAGCTTCTGGCCCGCGCGCAACGTGTCGCCGGGACCCATGCCGTTGAGGCGCGCCAGCGTGTTCACGTTCATGCGATGCCGTTTCGCGATCGCCCACAGCGAATCGCCGCTGCGCACCACGTGCACCGCGGGACGGCGGCCGGAACGATTGCCGCGTCCGTCGACGCGCGCCGCCGCCAGCATCACCTTGGCGGGCAGGTTGACCACGGCGGTGGGCACCCGGATTTCGCTGCCGACCACCAGGGCATCGCTGCCGAGATTGTTCATGTCGCGCACCACGATGGGCTGCGTCTTGTACTTCTTCGAGATCGACGCGACCGACTCACCCTGCCGGACCTTGTGCAGCGAGACCCGCACGCGCTCGTCGGGGCTCAGCAGTTCGAGGTTGCGCTGGAACGCATCCGCGGTGTCGCGCGGCACCAGCAGGAAATGCGGGCCTGCGGGATCGGTGGCCCAGCGATGGAAGCCGGGATTCAACTCGTACATCTCGTCGACCGTGATGCCGGCCAGCTCGGCGGCGAGGCTGAGATCCAGCTGGCCGCCGGTGTCGACGCGGGCGAAATACGGTTCGTTGGGAATCGGGCTGAACGCGATGCCGTAGTCCTCGGGATTCGCGATCAGGCGGCGCATGGCCATGAGCTTGGGCACATAGGCGCGCGTTTCGGACGGAAGATTGAGACTGAAAAAGTCCACGGGCTTGCCGAGCGCGCGGTTCTTCGCGACTTCGCGCTGCACGCGCGCTTCGCCGCAGTTGTATCCCGCGACGGCCAGCAACCAGTCGTCGAAGAATTCGTCGTGCATGTACTGCAGGTAATCGAGCGCGGCGCGCGTCGAGGCAATCACGTCACGACGGCCGTCGTACCACCAGTCCTGCTTGAGGCCGAAGCGTTCGCCGGTGCCGGGCATGAACTGCCACAAGCCATTGGCGCGAGCCCAGGACTGCGCATAGGGCTCGAAGGCGCTCTCGACCACCGGTAGCAGGGCGAGTTCGAGCGGCATGCCGCGCGCTTCGATCTCCTGCACGATGTGGTGCAGGTAAACACCCGCGCGGCCGAAGACGCGCTCCAGGTAGGCCGGGTTGTTGGCGTAGAAGGCCAGCTGCTGGTCGATGCGCGGCGAATCGATGTCGTCGAGCTTGAAGCCCGCGCGCATGCGGTCGAATACGTCGGGATATTGTTCAGGCGTGAGGCCCGCCACCGTGTGCGAGTTGGTGCCGGCCAGTGCCTCGGCGCCGATGGCGGCGTCGCCGCCTTCCACACCCGCGTCCGGACCCGTTACGTCGGCTTCGAAGGTGCTGGCCTCGGAGGCCGGTACGGGTAAGGGGCGTGCCTTTGCGGCGACCCTGGGGCTGGCAGATGCGGCTGGGGTGGCAGTGGCCACCGGGGTGGTCGTGGCGCCTGGGGTCGCGACAGGAGCCGTGGCCTGGACGGCTTCAGGCTGCGGAGCAGGAGTTTGGCGATCGCTTGGGGCGGTGGCGCACCCGGCCAATACCAGGCTGAAAAGCGCCAGTGGCGCGAAGGCGCGCCGGCACGTGAATCCAACAGTCAATTCACACCCCCATGGGGACTTGATTTGGGTACCGTCTTGGCACCGTTTTCGATTTGTGACGGTACTTGGTTAAGTGGCGGTATTTAAGCTGTAAGTTCACAGGATTGCTACCTTTTTTGTGATCTAATTCACGCCGTTTGTGACGCACGCCACCGCCTCCACCGCTCTCGATTCCTGGCTCGCTTCCGGCCTGGGAAAAGCTGTGCTACAGGCCGAATCCGAGCTGATGGTCGAAGCCTTGGACGACGTTTTCGGCTGGGAGTTGCTCCAACTTGGACTTTGGGGACAGCGAGAATCGCTATTGAGGGCTTGTCGGACGCGACGCCACGCCGTTGTGGCCAACGACGCTTCCCGATCCGCTGACACCGATATCGGTGCGCGGCTTTCACAATTGCCGATTGCCAATGGAGCCGTCGACGCCGTGCTCCTGCCCCATACGCTGGAGTTCGAGACCGATCCGTTCGCCGTGGTGCGCGAGGCCGATCGAGTCCTGGCCGGCGAGGGGCACATGCTGGTGATGGGATTCCGCCCGTTCAGCCTCTGGGGGTTTCGCAGCCGCGCCATCAGCCGCGGCTATCCGCCCGGATTGCGGCGCATGCTGGGCGCGCGCCGCGTGGCCGACTGGCTCGAACTACTCGGCTACGACGTCGGAATCACGCGCAACTACCTGTTCACGCCGCCCTGGGGCGGCACCGCGCCCCGACCGGGCGAACCTTCGGCACTGCTGCGCCGGGGGTGGATCAAGCCGTGGCCGCCGGGCGCCTACCTGCTGAAAGCCCGCAAGCGCGTCTATACCCTCACACCCATCCGGCCGCGCGTGCGCGAACGCGCCCAGCCCATCGGCGGACTGGTCAAACCCACCACGCCGCGGCAGAGCAGCTGAGTTTGTCCGACGTCGAGATCTACACCGACGGCGCCTGCCGCGGAAATCCGGGCCCCGGGGGTTGGGCGGCGCTGCTGATGTCCGGCGGGCACGAGCGCGAGATTTCCGGCGCCGAACTAGCTACCACCAACAACCGCATGGAGCTCACGGCGGTGATCCGCGCACTCGAAGCGCTCAAGCGGCCGGTGCGCGGGCGCATCTATACCGACTCGCAGTACGTGCGCCAGGGAGTGCTGGAGTGGCTGTCGCAGTGGAAGCGGCGCGGCTGGAAAACCGCGGACAAGAAGCCGGTCAAGAACCAGGATTTGTGGCAGGAGCTGGACGCGCTCACGCAGAAACACGAGCTCGAGTGGCACTGGGTCAAGGGCCATTCGGGAAACGTCGGTAACGAGCGCGTCGACGAGCTCGCCAACCGCGCCATCGATGCCATGCTGCAGTCGTGATGTCGTAGACTCGCGCGCCATGCGACAAATCGTTCTGGACGTCGAAACCACCGGCCTCGAAGCCAGCGCCGGTCATCGCATCATCGAAATCGGCTGCGTCGAGCTGCTCAACCGCCGGCCGACCGGGCAGAAATTCCATCGCTACCTGAATCCCGAGCGCGAGATCGACGCGGGCGCGCTGGCCGTGCATGGCATCGAGATGTCCAGGCTGGCGCAGGCGCCGAAGTTCGCCGAGATCGCCGCCGAGCTGGTGACGTTCATCGAAGGCGCCGAACTCATCATCCACAACGCGCCGTTCGACGTGGGATTCCTCGACGCCGAGTTCTCGCGCCTGCCGGGTCGGCGCGCGGTGGCGGAGATCTGCCGCGTGCTGGACACGCTGGCGCTGGCCCGCGCACTGCACCCCGGGCAGCGCAACAGTCTCGACGCGCTGTGCAAGCGCTACAGCGTCGATAACACCAAGCGCGAACTGCATGGCGCCTTGCTCGACGCCGGCATCCTGGTCGACGTGTATCTCGCGATGACCGGCGGCCAGAGCGCCCTGGCCCTCGACACGCGCGCCACTGAGGCGACCGCGGCACGGGCGGCCAGCATGGCCGATACGCTGCGCGCGCCCGGGATTACGTTATCCATGCCGGTCGCCGATGCGGACGAGCTGCGCCAACACGAATCCCTGCTCGACCTGATTCACAAGGCCAGTGGCGGAAAGGTGCTTTGGCGCGCCGGCGACGCGCCGGATGGCGACGGAGCGCACAAAACTCATTGATTCCGGGCCCGGAGGCCTCGCGTGGCGGATGGCCGGACGGCAAGATCGGCCGCCTTCGCTCGTAAGCTGTTATCAAAGAACGGAAAAATCATGAAATTTAGCTTGAGAGGATGCCGGGTCGGCGTGGTCGGACTGGGCTATGTCGGTCTGCCCCTGGCGGTGGAGTTCGGAAAACGCTTCGACACCGTGGGCTTCGACATCAAGAAGGCCCGCATCGATGAGCTGAAATCCGGCAAGGACAGCACGCTCGAATGTTCGTCCGCGGAGCTCAAGTCGGCCTCGAAGCTGCATTACTCGACCAGTCTCAAGGACCTGGCGAAGTGCCAGGTTTTCATCGTGACCGTGCCGACGCCCGTCGATCGTCATAACCGCCCCGATCTGACCCCGCTCGAGCGCTCGAGTGAAACCGTGGGCCAGGTGCTCAAGAAGGGCGACATCGTGGTCTACGAGTCCACCGTGTATCCGGGCTGCACCGAAGAAGTTTGCATCCCGATCCTCGAGCGCGTCTCGGGCCTGAAATTCAACCGGGATTTCTTCGCGGGTTATTCGCCGGAGCGCATCAACCCGGGCGACAAGGAACATCGCCTGCCGTCGATCAAGAAGGTCACCTCGGGCTCGACCCCGGCGGTCGCGGAATTCGTGGACAGCCTGTATCGCAGCGTGGTGCATGCCGGCACGCACAAGGCGTCGAGCATCCGGGTTGCGGAAGCAGCCAAGGTGATCGAGAACACGCAGCGCGACGTCAACATCGCGCTGATCAATGAACTGGCGCTGCTCTTCAACCGCCTGGGAATCAACACCGAAGAAGTGTTGCTGGCCGCGGGCAGCAAATGGAACTTCCTGCCGTTCCGGCCGGGCCTGGTGGGCGGCCATTGCATCGGCGTGGATCCTTACTACCTGACGCACAAGGCCCAGGAAGTTGGCTTCCATCCGGAGATGATCCTCGCGGGTCGCCGCCTGAACGACAGCATGGCGAACTACGTCGCCGGGCAGGTCGTGAAGCTCATGGCCGGCCGCCAGATCCTGGCCAAGGGCTCACGCATCCTGGTGCTGGGCCTCACATTCAAGGAAAACTGCCCGGACCTTCGCAACTCGAAGGTGGCGGATGTCGTGCGCGAACTGGAAAATTATGGCGCCACCGTCGACGTTTTCGATCCCTGGATCGACAGGGAAGAGGCCGAGCACGAATATGGCATTCGTCCGATCAAGCGCCTGCGCGATGGGGTGTACGATGCGGCGGTCGTGGCTGTCGGGCACCGGCAGTTCAGGGACATGGGCGTCGACAACCTGCGCAAGGCGTGCAGGAAGAAGCACGTGGTCTATGACATCAAATACGTGTTTGCCGCCGACGAGGTCGACGGACGGTTGTAAGCGCGAAGCAGGAGAACGAGCTTGAAGTTGTTGCTGACGGGCGCCGCGGGTTTCATCGGATTCCATACCGCGAAAAAGCTGCTGGCCCGTGGCGACGAGGTCGTCGGGCTCGACAACCTCAACGACTACTACGACCCGAATCTCAAGCGGGCGCGTCTCGCGATGCTCGAGCGCGAACCCAAGTTCCGCTTCGTGAAGATGGATCTCGCCGACAAGGGCGGCATGAAGGCGCTGTTCACGCGCGAGAAGTTCAAGCGCGTGATCCACCTGGCGGCGCAGGCCGGCGTGCGCTACTCGCTCGAGAATCCACAGGCGTACATCGACAGCAACGTGACCGGCACGCTCAATGTGCTCGAGGGCTGCCGCTACAACGGCGTGGAACACCTGGTGTTCGCTTCGACCAGCTCGGTGTATGGGCTCAACACCAACATGCCGTTCACGCCGCACCGCGGCGTCGATCACCCGCTGTCGCTGTACGCCACGACCAAGCGCGCCAACGAGCTCATGGCGCACAACTACGCGGCGTTGTTCAAACTACCGGTGACCGGGCTGCGTTTCTTCACCGTGTACGGTCCGTGGGGACGGCCGGATATGGCGCTGTTCCTGTTCACCAGGAACATCCTCGAGGGCAAACCCATCGACGTCTTCAACAACGGCCACCACAAGCGTGATTTCACGTTCGTGGAGGACATCGCCGAGGGCGTGGTGCGCGCCGTCGATCGCGTCGCGACCGCCAATGCCGACTGGAACGGCAACCAGCCCGACCCGGCCACCTCGAGCGCGCCGTTCCGCATCTACAACATCGGCAACAACGCGCCCGTGGATCTCAGCCGCTACATCGAGGTGCTGGAAGACTGCCTCGGCAAGAAGGCCGTGAAGAACATGCTGCCGCTGCAGCCCGGGGACGTGCCCGACACCTTCGCGGACGTCGAGGACCTGGTGCGCGATGTGGGCTACAAGCCGGCCACGCCCGTGGAAGTCGGCATCCGCAAGTTCGTCGACTGGTACCTGGAGTACTACAAGAACCAGGCTCCCCAGGCGACGCGGGTGACCAACCTCGGTTGAGGGTGGAGTAAAGTGGCGGCGTGAAAGTCCCACTGCTCGACCTCAAACCCCAGTACCAGGCACTCAAGAAGGATCTCGATGCCGCGCTGTTGCGCGTCGCCGAGTCGCAGTACTTCATCCTCGGTCCCGAGGTGAAGGCGCTGGAGCAGGCGACGGCTGCCTACTCGGGTTGCAAGTACGGCATCGGCATTTCCTCGGGCACCGACGCATTGCTGATCGCGCTCATGGGCCTCGAGATCGGCGCGGGACACGAAGTCATCACCTCGCCGTACACGTTCTTCGCCACCGCCGGCACCATCGCGCGCGCCGGTGCGCGCCCGGTGTTCGTGGACATCGAGCCCGACAGCTTCAACATCTCGCCGGCCGCGCTCGAGAAATTCATCGGCGAACATTGCGAGATGCGCGACGGCATGCTCGTGAACCGCCGCAGCGGCGGGCGCGTGCGCGCCATCATGCCGGTGCACCTGTACGGGCAGGTGGCGGACATGGATCGCATCCTCGAGATCGCGCGCCACTATCACCTGCCGGTAATCGAAGACGCCGCGCAGGCCATCGGTGCCGAAGATTCGAAGGGCCGGCGCGCCTGTTCCACGGGCACGGTGGGTTGTCTCTCTTTCTTCCCGACCAAGAATCTCGGCGCGTTCGGCGACGCCGGCATGTGCGTCACCAACGACGAGCACCTGGCGGCACGCCTCATGAAGCTGCGCGTGCACGGCATGGAGCCCAAGTACTTCCACGAGCTGATCGGCGGCAATTTCCGGCTCGATGAGATCCAGGCCGCGGTGCTCAACGTCAAGCTGCCCCATCTCGATGCATGGAGCACCGCGCGGGCCCGCAATGCGGCCTTCTACGATGCGGCTTTCGCGCGCGCGGGGCTGGGGAAGCACTTGCGAACGCCGCCGCGCGCCGCGGCCGGCGCGCGACACATCTATAACCAGTACTGCATCCGCGTGGAGCGCCGCGATCAACTGCGCCACCAGCTCGCCGAACACGGCATCGGCACCGAGATCTACTACCCCCTGGCCCTGCACATGCAGCAGTGCTTCGCTTATCTCGGCCACGCACCGGACGACTTCCCCGAGTCGTTGCGCGCCACCCGCGAAACCCTGGCCCTGCCGATCTATCCAGAGCTGTCGGAGTCGCAACTTCAATACGTTGTGGATACCATCGCGGGCCTGTTTCGGCCCTGAAATCGACCGCTTTTTTCCATGACCCAGGAAAACCCTTCTGCCGCCTGGCGTGCGCTGCAGGCGCGCGCCACTGAAACCCGTGCCGTTCCCCTGCGTGCCCTGCGTGACGGCGACCCCGCGCGGGGCAGCCGCTTCGCCCGCGAGGCCCTGGGCCTGTACTTCGATTTCTCACGCCAGCGCATCGACTCCGACGGGCTGCGCCTGCTGACCAGCCTGGCCGACGCCGCCGGGCTGCGCGCCCGCATCGAGGCCATGTGGGCCGGCGAGCACATCAATGGCACCGAGAACCGCGCGGTGCTGCACACGGCGCTGCGGATTCCCGGCGTCACCGCGGACGCGCCCGGCGGCGATGCCATCGCGCGCCAGGTGCTGGCCGAACGCGAACACATGCTGAAGTTCGCCACGGCCGTGCGGGATGGAAGCATCAAGGGCTCGGCCGGCACGCCATTCAACCTGGTGGTGAACATCGGCATCGGCGGCTCGGACCTGGGCCCGGCCATGGCGGTCGAGGCATTGCATCCGCTGACCAAGGGTGCGCCGCGCGTGCGCTTCGTCTCCAATGTCGACGGCACCGATCTCGCCAACGTGCTGGAGGACGCCGACCCGGCCCGTACGCTGTTCATCGTCGCGTCGAAGACCTTCACCACGCAGGAAACGCTGGCCAATGCGCGCAGCGCGCGCGCCTGGCTCGCCGGCAAGCTGGGCGAGGGCGCCGTGCCGGCGCACTTCGCGGCCGTGTCCACCAACGCGCAGGCCATGGACGCCTTCGGCGTCAATCCTAACTACCGCTTCGTGATGTGGGACTGGGTCGGCGGCCGCTACTCGATGTGGTCGTCGATCGGCGTGTCGCTGGCCATCGCGATCGGCCGCGAGGCGTTCCTGGAATTCCTGGCCGGTGGCCACCAGGTCGACCAGCACTTCAGGAGCGCCCCCTGGGACACAAACCTGCCGGTGCTCATGGGCTTGTTAGGCGTCTGGAACATCAACTGCCTGGAACTGCCAACGCTCGCGGTGCTGCCGTACGACGGCCGCCTCAGGCGCTTCCCCGCGTACCTGCAACAGCTGGAGATGGAGAGCAACGGCAAGTCGGTGACCGTGGCGGGCGAGCCGGTGGCGCACTCGACCGCGCCGGTGATCTGGGGCGAGCCGGGCAACAACGCCCAGCACTCCTTCTTCCAGATGCTGCACCAGGGCACGCCGCGTGCTGCGCTCGACTTCCTGCTGCCCGCGAAGTCTTCCTGCAACAACCAGCCGCAGGCCGAGCTCGCCATCGCGAACTGTCTGGCGCAGGCGGACGCCTTCGCATTCGGCTACACACGAGAGCAGGCCGTGACCGAACTCACGGCCCGCGGTCTTGACCCCGCGCGCGTCGAACTTCTCGCGCGCCACAAGGTCCATGTGGGCAATCGTCCCGTCAGCATCGTCGCATTCGAGCGACTCGACGCGCGCACGCTCGGCAAGCTGGTTGCCATGTACGAACACAAGGTTTTCACGCAAAGCGTGGTCTGGGGCATCAATGCGTTTGATCAGTGGGGCGTGGAGCTCGGCAAGAAAATGTGTGAAGAAGTGTTGCCGCTGGTTCGCGATCCCGGCACCGCGGGTGCGCGTCCCATGCTGAAGCCGCTGCTGGATCGACTGCAGGCTTGGCGCAAGTGAAGGCGTTTTCGCTGGCTTCCGCGTTGCGGCGCGGCTGGTTGCTGACGACCGTGTTTGTGGCATTCGGCGCCGCGCAGGCACGCGCCGATGCCGGCTGGTTCCAGTCCGGCGATACGCAGCTGCGCGTGGACCTGCAGCTGCTGAACGACGCCCAGGTGGTCGTGCTTCCGATCAGTCAGTGGCCGTTGCCCCGCGCCGCCGTGGAATTCGCGCTGCAAAACGCCAAGGAACATTTCGCAACCAACAGGGCGGTGAGCGCGGCGCTGGCGCGGGTACGGGCTCGCGTGGCCGCGGACTCGCGCTCGCGCCTCGGGTTCGACGCCGGCGTTCGCGGTGGGCAACCGGGCTTGTGGCGCGACTTCGACACGCTGGCGCGCGAAGACGGTGAACTCGGCGCAGGGGTGGCCTGGGACAACGATCGCATCTCGGTGGGCCTCGAGGTTACGGCGGTCACGGATCCCGACGACGGTGACGAAATCCGCGCCGATGGCTCGCAGGTCACGCTGCAGCTCGGCAACTGGCTGCTGTCGGCGAACTCGATGGATCGCTGGTGGGGCCCGGGTCACGAAGGTAGTTTGATCCTCTCCAACAATGCCCGGCCCATGCCCACCCTCATGGTGGAACGCGCCGAGGCGCGTCCTTTCGAGACCAGGTGGCTGAGCTGGCTCGGCCCCTGGCGGTTCAGTCTCGGCGTCAGCCAGATGGAGAATTCGCGCCAGGACATCGACAGCCCGCTGTTCATGGCGTGGCGCGTCGTGGTGATGCCGTTCGACAAGTTCGAGCTCGGTTTCTCGCGCACGGCGCAGTTCTGCGGCGAGGGATTGGAGTGCAACCTCGACGTATTCGGCAACCTGCTCGCGGGAAACGACAACCTGGGCATCGATGCCACCGCGGAGAACGAGCCCGGCAACCAGATGGCGGGTTTCGACATCCGCTGGAATTCACCCATCGGCAATCTGCCGTATGCCATCTACAGCCAGTACATCGGCGAGGACGAGTCCTCCTATCTACCGGTGAAGTACCTGAAGCAGATCGGCCTGGAAGTCTGGAAGCCGTTCACCGACGGCGCGATTGCCCAGGCTTTCCTGGAGTACGCGTCCACCACATGCTCGGCCAATACCAGCCGCGGCCCATACTACAACTGCGCCTACAACCAGAGCCGGTTCAACGTCGAGGGCTACCGTTACAAGGGGCGCGTGATCGGCTACAGCTCGGATCGAGACGCGGAGAATTGGGCGATGGGGGCCACCTATTCCGCCGCCGACGGCTCGTTATGGACCGCCACCGCGCGCATCTCCCGGCTCAATCGCGATGATTTTGGCGACACGCGCAACACGGTCGCGCACGTACCCACCGACTACGATTCACTGGAACTCGGCTGGAAGGGACGGCTGATGGGAGAGAGCCTGTCGGTCGATCTGGGAGTGCAGTCGATCGAGCCGGCACGCGCCGAGCGCGAGGTGGAAGTCTTCGGATTCGTCGGCTGGCGTCACGAATTCCAGCCGTGAACGGTCTCTTGCCGCGGGTGAGCTGGGCGTGCGCGCTCGCAGTCTCGTGGATGTCCTGCGCGCGTGCGGATCCCTGGCTGGTACCCGGTGACGCGGCGCTGCGCGCCGACATCCAGCTGCTGGCCGACGCGGGAATCCTGCGCGGACCCGTTACCACGTGGCCGATGTCCTGGCCCGACATCGCACGCGATGCGCTTGCCGCCGATGTGAGCAGGCTGGACGAGATGACTGGCGATGCGTTGCTGCGCGTGAAAAGGCTGGCGAGCATTGCAGCGGCTCCTGGCTACGCGGGCGCCGGTTATCGTGTCGGTGGCGCGTATCAGCCGGGCATGCTGCGCGAATTCGGCGATCAACCTCGTGAGGAAGGGGAAGTCGCGCTGCGCGCGAGCTGGCTCGGTGAGCACCTCGCCCTCAACCTCCAGGGCGCCTATGTGGCGGATCCGGATGACGGCCAGGAATTCAGGGCCGATGGCTCCTACCTGGGGATGAATTTTGGCAATTTCATGTTGTCCGCGGGGTACATGGAGCGCTGGTGGGGACCCGGCTGGGATGGAAGCCTGATCCTGTCCACCAACGCGCGACCCATTCCGAGCGTGACTCTCGAGCGCAACTACACCGACCCGTTCAAGTCCGGATGGCTGTCGTGGATCGGCCCCTGGCGCGCGAGCATCGCCATGGGCCGTGCCGAATCCGACGATGTCCCGGTGACGGATGTGCGCTTCTTCGCCGCGCGCGTGAATTTCAGGCCGCGACCGTGGCTGGAGTTAGGCCTGACCCGGACCGCACAATGGTGTGGCGGCGACCGTCCATGCGACTGGGACACCTTCACCGACATGGTCCTTGGCAACGACAACCAGGTCGCCGAGGGTGTAGCCGCCGAAGATCAGCCGGGCAACCAGATGGCCGGTTACGACCTGCGGATACGCTCGCCGTTGCGCGCCTTGCCACTGGTCTTCTACACGCAGTGGATTGGCGAAGACGAGGCGGGCGGCCTGCCGTCGAAATTCATCGGCCAGTTCGGGCTTGAGACCTGGGGATTCGCACACCGGGCGACATGGCGCCTGCGCGCCGAATACACCGATACGGCCTGCAACTTCTCGCGGCAAACGCCCGAATTTGGATGCGCCTATCGAAACTCGATCTACCCGCAGGGGTATGCCTACCGGGGCCGGATAATCGGCGATTCCATGGACAACGACAGCCGCAGGTTCACGCTCGCCGGGATGCTGACCTTGCAAAGTGGAGATTTCTTCAGCCTCACGCTGCGCCGGGCGGAGATCAATCGCGATGGAGGTACCCATGCCATAAGCGGCGTCCCGCTCGATGTCGACAATGTAGAATTGCGCTACTCGCGAGGGTGGGCAATCGGCAAGATCAGCGTCGGACTGGGTTACGAGGACCCGGCGACCCGGCCGGATGCGTCCTCGCGCGTGCACGGTTTCGTGATTTGGCAACAAGGATTCTGATGCTCAGGGGATTACGGGTTCTGACGGCAATCTTGCTTGTGGCCGCTTCGCTGCCGGCGTCCGCTCAAGTTCCAGCGCCGACTGCCGACCAAATGGAGCTATTGCGAAGCATGAGCCCGGAGGACCGCGAGGCACTCCTGGAACAGCTTGGCCTCGGCGGAGCCGTCGTCAACGATTCGATGACCGAGGGCGGGGCTGAAGCCGGCACCGGCACCCGGCGCGACGCCCGGGAACCCGACTTGCTGTCCCGCGCCGATCGGCAGGCTTTCTCGGAGCGACTGGCGGCGGACAAACAGCTCAGACCCGAAGACTCGGTGATCATCGATCTCGACTTCAAGAAGGACAAACCCCCGCGGATCGAGCCGACGGCGCCGGGACAACCTCCCATCACTATTCCGGGCGAACCCGCGCCGATCCTTACCGAGCTTGAGAAGACTGAATACCAGCGCCAGATCGACCTGATCCGCGCGCGCAACCCCTACCAGCTCGACACGTCAGGCGCGCTGCTGCTGCCAGGATTCGCTCCGATCATGCTGGCGGGCCTGAACGAAGAACAGGCAACGCACCGGCTGTCGAGCATGATCGCGTTCATCAAGCTCGACCTGAAGCTCACCAAACTACCCGTGCGCAAGTCGGGTGTCAGCGGACTCAAGCCCTTTGGCTACGACCTGTTCAAGGACAGCACGGCGAGTTTCGCGCCGATGACCGACGTGCCGGTGCCATCCGACTACATCGTTGGTCCCGGCGATCGCCTCAACGTGCAGTTGTTCGGCAGCCAGAATCGAACGCTGCGCCTGCAGGTCGGCCGCGATGGGCGTATCAGTTTTCCCGAGCTCGGTCCCATCAGTGTCGGCGGTCGCAGCTTCGAAAGCGTGGCGGCCGATATCGAGCAGCGCGTGGCGCGCCAGATCATCGGTGTCCGGGCCAGCGTCGGCATGGCCGACACCCGTTCGATTCGCGTGTTCGTCATGGGCGAGACCAACCGGCCGGGAAGCTACACGGTCAGCGGACTGTCGACGATCTCGTCGGCCCTGTATGCCGCCGGCGGCATCAAGCCCATCGGTTCACTGCGCGACATCCAGCTCAAGCGCAATGGCGCGATCGTGCGGCGCTTCGATCTTTATGACCTGTTGTTGCGGGGTGACACCAGCGACGACACCAAGCTGCAGCCCGGCGACGTCATCTTCATCCCGCCGGTGTCGTCGATTGTCGCCGTGGATGGCGAGGTACGCCGTCCGGCCATCTACGAGCTCAAGGGCAATACCAGCGTTGCGGACGTGCTGCAACTCGCCGGTGGCGTCACCACGGAGGCGGACACCCGTCGCGCGGCGCTGGTGCGCGTGAACGACCGCCGGACCCGTGTGGTCGTCAATCTGCCGCTCGATGAAGCGGGCGGGCGCAGTGAACTGATGCGCAATGGCGATTCGCTGCGGGTCCTGCGGTTGCGCCCCACGCTCGATCAGGGTGTCACCGTCGAGGGGCACGTGTTCAATCCCACGCCGGTGGCGTGGCACGAGGGCATGCGACTGACCGACGTGATCGGTTCCGTCGACGATCTCAAGCCGAATGCGGACCTCAACTACATCCTCGTACGGCGCGAGTTGCCGCCCGACCGGCGGGTGGTCATGTTGTCCGCGGATCTTTCCGCCGCGCTGCGCGATCCGAATTCGCACAAGAACATCGCGCTGATGCCACGGGACCGGTTGGTCGTGTTCGATCTCGAATCCGGCCGAAGCCAGCTGTTGTCCCCGATCCTGGAAGAGGTGCGCCGGCAGGCGCGAATCGACCAGCCCAGCGAACTCGTACGCATCGACGGCCGGGTCAAGGCGCGCGGCGAGTATCCGCTCGAGCCGAACATGCGCGTCAGCGATCTGTTGCGCGCGGGTGGCGGACTGCAGGACGCCGCGTACGGCGCCAAGGCGGAACTCACCCGTTACCGGGTCAGCAATGACTTGCGTCAGACCCAGCTGCTGGAAATCGACCTCGCCGCGATCATGAGTGGCGATGCCAGCGCCGATCTGATGCTGCAGCCATTCGACTTCCTGAACGTGAAGGAAGTACCGGAATGGAGCGAGCAGGAACAGGTCACGCTCATCGGCGAAGTCCGCTTCCCCGGCAATTTCCCCATCCAGCGCGGTGAAACACTGAGGTCGGTGCTGGAACGCGCCGGTGGTCTTACGTCGCTCGCCTTCCCGAGTGGTTCGGTGTTCACGCGTCTGGAGCTTCGCGAGCGTGAGCAGGAGCAGATCGACAGGCTCGCCGATCGACTGCAAAGCGACCTGGCTTCCGCGGCACTGCGTGCCGCCGCCGCGAACCAGGGCCAGGCGGGACAGGCGCTCACCGTTGGCCAGTCGCTGTTGACCCAGCTCAAGGCGACCAAGGCGGTGGGCCGGCTCGTGATCAACCTGAACGACGTTCTCAATTCGCCGGTCGGCTCGGTCCACGACATCGTGATGCGCGAAGGTGACATGCTGATCATTCCGAAACAGAAGCAGGAGGTCACAGTCATCGGTGAAGTGCAGAACAATACTTCGCACTTCTATCGCGAGAAACTCACGCGCGACGATTACATCGGGCTGTCTGGTGGCGCCACGCGCAAGGCCGACCGGGGCAGGATCTACATCGTGCACGCCGACGGCAGCGTGGTCTCGAGCGAGAACAGCGGATGGTTCCGCCGCAGCGGGCAGGTGGAGATGCGGCCGGGCGATACCATCGTCGTGCCGCTTGATACCGAACGCATGCCGGCCCTGCCGATGTGGCAGGCCGTGACGAGCATTCTCTACAATCTTGCGATCGCGGCGGCGGCAGTCAATTCTTTCTAGCCCCGTGATCCAGAAGGCACCAGTGATTTCCCGCGTGCCGAGGCAAGCCAGGGGCGGGGGTGAACAGCCCCGTTTTCAGCAACTCGAATTCGTAATTTCCAAGCAGCAGGTATGTTGAGCAACAAATCGATATTGGTGACGGGAGGGACCGGATCCTTCGGCAGGGCATTTGTTTCCCGTGTCTTGAAGCTGTTTCCGGACGTACGCCGGCTGGTCATCTACAGCCGTGACGAGCTCAAACAGTTCGAGATGAGCCAGCAGTTCCCCGAGGCGCGTCACCCGGCGCTGCGTTACTTCATCGGCGACGTGCGCGACGCTGACCGACTGCGGCGCGCGCTCGAGGGCATCGAGATCGTGGTGCACGCGGCGGCGCTCAAGCAGGTGCCGGCGGCCGAGTACAACCCGTTCGAATGCATCAAGACCAACGTGCTCGGTGCGCAGAACCTGATCGAAGCCTGCCTGGATTCGAAAGTGCGCCGCGTGGTCGCGCTGTCCACCGACAAGGCAGCCGCGCCCATCAATCTCTACGGCGCCACCAAGCTCTGCTCCGACAAGCTCTTCATCGCGGCCAACAACATCAAGGGTGACCGCGACGTCCGCTTCAGTGTCGTGCGCTACGGCAACGTGATGGGCAGCCGTGGCTCCGTGATCCCGTTCTTCATCGAGAAACGCAGGTCGGGCGTGTTGCCGATCACGGATCCCAACATGACCCGGTTCAACATCTCGCTCGACGAGGGCGTAGACATGGTGATGTGGGCCATCGAGCAGGCGCACGGTGGTGAGATCCTGGTGCCGAAGATCCCCTCCTATCGCATCACCGACGTGGCCACTGCCGTCGGTCCGGATTGCCGGCACGAGATCGTCGGCGTGCGTCCGGGCGAAAAGGTGCACGAGGAAATGATCACCGCCAGCGACAGCTTCAATACGCTCGATATCGGGCGTTACTTCGCCATCCTGCCGTCATCGGACTCGGCGCTGCGCAGCCGTTACCTCGAGGGCAACGACGTGAGCGCGGTCGAACAGGGCTTCTCGTACAACTCGGGAACCAACAGTGATTTCCTCACCGTCGACCAGTTGCGCGTGCTGATCCGCAAGCATCTCGGATCCGAATGCGGCGTCTGAGGCCTTCGCGATGATTCCGTATGGTCGCCAGGACATTTCGCAGGCGGACATTGACGCGGTGTCCCAGGTCCTGCGCTCCGACTTCCTCACGCAGGGCCCGGCAGTGCCGCGTTTCGAACAGGCGGTGGCCGCGCGCGTGCGTGCGCGACACGCGCTGGCAGTCAACAGCGCCACCTCGGCTCTGCACATCGCCTGCCTCGCTCTGGGGCTGCGTCCCGGCGAAATGCTGTGGACAGTGCCGAACACCTTCGTCGCGTCCGCGAACTGCGCGCGCTACTGCGGCGCCGACGTCGATTTTGTCGACATGGACCCCGACACCTGGAACCTGAGCGTGTCGAAGCTGGCCGACAAGCTGAGCGCAGCGCGCCGGTCGGGGCGTCTGCCGCGCATCGTGGTGCCGGTGCATTTCTCCGGCCAGCCCACCGACCAGGAAGCCATCCACGAACTGGGCCGGGAATTCGGTTTCAAGATCATCGAAGACGCGTCGCACGCGATCGGTGCCGCGCGCAATGGCGAGCCGGTGGGCAGCTGCCGCTGGTCCGACGTCACCATCTTCAGCTTCCACCCGGTGAAGATCATCACCACCGCCGAAGGCGGCATGGCTCTGACCAACGACGATGCGCTGGCCGCCGAACTGGCGATGTTGCGCTCCCACGGGATCACGCGCGACGCGGCCCGCTTCCAGCAGCCGGCACAGGGCGGCTGGTACTACGAGCAGCAGACCCTGGGATTCAATTACCGCATCACCGACCTGCAGGCCGCGCTCGGTTCCAGCCAGCTCGAACGTCTCGATGCCTACATCGCGCGTCGCAACCAGCTGGCGCGGCGCTACGACGCGGCACTCGCTTCCCTGCCGCTGCAGCTGCCGAAGGTGCTGCCGCAGAATCTGTCGGCATTCCACCTGTACGTGGTGCGCCTGCGCGAGGCGGATGCCAGGCGCCATCGCGGCGTGTATGACGGACTGCGCGAGCGCGGCATCGGCGTGAACCTGCACTATCTACCCGTGCACCTGCAGCCTTACTACCGCGGCCTGGGGTTCGTGCCGGGCCAGTTTCCCGAGGCCGAGAAACATGGCGCGACCGCGGTGACGTTGCCGCTGTATCCGGCCATGACCGAAGCGCAACAGGACCAGGTCGTGCGTGCGCTCGGCGAGGTGCTGGCGAAGTGACGCAGCGACTCGCGCTGGGAACAGTGCAATTCGGCCTGCCATACGGAATCGCCAATGAAGCAGGGCAGGTGACGCGCGAGGCGGCGGCGGCGATCCTGCAGCAGGCCAGGCACTCCGGCCTGGATGTGCTGGATACGGCCATAGGTTATGGGAACAGCGAACAGCGACTCGGCCAGATCGGCGTCGACGGCTGGCGCATCGTCTCGAAGCTTCCGGGCGTGCCCGCGGATTGCCACGACATTTCCACGTGGGCGCACACCATGGTCGACGGCGCCCTCGCGCGGTTGCGTGTCCCGCGGCTGCATGGCCTGCTGATGCACAGCTCGCACGACCTGCTCGGACCGCGCGCCGAAGAAGTGCGTGCCGCGCTCGCTTCGGTGCGCTCCAGCGGCAAGGCCGCCAAGGTGGGCGTATCAGTCTATGGTCCCGCCGAACTGGATTCGCTGGCCGCCGGCGGTGGGGTCGACCTGGTGCAGGCGCCCTTCAACCTGGTCGATCGGCGCCTCGCCACCAGCGGCTGGCTGCGGCGCCTGCATGCCGCCGGTACCGAGGTGCACGTCCGCTCGGTGTTCCTGCAGGGACTGCTGCTCATGCCGGGCGCGCAGCGGCCGCCCCGGTTCGCGCGCTGGCGCGAGTTATGGTCCGCATTCGATGCATGGCTGGGGCAACAGGGGCTGGCGCCGCTGGAAGCCTGCCTGGCTTTCGTGCTGGCACACCCGGAAATCGATCGCGCGGTCGTGGGTGTCGACAGCCTGCGCCAATTGCGCGAAATTCTGGCCGCCGCCGGCCGGCCGCCCATCGCACCCCCCGATGCGCTCGCGAGTGAAGACCCCGACCTGATAAACCCGTCACGCTGGAGCTCGAATTGAAGACCGTCGCCATCGTCCAGGCCCGCATGGGCTCGACGCGGTTCCCGAACAAGGTGATGCGACCGATGGCCGGCACGCCGATGATCGGGCTGCTGCTCGGCAGGCTGGCGGCCAGCCAGCGTATCGACAGCATCGCGCTCGCCACCTCGGATGCGCCCGCCAATGAGCCCATGGTCGACTACGTGCGCGGACTCGGCCACCTGGTGTACCGGGGCAGCGAGAACGACGTGCTCGACCGCTATTACCAGGCGGCACGCGAGGCCGGCGCCGACATCGTGGTGCGGATCACCGGCGACTGCCCATTGATCGATCCGGTGGTCGTGGACGCCGTCATCGACGTCTACGAGAAACAGGGTGTCGACTACGCGTCGAACGTCTCGCCACCCACCTTTCCCGACGGGCTCGACACCGAGGTATTCAGCTTCAAGGCCCTGGAAACCGCGTGGCGCGAAGCGCGCGCACAGCCCGAGCGCGAACACGTCACGCCGTTCATCCGCGAGTCGGGCAAGTTCGCGCAGGCAAACTACTCGAGCGGCGGCGATGCTTCGGGTGAGCGCTGGACGGTGGACGAGCCAGAAGATTTCGCCGTGGTCCAGAAGGTTTACGAGCACTTTCATCCGCGCCGCGACTTCGGCTGGCACGAAGTCCTGGCACTGAGCAAACAACATCCGGAGTGGTTCATGGCCAACAAACATCTCGCCCGCAACGAGGGCGCCGTGCTCGGCACGGGGCAGAAACTGTGGAAGCGCGCCAAGCGCGTCATTCCGGGCGGCAACATGCTCCTGTCGAAGCGGGCGGAAATGTTCCTGCCCGAGCGCTGGCCGGCGTATTTCAGCAAGGCCAGGGGTTGCCGCGTCTGGGATCTCGACGGCAACGAATTCATCGACATGTCCATCATGGGCATCGGCACCAACACGCTGGGCTACGGTCATCCGGAAGTGGATGCGGTGGTCCGCGAAGTAATCGACAAGGGCAACATGTCGACGCTGAATTGTCCGGAAGAGGTGTACCTCGCGGAGCAGCTGGTGGCCATGCACCCGTGGGCGGACATGGCGCGCTTCGCGCGTTCGGGAGGTGAGGCCAACGCCATCGCCATCCGCATCGCGCGCGCGGCCGCGGGCAAGGACAAGGTCGCCGTGTGCGGCTACCACGGCTGGCACGACTGGTACCTCGCGGCGAATCTCGGGGATGACAGCAGTCTCGACGGCCACCTGCTGCCCGGCCTCGAGCCCAAGGGAGTTCCGCGCAACCTGCGCGGCAGCATCCTGCCATTCAACTACAACGATTTCGACACGCTCGAGCGCATCACGCGCGACAAGGAGGTCGGCGTCATCAAGATGGAAGTGGCGCGGACCTATTCACCGCAAAACGATTTCCTGCCGCGCGTGCGCAAGCTCGCGAGCGAGCGCGGCATCGTGCTGATCTTCGACGAGTGCTCTTCGGGATTCCGCCAGACCTTCGGAGGACTGCACAAGCTCTACGGTGTCGAGCCGGACATGGCCATGTTCGGCAAGACGCTGGGCAATGGTTACGCGATCACCGCCACCATCGGCCGGCGCGAGATCATGGAGGCCGCGCAGAGCACGTTCATCAGCAGCACTTTCTGGACCGAGCGCATCGGACCGACGGCGGCGCTCAAGACCCTCGAAGTCATGGAGCGCCTCAAGTCGTGGGAAGTGATCACGGCCATCGGCAACGACGTCGGCGCACGCTGGCAGGCGCTGGCGAAGAAACACGGGCTGAAGCTCGAGCTGAACGGCATTCCCGCGCTGCTGGGGTTCAGCTTCGCATCGCCGCAGATGATCAAGTACAAGACTCTGATCACCCAGGAGATGCTCAAGAAGGGCTACCTCGCGGGTACCTCCATCTACCCGTGCACCGAGCACACGCCGGAGCTGGTCGATCGCTATTTCGCGGATCTCGAGCCGCTGTTCGCGCTCATCAAGGAGTGCGAGGACGGCCGCCCGGTCGATCCGCTGCTCGAAGGACCGGTCGCACACAGCGGTTTCCGGCGGCTCAATTGAGGAGCGGATCCTGTCGATGCACGTGGTGATGCGAACCGACGCCTCCGTATCCGCAGGCCACGGGCACGTCATGCGCTGCCTGACGCTGGCCGCTGAACTGCGCGCGCGCGGCGCGCAGGTGCGGTTCGTCTGCCGGGAACGGCCCGGAGACCTGTGCGAGCAAATCCGCGCGCAGGAATTCGAAGTGACTCGCCTGAGCAAGTCGATCGATACCTGGCGGGACGATGCACGCGCCACGTTCGACGCGACTCGCGGCGCGCGGCCGGACTGGCTGGTCGTGGATCATTACCAGCTGGACGCGCGCTGGGAACGCGAGCTCGCGCCGGCGGTGGACTCGCTCATGGTGATCGACGATCTCGCCGATCGGCCGCACGAATGCGACCTGCTGCTCGATCAGAACTATTTTCCGCGGCAGGCGAGCCGCTATGCCGGCCTGCTGCCCGCCTGGTGCAGCCAGTTCCTCGGCGCGGAATACGTGCTGTTGCGGCCGGAGTTCCGCGACGCGGCGGCGCATGCGCCCGCGCGGGCCGAGCCCCGGCTGCTGATCTTCTTTGGCGGCGGCGATCCGACCGGGCAGTCGCTCGCGGCGCTGGAGGCGGCACTGGAGTTCGATCCACGGCTGCCCGCCGACGTGATCGTCGGGCGCAACAATCCGCGGGCGGACGAAATCGAGCGCCGTTTCCGCGGAACTCAGAACCTGCGACTGCTGCGACACACCGATGACATGGCGGGGCTCATGGCGCGCGCCACGCTGTGTCTTGGCGCCGGCGGCATCGCCACGTTCGAGCGGCTGTACATGGGATTGCCGAGCATCGTGGTCTCTACCGCCGACAACCAGCGCGAACCCCTGGAAGCGCTGGCCAAGCTCGGATGCATCGAATATCTGGGCGAAGCGCAGCAGGTGGTTCGCGAGGACTGGGTGCAGGCGCTGGAGCGCTGGCATGCCGCGCCGCGCGCGCCCGCGGCGCTCGCCGTGGCTTCGCGAACGGCGCGATTGATCAACGCCATCGACACGCGCCTCTTGCCGTTCGAAGAGCGTCACATCGAGGGCACCTTCGAATTCCTCCGTGATGCCGGACTCCGCGCCGCGTTCGCCATGGAGGGCGAACCACAATGGGAACGCCACCTGTCCTACTGGCAGGCCAAGCTTGCCGCGCGTGAAGAGCAGGTGTTCGCGATCGAGCGGGGCGGCATCCACGTGGGCAACTGCGGATTGAAGAGTGTGCCGTCCGGCGGCGGACTCGAAGGTTGGGTCTACGTGTCGCCTGGCGTCGAGCGGCGTTCCGGTCTCGGTGAACTGGCGTTTCGCCGGCTGATCCGCACTGCATTCCGAGATCGCGGCGAATCGCGCCTGTACCTGCACGTGCGGCGTGACAACCATGCGGCGCTGCGGATGTATGAAAAGCTCGGCTTCAGCGAAGCCCCGGAGCCGGTAGATAGCCGCGTGTGGGGCGCGCGCGCTTCCGAAATGGCCAGGCTGGTGATCGCGGCATGAAGTGCGCCATCATGCAGCCCATGTACCTGCCGTGGTCGGGTTACTTCAACCTGATCGCCTCGGTCGATCATTTCTACTACCTCGACGACGCGCAATACGAGCGCAGCACCTGGCAGCACCGCAACCGCATCCTGCTCAATGGCAAGGAGCAGTACCTCTCCGTGCCGGTGCGGCGCGACAACCTCGGCCAGCCGATCTGCAAAGTGAAGGCGGATCCGATCGACATTGCCTGGCGCCGCAAGCATGCCGAGACCATCCGCTATGCCTACCTGCGGGCGCCGCACGGCAAGCTGTTGGCGCCCATCGGGGAGATCATCCTCGACGAGAGCCGCGATGGGCTCTCGGACATCAATATCGCGCTGACCGACCACCTGTGTGCCATGTTGCGGCTGGAGACCCCGCGCGAACGCAGCGCACCACTGGCACTGGCGGTTCCGCGCAGCCAGAAAATCATCGAGTTGTGCCGCAGGGCAAAGTGCGATGAATATCTGTCCCCGCAAGGGGCGCGGGACTACCTGGCCGAGGACCGCTTTACGGAGTTGTCGGAAGTGAAGCTGGAATTCCAGGAATTCGCGCCCGCGCCGTATGCGCAGGGCAAGAACGAGGTCTTCGTGAGCCATCTTTCGATTCTGGACGTCATCGCCTACCTCGGCCTGGACGGCGCGCGGCGCTACGTTCTCGGGACAATGGAGTAAATTTGATGCGAGTCACGCTGGTCGCCGATTCCTGTTTCCTGTTCGAGCACGCGGGGATGCGCATGCTCACCGATCCCTGGATCGGCACGGCCATCGCGGGCGGAGCGTGGATCCAGTTTCCACGACCGGTGATTACCGCCGAGCAGGTCGGCAAACTGGACTACATCTTCATTTCGCACATTCACGAGGATCACTGCGACCTGCCGACCATCCGGCACCTGGATCGCAACGCGCGCGTGATCCTCATGGATCGCAAGCCGAACTTCGTCGAGAACTTCCTGCGCCATAACCGTTTCGGCTTCAAGGAAGTCATCAATGTTCCGCTACGCACGCAATACCCCATAGGCCCGGGCATGAGCGTCGAGGTCGTCGAGGCAGATCCCAAGCACACGCTGAACCACCTGGTGGACTCGGCCATGCTGCTGCATTACGACGGCAAGTCCATCTACTTCGCCAACGACAATCCGCCATACCCGGAGATCGACGAATACCTCAAGCGCTACGATTTCGAACTCGCGCTGCTGCCGCCGGTCGGCGGCTCCGGCTATCCGGCGTTCTACGACAGTCTCAGTGACGAGCAGAAAAGCATGCGCGCCACGCAGATCATCGATGGCTACCACGAGGAACTGTTGCAGTGCCTGCGGCGCCTGAAGCCGCGGTTGTTCGGGTGCGCCGCCAACGGCCACGTGCTGTCGGGCGCGAATGCGCACCTCAACGAATTCATGTCGTGGCCACAGAGCGCCTGCTCGCCGTATCGCTACGTCAAACAGCGCCTGCAGCCCGGCGACGGATTCAAGCCCATCCTGCTGCAACCCGGCGACAGCACCGATCTGGAAAAGGATCCCGGCGCGGAGTACGACTCGGCCATACGCTTCTACGACAACCGGGCCGAGCGCGCCGAGTACGTGCGTACCGAGGCCCGCCGGGTCCCGTATTACTACGAGTCGTTCCAGCTCAGCCCGAGCATCTTTTTCCCGAAGCTGTTCGAGCTGGCCCACCCGCGCCTCAAGGCCTATCTAGAGCGCGCGAAGGTCGACCTGCCGTGGAAGTATTTCTTCGCCTATCCACACGACAAGTTCGCCTCGGTTTCGCTGTCGCCGCCTTACGAACTCGTGCTCGATACCCAGCCGACGGAGAGCGAGCGCCTGGTCATCAGGAGCGAGCCCAGGGTGCTGTACATGCTGCTGACCGGCGGTTTCTCCTGGAATATTGCTGACGCCACCAGCTTCTTGCACTACGATCGTCGCCCCGATTCGTACATCTACGAAATGTACATCGGGCTCAACCATTTCCGGATCTGACTTCCCATGAACAAACCCACCTACCGAATCGCCCGAGATCCCGCCTATGGCTTCCTGCGCGTCGACCCGACGCCGTCGGCGGAGGAAGTCGAGCAGTACTACCTCAACGAGTTCTACTCGGGCGAATACAAGCAGTTCAACGATTCGCAGCTCGAGGTGCAGCAGTCGCAGAAGGATTTCTTCCGCCTGCGCTACCAGTTCATCGCGGACCAGTGCGAGGCGGCCCTCGGCCCGCTGCCCGGCAAGACATTGCTCGACATCGGCTGCGGCTATTGCCAGGCCCTGCTGTACTTCCGTGAACGCGGCTTCGACGTCACCGGGCTGGAGCCCTCGAAGGAAGGCGCGGAGTACGGGACTTCGCAAGGCATCCCGGTGGTACGCGCCGGGATCGAAAACATGCCGCGCGATCTCGGCAAACGCTTCGACGCGGTAACGCTGCTGAACGTGCTCGAGCACCTGCGCGAACCGGCGCGCGCGCTAACCGAGATTCGTGAACGCTATCTCAAGCCGAACGGTGTGCTGGCCATCGACGTGCCCAACGAGTTCAACGACTTCCAGACCACCGCCAACAAGATCCACAACCTGGGTGAATGGTGGGTGCATGCCCCCGTACACCTCAACTACTTCTCGCCGGGTTCCCTGCGCAAGCTGCTCGAGCATTGCGGTTACCGGGTGATTCATGCCGAGGCGTCATTTCCTCTGGAGATGTTCCTGTTGTGGAACGACGTGTACGTCGGCAACGGCGAGCTCGGAAGCCAGGTGCACAAGAAGCGCATGGCGTTCGAATTGAACATGACCCACAACGGCAAGCTCGACAAGCTCAAGAAGTTCTATGCCGCTTTGGCGGACATCGAGCTAGGGCGCCAGGTCACGATGTACGCGACGCCCGCCACGGGGAGCTGATCTTGTTGTTAGGAGGCCGAAAGATAGGGCTCGACAGCCCGCCGTTCGTGATCGCCGAGATGTCGGGCAATCACAACCAGTCGCTGGAGCGCGCTCTCGGCCTGGTCGATGAGGCCGCCGGGACCGGCGCGCACGCGATAAAGTTGCAGACCTACACCGCCGACACGATCACGCTCGACGTGCGCGAGGGCGAGTTCAACATCGACGACGGCAAGAGCCTGTGGAATGGCCAGAACCTGTACGACCTGTACAAGGTGGCGCACACCCCGTGGGAGTGGCACGAGCCGATCATGCAGCGCGCACGCGAGCGCGGCATGTTGTGCTTCAGCAGCCCGTTCGACGAGACGGCCGTGGACTTTCTCGAATCGCTCGCCGTGCCGGCATTCAAGATCGCGTCCGCGGAAATCCTGCACCTGCCGCTGATTCGCAAGGTTGCCGCCACCGGCAAGCCCATGATCATCTCCACCGGAATGGCCACGCTGGCGGAGATAGACGAGGCCGTGCGCGCGGCGCGCGGCGCCGGTTGCCGTGATCTGGTGCTGTTGAAGTGCACCAGCAACTATCCGGCGTCGCCGGTCGACACCAATGTGTTGACGATCCCGCACATGCGCGAATTGTTCGGATGCGAAATCGGCCTCTCGGACCACACCATGGGACTCGGCGCGGCCGTCGCGGCCGTCGCGCTCGGCGCGAGCGTCGTCGAGAAACATTTCACGTTGCGGCGCGCCGATGGCGGCGTGGACAGCGCGTTTTCGTTGGAGCCCGAGGAAATGCGCGCGCTGGTGATCGAGACGGAACGCGCGTGGCAGTCGCTGGGGCAGGTATCGTACGGTCCGACGAAAGCAGAGCTCAAGTCGCTGGCTTATCGCCGATCGCTCTATATCGCTGCGGACATGCGGGCTGGAGAAGTGCTGACTCCGCAGAACCTGCGCTGCGTGCGGCCCGGGCTCGGCCTCGCGCCGAAGCACTACGAAACGTTGCTGGGGCATCGGGTAAAGGTGGCGGCGAAAAAGGGAACGCCGATGCGATGGGAGCTGCTTGAGTAACGATCGCGTTGTTGGCGCGACCCGGTTGCTCTATTTCGCAATTGCGTATGGCGGCACCGCGGCGCTGCAGAAGGCGTTGGGTTTCGCCGTCTTCATGTGGCTGGCGCATTCGCTCACAGTTCCGCAGTACGCCACGTTCGGCCTGCTGTACGCCCTGCAGGTCGCGCTCGCCACGTTCGCGGGAGCCGGTATCGTGGAGTCGGTGATCGGGGCCCTCAAGGAACGCGGCAACTTCGATTTGCGCGACGGCCTCTTCGGTGCGGCGAACAGTGCGTTCGCCGCGGTTTCGGCGCCCGCCGTGCTGCTCGTGATCGCCATCTACTTCGTCTTCCTGCGCGATGACGCCGTGACCCCCATGGTGCTGGCGAGCGTGATCGTCTCCGGACTGCTCACCGCGTACGCGACCTTCCAGGCCAACATGGTGCGACTCGAAGAAGCGCACACCGATTCCGTGGTGCTAGGCTTCTTCGTGCCGGTGGGCGGACTCGCGGGCGGAGTGATTGCCGTGCTGCTGCGTCCGGGCTTCGGCGCGTACTTCCTCGGTACCTCGGCGGGACTGTTGCTGACGTCGCTGATGTTGTCGATCCTGGGAAATGGTTTCTACGGCCTGGCACATCCGCGGGGTGCGACGCGCGAAATCCTGGGGCGAGTCGCGCCGTTCATCTGCATCGCCGTCCTGAGCTGGGCAGGGGGTTACGGCAATACATATCTGGTCGATTCCCTGTTCAGTGCCGCTGACGTCGCACGCTTCACGTTTGCATTCACCCTGTCGGGCGTGATGCAGCTGGTGGCGAGTTCGCTCAATCAGGTATGGGCGCCACGCTTCTACAGGTTAATTCGCGAATTGCCGTCCAACGCGTTGGAAAGGCGAAACCGCCGCTTCTTCCTGTTCCAGGGTTTCGCGCTCGGCGGCGTCGGCGCGCTGGTGCTGGTGGCGTTTCCCGCGGCGTTACGGCTCTTCGGTGGCAACTTGCAGGCCTACCAGGGCCTCACCGTAGAGTTGCTGCTGCTTTTCGCAGCCTATGCCGTTTCCATTCCGTGGTGGCATGCGCAGAACTATTTCTACGCAAACAATCAGGGACGCGAGCTCATGAACGTTACGATCGTCGGCAGCATCGCGGGCCTGCTCGCGTGGATCGCGGCGGCACTCGCATGGGGAGTCATCGGAATCTACGCTGGGTTCCTGCTGCAGATGCTGGCGCGGACCATCGCGGCTTTCATCGCCGCGCGACGCCACTGGGGCGTCCGCTTCCAATGGGAAGGCGTGGTGCTCTCATTGTTCCTGTTGTGCTCGGGTGCCGCGGTATCCCGGGTCATCCACTGATCTGTACAAATCAGCCGAGAAGGGTCGAGATCGAAAACATGGACTACTCTGTCGTTCGCAAGGTCCTGATTGATTGCTTCAAGTTCGATTCGATCGACTACGAACGTGCCGAAGTGCTGACGCTCGCCTACGACACGGACCGCAGTTTCCTCTACCAGGGCAAGTACTACTCGCCGCTCGTGGATACTCCACAGGACGATCTCGAGACGCGAGGTACGCATTGCGTCAGCGTTTCGCGCATCATCTCCACGATCAAAGGCGGTCTTAGCCACGGAAATGCACGCGCACCGGAAGGCCGCTTCGCCCGCGCTCTGATCACGAAGAGGCTGAAGGGAGTCCTGCAGCGCGGACGCTATCCGTTCTCGGGCATGGAGGAGTCCATCTGGGCGGATATCCTCGATGTCACGGGTGCGAAGAAAGTCATCGGCATGCAGCCGTCGCGAGAACTGTGCGCTGCCGCTCACAAGCGCGGTGTCTGGGTCGCAGACGTGCAACACGGAGTTGTCGCCGAACAGCACCCCTGGTACGGCGAGGAATTCCGCGCGGCGGAGCCGCGCGAACAGCTCCCGGATGCGTTCCTTTGTTGGGACCGCGGTAGCGAACGCGTCACGAATGTCTGGGCCAAGGCCCGCGGTATCGACACCATCCCGATCGGCAATCGCTGGCTGGCGCGGTTCCTGCGGCCCGATCCGCACGACCAGCTGGCGAATGATGTGCTCGGAAAGTATGCGCGCGATGCGGCCAGACTCCCCAATCGCCGCAAGACCATCCTGGTCTCGTTATCCTGGGGCGAATACACAATTCCGAACGGCTTCATCATCGACGCGCTCGAACGGGTCATCCGCAAGACCTCGGGCGAGTATCTCTGGCTAATCCGGCTGCACCCGAACCAGCTCAAGGGATTCGCCACGCAGGAGAAGGCGCGCTTCGTGCGGTATTTCGAGTCGGCGCTGCAGGGTCATGCAGATTGGGAAGTCGCGACGAAATATCCCTTGCCGGTGATCCTGAAGCACGTGGACATGCACATCTCCTGGTCCAGCTCGGTCTGCATCGAGGCGGCGCAATCCGGCGTCAAATCGGCGCTCATGGATGCGAGACTGAAGCTTCCCATCTATGACCGCTACTACGAGTACTACCGGGGAATTGGCATGGTGCAGATGATCGAACCCACGGAAGCCGACCTCGATGCGTGGATCGCGCGCAATTCGATTTCACGCCTGCCTCCGGAGGACTACACTGAGTTCGATCGCGCCTATTCGAAGCTCATCGAATTCCTGGCCACGCCGGGCTCGGCGTCGAACCCGCAGGCGATCTTGTCGTGACCGAATCGCCTGTCAGGCATGAGAACAATTTCAACCTGATCAGGCTTGCGGCCGCGTTCCAGGTGCTGGTGGTGCACGCCGTTCACCACTTCGGGATCGATACTCCGGTCGAGCCACTGCTGCGGATCATTCCGGGCGTCCCCGCTTTCTACCTCCTTAGCGGGTACCTCATTTTCCAGTCCTACGAGCGCATGCAGAGCCTCGGCGACTTTTACGTCAATCGCACGCTGCGGATTTACCCCGCGCTGCTGGTATGCCTGGTCGTTTCCCTGCTGTCCGTGTGGGCGACTGGCTACTTCGCAGAGCACCGGCCCGCGCCGGGAGAATTCTGGCCGTGGATCCTGGCGCAGATTTCCTTCATGCAGTTCTACAACCCCGACTTCCTGCGCGGCTACGGCGTGGGGGTGCTCAATGGTGCGCTGTGGACGATTTCGGTGGAGCTGCAGTTCTACGTGCTGATGCCCCTGATGGCATGGCTGATCCGGAATCGCCCGCGGATCCTCGCCCTGGTCTTGTTGGCATCGCTCGCCGTAAATCTGTATCTCCGCCTGTATCCAAACTGGCAGTCGGTGTACATCAAACTGCTCACGGTTTCCTTCGGGCCGTGGCTGTACATGTTCCTGCTGGGATCGCTGGCAGCGACCTCGAAGCGACTGCCGGAATTGTTGGGCCGCATCGGCTACCTGCCCTTGATCGCGGCGTATGTGACGTCCATGGCATTCATCGGTGACTACGAGGCGAACGCTTCCAATGCCATCAACCCGGTGTCCTTCGCGGTGCTGGCGGCATTGCTGTTGAAGTTCTCGGCGGCTCGACTGCCGCTAGCTCGCGTGAACGGATTCGTACGAGGCAACGACCTGTCGTATGGGCTCTATCTCTATCACATGCCCATCATCAACCTGCTGCTGGTGGTGGGAGTTGCGAGCGCCGCTGGAAACGCACTTCTGACGATCGGGGCGGGCCTGCTGGCGGCCTGCCTTTCCTGGTTCATCGTCGAAAAGCCGGCGCTCAGCCACAAACGCAGGACGGTCAGAAAGCCGGTGTCCGCTTCGAACTAGCCTGCATTGCCGATGTGCGTGACGATTCGAGACTGTAATATTGCCGCCGGGTTCAGCGGCACATGAACAGGAAATTCTAGTTGCAAGCAACACAATCGGAGCGCGTAGACCTCCACGCGATTCTTGCCCACCTCTGGGTGAAACGCTTGTGGATCATCGGTACGGTGCTGGTGTTCGCGGCTGCCGCGCTGGCCGCTGGATTCCTGATGACTCCGCGTTACCAGGCGACCGCGGTGCTGGTGCCGGCGTCGCCGGAAAAGGGCGGCGGCGGGCTGTTGGGCGCAATCGGACAGCTGGGCGGGCTCGCGTCGATCGCGGGTATAGGTCTGGGCTCCGGAGACGCGGCGACACAGGAGGCAGTCGCGGTGCTCGAGTCGCGTCAGTTCACGGAATCGTTCATCACGGCGTATGGATTGCTGCCTGTCCTGTACGCGGACCAATGGGACCCCGCCGCGCGCCAGTTTCGCGGCATGCAGTCGGACTGGCCGACGCTCGCGGATGGCTTCCGCCTGTTCGACACCAGCGTGCGCACGCTCTCGAGGAACAAGGAAACGGGCCTCGTCACACTTGGAATCGAGTGGACCGATCCGAAACTCGCCGCCCAGTGGGCCAACGAAATGGTCGAACGCCTCAACGCTGAGATGCGCCGCCGCGCCATCGAGCGCAGCGTCAGTTCACTGGTATATCTGGAAAAGGAACTGGGTCAGACCCAGACAGTGGAGACTCGCGAGGCGATCAGTCGGCTCGTGGAAGCGCAGATCAATCAGCGAATGCTGGCAAACGTGACGGTCGACTACGCGTTCCGTTTCGCCGATCGCGCGCTGCCACCGGACATGGACGATCCCAGTTGGCCGCCGCGCGTTCCACTGGTGATCCTGGGTCTTCTGCTTGGACTGGTTATCAGCGTCGGCGCAATTCTGTTCTCCCGCGCACTACACACCGCGCCATCGGCGTAGCGCCGGATAGCGGCAATGTCCGTCTCGATCTCCAGTCCGCAGTCGCCAGAGTTATCCCTGGGGAGCGTCGTCGCGCTCCTCTGGCGCCGCAAGTGGATCATCGTTTTGTCGGGAATGATCTTCGCGGCGATCTTCGGCGGAATCGCATTTGCCACCAAGCCGGTGTTCCGCTCGGTTCTTCGCATGAATCCTGCGGATACCGATCGCATGGGATCATTCGGCGCGGCGCTCGGCTCGGTCGCAAACCTGGCCACGGCAATAGGCATCGACATCGGAGAAGGCGGATCGATCCATACCCAGGAAGCTCTCGCGGTATTGCGATCGCGCGAGTTCCGTGAATCGTTCATCCGTGACCTGAATCTCATGCCTGTCCTCTTCGGCTCGCGGTGGGATGCCAGCGGGCGTCGCTGGAAGACAGGCCTGCAGCGCACACCGACCATGGAGGACGCGCTGGAGCGGCTCAACGAAGTGCTGGTCATCGGGCGCGATCCCAAGACCACCCTCTATTTCGTCCAGGCGGAGTGGACCGACGCCCGCACGGCCGCTTCATGGCCGAACACCCTGGTCGACCGGCTCAACTCGGAAATGCGCGCGCGCTCACTGCGGCGCACCGACGCGTACATCCACTTCCTCGAGCAGGAACTCGGGACCGCGACATCGGTCGACGCGCGCAAGGCCATTTCCCAGGTGCTCGGTGCGCAGCTCAACGAGCGAATGCTGGCCACGGTAACCGAAGAATACGCGTTCAAGGTCATCGAGCGCGCAGCGGTCCCCGACCGCAAATACCGCCCCCGGCGATCCCTGCAGGTGATGATCGGCGGCATCGCGGGGGGATTCATCGGCGTGGTCCTCGTGCTGTTCGCCCCGGCATTTCGTCGTAATTTCGAGGACGCGTTGCGGGTCTACCGCGCGCCCTGAGCCGTGCAGCTCTCCTTCGTCCCATTGCGCCACAACGCCTTCCTCGCGACGGCATTCGTCGCGATACTGGCGGCGTCGTTTGCCAGCCGCGTGACGGCCGTGATGGGGCTGTACCTCGCGATCGCATTCTGCGTAGTGCTGGCCAACGTGCGGATCTTCGGTACCGCAACGCAACGGGAGCAGAACGTCGCGCTGGTCACCGTACTGATCGTCTGCGTCATGTTGCCCATCAGCCTGCTTAAATCTGAAACTGCGGTGATCCATTTCGTCGTGGTGCTGCTGTCACTGGGGGCGGGATTCGTGTTGTCGCGCGACGTGAAGGTCTATGTCACCGCGAGCAAGCTGACGCTGATCGCGGCGCAGCTGTACGTCATCCAGTTCCTCGCGCGCCACGGCCTGAAGAATTTTCCGTTGCAGGACATCATTCCCGACTCGAGCTCGAACGGCGTGACGTCCTACATGGTGCTCCTGCAGGCAAACTACTGCATCGTGAACTATGCATATACCCGTCGCACGTCGCTGTTCACGGCGATGGTGACGCTGGCGATCTGCATAGTCGGCTTCGGACGGGGCTCGATCCTGGCGGCGACCGCCATCCTGGCGGTGGGCGTCGGGTGCCGCGTCTGGCTCGCGGGACGCGGTCGTGCGACGTTGGTGGTTCTGGCGACATTCGTCGCAGGCGTGGTGCTCGCGGTGCACTTCGCCGAGCAGATCGAGATTTTCGTGAACTCCAACACCAAGATCGGGTCGGGCCTGTTCGACGCGCATCGCTACAGCATGATCAACGAGTATCTCGCGAAGATCGACGCGGTTACCCTGTGGACCGGCGCCTCATACACGGGTACCAGCATCGTCAGCGAGTACAACAACAATCCTCACAATTCGTTTATTCGTGCGCACTACATTTTCGGATTGCCGTACCTTGCCTTGTTGTTCGCCATGCCTGTCTATCTGATCCACAAGGCGCACTCAGGATCGGTCAAGGTTTACTCCGCTGCCCTATGGGTGGTCGTGATGTTCAGGTGCTCCACGGAGCCCATCCTCTTTCCGACCCTGCTGGACTTCTTCTATTTCGCGGTGTGCTTCATCCTTGCCAGGGATCCCGGGCGGGATGCCGCGCTCGCCGACCGTGACCCACATCCCGCCTAAAAAGGCTCATTTGGGCGGGCCGTGCTTTATCATATGCCCCCCGTAAGCCCAGCCACAGGTCGGCGCTGGCAGTCGGCGTGATCCGGCGGATCTCCCCGTTTGCGATCCATGCGCCCCTGGAACACAGGCGGTGACGGACGCGTCTGTGGCTTGAATTGACGAATTGAAAGGTTTTCAGTCGATGCGCGAGTTTCAAATCTGCACCAACTGCGTGATGGACACGACGGACAGCAAGATCGTGTTCGACGCGCGCGGTGTATGCGATCACTGCAACGACTTTTACAAGAACACGCTGCCGAACTGGCACACCGACGAGCGCGGGCGGCGCGAGCTCACGGCCATGATCGACGAGATCAAGGAGCAGGGGCGCGGCAAGGACTTCGATTGCATCATGGGCATGAGCGGCGGCGTCGACAGTTCCTATCTACTCTACGTGGTCAAGGAGCAGTTCGGGCTGCGCCCGCTCGTGTTCCACGTCGACGCGGGGTGGAATTCGCAGATCGCCGTCAACAACATCGAGAAGCTCGTCGACGGCCTGGGTCTCGACCTGTATACGGAGGTCATCGACTGGGAGGAGATGCGCGACCTGCAGCTGGCATTCTTCAAGTCGGGTGTGCCGCACATCGATGTCCCGCAGGATCACGCCTTCTTCGCGACCATGTACAACTTTGCCGAGAAACATGGCGTACGTACCATCCTTACGGGCGCGAATCTTTCCACCGAGTGCATCCGCAATCCGGTGGAATGGATGTACTTTCAGTCGGATTCAGTGCAGCTGCGCGACATCCACCGCCGCTTCGGCACTCGGCCGCTGGTCAACTATCCACTGACCACCATCCTCCGCCACAAGGTCTTCCTGCGGTATTTGAAACGCATCCAGGTGATCCGCCCGCTGAACTACGTGCCGTATGTGAAGGCCGACGCAATGAACTACATGGAGGAGCGATTCGGCTGGCAGCCATATCCTCAAAAGCATTTCGAATCGCGATTCACGCGCTTCTACGAGAGTTACTGGTTGCCCAGGCGCTTCGGGTACGACACGCGCAAGGTGCAGTTCTCGAGCCTGATCGTCACCGGGCAGATGACTCGCGCGGCGGCGCTGGAAAGGCTTGCGCAGTTGCCGTACGACCCGGCGACCATCGGCCAGGAATTCGAATACGTGGCCACCAAGCTCGGCATAACTACCGCCGAGCTGCAGTCGTACATGGACGCACCGAAGAAGACCTACAAGGACTATCGCTCGCAGGAAAGCATCTACTACCTGGGTGCGCGCGCCATGAAGCTGTTCGGCATGGAGCTGGGCGGCAAGCGATGATTGCGATCGTGAGTTATGGATGTGGCAACGTCCAGGCCATCGCCAACATCTACAAGCGGCTGGCTGTTCCGGCGATGCTGGCGGAGAACGCCGAGCAGCTACGTGCCGCCGAGCGCATCATCCTGCCCGGCGTCGGTGCCTTCGACTGGGCGATGACGCGGCTCAATTCCTCCGGGATGCGCGCTGCGCTGGACGAGGCGGTGACCCGGAAACCCGTGCTCGGCATCTGTGTCGGCATGCAGATGATGGCCGATAGCAGCGAGGAGGGTGAGCTGCCCGGCCTGGGGTGGATCAATGGGCGTGTCCGGCGTTTCGACCTCGATCACATCACCGAGCGAACCCATCTGCCGCACATGGGCTGGAACGACGT
>Ga0070665_100001084_pt1 | contig 33863 bp, 34 predicted proteins | sample KBSS13metaG_FD_65862 | JGI IMG/M metagenome (GOLD analysis project Ga0070665, IMG submission 65862) | Switchgrass rhizosphere microbial communities from Kellogg Biological Station, Michigan, USA - KBS S1-3 metaG | ecosystem: Host-associated > Plants > Roots > Rhizosphere > Soil ... | reverse complement strand
ACGCAGCAGTTCCGACGGCAGGCCGACTGGCACTGCGGGCGGCGTGGTTGGGATCGGCGCGTCGCTGGAGAGCTCGGTGGTCAGCGCGCCGGGCTCTTTGCCCAGCAGCACGCTGAGGCTGTAGATCGCCTGCCGAGCCGATTGCTCGAGCGTCGGGATCTGCGAACTGGTCGCCGCCATCTGCGCCTCGGCGTTGGCGAGATCCAATCCGCTCACCACTCCGGCGTTGAATCGGCGGCGTGCGATATCGGAGTTGTGCTGCTGCAGGACGAGATTGTTTTTCGCGATCGCGATGCGGCGTTGAAAGCCGCGCAGGTCGAGATAATTCGTCGCCACCTCGGCGGTCAGCGAAATCAGCACGTCGCGGCGATCTTCGTACGCGGCGACTATATCGGCATCAGCGGCTTCCACGTCGCGCCGCACGCCGCCGAACACGTCGAGTTCCCAGGACGCGTCGAAACCCGCCTGATAGAGGTTGCTGGCGCGGTTGCTCGTATTGCTCGTGCCGAAGTTTGATCCACGACTGCGCGAGAAGTTGGCGGAGGAGTCGACGGTCGGGTAGTAGGCTGCCGTGCTGATGCCGCGCGTGGCGCGGGCCTGGCGGATGCGGGCTTCGGACTGGCGCACGTCGAGATTGGACGTAGTCGATTCTTCGATCAGCCGCGTGAGCGTCGGATCATTAAATCCGGTCCACCACCGGGCGGTGTTGACCGGCTGCGTCGTCGGTTCGCTCGCCTGCGAGGTCGGCACGCTCGTAGGCCGGCCCGTTGAGCTGGCCCAGCCTTGGGGAGCCGGCGCGTTCGGGCGCTTGTAGTCCGGCCCGACCGTGCAGCCGGCGGCCAGCAGCAGGGCTGCGACGCTCAGCGAATATTTTGAAACGCTCGACATGTCTCGCTTCTTTCTCATTCGTACCGCAGGGCGTCGATCGGATCGAGGTTCGATGCCTTCCACGCCGGATAAAACCCGAAAATAATCCCCACCGATGCCGATACCACGATGGCCGCCACAATCGCGATGACCGAAATCTGAGTCGGCCAGCCGAGTGTGTAGGCGACGAGCATCGACGTGCCGCGGCCCAGTGCGATTCCGGTCGCGCCGCCGAGCAGGCAGAGGACGATCGCCTCGACGAGGAACTGCCAGAGGATGTCGCCCGTGCGGGCGCCGACCGCCATCCGCAGGCCGATCTCGCGGGTGCGCTCAGTCACGGATACGAGCATGATATTCATGATCCCCACGCCGCCCACGACCAGCGAGATGGCCGCCACCGTGAGCAGCAGGTTCGTCATCTTCGTCGTCGTATCAGACAGTGCGTTGGTAAACTCAGTCAGATCGCGGATCGTAAAGTCGTCCGGCTCTTCAGGCCCCAGGCGGTGGCGTTCGCGAAGCAACTGCGAGATCTGCTTCATCGCCGGCTTGATCTCTTCGGTGCTGCGGGCCGCGGCAAGGAACGAGTCGACGTTGATGAACCGCACGCTCACCGGCGTGTCGGCCTGCTGCAGGGCGCTCACACTTGGGTAGAGCGACACAGTGCTTTGCGGGTAAAGGTTTTTCAGCGAATTCACGGCCGAACTGCTGCTCGATGCGGCGCTTTGATTCCCCACGCTGCTGCTCGTGCCGGAGATGCGGAATTTCACCGTTGTCCACGGGACGACAAGGATGTCGTCCTGGTCGCTGCCCATCATGTTGGCGCCTTTGCTTCTGAGCACGCCGAGGACTTTGAACGGAATGTTTTTCACCCGAATTTCTTTGCCGACCGGGGTTTCATTGGGGAACAGCTGCTTGGCCACCGTTTGGCCAATCACGCAGACCTTGGCGGCGGCGCGGACGTCGGAATCGGTGAACATGTCGCCGGCGGCCATGGTTTGCCAGCCGCGCACATCGAGGTACGCCGGCGTGCTCCCGACGACGGTGTCGGGCAGGTAGTTCATCCCGCCGTAAACGATCTGCACTTTCGAGCGGACGGTGGGGGCGATGTAAAGAACAGACGGGCAGTCGCGGGCGATGGCGTCGGCGTCCTGCGGGGTGAGCGTGATGTTTGACCCGGAGCCGAAGCTCACGCCGCCCATCTGCTGCATACCGGGGAACACCAGCACATTGTTGGCGCCCATGCTCGAGATCGTCTTGGCGATCGCCGCGGCCGAGCCGTTGCCGATCTCCATCATCGCGATGACCGCCGCCACGCCGATGATGATGCCCAGCGTCGTGAGGATCGACCGCATGACGTTGCGCCGCAGCGCGCGTAGGGCGGTTTGCAGAATGCGAAGGAAATTCACGTCGCCCCCTGTCCGACGCGTCGCGCTATGGGCGGCATGGCGCCTTCGTGCTGACTATCGTACACGCCGGTCTCGATGATGCCGTCTTTGATGTGGATCACGCGCTTGGCGTGGGCCGTTACTTCCGGGTCGTGCGTGACGAGGATGATCGTGATCTTCTGCTCCTCGTTGATCTTCTGGAACATCTGCAGCACTTCCTCGCTGGTGCGCGAGTCGAGGTTGCCGGTCGGCTCGTCGGCGAACAGCAGCGGGGGATTGTTCACCAGCGCCCGCGCGATCGCCACGCGCTGCTGCTGGCCGCCAGAGAGCTTGCTGGGCGCGTGATCGAGCCGGTCGGCCAAGCCCACGCGTTCCAGCAGTTCGGTTGCGCGTTCCGTCTGCTCGGCCCGCGACATGTGCTGGGCGGTGTAGCTGAGCGGCATCATGACGTTTTCCAACGCGCTCGTGCGGGCCAGCAGATTGAAGCTTTGAAAGACGAATCCGATTTTCTTGTTGCGCACCATTGCCCGCTGGTTGACGCTCAACTGCGAAACGTCTTCGCCGTCCAGCATGTACCGCCCGCTGGTGGCGTGATCGAGGCAGCCGAGAATGTTCATCAGCGTGCTCTTGCCCGAACCACTGGCGCCCATCAGCGCCACCATCTGCCCGCGCGGGACGTTCAGTGTGATGCCCTTGAGCACTGGCACGTCCAATTCACCGACGTGGTACGTCTTGTGAATGTCGTGCAGCTCGATCAGGTTGGAAGGTGTTACGTCCATGGCGATTATCCACCCCGTCGGCCAGTGCCTGTGCCACCGCCACCACGAGAAGGCATCTTCGGCGTGAAGATGCCGGCGCTATTTGAAGAGTTCGCAGCCGATGCGTCGACCGCATCGGAGATAATGACGGCTGCGCCTTCCTCGAGTGAATCGCTCTGAATTTCGGTGTTAATGCCGTCGGTAATTCCTCGCCTCACTTTCACCGGGCGGGCGAAGTTGCCGTCGGCGATCCATATCGTTCCGCTGCGACCGCGGTGGGCGTGCTCGCTCGGTGCGGTGGTGGGCTCGTCGGCGGATTCGGTCGTGGCGTTTGCGTTGGGGGCTTTCTTCGAGTCTGGCGGAATGTAGCGAAGGGCCGCATTGGGCACCATCAGCACGCCGTCATGCTTGGCAACCTCGAAGGAGACGTTGGCCGTCATATACGGAATGAGTGTTTCATCGGAATTGTCGACGTCGATTTCACAGGTGTACGTCACCACGTTGTTGGTCATGGTGGCGTTGTAGCGGAGCTTGTCGACCTTGCCCTTAAATTTGCGATTCGGGAATGCATCGACAGTAAACGTCACCGGCTGCCCGCTGTGAATGTTGCCGACGTCGGCTTCGTTTACCGACGCCCAGATCTGCATCACTTTCAGATCCTTGGCGATCAGGAATAGGCTCGACACGCTCTGGCTGGAGACAACCGTCTGCCCCACGTTCACACGGCGGTCGATGATGACGCCATTGACCGGCGAGTTGATGACGCAGTAGCCGAGGTTGCGGGTGGCCTTATCGAGCGAAGCCTGGGCCGCCGCCACGCCTGCTTTGGCGGAAACGATCGCCGCTTCACCGACGCCGACGTTGGCCTTGGCGACTTCGTACAGTGCTTTGTAGTTATCGTAGCTGCTCTGGGCGAGTGCATCGCTGGGGCCGAGCTTTTGGGCGCGATCCCAGTCGCTCTGGGCCTGGGCGAGCTTGGCCTTGAGTTGCTCGAGCGTGGCGGTGTCGCTGATGACCATCGCCTTGGCCTGATCGAGCGCGGCCTGCGCGGCGTCGACTTCAGACTTGTAGACCGAAGGGTCAATCGTGGCGAGCATCTTTCCCTGCTCGACTTCGGAGCGGTAGTCGACGGTTTTGCCGGCTTTATCCGTACCAAAGGTAGCGATCGGGCCGGTGACCTGGGAGCCGACGTCGATCACTTCCTCGGCCTGCAGCGTGCCGGAGGCGCTGATCGTCTGTAGCAGATCGCCTCGCTCGAGAGGAACGGTGCGGAAGGGCGGTGCGTCAGGCGTTTCACTGCGTTTGTACCAAACGCCGCCCAGCACGATCGCCGTCAACGCCGCCAGCAAGAGAATGGTCACAATTCCGCGCTTCATAATGATCCTCGTCGCAGCGACGCTGGCTGCCCGTTACTGTCTTGAATGTTGTCCAGGTGATCGACAAACCGCTCGAGCAGTCCCGTGAGCTGCTTCTGCTCCGCCGGCGAAAGCACCGCAAGCAACGACGTGACTTTGTCGTCGTGTGCGTTGTGCAGCGTTTCCACAAGTTCGCGGCCGGAGGGGGTGAGACCGACGAACTTCACACGCTTGTCGTCTTTGGAAGAGCTCCGCACGATCAGCCCTGCGCGCACCAGCCGATCGATCACGCCCGTCACACTCGGCGGACGGATCAGCAGCCGTTCGCCCAGGTCGGTCACGCGGAACATCGGCGCGCCGTCTTCCTCTGCCCGGTAGAGATTCCACAAAATCGCCCATTGGGCGCCGCTGATGCCCGATTGAGCAAAGAACGGATCCAAATGCCGCCGAAGCGTGCCCATAGTTCGCAGCAGCAGCCGAAACGTAGAATGCCCCGCACTGCGGGGCTGAAGCTTGTTGGGAATAGAGGCGGCTCGTTGCGACATCGTAAAGTTAGTTAGCTTCCTAACTATAAGATGCGCGAGATCTAATTTCGTTGGGGGAAAATACTCATTTTAACGAAATCGGTGTTTCTGGATCAGAAACGGCGGTTTTATTCACCAAAATCGCCGCGGAGGGGGCTGATAGCAAACCAAAGCGAGGACGACGGGACTCGAACCCGCAACATCCGGATCGACAGTCCGGTGCTCTAACCAATTGAGCTACGTCCCCGTAGCGAGCAAAGCAATTTAGCGGAGGGGTTGGTGTTGTCAAGCGGTGGAGTGCGTGGACTGTCGTCTCAATAGAAACTTCGGTCCCCGGTCGATTTCCAATTTCTCCCGTCTCGCTAACATGCTACATCTTCTTCTCGCAATCGTACTTTCAAGGGAAGCGATGATTCTCGCCGGCATTGATGAAGCAGGGTATGGCCCGGTCCTTGGACCGCTGGTCGTTGGCGCCTGCGCGTTTGAAGTGCCCGACACGCAGGAATCGCCCGACCTGTGGAAGCGTCTCAAGAAAGTCGTGAGTAAGAACCGCTCCAAGTCCGGCCGAACGCTGCACGTGAACGACAGCAAGGCGGTCTACTCGCCGTCGGCCGGCATTAAGGAACTGGAACGTTCGGTGCTGGCGATTTCTGCCTGCCTGCATGATTGGCCGGACGATCTGGATCAATTCCTCAAATGCGTCGCGTCGCATGCTCAGTCTGAACTGGCTGAGCATCGCTGGTACGTGCCAGGCGCGGTGGAAAAATTCCCGCTCGAGCACGAGCCGATGAGCATCCGCATTAAGGCCAATGCTCTGCGCTACGAGATGGAGAAAACGCAGACCAAGTGCGTGCACCTCTCCGCCCGCGTAGTGAGCGAGCGGCCGCTCAACCGCATGTTTGACGCGACGCGCAACAAGAGCAACGCGCTGTTTTCAATTGCGTCGATCCACATTGATGAGCTGGTCCGAAAGTTCGGCAAGCAGAAGCTGACGATTTTCTGCGACCGCCAGGGCGGCCGGGCGCACTACGGGCCGATGCTGCGGCAGATGTTCGAGGACTGGTTGCTGGAAGTAACCGACGAATCCGACGGCCGCAGCGTGTACAAGCTCACGCAGGGCGAGCACGACGTCGTCATCCTGTTCGCTGAAAAGGCTGAGTCACAGTCGATGTCCGTCGCGGCGGCGTCCATGCTCTGCAAGTACCTGCGTGAGGCGCTTATGGCGCGGTTTAACGCGTTTTGGGGCGGGCACGTTCCCGGCGTCGCACCGACGGCAGGCTATTACAATGACGGGCTTCGTTTTCTGCAGGATATCGCCCATGCCCGCACCGCACTGGGCGTGGCAGATGCAGATCTGATCCGCAGCCGGTAAAATCCCTCAACACTGCAACCAACACCGAGGTATGAATCATGCGATCGTATTGCCTTTCCGTCATCTGTCTTGTAGCCGTCACGTTGTCCGGCTGCGCGACCGCGCCCGAAACCAAGAATGAGCGGACGATCCTGGAGGATCAATCCGAGTTCGTGCTGGGCATGATGAAGAAGCAGGACCCGGAGCTGGATGTGTTTCTGAAAGACGCCTATGCGTACGCCGTCTTCCCGACGGTCGGTAAGGGCGGGCTCATTGCCGGCGGAGGCTACGGCCGCGGCGTGGTGTACGAGAAGGGTGCGATGAGCGGCTATGCCGACGTCACGCAGGCCACCGTCGGCGGGCAGATCGGCGGGCAAACTTACAGCGAACTGGTGGTCATTCAGGATCAGGCCGCGATGGATCGATTCAAGACCGGCAAGCTGACGTTCGAGACGAACCTGTCGGCCGTCGCGCTGCAGAAGGGAACCGCCCAGCACGCCAAGTATCGCAACGGCGTGGTCGTGTTCACCAAATCGCAGGGCGGCCTGATGGCGGAGGCGACCGTCGGCGGACAGCAGTTCACGTACCTGCCGGCCAGCGCTGCCGACGGGCACCTGCCGCCGCCGGCGACCCAGCCGTAACAGGCACGCAACGATCGCTCGCAGGTTTTCTGCCTGATTTGCCGGAATCCCGCCAACCATTCGGCGGCGTCGCGGTCTACAATCTCATGGGCCGCTGCACGGGGTTGCCGGCGGAAGAGAGAGGGTGCCGATGCGATTCGTCCATTCCATGCTGATTGTCGGTTGCCTCGCCACCGTCGCGACAGCCGATATCGTGCAACTCAATGACGGCTCTACCCTTGAAGGCGATGTAAAGAAAAGCGACGCCGGCTGGGTCGTCACCACGGCAGCAGGCAAGGTGACCACCGTTCGCGTCGACGAAGTCAAATCGATCCAGAAAACGCCCAGCACTAAACCATCTGCCGTAAACGACCGGCTCTCCTCGCTCCGCCGCGCGATGGAAAATGTCAGCGACATTCAAACGATCATCGACCGCTATCAGCGTTTCATCGACCAGGCCCCGGACGACGCCACGAAGAAAGCCGCGCAGGAAGAACTGGTCGGCTGGAAGCAGAAGCAGCAGCAAGGCCTGGTAAAATTCGGCAGCCAGTGGATCAACCCGGGCGACAGGGCCAAGATTCAGGAAGAGGCGCTTGGCCTTGCCGATCAATCGCGCGAGTACTTGAAGCAAGGCCGCCTGAAAGAAGCGGGGCCGATTCTACAGAAGGCGATTTCGATTGATCCGGGTTGCGCTTCGGCCCACTATCTCCGCGGCCTGCTTTTTTACCGGCAGGACCAGCTTGCCCCCGCGCGAAAAGAGTTTGAAGCGGTCGCCGCGATGGTGCCCGATCACGTGCCGACGCTGAACAACCTCGCCATCGTCATCGGCCGGCAGAATCAGGTCCCCGCGGCGCTGAACCAGTACGACCGGGCGATGATCGTCTCGCCGTCCGATCGCGGCATTCTCACGAACGTGGCCGAGGTGCTGGAAGCGCTGTCGCCGGAGCTGCGGAAGAACGAAATCGTCCGTCGCGTGCAGCGACGCTTCGATGAACAGATCGCTCCACTGGAAACCAAGCTCGCGAGTGAAGGCCTCTACCGCTGGGGCGCCACGTGGGTGACTGCCGCCGATCTTGAAAAACTGAAAGCGGTGGAAGCCGCCAACAAGGCCAAGCTCGACGCGCTCTCCGTGCAGTTCGACGCCGCCCAGGCGGAACTGACACGCATCGCCCAGAGCATCGCCGACAACCAGAACACCATGCGGCGGATCGAATCCGAAAGCATCCGCTACGACGTGAACGGCCAACCAGTCCGCGTGCCGTACCCGGCCGTGTATTACGAACTGGTGAGAGACAACCAGCGCATGACCGGCGACCGGGCCGCGCTCATCGCCAAAATGGAGCAGATGCGGGTCTCCGCCAACACGATCAAGCAGCAACTGCCCACGCCGCGTTTCACCGGCGTGCAGCAGATGATCGGCGTGGAAGGTACACCCGTTTTGGCGATCGTTAGCTTGCCGACAACGGTGCCGACAACTCAGCCAATCCAATCAGAATGAACGCAGAGACGCGGAGACGCAGAGAAGAGAGAAGCAGCCGATGCGTTTTTCTTCTCTGCGTCTCCGCGTCTCTGCGTTCATTTCTTCTGCTGTTCGGTCACTGACTCCACGACAATCCGATTCCGATAAGTCCCTGCCGTGTGTCCCACGCTGTCCCATCCTCGTCCAATGCCGGTCGATGCGAGCGAAATGAAAATGCTCGCGGCCGAACTGTCGCCGGCGTCCGCATCGCTCAGCGTGAACTCAATCGCATTCACCGGCAATCCCCACCCGGCCGTCGGCGAGAGCTGTCGGCCGGCCTGTGAGGCGAAGTCGCGAAAGGTGAATCGCGCAAAGGGCACGCCGTCGTCCAGCATCGTGATCGAAAGCGGATCGTCGCTCCCCAGCGGCCCGCTCGCGAGCTCGTGGAACGGGCCTTTCTCGCCGCTGGTCGCCTGCACGATGTGAAACACGCCTGCCGCGTCCACATAGGCCGACCGGGTCGGCAGGCCGATGGGATACTGGCTCAGCGTCACGTCGATCGGCGTGTTGGGCGCCGGCGAGAACACAAACGACAGTTTGCGATGTCCGAAAATCGTCAGTTCGGTGAACGAGTTGAGGTGCGAGTAAACCGGCGTCGGCAGGATGCTCGTCGCGTCGATCTGCGTCGACTGGTCCGGCATCTGGTGGATGGCGAGCCTGCTGAAACCGTCGTCGAGATACGTAAACTCGCCCGGCGACGCCGAGCACAGTTGGCGGTCCGGACCTACGCGGAGATTACGCGGCGCGAGGTTCGTCCAGCAGCGGTCAGGTGATCGGCTTTGAAACGTCAGCAACGGCGACAGGTAGATCGACCGCCGGCCGAACGACATCATCACTTCACCAGTGTTCGGCACGACGCGGAGCTCCGGCGTGATGACTTGCGTGGTCAGCGAAGTATCAAGCGGCTGCGTGGCTGGGATGCGTTGCACTGCGGCGCTCGGTGTCGTTGAAGGTGGCGGCGCGATTTGGGTCATCGGCAGGAGGGCACCGACGGCCAACGGAACAACGGCGAGCGCGGCAAGTTGCTTGCCACTGGGCCACCAGCGACGGAATTCACGATAGAAACCGAGAAGCGCCACAACGACGGTCACAAGCACGGCCACGCTCGCCCAGCGGCCGCTGATCGGGAACACAATCCGCCCGCTGACCGCCGCTGCGAGGAGCGCGATGGGCGAACAGAGCATCAGCGAAACCATCGCCCGCCACCGCCGGCGGAGCGCGGCCAGCGTCGTGACGATCACATAGACCGCGACGATCAACGGCAGCACGCGATTCGCCCACCAGTGCGGATGGCCGATCGGAAATCCGCCCGCCATGGCGATCCACACGCCTGTCGCGGCGATCCAGTGACACTGAATCACCGCCAGCCAGAAGAGGCGGGCACGCAGGCACGGCGTATCGGTGGGATGAGGCATTTTGTAGGGTGGGGTTCATCCCCACCAATCCGCGCGGTGGGGATGAACCCCACCCTACGAAGAAAGCGTTACAACTCGATCGGCTCGACGCCGAGCTTGAGCGCCTCGGCGACCATCTTGTTGTACAGCGCGTCGGTCACGCCGTCGCGCCACTTGCCGCGGCGGCGGATGTCGTCGAGCGCGGACTTGGCGCCGGTGACGAAGTTAATCTCGCAACGGAACTCGGGGATGTCTCGCTTGGCCTTTTCCGACGAGTACGCCCCGTGGAACTGCGTGATCTCCCGCAGCAGCCCGAACCGCTTCGGGTCCGCCTTGATCAGCCACGCGGCCGGCATGAAGAGCACCTTGGCCTTTTTGCCCATCGCCTGGGCGGCCTCGCGGTAGAAGTCGCGCCAAGTGAAATTCTCGTCGCGTGTGGCATTGTACGATTGCCCGAACGTCTTGGGATTCATCGCCGCGTAGGCGAATGCCTTGCCGACGTCGTCGCGGTGCGTTGCCACCCACAGGCCCAGGCCATCACCGGCGCACAGCACCGGTAGATCGTGGCTTACGCGGTCCCAGGTGACGGCGTCGCCTTCGAGATTGTCGATCAGCGCATTGCCCGGGCCGTACGTGCAGCTCGGGCGGATAATCGTCGCAGCGAATTTCTTCTGATCGTTGGCCGCCATGAACAGCTTTTCGCACGCGAGCTTGTTCTGGCCGTAGCCGCTGATCGGCTCCATGGGAAAAGTTTCATCGACGAGCACACCGGCCGGCACTTTTACGCCGTACGCGCACACCGTGGAGCAGAAAATGTATTGCTTGCACTTGCCGGCGAACGCGGCGATCGAGTCGGCAGCGACCTCGGGGCCGAAGCAGACCATGTCGATCACGACGTCGAACGTGTCTTTTTCGAACGTCTTGGCGAGCGTGCCGGCGACGCCTCGATCGCCGTGGAGCTGGCGGATCGTTTCGCCGATGCGGTTCTCGCGCTGCCCGCGGTTGAAGCAGGTGATGTCGGCACCGCGCGCCTGCAGGTGCTTGACGATGCCGGTGCTGATCAATCCCGTGCCGCCGATGAGCAAAACGCGCATGTGAATCTCCGTTGGTTGGGAGGATTGTAGTGGTAACGGGCGCAAGGCCAAACAGAAGCGATTCGTCGCCGTTTCGGCGGCGGGGCAAAGGGTCTATAATTGCGGTCTAACCGGAGAGTGAATGTCTTCAGCCCGATTGACGCCCCACGATCACGATGACGATGCACCGGCCGATGCGAACTTGAAGCCGGCCAACATCGATATTCCGCGCATCGAGCGCGCCGTGCGCGAAATCCTCATCGCCGTCGGTGAAGACCCCGATCGCGAAGGGCTGATCAAAACGCCCAACCGGGTCGCCCGCGCGTACGGCGAACTGATGGCCGGCCTGCAGGAAGATCCTAAGCGGCATTTGAAGACCGTCTTCACCGAACGGTATGACGAGGTCGTGCTCCTTCGCGATATCGAATTTCACTCGCTTTGCGAGCACCACCTGCTCCCGTTCACCGGAAAGGCGCACGTGGCGTATCTGCCGGACGGAAAAGTGGTGGGATTGAGTAAACTCGCGCGGCTGGTCGAAGGCTTCGCGCGTAGGCCGCAGGTGCAGGAGCGGTTGACGACGCAGATCGCCGACGCGTTGATGGAAGAACTCAACCCTATCGGCGCCGCCTGCGTGATCGAAGCCACGCACACCTGCATGACCATGCGCGGCGCGAAAAAGCACGGCAGCATCATGGCCACCAGCGCCCTCCGCGGCATCTTCAAGGAAAACGCCTCCAGCCGACATGAGATCCTGTCGCTCATCTATGGGTCGGCAAACGGGCGGCCGTGACCTCGGTGCTGGCTCCCGATCGCGTACTTGTTCGATAGCCCCTCACGAGCGCCGTCATCGCCCGCGCGATCTGCGGTCAAAACCCCTATAATCAAATCGACAAGGAGCAGTTTATGGCCGAGGCATCAGATCGTATCGAGCAGTTCAGGAAAATGGCGGAGGCGGATCCGACCAACGAGTTGGGACATTTCTCGCTCGGTCGGGCGCTATTGGACAGCGGCGACGTCACCGCGGCGGTGGGGCCGCTGACGAAAGTGATCGAGCTCAACCCGAATATCAGCAAGGCATATCAACTGCTTGCGAGTGCGTTGCTTAAGACCGGAAAGCGCGACGAAGCGATCGCGCAACTCACGGCCGGCGTAAAAAAGGCCGATGAGCGCGGCGACCTGATGCCGCGGAACGAGATGGTCGCCACGCTGAAGGAACTGGGCGCCCCGGTGCCGGAGACGAAGGTCGCACCGTCGGCCCAAGTCGCGGTGGGAACCGGCCAAGTGCTCTGCAAACGCTGCGGCAAGGTCAATCCCAAGCTGGAGAAGCCGCCGTTCCGCACGGCGTTCGGGCAGAAGATTTTTGAAGGAACCTGCGTTCCGTGTTGGAAAGAAGCCATCGCGCAAGGCACGAAAGTGATCAACGAGTTGCGTCTTCCGCTGGCCGATCCTCAAGCGCAAAAGGTTTGGGACCAGCACATTGCGGAGTTTTTGCATCTTGAGGATTGATCTCAGTTGTAGCCACGAGCGCAAGTTGGCGGGGCTGTGTGAACCATGACATTGCGCTCGCAGTGACGAATACATCACATGGTATCTGACTCTGAATCTGAACCGCTCCAGTGATTCGGGAACAGAAGCCGAACGCAAATCCTTCCACACGTTTTTAAGATTTTCTTGACTCTCCGCTCGCGCGCGCTGCACAATCTCTTACGATGAAGCAGTGCTTTCACACCATCATCAAGCCCTCGCGTAACGGACAGTACGTGGGCTGGGTAGAAGAAGTTCCCGGAACGATCACGCACGGCCACAACCTGGCAGAGTGTCGTCGGAATTTAAAAGACGCACTTCTGCTGATGGTCGAAACACGCCGCGATGAAGCGCGACGCGCGATGGACTCGAACACCATTGTCGAAGCCATCGTGATCGACACCGACGAACTCGAAAACATGTCGGCCCAGCTGGCGTAAATTCCCTTTTCGCTTTTTTGATCCGTCGGCGTATCGCCGCATGGCTGGCTCTGCGCGCTGCGAGGAGGGTTCGGCTACTTCAGATGCGAGAGGACCGTCTTCGGAGGTCGGCCGGCGATGAGCTGGTTGCCTGCGACGTAACCTTCCTCGCGGCCGGTGAGTTCCTTGATTATCCAGCCGCGCATCTGTTGCAGATCTTCCATGGCCTGCTTCGCGATGTCGTGCAGTTCTGTCGGATCGTTCTTCAGGTCGAACAGTTGCTCCTGCCCGGTGCCGCTCAGCCAGATGTATTTGCGATGTCCGTCGACGATGTAGTGGACGCTTTGACCTTGATACATGTGCTCGCCGTGAAGGTAGTGCCGCCACTCGGCCGACGCCTCGCCTCGGACGCGGGGGAGAATGCTCTGTCCTTCGATCGACTTCGGCACGGCAAGGCCGGCGCAATCGAGCAGCGTGGGGAACACGTCGCGCAGTTCCACTACGTCGTCGCACACCCGCCCCTGCTGCAGCTTGAGATGCGGCGCGTGCAGAATCATCGGCACGCGGGCCGAGCCTTCGTACGGGAGCGTTTTTCGCCACAGGTCGTGATCGCCCATCAATTCGCCGTGATCGGAGACGAAGCAGATCACGGTCGGGCCGGACTGGTATTGATGAAGCGATTCCACGACTCGGTGGATCTGCTGATCGATGTGCGACATGTGCCCGTAATAGCCGGCCCGCGCCTGGCGGAGTGTGGCGTCGGACATTCGGCCGTACCCTGCGGTGGGATGCGTGGACTGCTTGCTCCACGGCATGTCGGTGGACCAGTCGCCGCGAGGTACGTCGGGCATGTCAGCGTGCAGGTACTGCTCGTACGCCCATGCAGGCGGATCGTACGGCGGGTGCGGGCGGTGATAGCCCATGTAAAGGAAGAACGGCTTGCGCGGGTCGCGCCGGCGAAGGAAATCAACCGACCGGCTCGTCACCCAATTGGTCGGGTGAAGATACTCCTCCTTGTCCCACGGCCGGGCGACGTTGGAATTGCAGTCGATGCCGTGATCGTAGTAATCCGCATCGGGCCGGCCCGTTTCGCGGCGCAGCCAAGGGATATAGTCGTCGATCCGGCCGAGGTCTGGATTGGCGCGCCGCCCGAAATGCAGAAAGCCGTCGTGCAACTCCACGTTCTGAAAGCCCATCTGCGACCGTTCCGGATACACATGCAGCTTGCCGACGGCCTGCGTCTGATACCCGTTGGCGGTGAACTCGGACGCGATCGTGACCGGATAATTCCACGGCACGCCGTCCTGGTAACCCACGCGGCCGTGTGATCGTTGTGTTAATCCGGTGTACAGACTCGCGCGGGCGGGAATACAGGTGGGGCAGGCGGAATACGCACGGCTGAAGCGCGTGCCTTCGATTGAAAGTGCATCGAGGTAGGGCGTTTGCACCACCGGATGGCCGGCAATGCTCAAGCAGTCGCCGCGCCACTGGTCGACGCAGATGAGGACGACGTTCGGACGTTCGTTCACGGCAACTCCTCCACGAATTGCAGCCACACCCTCGTTCGCCATGTGCAGCGAGGTGACAGGTTTGTCTGTCACCTCGCTTCACTCTTATCTGACTGGCTTTAGTACGACTACGCCAGCGTTCCGAGTTCCATTTCGTGCAGGCCCTTGCCGGACGGCACCATCGGGTACACGTGCTCGTTGGGTTCGACGAAGTAGTCGACCACGACCGGGCCCTTGTGGGCGAGCATCTCTTTGACGGTCTTCTCCACGTCGGCCTTGTGTTCGCAGCGGATGCCGCGGATGCCGTACGCTTCGGCCATCATGGCGAAGTTGGGGTTCTTCATCACGGTCTGGCTGTAGCGCTTGCCGTAGAAGAGGTCCTGCCACTGCTTCACCATGCCCTGGAAGTCGTTGTTGAGGATGCAGACCTTCACCGGGATGTTGTACTCGGCGATGGTCGCCAGTTCCGAGCAGGTCATGAGATAGCTGGCGTCGCCGTCGATATCGATGACAGTGCGGCCGGGAGCGCCGAGCTGCGCACCCATGGCAGCCGGCAGGCCGAAGCCCATCGTGCCGAGGCCGCCGCTGGTGATCATCGTGCGCGGCATGCGCCAACGGATGAACTGGGCGGCCCACATCTGGTGCTGGCCCACGCCGGTGGTGAAGATCGCTTCGCCCTTGCACTGCTTGTTGATTTCTTCCAGCACGTACTGCGGCTTGGAATGCTTGCTGTCGTCCAGGTACTTGAACGGATAGCGGGCCTTCCACGCGTTGATCTTGTCGAACCACTCGCGGCGGTCGCTGTGCTCGATGTACTGCAGCATCGCTTCCAGGCTCGCGCGGGCGTCGCCGACAACCGGCACGTCCACGTCCACCGTCTTACTGATCGACGACGGGTCGACGTCGATGTGAATGATCTTGGCGTGCGGGGCGAAGGTTGCGAGGTTGCCGGTGACGCGGTCGTCAAAGCGGGCGCCGACGCTGATGAGGCAGTCGCATTCCTGCACCGCGTAGTTGGCGAACGCGCTGCCGTGCATGCCAAGCATGTAGAGCGACTTGGCGTCGTTCTCGTCGAACACGCCCAGGCCCAGCAGGGTGGTGGTGACGGGGATGTTCCCCTTTTCCGACACCTTGCGGAGCACCTGCCACGCGTTGCTGATCACCGCGCCGCCGCCGACGTAAAGCACCGGCCGCTGCGATTTGTTGATCAATTCCGCCGCGTCCATCACCTGCTTCTGGCTTCCTCCAGACATGCTGGTCTTGCGGCGCTTGAGAATGTGCTCGCGCGGCGTGTCGTCGACTTCGTCCGGACACGGCGATACCTGCACGTCCTTCGGCAGGTCGATTAGCACCGGGCCGGGCCGGCCACTGGTGGCGACGATGAACGCCTCGTTCACGATACGCGGCAGCTCGCGGACGTCCTTGATCAGGTAGTTCCACTTTGTGCACGGGCGGGTGATGCCCGTCACGTCGGCTTCCTGGAAGGCGTCGTTGCCGATCGACTTCGTGCCGACCTGGCCGGAGAAGACGATCATCGGGATCGAGTCCATCTGCGCGGTGGCGATGGGGGTAACGGTGTTCGTCGCGCCCGGGCCGCTGGTTACGATGCAGATGCCGGGCTTGCCGGTCACACGGGCGTAGCCGTCGGCGCAGTGGCCGCTGGATTGCTCATGGCGATTGAGAATGAATTTCGCCGGGGTCTTGTAGAGCTCATCAAACATCGGCAGGATCGCGCCGCCGGGGTAGCCGAAGATGGTGTCGACCTTATGGGGGCCGACGAGCATTTCGTGGAGGATCTGGGCGCCGATCTTGCCCTTGTATTTGGGCTTGGATGAGCTGGTGGAGGTCTTGGGCAGATCAGATTCAATGGTCGACATAACGGGTCTCTCGTAAGGTGAAGGAAGGGGAGGAATGTAACCGATCCGTGCCCTAGCCTTCAATGATTATCGTGTTTTAGAGCGAAAAACGCACAGAAGCCTCAGTTTCCCAAGGCAAGCGGGGTGGGTCGGTCGCGGGTCTCAGCGTGTGAGGAACCCGTCGGGCCGACCTATCTAACGACGACCGGAAGTCGAAGTGGGAACATATCGTTCACCTAAACTAATGACAACAAAGGTGTTACAAACGAATTGGGTTCGTTTGTTCAAATTGCAAGCTCACGGTTCAACCGTGGGCTTTAGCGGATCGCGACTAATGCGATCCGGTGCCCGTCGGTCGAAGTGGGGCGTTGTCACCCATCACGACCGCAGCGGGAGCAGCATCGTAGAAGTCAAAATCCTCGCCGTCAAGGTTCGGGGGAACGTAGCCCGGCTGCTTGGATTTCTCGACTTCCTCGAAGTACGCCTCGACGACTTCCCGTTCCAAGGCGCTCCGGCAGGAGGCGTTGATCGGGTGGGCGATGTCGGCGTGAAGCTTGAACCGGCCCGGATGCATCTGGTTCCCGCCGGCCATCTTCTCGGCGCGGTGCTCGTCCATGCGCGACCCGCAGTGGTTGCAGAAACGGGCGCGGAGATGGTTCTTCTCGCTGCACCGTTTGCACCGGTCGGTCAACTTCCGCGACGGCATGGCGAGGAAAAGCCCGCCGGGGCCGTCGATGAGTTTGACGTCGCGGACGACGAAGGTTTGATCGAATGTGAGCGAGCAGAAGGCTTTGAGCCGGCCTTGCCGCGCGTCAGACAGGTTGATGCGTATCTCTGTAAGTTGCATAACTACACCCCGAAACGAAAGAAATGAAACACCAATATTACGTCGCCCATTCACACGTAGATTGGAATTCAGCAAACAAAGCAAGAAGTGAAAAAGTGCTTTGTCAGCCTCATCCGATCATGTATCACTCACTGGCCGAGTCTGCATCGTGAACGCGCAAGTCGGGTGCGAGTTGCACCGCCGTTGCACGGATGCCGCAGTTCCGTTGAACGGTCGCGGCGATGTCACCGGCCTCTGTCGATTCGTCCGCAAGTACAAACAGCGTGCTGCCGCTGCCGCTCATCCGGACGACGTGTTTCGTGTCCGCCTCGATCCGGTCGCGTAACGCGGCCAGATTGGGCTGCAGAGCAAACGCCGGCGGTTCCAGGTCGTTTACGAGCCGGGCGCTCAGATCGGCCGCGTTCAGGCCGGTCCATTGGGCGAAATCCGGTTCCGCCAGCACGCCGTCGTCGCCTAGTCCCTTGCCCAGTTCCATCGCATCGAACTGCCCGTAGCAGTCGGCAGTCGACACCTGCATGGGGGGCAATACGAGCACTGCCCATTTCACCCCTGGCAACGCCAGTGGTTTTACGACTTCACCGCGGCCGGTGATCGAAGCACTCGGTCCGCGAAAGAAAAAAGGCACGTCGCTCCCGATCGTTGCACCCACGTCCATCAACTGACCCTCGGTCCAGCCTGAGCCAAACAGCTGGTTGAGAGCGACGAGCGCTGTGGCCGCGTCACTGCTGCCGCCGCCTAATCCACTGCCGTGGGGGATGGACTTGAGAAGCGTCACAGAGCATCCGAGTTGCTCCGGCTTCAGGGCGGCTGCTTTTGCAAAGCTGCGAGCGGCCTTTACCACCAAATTGCGATCGTCCGCGGGAATCGTTGCGTCATCACAACGAAACGAAAACCCGGACGGGTCGCGCTTCAGGATTAGTCTGTCAAAGAGCCCGACCGTTACCATCCACGAACAGAGCGGATGAAACCCGTCGTTGCGCCGTTTTCCGACGCGTAAGTGCAGATTGATTTTCGCAGGGGCGAGCCAACGCATGAGATGCTTACTTTATACTCGCCCGTATTCCGTACCAGACATGTCTGCGCCAGCAAATTACGAAGCTGCGTTAAAAAGGTCAACAAAATTCTGAAATTCCAACCGTGCTCCAGACCGACTTGGGTAATTGTAATTACTCAACGGCCGAGCCTCGTGCCCGCGAGCGATACGTTCGCGGAATCGCCTGTGCCTTGCGTGCTTGCGCTGCTGCTCCAACGCAGTACATTTCGTATCAACCTGCGCTAACCTTGACTTATCCAGCACCCTCGGAACAATCACCCTCGACATGAGCAAATCCATCGATCACCCGGCGCTGCAACCGCTTAAAGCAAAGTTCCCTGAGGTCCAGTTCTACGTCGCGGAATTCCGCGGCATGGTGACGGTCGTTGTGCCGCGCGAACACATTGTGCATGTCTGCGAATTCCTCCGCGACGACCCGGCCCTGCGGTTCGACATGCTCGCAGAACTCAACGGCGTCGACTACCTCAACTTCCCCGGCACGAAGCACCGCTTCGCCGTCAACTACGGCCTGACGAGCACGCCGAACAACAGACGCCTGTGGCTCAAGGTCTTCCTCGATCCGAATCACGACACCGCGCCCGGAACCGGCCTGCGCGACGAAGAACAACTCGAGAAGGGCGACCCCGGCCTGAAGGTCCCCAGCGTCACCAGCGTGTGGCCCGGCGCCGAGTGGATGGAACGCGAAGTCTACGACATGTTCGGCCTGATCTTCGTCGGCCACCCGGATCTGCGCCGCATCCTCACATGGAACGGCTACGGCTCGTTCCCGCTCCGAAAAGATTACCCCGTGCGCGGCGTCGGCGAGCGCGAGAAATTCAAGATCGTCACCCGCGAGTCGGTCTAGCAGAAAAATGCACGCGGAGACGCGGAGAAATAGAGAAGGCGCAGAAAAGATAATTTCTCTTCTGCGCCTTCTCTATTTCTCCGCGATTCCGCGTTCAGAAATTCCTACAGCGAATTTTCCTGCTGCACGATGATGTCAAAAATTTCCTGCGACGTCTTCGCCGCGGCGAGCGCCAGGCGGAACTTGTCCATCGTCATCAGGCGGCTGATGCGGGCCAGCGCGTGAATGTGCGGGCCGGTCTTGTCGGGCGGGCTGGCGAGGAGCCAGATGAGGTTCACCGGTCGGCCATCGATCGCTTGGAAGTCGATCGGCGTTCCCGGTCGGCCGATGGCCATCACCAGGTGGTCGACGCCGGCGCATTTACCGTGCGGGATCGCAAGGCCGTTGCCGATGCCGGTTGTGCGCGTCGCTTCGCGGTCGAGCACGGAGTCGAGCACCTTTTTCGAGTCGGTGACTTCGCCGTTGTCCTTGAGAAGATTCACGAGTTCTCCGATCGCTTCGGTCTTCACCGTCGCGACAAGGGGAACCTTAATGTTGGTCGGCTTAAGAATGTCAGTCAAACGCATACGCCTGGCTCCGGACTGTTGAGGTCAGTTCAGGTTGAAGGGGACAATGTTACCCACGCCGGGGCATGCGATCAATCAACAGCGTCGGGGGTTTTAATCTGCGGCCGCTTTTCCGGCTTGCTAGGGATAAACCCGACCGCGAAGCAAACGCCCATTGTAATCCAGAATGCCCAGAACGCGGCCGAGTGGCTGGAGTGGAAATCCATCACATGCGGATTGGCGGGGGAATTAAATCCCCAATCGAGCAGCAGCTTGGCGCCAATCACAATCACCAGCAGATAGGCAGAGGTTTCAAAACGAGGAAATTTCTCGAGCAACCGAATGAACAGCACCGCGGCCACGCGCATCAGCGCCACGCCGATCATGCCGCCGGTAACAACGACCCACAGCTTGGGATGAAACGCGTCCGGATGCGTATCGCCCGGCGGCGGCCCGACCAGCGCGATGGCGGCCAAAATCGAATCGACGGCGAACGCCATGTCGGTCAGTTCTATCGCCAGCACCGTCGACCAGAAATCGCGCGCCGTGCTTCGCAGCGGCTTGGCCAGATCCGCGGCGGCCTGTTCGTCGGTCTTGTTGAAGAAGAAGTGCTTGATCGCCACGTAAATCAGGTACGCGCCGCCGAGGAACTTTACGATGCCCCAGCGGAGCAGGTACTGCGCCAGCGCGATCGCGATCAGCCGGAAGACGAACGCGCCGACGAGGCCGTACGTGAGGGCCTTGGATTGGTTTTGCTTGTCCAGCCGCTTGGCGAGCAGGCCGAGAACGAGCGCGTTGTCGATCGAGAGCACACCCTCCAGTAGGACGAGCAGGCCGATGACGGCGATATCGTTGAGTTCAAAGGATTGGCCAAACATAAGTGCGCCGCCGGACTGGCCACTTCAGTGGCGATGGTTCAACGTGAGAAAAAACGCCTACGTGCCAAAGATTCGATCGCCGGCATCACCCAGTCCGGGAAGAATGTATCCCTTGTCGCTCAATTCGCGATCGACCGCGGCACAGTAAATGGAGACGTCGGGGTGGGCCTTCTGCATCGCCGCAATGCCTTCTGGTGCGGCGACGAGACAGACGAATTTCAGATTCTTCACGCCTGCTTCTTTCACGACCGACACCGCTGCCGCACCGCTGCCGCCGGTGGCGAGCATTGGGTCGATCAGTAGGACTTCGGTCTGTGCGATGTCAGGCGGAAGCCGCTTGAAGTAGGTGACCGGCTGCAGCGTCTTCTCATCGCGATACACGCCCAGATGCCCGAGGCGAGCGTCGGGCAACATGCGGAGCATGCCGTCGCTCATGCCAAGGCCGGCACGGAGAATCGGGATCAAGGTGACTTTTCGTGCCAGCACGTGGCCGGTCATCACTTCCAACGGCGTGGTCACCTGCTTGGGCATCGTCGGCCAATCGCGGGTGACTTCGTACACCATGAGCGAGCCGATTTCATTCAGCAGCGCACGGAACTTGCGATGATCGGTCGTTTTCTCGCGCAGCTCGGCGAGCTTCGTTTGAATCACCGGATGGTCAAAGACAAAAACGTTTTCGAGTGACATTTGTCCCTTATGCGGCTGAAACCTCTACGCGTCGGTTTTGTGGATCGCGGACAACGAACGATCGGCCCCACTCATTTTCGCTGATCTCGCCGGGCGAAAATCCCGCCGAACGAAGGCGATTGGCGATTTCGCTCAGATCGCTCGAGCGAAACCCCAGCCCAACTTGATCCGCAGGAGCCGCGTCGCTCGCTGGATACAGCTCGAATACTCCGCGCTCGTCTTCCGCTGCGTAATGCTGCGGGCCTTTCCCATGTGCGTGCAGGCCGAATGATAGGCCGAAACATTCGTAAAATTCTCGACATCGTTTGATGTCGGTGCATCTCAGAACCAAAAGGCTCAAGGCATTCATAGTTACTTCAGCATTCCCGCCAGTTTCGCGTAGGCAAACACGCCGCCGGCTTCGATGATCGGGAGGACGTCGCCGAGGGGCTTGAGGTCGTACCGTTCGCCGGAGGTTTTGTTGAGGACGTAGCCGTCGATCAAATGCACTTCGACTTCGTCGCCGGTTTTGATTTTGCCGACGAGGTTTTGCGTCGATTCGATCGGCACGAGGTAGCCGCCGTTCACGCTGTTGCGGAAGAAGATGCGGGCGTAGAACTCGGCGATGACGCAGGTGATGCCGGCCTCAGCCAGCGCGAGAGGGGCGTGCTCTCGACTGCTGCCGCAGCCGAAGTTCTTGCCGCCGATGATGACCGTGTAGATGCTGCGGAACTCGTTCGGCTGCACGAAGGGGATATTTCCTTGCGGCAGACCGGCCTGAGCGTCGGGCACGCCGCTGTTGGCGTACATGCCGAAGAACTTCCGCTCTTCGGGGATCGCAGGATTGAAGGACAGATACGTGGCCGGGATGATCTGGTCGGTGTCGATGTTGTCGCCCAGCACGTAGGCTTTTCCGGTGATGACGGTTTCCATGGATTCCTTCGATAAAGTTCGAGGGTGATAATAGATGCGCCGGGCGAAAAGTACAGTATTTGACGGCCCGGCCCGGTCGTGACGGCATCTTGCTGGAATGGGCGTTACAGCGTATTGTCGGATCTCAATGACTGTTTACGAGACGACCAACCACAACACGATCTACCACTGGGCGACCAGCCGCGGGCTTTGGCCTGCGTGCGTGTCGGGGAGCCCGGACCGAATCCGCCTGGGCGGCGACGAATTTTCGCCCGGCGACGAGCAGCTCGAGCCGATCGAATGGTGGCGGTGGTTTCAGGAATTCGACCGTCGGCAGCTTCAGCTGATTTACGACCCGTCCAAAGGTTGGTTTACGCTCGGCTCGCGTCTGGCGCCGGCATAGCGGGGATGGTCCTCGTTTCTGCTGCGTGATGCGGCCTTATATAAAATTAATCGTACGTGAACGGGATTACATTTTTGTTCCAGCTTCCTCCTCGGTTAAACTATTCGCACCGCGCTTAGCTCAGATGCCCCGCAACAAAGCCGATGTTGCAAAGGGCCGTATCATGGATTTCTCAAAGCCAACTACTCCTCAGCCGCTGTCTACGATCTTTGCGGTCGATGACGACGACGTGACCTGCGCCATGCTGAAAAAGCTCGGCCAGTCGCTCAATCTGCCGGTGCTTACCTATGCGTCGGCCGAATCGTTCCTCAACGACTTCCGCAACCAGCCCGGCTGCCTGGTGGCCGACATCCACCTGGGCGGCATGAGCGGGCTCGATCTGCAACAGGAGCTGCTCAAACGCGGGGCGACGCTCCCGATCATCATGATCACCGCCAAGGCGCAGGTACCGATGGCCGTTCGGGCGATGCACAACCGGGCGGTCGATTTTCTTGAGAAACCCTTCGATATCGCCGTCCTCGGGCAGCGAATCCGCCAGGCCATCGAGCTCGACCAGACGCTGCGCGCCAAGGCCGCCCAAACCGCCGATGCGGTGCAGCGGCTGTCACGACTCACGCCCCGCGAGCGGGAAATCATGCAGTTTGTCGTGAAAGGGATGTCGAACAAGCAGATGGCCGCTCAACTGCAACTCAGCGAGAAGACGATCGAAGTCCATCGCGGGAATGTAATGCGGAAAACAGCCGCCGAGAGCGTGGCGGAGTTGGTGCGACTTTCGATGAGTGCGCCCGCGCCGGAAAAGACTTCCTAGCTTCAGCACCCGTCATATCTAGATGTGTATGGTCTGTAAAAGCCATTACAGACGCTTGCATTACCCAGCTTATAGGGGCTATAAAGTACGCGATTAAATTGCGGCAGTGCGGTTTTTCCCGCTGAGCTGGGTGGCGTAACGGAATTGTACGCCGCTCCATCCAGTTGTCACTTTATGCCGTATGATGAGGAACCGAGGGTAGACGGCCGAAGTGATGCGTCGCGGGATTGGATCCCGGCGCAACTACCCTGGAAAAAGTTTAACGAGACGAAAGCGATTTGTCTACAGGTCACTACAAGTCGCCTGCTTTTGTCTACACGGTACATGTTACCTGAATTGGGGCCTTATGGCACGCCGCGTAATTATGCGAATCGAACTCACTCCGACCGCCAAGAATCTGCTAGCGGATTTGTGCCAGCGTAATGGAATGACGCAGGTCGCGGTCATGTCCCGGATCACCGAATGGTTCTCCAGCCAGACCGAACTGATCCAGGCCGCCGTCCTCGGGCAATACCCGTCGGTCATTGAGTCCGATGTTGCCAAACTCATTCTGAAGAAGATGGCAGGCGGGAAGAGCAAGCGCGCCGCCGACGGGCAGATTAACGATGCTTCCAAACGTATTGCCCCGCGCGCATGACATCGATCCCCTGATCGAGCTTACACTTCTTCCACTATCATTGTAATTCAAATCATTGAGCGGTGAACGAAATGAGCAACAACAGCTCGCTTCGTTCACCGCTCGTTACTTGCGCACACGAAACGTATTAGCTCACGCCCGCCGTGCCGGTTTCGATCGGGGCCGTCACGTACTCGCGGGGGTCGGTCACGTGACCGGTTAACGCACTGGCCGCCACCGTGAGGGGGGACGCCAAGTAGACCGCCGAATTCTTGCTGCCCATTCGACCCGGGAAGTTGCGGTTCGTCGTGCTGATACAGACTTCCGTCCCGTTCAGCCGACCAAACGTATCGCTCGGCCCACCAAGGCAGGCGCTGCAGCCGCTCGGCCCGAGCGTGCAACCGGCGTCCGCCAGGATGTCTTCGATCGACTTCTCGTTCGGACCCTTCTCCACGCCGCGGAGATTCAGCCGCTTCATGTCTGAGTGCACTTCCGTGCTGCCCGGGACCACGAACGTCGGGATCTTCACCTTGTTCCCTTTGAGGATGCTGGCGGCAAAGATCATGTCCGTGATCTTCCCGCCGGTGCATGATCCGATGTACGCGCGATCGAGTTTCACGTCGCGGCAGTTGTGGGCCGTGTCTTTATTGTCCGGCGAGTGCGGCTTGGCGACCATCGGCTCCATGGTGCTCAAATCCCACTCGTGCTCGAAGAAATACTCGGCATTCGCGTCGTCGCGGAAGACTTCCCACGTCGGCACGTTGCTGCGGGCGCGAACGTACTGCAGCGTCTTTTCGTCGACGTCGCACACGCCGTTCTTCCCGCCGGCTTCGATGGCCATGTTTGTCAGCGTCATGCGGTCTTCGAGCGTGAGCGAACCGATGCCGTCACCCGCGAAGTACATGGTGCGGTAGGTCGCGCCGTCTACGCCGATCTCACCGATCACGGCCAGGATCAGATCCTTCGCGGTGAGGTAGGGCGGGATCTGTCCGTTAAAGGTGAACTTCATCGTCGGCGGCACTTTCAGCCATGTCTTGCCCGTGCCGAGCGTGAAGGCCGCGTCAGTGTTACCGACGCCCGAAGCAAACTGCCCGAACGCACCGGCCGTGCAGGTGTGTGAGTCGGTCCCGAGCAAAATCTCGCCCGGCCGAACGTGTCCCTCTTCCGGCAGCGCCTTGTGGCAGACGCCTTTGTAGTTCGTCTTGTTCGGATCGCGGTACGGATTGGGCATGCCCGGCTCGTTCTTCACGAACTCGGCGTCGTAGAAATACTTCAGCCCCTGTTCCTTCACGAAATCGCGCAGGATCTGCACGTTACGATGGCACTTCTCGTCCGACGTGAAGATGTAGTGGTCCGGGATCACGACGACGCGATCCTTGTCCCACACCTTGGCGTTGCGCCCGAACTTCTCATGGAAAATGCCGATGGTCCCCGGCCCGCAGACGTCGTGCGTCATCAGCACGTCTACGTCCACCCAGACGTTCTCTCCGGGAACCACGTGGGTTTTGCCAGAGTGCTTGGCCATGATCTTTTCGGTCATCGTCATTCCGGGCATCGTCAACTCCTGTCGAAAAACCTCGCCGCGACACCCGATGGGGGCGTGCAGGCGAGTCAAACAGTATAGCCGTCTGGAAGGGGCTCGCCAACGAGCAGCGAAGTCGCGGATTCCGGGTCGAAATTCGCGACTTTTTGAACATCGCGTTCAAGAACCGGCGTGCCCAGGCTCCGCTGGGCACGGTCTTGGAGCGCCCGTACGTGCCCAGCAAAGCTGGGCACGCCGGCAATTTGAGTCGTATCGCGTTGGGTAGATTTACCCACCGTCCAAGAATCACGTCAGCTCCCGCTGCTTCACGATCATCGCCCGCAACGAATCCCACCCCTGCATCTGCTCCGTCGACAGCGTGGCCGGCTTGCCGGTTTTCAAGTGATGCTCGATCGCCCGCAGCCGCCGGCGGGTTTCGCGCGGGAGCTGCACGATTTGGTTCACCACCAGCCCCGTCACGCGCTGGCTGTCGTGCTTTCGATGGATCTTCAGCTTGCGATCGGTGTGCAGGCGATATCCCTCGTCCGACACGATCTGCTTCGCGTCGTGGATCAAAATATTCGCGCAGCGAAACACCGCACCCGGCGGCGGGCGGACTGAGAACGTCAAGTCATCGGCATACCGGGTATAGGTCGCGTTGTACGCCCGGCCCAGCGCGGCCAACCGTGTATCGAGCCGATAGTTGACCAGGTTGCTCAACCGCGGCGACGTCGGCGCTCCCTGCGGCAAGCCGTTCTCGTGCGTGCATACCTTCGTGAGCACCGCGGCGCACTCCGCGTCCCAGCCGATGGCCCGGAAATAGCTTTCCACGCGGGCCGAGCTGGTCGAAGGAAAAAAGTCTTTCAGATCCAGCCGCAATACGACCGCCGCTCCGACGTGAACGCGCGCGTTGGTGACGATCGACCGGCCGCGCTCGAACCCGTGGACCGCGTCGTGAGCATTCAACTTTTTCAGGATGCACCGCAGGATCAGCCGCTGCACGTTTTTCAGATCCGCCGCCGGCGCCAGAATCTGCCGGGGCTCGCCGTTGCGCTTGGGAATGGTGAATGGCTGGTAAACGATCTTGATCGCCGACAGCATGCCCGCGTCCACGCCGAGCCGCCGCGAGAGCTCCGCGAGATTCAGCGCACCCGCCGGCGGCAGCGCGGGTTTCTTGCCGAAGATTTTGTCGAAGAACCCCATGCGATAAAAAACAACGGGCGCGGGTTGTTCGCCCGCGCCCGTGGGCCTTGCTCCACGGTGCGACCGTGGACACTCTCTTTCAGAAGAGGCAATGTCTCCCGGCTGACGAAACATCAGCCTGCCCTCTGCATTGGAGGGCCGCCAAGTCCATGAGAATCGTCTGGCGCGGCAGGATGAACGTCAAGCCGCGAGGGAGGGTTCGTTGCGACGATTATCGAATGTCGTCCAGCGTCGTCTTCTTCACATTGTACAGGGTGCCGTCGACTTTTTTCGACGCGGTCCACGACTTACCATCGACCAGCGTCCAACTGTAAGCGTCTTTGCCTTTCAAGGTGTACTTGATCGTCTCCAGGCCGTTCATTTCAACCGATGAAACAATGGTTTTTCCCTCGTACACGTAGTGGATGTCGGGCTCGCCGAACATGGCGACGGCCTGTTCCATGGTCATGCCGTCGACGAGCGAGTACTGCTGCATCGCGCGGCGGACTTCATCAGGGAGTTCGGGGTGGGCCTGAAGGTAAATAGGAACCATGGCGAGCGCGTCAAAAAAGGTCGCGTTGCGAAATTTGAAAACGCGGTAGACGAATTTTTTGCCGTTATTCTGGCGGGCGCCGTCCACTAGGCTGTCGACCATCTTCGACGTGTGCTTGTAGTAAAGTGTCATTCGGCTGATGACGCCGCTCGCCAGTGTCACCCCGACCGCATCGGCGTCGGTGCCGGGCAAATCTTTAACAAACCACGTGGACGGAAGCTTGTCGACAAACATCAGCGGCTTGTGGCTGATCTCCGCACCGCGCTTGCCGGTGCCGGTTTTGAATGCTTTCGCCTTGTCGTTGTCGACGTATCGAGTCATCAGCGTGGTGAGCATTTTTTCGCTCTCGCTGCTCAGGACCGATCGCACGGCCTTCCCGAGCGTTTCAGGCGGCCGATTCAGGTAGGAGTTGACCAGATCCAACTTTTTTGCCGTCGTGTCGCGCTCGCCCAATAGTTGGGTCTGAAAGGTAACTTCGGGATATTCGACTTCATCGAATGACTTCCTCACCTGTGCCTGAACGGCCGATGCACCGATCGCCAGCGCAATGGACACGTACATCCCGGCAAGAATTCCAGATTTGGACATAAAACACCTTCCCTGATTTGAGCCAACTGTGTGGCTGACGTGATCGGTTAGATTTTCCCGACGATTCCCACTTACTGCAGTTCCCCGAGATGCGGACCTGTAACGAAGACCGCGGCGACAATCTACGAAGTGCCTTCCGCGATGTAAAGAAAAAGTCGCCGGCAGATCTGAATTGCTCGATGCTAAAAGAGTCGGCGTGGATTGAAACTGTGCCGCCATCCGAATCAATCGTTTACACACTGTCGATGCGCTAGCGCATCGACAGGAACAGGAACCCGATCATGTCCTGCAGCCCATGCGCCACCGCCAGCGGCCACGCGCGGCGGAGCACGCAAAAGACCGTCCCGTAGAACAGGCCGATCACCGCCACCGAGATCATGCCGCCGGTGCCCTGGTAGCTGTGGTAGCTGGCGAACAGCACGCTGCTCAGGAGTACCGAGAGCAGGGTGGAATCAAACAGTTGCTCGAAGCGCGGAATGAGATACGCGCGCATCACCAGTTCTTCCGCGGCGCCGTTGAAGAAGCACATCACGATGCACAGCGCGACCTGCCATTGGCCCGAAGGCGCCGAAAGCGCGCGGAGGTCTTGCCGTCCCAGGTCGGCGGCCGTGCCGCGGTCCAGCAGGGCGGTGATCGCGTACCACGCGCAGTACCACGCAACCTGCGCGCCGATGAACACCACCACGCCGACCGCAAGGTCTTTTCGTTTCAATCGAGATAATCCGAACCGTGCCACTGGCTCGCCGGAGCGCAACACGAGAAACGCGATCAGCGCGATGTTGGCCGTGGAGCGGAGGATCAAGTGCACCGCCTGATAGACGAAAGGAGTCGCCGGGCGCGGTACGTAGCTCAACGCTGCGCTTTGAAAAATTAGCGGCACGACGCAGACCAGCAGCACCACCGCAGTTTCCGCGCCGATCGACCGCAGGCCGCGCGGCGGAGACGGAGAGAGTTCTTCGGATTCCGGGATTTGCGACATCGTGGACAGCCCCCTCATTCAGGACGCGTTCGCTGTCGCGTAGACTACTGCAATGCCCATTTCGCGTCGATTCAAAGTCGCCGGCCTGTTGCTGCTGACGATCGTCGTCGGCCTGGCCTCGCGCCACTTTCACACGCCGCTGCCAAGGCTCGTGCAAAAAGAAGCCGGCGATGTGCTGTGGGCGATGGCGGCGTACTGGCTGATCGCGCTGTTGCGCCCGGCTTGGCCGAGCGGGCGCGTCGCGATCATCGCGGCCGTGCTGGCAATCCTCAGCGAGTGCTCGCAGCTTTCCCACGCGAGCGTGCTGGAAGAACTGCGCCGCTACCGCATCGGCCACCTGCTGCTGGGCGCGGGATTCTCGTGGTTCGATCTGGCGATGTACCCCCTCGGCGCGGCGACCGCGTGGGGGATCGATCGGACGCTTGTCCGCACCTCTCGCGGTTGATCACGGCCACTGTTTCGCCCAGGCGGGCGATGCGATTCCTTTAAAGCGCATGCCGCGTGTGTCGAGCATCTGCGTCGACTAGAATGTGTCACCGATCCAGCGTTCAGCGCGAAATAAATCAGCTGCGATCCATCGGGCGAGAGAGATCGCATCGCCGCTCATACACGCGGGCCTTAAGCCATTGGCCGGGCGTGAACTGGTCGGTCGACGTGCTCCATGCGATGAGGTGCGTTGTCTTGGACGGGCCGCGACGGAGGATGACCGCTTGGTCTGATTCGCGCGCGAGCAGCACATCCAGTCGCGGCGGAATGGGCGACTTCGGGAGTCGGGATGAGAGCCTGTCCGGCATTTCGGGCCGATCCAACCATGAGGAGCGCGTGGCTTCTAGTTGCAGAATCGCCGGACTATTGGTCGCGGAAAGGAGGCTCAACCGGGAAATGCTGTGCCCGGATACTGCGCTTCGAACGGTCATTAGTTGTTCAAAAACCGCTTTTTTGCGCCCAATCGACTAAATTCTCGTTTTCTGGCGTGCATGACGTGATGAAAAATGTATAACTATCCGCCGTGGGTCGCCCGGGGGCGACGGTTCATCTCTTTTGGTTTCTAGGAAAATTGGGGGCACGGCATGATCGTTAAATGCCATAACTGTGAAGGCTCGATCGGTAATCTCGAAAAGCGATTCGATTACCTTGGGCATATCGTCTGCGCTACATGCGCCACCACGTTGAAGGGCCGACCCAAAGCAACGCCCGCCGCGCGACCGGCCGTGTCGCCGACCGTTCAAAAGCCTGCGGCGGGCAAGGCCATGGCGGCGCAACCCAAACCGGTAACGCCGAAGATCAATTACAACCCGGCCCCGCGCACGTTTGAAGCGACCGTCGACAACTCGCTCGTCTGCTCGCGGTGCGGATGCAACTGCGACGCGCAGTCGTCGACCTATCGCGGCAAAACCATTCTTTGTGCTCGCTGCAGCGCGGTCGGATCAACCACTCGCAAACGCTACCAGGAAACGACCAGCGGCCCGGCAGTGCCTCCGTGGGTCATGCAGGTTCTGCCGAAGGTCGGCGTGGCGGCGGTGCTGCTGTGTGGCGTGGCGTACGGCGTTTCGTACGTGCGATCGAATTGGGACGCGTTGACTGTCACCAAGGTCACCGAAGACCCGCGCGTCAAACTCGGAATCGCGGCGGCTCCCAAGCCCGAGAAGGCGCCGATCCAGCCGACTGAAACGCTCGAGACGATCATGGCCGACGCCGACCGTCTGCAGGCGACCGGCGAGAGTGTCGCGGCGCGGGCAAAGTACCGCCATGCGGAAGAATTATTTGTCGCCTGGGATTTGAATCGACCGGAAGATCTGGCGCGAGTGCGCGCGGCGATTGCGGTACTGAATGCGACGATCGGCGACGTGCCGGCGCCGGGTGAAGCAACGGCAACCGGCGTTGCGCCTGCAGCTCCGCCTAAGCATCCCAAGCCGGAGGTTGATGCCGACGGGTTTGTGGTGATGCCCAAATCAGTACCACCGGCCGAGCCCGCGGCGCCGGCCCCTGCGCCGACTGAAGCGGTGGCCGTCGCGATGGCGCCGTCTCCGGAAGCCGCGCCGGTTGCACCCGAGGCCGCGCCCGCTGCACCAGAGCCCGCGCCCGTCATGCCGGCGCCGGCCGTCGCTGCTGATGCTGCGCCGCCCGCGAATGAAGCGGCCGCCGGCTCGGCACTCGCAACCCCTTCGATCAACTCCGTGACGGGTCGTCCGGCGTTTTCCAATCCGCTCGACGAAGGGTGGGCACTGATCATGGAAAGCCACCACACCGAGGCCCGCCCGATCTTCGAGAAACTCATCGCCGCCAACCCGAATAATGCCGATGCGCAGCACGGCCTGGGCGTGTGCCTGCTCTACATCGACGGGCCCAAAGCGTCGACGTTTGCACCGATCGAGAAGGCATTGCCGAAGCTGAAAAACGATCCGGTTTTCATCAACAACGCGGCCGCGGTGTACGTCAACGCATTGCCGATGCGGTCGGTGAAAATCCTGAAGGATTACATGAGCGACTCGTCGCACGAAGTGACGGAGCAATTACAGAACGCGCTAGGCACGAGCATGGCGCGGGCCGACGATCGGTCGCGGCAGCAGACGCTATTTGCCGATGCGACGAAGCTGTATTTCGTGAACGACGCGAAGCTAGAAAGTGGCCACTCCGGTCAAAAGCGGTGGGGCATGAACTGGGTGTCGGCCGACGAGGCGACCTCGAAATGGGCCAAGATCAAGACCACGACGACCACGTTTCAGGCTGCTACCAGCCGTCGTGATCACGCCGCGCTGGACACCAAGCACGCGCACGACCAGTACCAGGACTTGGTCGGCGGCATGCGGCTGAAAACGCAGAACGATCTTTACGTCAGCCGCACAAAATGGGAGCGCGCCGGCAAGGTTGAAGAAGAAGCCGTGAAGCAACTCGAAGACGCCAGCAAGGACTACTACGAGACCGAGAAACCGCCCTTCCCGGAAGGGATCGACATCATTCAGCCCACGTTCGCCAGCAAGTAATTCTGCCCGATTGCCGTGTCATTCCGCATTCGCCTTGATGCCCGCCGGCTGCACGGGCAGTCCCGCGGCGTACAGGTGCGACACATCTCCCACACCGGTGCATCGCGGGACGGCCCAGTGCTTGCTCCGCTCGTCGAAGAGCACCGTCGTCACGCTGCTGGCCGGCAGATGAAACCCTGACCACACCAGTGGCAGCGGCAATTCGAGCAGATGCGCGAGCCACCATAGCCCGAACCCGCCGTGGCAAAAGACCGCGATTTTTTCGCGGTTGGGTTTGATGATTTTGTACCGCCCGTTGTGCCGCTCGTAACCGTGGCGCTTGAGGAATGCGTCGGAGTTCTTCCGCACATCGTCGAACGTTTTCTTGAACAGTGGATTGACGAACAATTCGTGCGTGTGCCAGTTTTCGCTGGTGACGTACGGGCCTTTCGCGCGGATGATTTCCCCCGGCGTATCCCATACGCACAGTTCGCCCCACGGCTCGGTGACGACGCGGCACTCGCCGAGTTCCGTCGTCCAAGGCTCGATCGTGTGCGGCAGGCCGAGCGCCTTGGCGCTGTACTCCATCGTGTGAATCGCCCGGCCGAGCGGGGAAACGTAAATCCGATCGAGGCCGAGCTTCTTCATGCGAACCGCAAGGGCCTGCGCCTCAAGATGCCCGGCGGGCGTGATGGTGTTGTTGGGATAGTCCGGATCGGCGTGACGAATGATGAAAAGACGCATGGGGCGGATCGTAGCGTGACCGGCGGTGGCGAAACAAGCTGCGGGGTTGCGTTAGATGATCACCGGTTCCAAAACATCTTTCCAAGCAGCATGCCCATGCCGCAGTGGTCAGTTATGCCCGCGAAGACGAGGCCTGCGCCGACGAAGGTGCTCAGGCCGAAGAATCCCGGATGAACGAACCAGCCGAGCGTTACGCCGAGCAGCACCAGCGAGCCGGCGGCGATGCGGACTTGGCGTTCGAGGGAGATCACGCGGGACGTGCCGCGTACGCACGGCAGGCCGGCCTTTTCCCACGCGGCGGTGCCGCCATCGATGCTTTGGATATTGGTCACGCCGGCGGCGTGCAGCTTCTGGCACGCCACGGCTGCGCGTGCGCCGGACTGGCAGATCACGAACAGCGGTTCGTCGGCCGGCGACGATCTCGTTGCCGCAACCGCTTCGGCGGTGAGGCCGTCAAGCGGCATGTTCTTCGCGCCGGCGGCGTGAAGCTGTGCATATTCGCCGGGCGTGCGTACGTCGATGATGTCGACGGTTTTTCCGTCGCGGCGGAGCTTGTCGATCTGGTCCGGCCGAATCGTTTGGATCACCATGGGGCACCTTCGTTACAAGTGAACGATCGCTCGCCTACGCTGCCGTTGCAGCGATCTCGAGCGCGTCGAGCGCTTCGATCACGCGGGGAAGGTAAGTGTACGTCGGGCCGCCCTGCATGAGAACGGCAACGCCGGCGGTTTCGAGGACTTGCTCGCGGGTGGCGCCTGCTTTCAAGGCGGCCTGCACGTGGGCATAGATGCAGTTTTCGCACCGCACCGCCAGGCCGATTGCCAGCGCGATCAGCTCCTTCTCGCGGGTGTCGAGCGCGCCGGGCTTCATCGCCGCCTGGTGCAAGGCGGAAAAGCCCTTGAGCAGCTCGCTCATCGCGGTGCGAACGGGCTTCATCGCGGCGGAATTGGTCTGGTAGTAGCTTTCGGCATGAGTGGACATGACAGCCTCCTCGGATTTTCGTGAGAACACGTTGGACAAATCACGCCTCGTGATCTATATATTGATAACGAGTTATCATAACTATATCGCCATTTAGTAATATTGTCCACATGAGCAAAACCACCCATAAGCCATCGGCCCGTCGATCCAACGCCCACGCACCCCTCGGTGAAATCGCCCTGGCGGCGGTGGCGGAGTTGTTCGCGGTGCTGTCGGAGCCGACGCGGCTGCGGATTCTGCAGATGCTGCAGGCCGGGCCCGCGAGCGTGGGGGAGATGGTCGAGCAACTGGGTCTCAAGCAAGCCAACGTGTCGAAGCAACTGGGCATTCTCCTGTCGGCCGGCGTGCTGCGGCGCGAGCAGCAGGGGAACCGGGCGATCTACACCATTGCGATGCCGCTGGTGTTCGATCTGTGTGGACTGGTGTGCCAAGGATTGTCGCGCCACGCGTCGGAACGGGCGGCGGCGCTGGCGCGATAGGGCGGTTTCCTTCTTAACCCGCTACGCGCGCCCGGCGTCACCCGGCGGACGATTCCATCGCCGCGTTGGTCGACATCTGCGGCGCATTCTCCGTCCGGGCAATGAACGGCAGGCGACGGGCGATCGGCTTGACGGCGATCTGTACC
>Ga0070665_100001081_pt1 | contig 33897 bp, 38 predicted proteins | sample KBSS13metaG_FD_65862 | JGI IMG/M metagenome (GOLD analysis project Ga0070665, IMG submission 65862) | Switchgrass rhizosphere microbial communities from Kellogg Biological Station, Michigan, USA - KBS S1-3 metaG | ecosystem: Host-associated > Plants > Roots > Rhizosphere > Soil ... | reverse complement strand
GTTGCGACCCCCGAGCTCACCGCGGCCCGGTCCACCGAGCCCCGCCCGACCGGGCTCCGGTCCACCGGGCCGCGGTCCACGGGCCGTCACGCCCTGTCCGCCCGGCCCGTGGCCAGGCACGCCCTGGCCACCGACGGCCGTCTCCCCACCTCCGAGAGCGAGACCATGACCCTCCTCCCGTCCGACCCCGACGCGACTGCGGTCCTGCCGCGGATCGACTCCACGCTGGACGCGACCCGGCCCCTCGAGCGGGTGGCCCGGTGACCGCCGTCGTCGAGCGGCCCGTCGAGGAGCCGCGCCGCCCGGTCCTGCGTCCCCTGCTCGGGCTCCTCCTGCTGGTCGCGGCCGTGGCGGGGGCGGTGTTCGCCGCGTTGCCCGCGCGCTCGGCCGATCCGCTGCTGGTCTCGACCACGCCCGAGATGCACGAACGCGTGCGCTCGCCGGACGAGGTGCGACTGACCTTCGACCAGCCGGTGCCCACCGCGCTGGTGACGGTCCGCATGACCTCGCCCACCGGGGACCAGCTCGTGACCGGCAGGCCCTACCGGCCCGCCGACGCGGGTGCCGACACCGTCGCCGTCGCGATGCCCGAGACCCGCTACCAGGGCACCTACTGGGTGACCTGGTCGGTCCCGACCGCCACCTGGGAGACGGCGCAGGGCCGTTTCGAGTTCCACGTCTTCTCGGCGACCGCGGAGCCCGCGGTGCCCGAGCTGCGCGGCGACCCGCACCCGGTGCTCGCCGTCGCGCTCGGGATCGCCCGGGCGGTGGGGCTGGTCGGGTTCGTCCTGCTGGTGGCCACGGCTCTGCGTGCGGCCGGGGGCATCGCCACCCGCAGGTCCCTGGTCCGCGCCTGGTGGACGACGGCAGCGGCGACCGCGCTGACCCTGTTCCTGTTCGGCGGGTACGCCGCCCGGACGGGCCTGTGGGGTGCTCTCGATCCCGCGCTGGTCCCGGGATCGGCGGCCTCGACGGTCGGGACCGCGCTGCTGGCCCGGCTGCTGGGCCTGGTGGTCGCGGCCGTCGGCCTGCGCCTCCTGGTGCGGACCGACCGCGGCGGCGCCCTGCGCACCGCGGGGGTCCTGGCCGGTGGTGCCGTCCTCGCGGTGACCTTCGTCGTGGCAGCCCCGCACGAGGCCGGTGGCCCGTCGCTGGTTGCTCTCCTCGGGGGTGTGGCGGCGTTGGTCGCGGCGGGCGTCGTCGTCGGGACCCTGTTCTCGGCGGAGCCTCGGACCGGTGTCCTGCTGGGCGCTGCGCTCGTGCTGCTGGCGAGCGGGGTGACGGCGGGCGTGACCCAGGCCGCCGTCCTCGCGGTCGCGGGCGTGGTCGTCGCGGTCGGCGGACTGATCGCGGGCCGGGCGCCTGCGTCCTTCGTCCTCCGGGTCGGCGTCTCGGCTGCGGTGCTGGCCGCGGTCGTCGCCGTCGGGCTTCTCCCCGTCGGTCCGGCGCTGCTCGCACTCGGCTGACCAGGAGGTACGCGTGTCGACGACCCAGCGGTTCCGCCGCATGCCGGTGCTGCGGCCCCTCGCGCGTCGGGTGCACTTCCTGGCCGGGGTGCTCGTGTCCCCGTTCCTGGTGGTGGCGTGTCTGACGGGCCTGCTGTACGTGGTCAGCCCGCAGATCCACGAGGGTCTGTACGCGCACCAGCTGGACGCGGAGCGCGCCGCGTGGCCGATCCGCCCGCTCGACGAGCAGGTCGCCGCCGCCCTGGCCGGGCATCCGGAGGCGCGGCTGGACTCCGTCGTCCGGCCCGCCGACGGCGACCGCACGACCTGGGTGAACCTCGCGACACCGGGCCTGGGCGAGGGCGAGCTGCGGACCGTCTTCGTGGACCCGTACACGAACTACATCTGCGGCGAGCTCACGACGATCGGTGGCAGGCTGCCCGCCAACGTCTGGCTCCGCGAGTTCCACGCGGACCTGCACCTCGGGCCGGTCGGGGCGCTGTACACCGCGGTCGCCACCTCCTGGCTGCCGGTGATCCTGGTCGGGGGACTGGTGCTGTGGCTGGTGAAGCAGGGCAGACGCCCGCGCACGCCGAAGACCCTGCTGACCCCGAACCTGCGCAAGCTCGCCCCGGCGGCGCGGTGGCGGTCGGCGCACGGCGCTCTCGGACTCTGGCTGGTCGTCGGGTTGCTCGCGATCGGGGTGTCCGGCGGCCTGATGAGCCGCTACGCGGCGCCGCTGGTCGACCCGAACCCGCCCCGTCTCGTCACCACACCCCTGTCGCCGCCACCGGGCGCGACCCCGATCAGCCTGAGCCGCGCGCTCGACGCCGCTCGCGCCGCCGGGCTGGAGGGCACGCTCGAGGTCCATCCCCCGGCCGCGGACACCCAGCCGATCCGGGTCGCCGAGCGGACCGAGGGCATGCCGGTGCACCGCGGGTCGATCGCCGTGGACCCCTACACCGGCGACACGCTCGCCCGGATCGGGTGGGAGGACTACTCGCCTGCCGCGAAGGTCGCCTGGGTGGCGCGGCAGTTCCACACCGGCCAGCTGTTCGGCCTCGCGAACCAGATCCTGCTCGGGGTGCTGGTCGTCGGCCTGCTCGCGCTGGTGCTCAGCGGGTACCGGATGTGGTGGCGGCGCAGCCCGTACGGCAACCCGTTGACCGGCGCCCCGCCCACGGTCTGGCGGGGGTTGGGGCTCCCGCGGCTGGCGTTGGTCGCCTCCGTCACGCTGCTGCTCGGGCTGACGGCGCCGGTCCTGGGGGTCAGCCTCGTCGCGTTCCTGGTCGTCGACGCGGTGTTCCGCCGGGTCGCGGCGCGCCGGACCGCCCCGCGGGCGGAGACCCCGGAGAGGCAGCCTGTCCACCGGTGACGGCGGTTCGCGGCGTCGCGGGTGTCGCCGACGGTCTTCACGGCGCCTCGCACCTCGGCGATCACACCTCGGCGATCACACCGATCCCCCGAGGAGGGAGCGGAGCGCGTCCGTGTACTCCTCGAACGCTCGCCGTCCGCGACGCGTGAGCTCGACGTAGGTGACCGGCGTGCGCCGCTCGTGCGCCTTCGTGATCAGCACGTACTCCGCCTCCTCGAGCTTGCGCAGGTGGGTGGACAGGTTGCCCGCGGTCATGTCCAGCAGCTCCTGCAGCCGCGGGAAGGTGATCCGGTCGCCCTCGGCGAGCGTGGCCAGGGTCGCGGTGACCCGCAGCCGGGCCTGGGCGTGGATGACCGGGTCGAGCTGGGGGAGCCCGGTCATCGGCGCAGCTCCCACGCCCCCACGGCCAGCAGCGCGCCGCCGACCCCCACGCCGAGGACCAGCGCGTTCCCCGGCAGCCCGACGAACGCCGACACGACGGCCGCGAGCATGATCCACAACCCGGTCGCGAAGTTCTGCGGCGAGGTCCAGACCGCCCCGCTCGCCGCGTACAGCGCCCCGGCGACGAACGCGAACAGCGCCGGTATCAGCACTCCGAGGGCCTCGCCGGGCAGCCCGAGCGGCCCCGCCATCGCGCCGACGATCGCGCCCAGCCCGAGCATCACCGCGGGCCAGGTCAGGCCGTAGAGCATGCCCTGCTTCACCGAGCCGCCCGCGATCCCGCGCCCGCTCCGGACGCCGAGCGTCGCGCTGCTCGCGACGCCCACCGCGACCGCGGCGATCGATCCCCAGGTCGCCACGGACCCGCCCGCTACGAAGTACAGCAGCCCGCTGACCAGCCACACCGCGCCCCAGATGACGAAGAACCACCCGACGCGAGGGCCGATCCGGGAGGCGGTGTCCGCCTGCTGCGTCTGGATGATCCGCAACGCGGCGGCCGCGTCGGCGGGCTCTCGGTCCTCGATCTCGTTCACGGTTCCCCCAAGTAGTCTGCGGTGACAGCTACTTTGTACTGCAAAGTTGGTGTGGTGTGAAGCCCCACGCCCTTGTGCACGTTTCGTGCGCTCAGCGCGGTTGCACGTTTCGTGCGCTCAGCGCGGCAGCACGTTTCGTGCGCTCAGCGCGGCAAGATCACTGGTTGCGTGCTCTCAGCGCGGTCCCGGCAGCACTGAGAGCACGCAACTCGTGATCGTGAGGTGCCGTGGAACGCGGCCCCTGACGTCCGCGCGCTCAGCGGGAGCGGAAGACCACCGCGCGGAGCATGACGAAGTTGATCGCGGTGGCGGTGCCCTGCGAGATCGCCCAGGCGATCGAGGCCTTGAAGGCGATGTCCGGCAGCAGGTACAGCGCCAGCGCGTTGACCCCGACCGCGATCCCGAAGGTCGTGGCGTAGAGCAGCACGAACCCGGCCAACCGGCCACGTCCGCCCGCGGCCTCGCCGAAGGTGAACCGCTTGTTCAGGAAGTACGCCGTGGTGGTGCCGCAGAGGAACGAGATCGCGCGGGCCAGCCAGGTCGGCGCGTCGAGGGCCAGGATCAGGTGGTAGATCCCGAAGTCCACCAGCGCGGACACCCCGCCGACCGCCGCGAACCGCAGCAGCTGTGCCATCAGCCCGTGCTGGGGCGGCGCCTGCTCGGCCGGGGTCGCGGTCACGGAACGAGGGTAGCGAGCCCTCGGGACGACCGGCTCACGGGGCGCGGTGGAACCGCTCGGCGCGTCCCCGGTTGAGCAGTCTCAGCCACCCCAGGAACTCGCGCGGGCTCCGCTTGGTCACCAGGAAGTACCAGGCGAACCTCGGCACCTCCAACAGGCCGATCCGCCGCATACCCGGTTGGCTCATCAGGTACCCGCGGTTGCGGTAGGTGTAGTACCGCTTGGTGGCGTCCTCCGGGTCCTGGGCGTGGAGGCGCCCGCCGAGCATCGGCTTGAACTCCTCGCCGCCCTGTGGGTGCAGGTAGGTCGCCTGGAGCGCGGTCCCGAACGGCAGCCCGGAGCGCACCAGCCGACGGTGGAACTCCACCTCGTCCCCGCGCACGAAGAGCCGCAGGTCCGGCACCCCGATGACGTCCAGCGTGGACGCCCGCAGCAACGCCCCGTTGAAGAACGACGCGATGCCGGGCAGGAGCTCGGCGTCCCCCTCGCCCTCCGACTCCAGCAGGGCCGTGCGCGTGCGGTGCCACACCAGGCCCCGCCGCAGGGGGAAGGCCAGCCGGTCGGGGTCCGCCTTGTCGGCGACGACCGGCGAGACGGCGGCCAGCCCCCGTCGCTCGGCGATCTCCAGCAGCGAGGCGAGGGCCGAGTCGGAACCGGCGTGCCCGTCGTCGTCGCCCAGCCAGATCCAGTCCGCGCCCAGGGCGAGGGCCTGGAGGATGCCGAGCGCGAACCCGCCGGCGCCGCCGAGGTTGTGCCAGGACGGCAGCCAGGTGGCGGGCACCCCGGACGCCTCGACGACCTCGCGGGCGGGCTGGTCCGGCCCGTTGTCGACGACGATCAGGTGGGCCACCGGGTGGGTCTGCTTGGCGATCGCGGCGAGCGAGTCGACCAGCAGCTCGGTCCGGTGCCGCGTGACGACGACCGCGACGACGGACCCCGGGGGGAGGGAGCTCACGAACGGTCCGCCAGCACGTCCCGGCCCTTGTAGTGGTGCAACACCTCGCGCAGCGGCCCGAACTCCTTGATGGTGCCGTGCTCCATCCAGATCGCGGTGTCGCAGAGGTCGGCGAGGAACTCGTCGCTGTGCGAGGCGAAGACCAGGATCCCGGAGCGTTCGACCAGCTCGTTCAGCCTGCCGCGGGCCTTGGCGAGGAACTCGGCGTCGACCGCGCCGATGCCCTCGTCCAGTAGCAGGATCTCGGGATCGATGCTGGTCACGACGCCGAGCGCGAGCCGCACCCGCATGCCGGTGGAGTAGGTGCGCAGCGGCATCTCGAGGTAGTCGCCGAGCTCGGTGAAGGCGGCGATGTCGTCGATCCGCGCCTCCATCTGCTTCCGGGTCATGCCCAGGAACAGCCCGCGGATGACGATGTTGTCCAGGCCCGAGATCTCCGGGTCCATGCCCACGGCGAGGTCGAAGATCGGTGCGACCTTGCCGCGCACGGCCGCCCGCCCGCGGGTGGGCTCGTAGATCCCGGCCATCAGGCGCAGGATCGTGGTCTTGCCCGCCCCGTTGTGCCCGACGAGCGCGACCCGGTCCCCCTTGCGCAGGGACAGCGTGATGTCCCGCAGGGCCTCGATGATCGGGACCTTGGACTCGGTGCCGATCCGCCCGCCCGCCCTGCCCAGCACGGACTTCTTGAGCGAGCGGGTCTTGGCGTCGAAGATCGGGAAGTCGACGCACGCGCCGTCGAGGTCGATGCTCGGCTCGTTCATCGTCACACCCAGTACGCCACGCGGGCGCGGTAGTTGCGCATGCAGACCAGACCGACCGCCCAGCCGACGACGGTGATCGCCAGGACCACGTACCAGTACCGCCACACCGTCTCCTGGCCGAGCAGCGGCCGGCGCAGGATCTCGAGGAAGTGGAAGACCGGGTTGAGCTCGACGAGCCGGACCCGCTCCTGCACCGCAGGGTTGTCGCTCAGGATGTCGACGGACCAGACGATCGGCGTCATGTAGAAGACCAGCTGGACGACGCTGGCGATGATCGGCGGGATGTCCCGGAAGCGGGTGGCGAGGATGCCGGAGAGGATCGCGATCCAACCGCCGTTGATCGCCAGCAGCGCGAACGCGGGGAACGCCAGCAGCAGCGACCAGCCCAGCGGGTGCGGGAAGACGATCATCAAGACCGCCCAGATCACCAGGTTGTGCAGGAAGAACAGCGACTGCCGCCACACCAGCCGGTAGACGTGCAGCGACAGCGGGGCCGGGAGGAACTTGATCAGGCCCTCGTTGGCGATGAAGACCTCACTGCCCTCGAGCACACAGCCGGAGATGAAGTTCCAGATCAGCAGGCCGACGGCCACGTGCGGCAGGAACGTCTCGATCGGCGTCTGGAACAGCAGCGAGTAGAGGATGCCGAGGCCCAGGGCGATGACGCCCATGCTGATGCTGATCCACAGTGGACCGAGGACGGACCGCCGGTACCGCTGCTTGATGTCCTGCCAACCGAGGTGGCCCCACAGCGCACGCTGCTTCCAGCCCGCCGAGAGGTCGCCGAACGCGCGCGCCCAGCTCCGCGAGCCGGGCGCGTCGGCGATCACCGGGCGCTCGCGCCCGGCAGTGCTGTCGTCCACGGTCACGGCCACCCGAGGAGGGTACCGACGGCACCGTCAGAGGTACTGCCCGGTGCCCCGTCCGCCGCCCTCCGGCATCTGTCCGGGCACCTGCGCGCCGCCGATGCCGGGCGGCAGGCCGCGCCGCATCTGCTCCAACTGCGCGCGAGCGGCCATCTGCTGGGCGAACAGTGCGGTCTGGATGCCATGGAACAGGCCCTCCAACCAGCCCACGAGCTGGGCCTGCGCGATGCGCAGCTCACCTTCGCTGGGGACGGAGTCGTCGGTGAAGGGCAGGGAGAGGCGCTCCAGCTCGTCGCGCAGCTCGGGGGCCAGTCCGTCCTCCAGCTCCTTGATGGAGTTCTGGTGGATCTCGCGGAGCCGGGCGCGGGAGGCCTCGTCGAGCGGCGCGGCCCGGACCTCCTCCAGCAGCTGCTTGATCATCGTGCCGATCCGCATCACCTTCGCGGGCTGCTCGACCATGCCGCCGATGCCCCCGTCGCCCTGCTCGTCGTCGCCCTGCGGCACGGAGGCCATGCCCACCGGGCGTCCGTCCGGCCCGACGACCATGACCTGGTGCTGCCCGTCGCCGTCGGAGTTGTCCTGTGGTGAGGTCATGCCCCCCATCATGGCGCCACGAGCAGCAACTTGCCGACGACGCCCCCCGCCTCCAGGGTCCGGTGGGCCTCGGCGACGTCCTGCATCGGGAACTCCGCATGCACGACGGGCTTCACCCGGCCCGCGGCGACCAGCGGCCAGATCCGCTCCCGCACGCCCGCCACCACGGCGCCCTTGCCCTGCGGACCGTCCACCGGACGCCCGCGCAGGCCCATCGCCGTCACGCTCGCGCGCTTGGCCAGCAGGGCCCCGATGTTCAGCTCGGCCTTCACCCCGCCCTGCATCCCGATGATCATCAGCCTGCCGTCGGTGGCCAGTGCCGCGAGGTTGGCCTTGAGGCCCTTGGCTCCCATGTTGTCGAGGATGACGTCCGCGCCGTGGCCGTCGGTGGCCTTCTTCAGCTCGTCCGCGACGTCGGCGTGGTAGTCGACGACGATGTCGGCGCCGTACTCGCGGCAGACGTCGAAGCGGGCGGGGTTCGCGCTGGCGGCGACCCTCGCGCCGAGGGCCTTGGCGACCTGGATTGCGTGGGTGCCGATGCCGCTGCTGCCGCCGTGCACCAGGAAGGTCTGGCCCTCGGCCAGACCCGCGAAGTCCACGACGTTCGAGTAGACGGTGCACGCCACCTCGGGCAGCGACCCCGCGACGGTGAGGCTCACGCCGTCGGGGACCGGGAGTAGCTGGGCCGCGGGCACGGCGACCTTGGTCGCGTACCCGCCGCCCGCGAGCAGGGCACAGACTTCGTCGCCGACCGCCCAGCCCTCGACCCCGGGTCCCACCTCGGCGATCCGGCCGGAGCACTCCAGCCCGATGATGTCCGACGCCCCGGGCGGCGGCGGGTAGTTCCCCTCCCGCTGCAGGAGGTCGGCGCGGTTGACCGCGGAGGCCGCCACGTCCAGGACGACCTCCCCAGGGCCCGCCTTCGGGTCCTCGACCTCGGTCCACCGCATGTTCTCGGGCCCGCCGGGCTCGCTCACCGTGATCGCGTGCATGGCACGGACGCTATTCGGTCGTGCGCTCCGTCGCAGTGGGGCAGTGTCGGAGCATGCACTGGCCACAGTCGGCGCTGGTCCTGCGCACCCCGCGGCTCGAGCTCCGCCCGGACGACGACGAGGGCCTCGCTGAGCTCGTCGAGGTCGCGTACCGGGGGGTCCACCCGCCGGACCGGATGCCGTTCATGATCCCGTGGACGGACGCGGACCCGCGCTACCTGGGCCGCGGTGCGCTGCAGTACTTCTGGGGCGAGCGGTCCCGATTCGCCCCCTCGTCGTGGGCCCTGCACTTCCTGGTGCGCCACGAGGGCCGGGTGATCGGGGTCCAGACCCTGCGCGCGGACGAGTTCGGGGTGCGCCGGGAGGTCGGGTCCGGGTCGTGGTTGGGGCTGGCCTCGCAGGGGCGGGGGCTCGGGACCGAGATGCGCGCGGCGATCCTGCTCTACGCCTTCGACGTCCTCGGTGCCGCCCACGCCCGGTCGGAGGCGTTCTCGGACAACGTCGCGTCGCACCGGGTGTCACAGCGGTTGGGGTACGTGGAGGACGGCTTCGAGATCCTCTCGCCCCGCGGGGTGCCGGTGCACAACATCCGGTTGCGGCTGACCCCGGAGACCCTCCGCCGCCCGACCTGGACCCTTCAGGTGGAGGGCCACACCGAGGAGCTGGCGGGGCTGTTGGGGGTGTGAGCGGTCCACGGTGGCATGTTTCGTGCTGAGAGCGCTCCACGGCGGCACGTTTCGTGCTCGGAGCGCTGCAAGCTCGCACGTTCGTGCTGAGAGTGGTCCCGCGATCGCACGTTTCGTGCTGGGCGCGGTTCAAGATCGCACGTTTCGTGCTGAGAGCGCTGCATGATCGCGCGCCTCGTGCTCAGAGCGGCCAAGATCGCACGTTTCGTGCTCAGAGCGCTGCATGATCGCCGTTTCGGTGCTCACAGCGCGGTGTCGGCAGCGCTGATCGCACGCAAACGCCGATCTTGAACGACCGCGAACCGCTGCCGGCGGAGGAGTCGATCGACGTCTGGCTGGCTCGTCACCCGAGGCTGAGACCTGTGGACAACTCGGGCGGCCGTGCCCGCTGACCCGCGGAACCGTCGGGGTCCCGGCCGACGGTCGGCCCATGACCGGCGACCCCCTCGAACCCGACCGCCCACCCATCACCGGCTGGCCGGAGCTGCTCACCGTCGCGTTGACCGTCGAGCCCATGGTGTGGCGCGCACTGCAGCGCTACCTCGGCGGAGCGCTCGCGTCGCGGGCCTGCAGCGGCCGGCTGCGGGAGGCGGCGCGCTGGGCCGCGACCCGACACGTGCCGTGGGATCCCCTGTCCCGCGGGCTCCACGCGCTCGGGGCCGACTGCGACTGCGAGGCCTGGGAGGTGCTCAGCCGAGGTTGTTGGTGCTGAAGGTGTCGCAGCGGGCCGGGTCGCCGGTCCGGAAGCCGGTGGTGAACCACTTCTCGCGCTGGGCGGAGCTGCCGTGCGTGAACTGGCTCTGGTCCACTCGGCCACCGCCGAGGTTGCTCTGGATGAAGTCGTCGCCGATGCGCTCGGCGGTGTCCAGCGCGGCCGCGACGTCGGCCTGGGTCACGTCCTGCACCAGCGGCCGTCCGGAGGCGGTCGGCGTGGTCGTGGCGTGGTTGCCCCAGACGCCTGCGTAGCAGTCCGCCTGCAGCTCGAGGCGGACCGAGCCGGAGGTCGGCCCACTGTCGCCCGCGCGGACCTGCCGGTTGGTGCCGAGCAGGTTCTGGATGTGGTGGCCGTACTCGTGCGCGATCACGTAGGCCCGGGCGAACGGGCCGCCCTGCGCGCCGAACCGCGACTCGAGCTCCTGGAAGAAGGTGAGGTCGATGTAGACCTCGTTGTCGGCGGGGCAGTAGAACGGCCCGACGTCCGACGTCGCGCTCCCACAGCCGCCGGTGTTCACCGAGCCGCTGAAGAAGTTGGTGCGCGGTGGTTGGTAGGTCTGGCCGGCGCGGGCGAAGGCGTCCGACCAGTAGCCGTCGAGCGAGTTGACCACCGCGGTCACCTCGCAGTCGAGGTTGCTGTTCGCGTCCGCGCCGGTGCGGCAGGCCTCAGCGATGGTCGTGGTGTCCGCGGACTGGCCCTGCTCCAAACCGGACAGTCCACTCGGCAGGGCGAATCCGCCTCCGCCCGTGCCGCCTCCCCCGCCGAGCGCGGAGATCAGGAAGAAGAGGATGAGCCCCACGATGCCGAGGCCCCCGCCGCCCAGCGCGACGCGCCCTCCGACGCCGCCCCCGCCGCCCCCGCGGCGCAGGTCGTCGATGTTCGACGTGTCCAGGTCCGCGTTCTCGTCGAACCGCATCGTGCTCCTCCTCCGACGCCCGACCGGTCTCCGGTGGGTCGACGACGAGATCCCACCACACCAGCGGGATCGGGTCGACACGGCTTCATTACGCTGCGGGGCGTGTCGGAGGGAACAGCGTCGTCGCCTCGGTGGCTGGACGAGGGGGAGATGCGCTTCTGGCGTGCCTGGATCCTGTCCTCCACCCTGCTCGACTCCCGGCTCAACCGGGACCTGCAGGACAACCACGGGATCTCGCACACCGACTACGCGGTGCTGGTCGTGCTGTCCGAACAGGCGGACCGCCGCATGCGGATGAGCGCCCTCGCCGACACCCTCGCGATGTCGAAGTCCCGCCTGTCCCACCAGGTCTCCCGCCTGGAGAAGGCCGGCCTCGTCAAGCGGGACGGAGACGTCTCCGACGGCCGCGGCATCTACGCCTGCCTCACCCCGGCCGGGCTCACCCTGCTCGAGCAGGCCGCCCCGACCCACGTCGAGGGCGTCCGCCGCTACGTCGTGGACCTGCTCAGCGAGTCCGAGCGCACCCAGGCCGCCGCCTTCCTGGAGCGCGTCGTCAAGGGCCTCCGCACGATCTCCTCCGACTCCCCGACCGGCTAGGCTCCCTCTCGGAAGCGTGGCAGAGCGGCCGAATGCACTCGCCTTGAAAGCGAGCGTCACGAAAGTGACCGGGGGTTCGAATCCCTCCGCTTCCGCCAGTTACCGGAAGAGGCCTGCGGTCGCCAGTGTCACTCGGCGACGGGCTGTGGGTTCGTCGTCGTGGAAGCGGTCCACTCCCCAGGAGAGGGCGAGGAGGAGGTCGTAGACCTCTTCGGCGGTGACGTCGGGGGTTGCGTCGCCCGCGATTCTCGCCTCCTCGAGGAGGGTCGCCGTCCGTGCGACGAGGGGGTTGCAGGCCGACTGGACGGATGAGTCGGCGTCCTCGCGGGCGGTCGCGAGGCAGGTCGGTAGGTCGTGCCAGATGCGGAGCCGCCAGGTCAGTCGTTGTAGCCATTCGGCGAGGGCGGCGCGCGGGGGCAGGGTCCGGGCCAGTTCGTCCGCCTCGTCCAGGGCCGCGGTGATGCTCGCCTGCATGACGGCGGCGAGCAGGTCGTCGCGGGTGGGGAAGTTCCGGTAGAGGGTCGCGTTGCCGACGCCCGCGCGCAGGGCGATGCCGTCGAGGGGGGCGAGCACGCCCTCGGTCTCGAAGGTCTCCCGGGCCGCGCGCACGACGGCGTCCCGGTTGCGTTGGGCGTCGGCGCGCAGGGGGCGGGCGCTGCCCTGGGGGGCGGGGGTCACACGAGCTCTCCTTGACGAAGTGGGGAGTGTCCCCACATAGTTGAGTGATCCGGGGACGGTCCCCACTTATCAAGGAGTCTAGATGACACTCGACGGTCGGACGGTGCTGGTGACGGGCGCCAACGGTGGGCTCGGGGAGCAGTTCATGGCCCAGGCGCTCCAGCGGGGCGCGGCGAAGGTGTACGCCGCGGCACGCTCGCCGCGGAGCTGGGCGGATCCGCGGGTCCAGCCGCTCACCCTCGACCTCACCGACCCGGACCGGGCCGTGGCGGTGGCCCGGGCGGCGTCGGACGTCGACCTGCTGGTCAACAACGCCGCCATCGCGCCGGAGGGCGACTCGATCTCCGGACCGGAGGCCGAGCTCCGCCGGATCTTCGAGACGAACTTCTTCGGGACCCTCCGCGTCGCGAACGCCTTCGCGCCGGTCCTCGCGGCCAACGGCGGCGGCACCCTGGTGAACATCCTGTCCTCGGCGGCCTGGGTCACCATGCCGACCGGCTACGCGGCGTCGAAGGCGGCGATGTGGTCGGCGACCAACGCGCTGCGCACCGAGCTCCGCGCACAGGGGACGCACGTGGTCGGCCTGCTCGTCGGCATGATCGACACCCCGATGTCGGCGCGCTGGGACGTGCCGAAGGTCAGTGCGGCCGCCGTCGTCGCCCAGGCGTACGACGCCGTCGTCGACGGGTCGCTCGAGGTGCTGGCGGACGCCCAGACCCAGGAGCTGAAGTCCCGGCTCGACACCCCGGCGGAGACGCTCTACCCCTGGCTCGACGAGCAGATCGCGCTGCTCGTCGGCTGACTCACACCAGCCCGCTCAGGACCTCCCGAACCGCGACCGGGCGCCGTCCCAGGACCGTCTCCAGCAGCGGGTCGGTGGCCGCGAACTCGCCCGCCCGGGCGGCGCGGAAGAGGCCGGGGTGCGGTGACGCCGTCGAGGGCGTCGTCCAGGACCGCGGCGACGACGACGACGGCGGCCGCGGCGAGGTCGGGATGGGCGGTCCAGGAGACCGGGCCGTCCGCGGGCGGGCGGGCGTGCCGGCCCTGCTCGCCGCCGACGAGCCGGACCTCGCCCTCGCCGACGCGATGTTCGACGCCGTCGCCGCCCGGATCCTGACCACGGCTCCGCCGGCGTCGGACACCGGTCCGAGCGCCGTGGCCGTCACGATGCTGACCGCACTTCCGGACCTGCCCGCGCTCACCGACGCCGAGCGGGCGTTGATGGGCGAGTGGCTCACCCGCTCGCTGCGGAGTGGGTGACCGAGTCCGGGACCCACCGCAGGACGTCGCCGGGTTGGCAGTCCAGGACCCGGCAGACCGCGTCCAGTGTGGAGAACCGCACCGCCTTGGCCCGCCCGTTCTTGAGGACCGCGACGTTCGCCGGGCTGATCCCGACGGCCTCGGCGAACTCCCCGACGGACATCCGCCGCTGCGCGAGCAGCACGTCGATGTCGACGACGATCGCCATCAGACCACCGCCTCGAGCTCGCGGCGCAGGCCGGTCGCGGTGCGGAGCAGGCCGAGCATCACGGTCATCAGGAGCGCGAAGGCCACGCCCATCAGCCCGATGCCGCCGGCGATCAGGATCAGGCCAGGGGCGTCGTCCAGCTCGCCGACGAGCGCGGCCATCCCGGCCACGAGGAGCGCGGCGAGCAGGCCCGCGGCCGTGATCACCCACACCCAGCGGTCGGCGGACTCGTCGAAGATCACCTCCCGCTCCACCCGGTTCAGCAGGACCCAGAGCGCGAGCAGCCCCAGCTCGATGCAGGCCACCGCCAGCACCGGGACCACCATGAAGACGAGGTCGAAGCCGTCGAACGGGCGCGTCAGCTGGGTCAGCGGCACGACCACGAGCAGGACCTGGGCGGTCAGCGCCGAGAGGGCGAGGAGGACGAGCACCGCGCGCAACGCACGGAGGGCGACTCGGTTCATACATCGACTATCGAGCGAAACCTATCGAAAGTCAATACGACGCGGGCGCGAGAACGCCCGCACCCCGATCGGGATGCGGGCGTCGTCGGCGGTGGGTCAGTTGCGGCGGGCGCCGTCCAGCTCGGCGAGGTAGCCCTCGACCCGGCTGCCCGCCGTCGCGGACAGCGAGCCCCCGAGGACCTTCTCGGCGATCTGGGTGGAGAGCGCTCCGACGTCCCCGCGCAGGCTCTGCTCGGCCGCGGCGCGCTGGGCGGCGATCTCGGTGTCGGCGCTCGCGCGGATCGCGGCGGCCTCGGCCTCGGCCGCGGCGCGCAGCCCGGCGCGGATCTCGGCGCCCTCGGCGCGGGCGGCGTCCCGGATCGAGCTCGCCTCGGCGCGGGCCTCGGCCAGCTTGGCCTCGTACTCCTCCTTGAGGCGCGCGGCCTCGGCCTGCGCCTCCTCGGCGCGGGCCAGCCCGCCGTCGATCTTGTCCGCGCGCTCGGCGTAGATCTGCTCGAACTTCGGCAGGATCACCCGCGACAGCAGCAGGAAGACCGCCGCGAAGCAGACGAGGCCGACGACGACCTCGGTGATGTTCGACCCCAGCGGCGGCTCGAACCCGCTCAACACGAACAGCACCAGATAGAGGATCAGCGCTGCCGCCACGACGCCTGCGACGATCGCAGCGCCCTTCGCGTTCTTGCCACCGGAACCGTGCTCGGCCATCGAACCCCCTTCTCCGGGTATGAATCTAGGCGGTCGTCGACCGGCGGCGCCACCCACCCCTGCACCATGGACCGGTGCTGATCGACCGCGCGGGCCGCCGCTACCCCCTGGACGAGCCCCGCTGGTGCGGCGCGGACGGGTCACCGGTGACCGTCGAGCCGGGCGCGGGGATCACCCGGGACCGGGTCGACCGGTCCGTCCGCTCGCAGTGGCGGTACGCGGCGGCGCTCCCCGTGACCGTCGAGCCGGTGTCCATCGGCGAGGGCTGCACGCCCCTGCTGAGCAGGGAGTTCGACGGTCTGGAGGTGGGGGTGAAGCCGGAGTGGTTCAACCCCACCGGCAGCTTCAAGGACCGCGGCACCACGGTGATGGTCTCCGTGCTCAAGGCGCTCGGGATCGGGGCGATCCTGGAGGACTCCAGCGGCAACGGCGGGTCGTCCGTCGCCGCGTACGCGGCTGCGGCAGGCATCACGGCGACGATCCTCACGCCCGCGTCCACCTCTCCGGCGAAGATCCAGCAGAGCCGGGCGCACGGGGCGCGCGTGGAGCTCGTGCCCGGGACGCGTCAGGCCACCGCCGACGAGGCGGTCCGCCGCTCGGCGGAGACCACCTACGCCAGCCACAACTGGCAGCCCTTCTTCCTGCAGGGCACGAAGCTGCTGGCCTACGAGATCTGGGAGGACCTGGGCTTCGCCGCACCCGACGCGGTCGTGCTGCCGTGCGGCGCGGGCAGCCTGGTCCTCGGTTGCCGCATGGGGTTCGACGAGCTGGTCGCGGCAGGCGAGATCGCCCGCGCGCCGCGGCTGCTGGTCGCCCAGCCCGAGCACTGCGCGCCGCTCGTGCGCGCCTTCCGCGGCGAACCGGAGGCGTCCCCGCGCCCCACGGTCGCCGAGGGCACGGCGATCGCCCGCCCCGTCCGCGCCCCCGAGGTGCTGGCGGCGGTCCGCGCCACCGGCGGCGACATGGTCGCGGTACCGGAGGCGGAGATCGGCCCGGCCACCCTGGAGCTGGCCCGCACCGGCCTCTACGCCGAGCCCACCAGCGCACAGGTGCTGCCCGCCCTCCGGGCCTTCCGGCGCAGGGGTGCGCTGGATCCCGGCGAGCGGGTGGTGACGGTCCTGACCGGGTCCGCCCTCAAGGCGGCGGACGCGGTGGCTCAGCTGATGGTGCAGGCCGTCCCGTAGGCGCACACCTCGGTCCAGGTGTCGCCCATCTCCGTGGTGTCGAAGCGCATCGCCACGATGGCGTTCGCCCCGTGCGCGGTGGCCGCGGCGATCAGTCGGTCGATCGCCTCCTGGCGGGAGGACTCGAGGTTCTTCGTCATCCCCTTGAGCTCACCCCCGGCCAGCGACTTGAACGCGGCGCCGATCTGGGAACCGACGTTGCGCGAGCGCACCGTCAGGCCGAACACCTCGCCGTGGACGTGGGTGATCTGGCGCCCCGGGACGTCGTTCATGGTCGTGATCAGGATGGGTGAAGTCATCGATACTGCGTACGCACTTCTCCCACCTAGTGCAAGCTCCAATCGGAGTTCATGCTGGTCACCGAGCCGGATCGGAGAGGAAACCAGGTGACCAGCACGATCGTGGACATGTCGTTCGCCGAGCAGACGGATCTGAGGACGGCCGCCCTGCGCGCCCGCCGGATGTATCCGGGTGAGATCGGCGAGCTCGTCTACCGCGAGCTGCTGGCCTACGCCGACTTCGGGCACCGCTTCGCCCGGGACGCCCTGATCCCGGACCTCGCGGCCCGGATCCTCGCCGAGGCCGAAGACCCTCGCGTCAGGGGGAGCTGACGCGTGCCCTCGCCCCCCGGCGCCCTACTCGGGCGCCGGGGGACGAATCGTGTCCACGATCCTCTGCACGCGCCGGGTCCGGGTCGCCTCGGCCTTGGCGCTCTCGACGGCGCGGACGTGCTCCTTGCGGGCGCTGAACGCCAACCCGTCGAAGCGCTCCCGCAGACCCGCCGCCGCCAGCGCGGCGGCCAGGTCCTCTGGCACGTCGACGGTCCGCGGCGCGGTGTCGAGCGCGATGTCCACCTCGACCTCGTCGCCCGCCGCCACGCCCGCCGCGGTGCGGTTCTCCGCGCTGAGCGGTACCAGGTGTCGCCCGCCCATCACCGCCAGCGTGGTGCGGTAGACGTAGGAGCCCAGCCCGATCGTGACGGGGGCGCGCTTGCCCGCGCCCAGCGCCTCGACCACCTCGGTGGGGACCTCGAGGCCGGTGGCGGTCTTCCCACCGAGCTCCACGGTCGTCGTGAACCTCATCCGGTGAGTATGGCGGGCCGGACGTCCCCGAAACGGGTCGATTGCTCGAAACCGTGTGCGGCCTGCAACAGCGCGAGCTCCCCGCGGTGGGCACCGACGAGCTGCAGACCGATGGGCAGCCCGTCGGGGGTGAACCCGGCGGGCACCGACATGGCCGGGTGCCCGAACGCCGAGATGAGGTACGCCGAGCGCATCCAGTCGATGTAGGACCCCTGCGCGACGCCTGCGATCTCGGTCGGGTACTCCAGCTCCACCGGGAACGGGGGGACCTGCGAGACCGGCAGGGCCAGCAGGTCCCACGACTCGAAGAACGTCCGCATCCGCTGGTAGAGGGCCGAGTGCAGGATCTCGGCGCGGGCGACGTCGGCTCCGGCGAGCCGCCGCCCCTCCTCGATGTTGCCGACCAGCGTGGCCTTCATCCGGTTCCGGTGACGGCTGAGCACCGTGCCGAGCGACATGGCGAAGTGCCAGGCGCGCAGGGTGCGGAAGACCTCGTCCGCGCCGCGCAGGTCCGGGTCGGCGCGCTCCACCGTGGCCCCGAGCTGCTCGAACACTCGGACCTGGCGCTCCAGAACGGCCGTGACCGCGGCGTCGACCGGGATCGAGCCGCCGAGATCGGGGGACCAGGCGATGCGCAGGCCGCGCAGGTCGCGCTCGAGCGGCACGTCGAACACGGAGCCGGGGACGTCGATCGCGATGGGGCTGCGGGTGTCCGGACCGGCCATCACGGACAGCAGGAGCGCGACGTCGGACACGGTGCGCGCCATGGGTCCCTGCACGCTCATCGTGGCGTAGGCGGCCTCGTTCGGCCAGGTCGGGACCCGTCCCGGCGCCGGACGCAGGCCCACGACATTGCAGAAGGACGCGGGGTTGCGGAGCGAGCCGCCCATGTCGCTGCCGTCGGCGAGCGGGTGCATGCCCGTGGCCAGCGCCGCCGCCGCGCCGCCGGAGCTGCCGCCCGCGCTGCGGCCCGGGGCGTAGGGGTTGCGGGTGGCGCCGAAGACCGGGTTGACGGTGTGCGAGCCCGCGCCGAACTCGGGCACGTTCGTCTTGCCGAGGGTGATCGCGCCCGCGCGCTTGAGCCGCTCGATGACCAGCTCGTCGGTGTCCGGGACGTCGTCGGCGTGGATCGGCGAGCCCCTGGTGGTGCGGATGCCCGCGGTCTGGTGGGTGTCCTTGTGCGCCATGGGGATCCCGTGCAGGGGCGGGAGGTCCTCGCCCGCGGCGAACCGGGCGTCGGCGGCGTCCGCCTCGGCCAGCGCACGCTCGGCGGTCAGCGTGACGACGGCGTTGACGGTGGGGTTGCAGGCCTCGATCCGGGCGAGGTGGGCCTCGGTCAGCTCGCGCGCGGAGATCTCGCCCGCGCGCAGGGCGGCCGCCATCTCCCGGGCGCTCGCGAAGCAGACATCCTCCACGGAACGACCGTAACCCCTGGTCAACCCGGTGCGACGGTCAGGTGGGGTCGGCCAGGAACGCCGCGCCCGCCGCCGCGAGGTGTCCGGGGTCGTCGACGCCGCAGAGCTCGCGGGCCGAGTGCATGGACAGCACCGGGATCCCGACGTCGACGGTGCGGATCCCCAGCCGGGTCGCCACGAGCGGGCCCACCGTCGTCCCGCAGGGGACGGTGTTCTTGCCGACGAACACCTGGGTGGGCACGCCCGCGCTCCGGCAGGCGCGGTGCCAGGCCGCCGCCCCGGGGGCGTCCGTGGCGTAGCGCTGGTTGGCGTTGACCTTCAGGGTGGGGCCGCCGTTGGGGACGCTGCGGTGGTCCGGGTCGTGGCGCTCGAGGTAGTTGGGGTGCGCCGCGTGCGTGACGTCCACGGACAGCGCGCGGGACGCCGCGAAGATCCGGTCCCGGCGGTCGAAGCCGCCCGCGAGGTGGGTCAGCAGGGTCTCCAGCAGCGGGCCCGCGGCGCCGGTCGCGCTGCCGCTGCCGATCTCCTCGTGGTCGAACCCGACGAACACGGGCGTCGTGGCGCCGTCCGTCGCGCCGATGAGCGCGTCGAGCCCGGCGTGGACGGACGCGAGGTTGTCCAGGCGGGGGCAGGCCAGCAGCTCCCGGTCGCGGCCGAGGCGGGCGGGCGGGGTGAGGTCGTGGACGACGAGGTCGTGGGCGGCGATGTCCGCGGCCGCGACCCCCGTCTCGGCGGCGAGGAACTCCACCAGGTCGCCCTCGCGGGCCTCGCCGAGGCCCCAGATCGGCAGGACGTGGCGTTGGGCGTCGAGCTCGAGACCCTGGTTGACCTGGCGGTCCAGGTGGATCGCGAGCTGGGGGACGCGCAGCAGCGGGCGGTCGACGTGCACCGGGACGACGGTGCCGTCGTAGAGCGCGAGGCGGCCTGCGAGGCCGAGGTCGCGGTCCAGCCAGGAGTTCCAGAGCGCGCCGCCGTAGATCTCCACGCCGACCTGCCGCCAGCCAGCGGCGCCGGTGTCCGGGCGGGGCTTGACCTTGAGAGTGGGGGAGTCGGTGTGGGCGGCGAAGATCCGGAGCGGGGCCGCGGTGTCCTGCTGCCGCCAGGCGAGCAGGGTGCCGTCGCGGACCAGGTAGCGCCCGGCGCTCCCCCGAGGGATCGGGTCGAACTCGGCGGTCTCGACCTGCTCGGTGAACCCGGCGGCGGTCAACCGGCGGACGCCCTCGGCCACCGCGTGGTACGGGGTGGGGGAGGCGGACACGAAGGCGGCGAGGTCCTGCGCACGGTCGGTCACTCCCGCATCCTTGCAAACGCCCCTCGACTGCACGTTTCGTGCTGTCAGCGCGGCATGATCGCCGTTTCGGTGCTGTGCGGGCGGCGGGCACAGCAGTGAGGGCACGAAACGTGCAGACGGTCCGCGCTCGACGCCGCCGATGAGGGATGCTCGCGGGCGATGGACGACGTCTTCGATGTGGTCGTGGTGGGAGCGGGCTCCGCGGGCTGCACGCTCGCGGGCCGCCTCGCCGAGCGCGGCGACCGGTCCGTGTGCCTGGTCGAGGCCGGGCCCGCCTCGACGCTCCCGGACGTCACCAGCGCCGCCTCGCTCGCCGCGACCGTCCCCGGACACCCGCTGAACTGGGCGTACACCGCTTCGCTGGTCCGCGACCGGGTGGTCGCGGTGCCTCGCGGCCGGGTCGTGGGCGGGTCGAGCGCGATCAACGGCGCGTACTTCGTGCGAGCCGTGCCGCAGGACTTCGCCGACTGGGGATGGTCGTACGCCGAGGCCCAGGCCTTCTACGAGCGCACCTCGACCGATCTCGACCTCGGCCGCGGCACGGGGCCCCTGCGTGTCCGACGGCCCGCGGGTCCGCTGCTCGCGCCGGTCACGCCGGTGTTCCTGGAGGCCTGCGGCGAGCTGGGCTATCCGGCCGAGCCGGACAAGAACGGGGGCGGCCCGCCCGGCTGGGGTCTGGTCCCGTCGAACGCGGCCGACGGGGTCCGGATCAGTGCCGCGACGGCCTTCCTGCCGCCGCCGTGGGGTGCGGCGCCCGACGCCAAGCTGGTCGTGCGGGCGGGTGCCGCCGCGCTGCGGGTGGTGTTCTCCGGGGCGCGGGCCGTGGGCGTCGAGACGACGGAGGGGACGGTCCGGGCGGGGGAGGTCGTGCTCGCCGCCGGCGCGGTCGGGTCCCCTCACCTGTTGCTGCACAGCGGGATCGGACCGGCCGCGGTGCTCCACACGGCGGGGGTGCCGCAACGTGCGGAGCTGCCGGTGGGACAGGGGTGGTCCGACCATCCCAGCGTCTACCTGCCCTTCCGGTGGCCGGGCGCGCCACCGCACCCCGACGCCGTCGCCGGGCAGGCGGCGCTGAACCTCGACTCGGGCTCCGATCCGGCCGGTGACCTGGAGATCCTGCTGTTCGCGCGGCCGTTCGTCCCTGACGGCGCGGCACATCTGATGTGCGCGCTGCAGCGCCCCGAGAGCCGCGGAGACCTCACGATCACCTCCGCGGACCCGCTCGCGCCGCCGCGGCTGGACTACCGCTACCTCCGCACCGAGGCGGACCGGCGACGGCTGCGGGCCGCCATCCGGATCGCGGCCGACGTCCTGCGGGTCGCGGGCCTGGAGCGCGTCGAGCCCACCGGCGAGGTGCTCGGCAACGACCGCCGCCTCGACGGCTGGATCCAGCAGGTCCTGACGACCTCGGTGCACCTGTGTGGCAGCGCCGCGATGGGCCGGGTGGTCGATCCGGAGTTCCGCGTCCTGGGTGTGGACGGTCTGCGGGTGGTGGACACGAGCGTCCTGCCGACCGTCCCACGTCGGGGTCCCGCGGCCACGGCGATCATGCTGGGCGAGTGGGCCGCCGCGGTCCTGTGAGCGTCAGCCCACGACGACGAGCCGGTCGTCCGCGGTGTCGGTCAGGTAGAGGCGGTCGCCGTCCGCCACGACCTCGGTCGGGGCCCCGCCGACGGTGACCGTGCCGAGGGGGTCGAGGGTCCGGGCGTCGAGCACGTGGAGGGTGCCGCCGTCGGCGTTCGCCACGTAGACGCGGCTGCCGTCCGGGGAGGCGGCGATGCCGGCGAGGCCGGGGTTGAGCAGCGTCGCGGGGGCCACGGTCTCCTGGGTGGCCACGTCGACCGCCACGACGCCTCCGCTGCGCGCGCTGACGTAGACCGTTGCACCGTCCGGCGAGAACGCCGTGTAGGAGGAGCCCTCCGGCGTGGCGACGGCGCCGAGGACCTGCCCCGACCGGGCGGAGACCAGGGAGATCAGCCCGGTGCCGTCGGCGAAGGCGAGGACCTCGCCGTCGGGGGAGAGCGAGAGGGTCGCGTTGCCGGTGCCCAGCGGGTACGGGCCGCCGACGACGGTGTCCGTCACCGTGTCGACGCTGACGATCGAGCTGACCCCGCTGCGGTTGAGGTCGACGACGTGCGCGAGCCCGGTCCGCCGTTCCAGCACCATGTTCGTGGGCACCCGGTCCAGCGGGGCGCCCGTGGTCAGCTGTCCCTCGCGTTCCAGCAGGTCCAGGCCGCAGGCGCCGCCGCCGGGGGCGCAGCGCGGGACCCAGATCCGACCCAGCCCGTCGAGCGCGACGCCGCCGCCCGCCTCGGAGACGGTCAGCGGGATGCCCGCGGCGCCGCTCGCCAGGTCGACCTGCACGACCTGGTCGGTGAAGCGCTGTGGCACCACCACGACAACGGCCTCGCCGCCGCTCACCACGAGGCCGCGCGGGTCGCCGCCGAGCGGGACCGACGACAGCACGGCGGGCAGCGTGGGGCCTGCGAGCGTCGTGGCGGTGGGGTCGATCGTGGGGACGACGATCGGGTCCGGAGCGGCGGTCGTGCGCCAGGGGGCGATGACCACCACCGCGGCGAGGGCGGCGACGACGGTGGCAGCGGCCGCGATCCACGGCCACCGGGCGCGACGGCGCGGGGCCGCCGGGGCGGGCACGGTGCCCCACGGTGCGAGCTGGGGGCCGGCGGAGCCTTGCCAGGTCCCTCCGCCGCCGAACCGGGGGCCGTCGGGGATCGAGCCGGGGAAGCCCGGGAGGCGTTCGTGACGCTGTGGACCGGCGAGGCCGTGGTGACCGGCCCGCGAACCCTGGTAGCCGGAGCCCGGGCCGGTCGTGGCGGGCGGGCGGACCCCGCCCAGCGGGCCGATCACCGTGTCCGGCCGGCCGTGCAGAGTGCCGCCCTGGCCGATCCGGCCGACCTCGGTGTGCGGCACGATCGTCGCGGGGACCACCGAGCCCTGCCCGGCCCCCCGTAGTGCCTCCCCGGCCAGCCGCGCGAACGCCCCCGCCGACCGCGGCCGCTCCGCCGGGTCCTTGGCCATCCCCGCGGCGACGACGGTGTCGAACGGGCGCAGCCGGGGGTCGTGCGCACTCGGCAGCGGGACGGGGGCGTGGAGGTGGGCGGCGATCACGGCCGCCGCGGTGGCGCCGGTGAAGGGCCGCTCGCCGGTGAGGCACTCGTGGAGCACGCAGGCCAGGGAGTACACATCGGAGCGGTGGTCCTCACCGGACCCGACGATCCGCTCCGGAGCGAGGTACCCCGCCGTCCCGACGACGCCGTTCGCCGCGGTCAGCACGGTGTCCGAGGCCAGCGACCGGACGATCCCGAAGTCCACCAGGTACACGAAGTCGCCCTCGGCGAGCAGGGTGTTGGAGGGCTTCACGTCCCGGTGCACGAGCCCGGCCGCGTGCGCCGAGTCCAGCGCCGCCGCCAGCTGCTCCACGATCCGCACGGCCGCCGCCGGCTCCAGCGGGCCTCGACGCAGCCGCTCGCCGAGGTCCTCCCCCTGGACGAACCGCATGTCCAGAAACAGTCGGCCGTCGATCTCGCCGTAGTCGTGGATGGGGATCACGGTCGGCGCGTTGAGCTGCGCGGCGAGTTCGCACTCGCGGCGGAACCGGGCCTCGAACTCGGCGTTCCCGGACTGGTCCGCGCCGAGCCGCTTGAGCGCGACGACCCGCTTGCGCCGGGTGTCGAAGGCACGCCAGACCTCGCCCATGCCCCCGCGGCCGACCAGCTCGTCGAGCCGGTACGGGCCGAAGGTCGGCTCGGTCGGTTCCGCCACCCGATGTCCCTTTCGTGCTGATCGGACGCTAGCCGATCACGCGCTGTGCCGACTCGGTAGAGCTACGGTGAGGCCGTGACGAACCCGTTCCTCGCGCCCAGCGCGCTGCCGTACGGCCTGCCGGACTTCGCCGCGATCACCGACGACGACTACCTGCCCGCGTTCGAGGCCGGCATGGCCGAGCAGCGCACGGAGGTCGAGGCGATCCTCGCGTCGGGGGAGCCCACGTTCGCCAACACGGTCGAGGCGCTGGAGCTGTCCGGCCGCATCCTGGACCGGGTGTCGCGCGTCTTCTTCAGCCGCGCGGGTGCGGACACGACGCCGCGGATCGAGGAGGTCCGGGCCGCCGTCGCGCCGATGCTGGCCGCGCACGCGGACGAGATCTCGCTGGACCCGCGGCTGTTCGCGCGGATCTCGGCGGTGCACGCGGACCGCGAGGGGTTGGATCCCGAGTCGCGCCGGCTCGCCGAGCGGTACTACACGGACGCTGTCCGGGCGGGCGCGCAGCTCTCGGATCCGGACAAGGAGCGGCTCAAGGCCCTCAACGCCGAGCTCTCCTCGCTGTCCACCACGTTCTCGACCCGCCTGCTGAGCGGCGCCAACGCGGCGGCGGTGCACGTCCACGACGTCGCGAAGCTCGACGGGATGTCCCCCGGCGCGATCTCCGCCGCGGCCGCCGCGGCGACCTCCCGCGGGCACGAGAGCGGCTTCCTGCTCACGCTCATCCTGCCCACCGCCCAGCCCGTGCTGGAGTCGCTCCGCGACCGGGACCTGCGGCGCGAGGTGTTCGAGGCCTCCGTCGGGCGTGGGGTGGGCGGGGAGTTCGACACCCGAGAGACCGTCCTGCGGATCACCGCGCTGCGGGCCGAACGGGCCCGCCTGCTCGGCTACCCGACGCACGCCGCGTACGTCATCGAGGACTCCACCGCGGGTTCCGTCGACGCCGTCGCCGCGATGCTCGCCGATCTCGCGCCACCCGCGATGCGCAACGCTGACGCCGAGGCCCTCGACCTGGCGGGTTCCGGTGTCCTCGAGCCGTGGGACTGGACGTTCGAGGCGGAGCGGGTGCGCCGCGAGCGGTTCGAGATCGACGCGGCACTGCTCCGTCCGTACCTGGAGCTGGAGTCCGTCCTCACGCACGGCGTGTTCCACGCGGCCGAGGAGCTCTACGGCATCCAGCTGCACCCGCGGCACGACCTCGTCGGCTACCACCCGGACGTCCGGTTCTGGGAGGTGTTCGACGCCGACGGCACGCCGCTCGGCCTCTTCGGCGGCGACTACTACGCGCGGGAGTCGAAGCGGGGCGGCGCGTGGATGAACGCACTCGTCGGGCAGTCGTCACTGCTGGACGAGAAGCCCGTCGTGATGAACACGCTCAACATCACCAAGCCCGCGCCCGGCGAGCCGACGCTGCTCACGATCGACGAGGTCCGCACCCTGTTCCACGAGTTCGGGCACGCGCTGCACGGGCTGTTCTCGGCCGTGCGGTACCCGACCTTCTCCGGGACGTCGGTGCCGCGGGACTTCGTCGAGTTCCCGTCTCAGGTCAACGAGATGTGGCTGGAGCGGCCGGAGATCCTGGCCCGGTACGCGCGGCACTGGGAGACCGGCGAGTCCCTCCCGCCCGAGCTGCTCGGCAAGCTGCTGGCCAGCCGCGCGTACGGCGAGGGGTTCCGGACCACCGAGTACCTCGCGGCCTCGCTGCTGGACCAGGCCTGGCACACCCTGACGGTCGACGACACGGTCGAGGACGTGGAGACCTTCGAGGCCGAGGCCCTGCGGAAGGCAGCCATCGCGCACCCGCTGGTCCCGCCGCGCTACCGCAGCACGTACTTCAACCACGTCTTCGCGGGCGGGTACTCGGCGGGCTACTACTCCTACATCTGGTCCGAGGTGCTCGACGCCGACACGGTCCGGTGGTTCGAGGAGAACGGCGGGCTGAAGCGGGAGAACGGCGACCACTTCCGCCGAGAGCTGCTCTCCAAGGGAGGGTCGGTGGAGGCGATGGAGGCCTACCGCGCCTTCCGCGGTCGCGACCCCGAGATCCAGCCCCTCCTGGAACGCCGCAACCTCACCTGACTGTGAGCCGGGACCTGGCAACCCGCGAGTCCCACACCAGTACCCGCGTGTCGCACACCAGTGTCCGCGTGTCGCACGCCAGTGTCCGCGAGTCCCACGTCAGTGTCCGCGAGTCGCACGTCAGTGTCCGCGAGTCGCACGCCAGTGTCCGCGAGTCCCACACCAGTGCCCGCGAGTCGCACGCAGCCATCGCGATCTGCAGGCGGGGTGGGCGGCTGAGCCGTGGCGACCGTGGAATCGGCAGGCGGCTCGAGGGCGTTGTTCCAATGTGCGGATATCGCTCCTGGACCGCAGCCGCACCCGGCGCGGCGAGCCCGACTCGGCCGCCGTCGTCGGGACCGTGGAGCGTGCCCGACGGGCCGAGCAGCTCGGATTCCACCGGTTCTGGGTCGCCGAGCATCACGCCGTCCCGGGCATCGGTTCCGGTGCGCCGACCGTGCTGATGGCCGCCGTGGCTGGGGCGACCGAACGGATCCGGGTCGGTTCCGGCGGGGTGATGCTGCCCAACCACCAGCCCCTCGTCGTCGCCGAGCAGGTGGGAGTGCTCGCGGCCCTCTATCCGGGGCGGATCGATCTCGGCGTGGGGCGCTCGCTCGGGTTCACCGCACCGGTCCGGCAGGCCCTGCGCAGCGATGAGCGCGACACCTTCCGCGAAGATCTCGACGAGCTCCGAGCCCATCTCGCGGGCACCGCGCCCGTCACCGCGCGGCCGCGGCTCGACGAGCCGGTGCCCCTGTTCCTGCTGGCCACGGGCAAGGGACTGGCCGTGGCCGGGGACCTGGGGCTCCCGGTCGTCGTCGGCGGACCGGTGCTCGACGACCCGGCCGCCCTCGCCGACTACCGCGCCCGGGCAGGGGCGGCTGCCCAGGTGATCGTGTCCGCGGACGTGCTGATCGGCGACCCGGAGCTGGCCCTCCCCGAGGCCTGGGCGTTGGCCGCCGCGCGGACGACCGGCGAGTTCCCGCCGCTGGAGGCGCCTGACCCGGACCGTCGGATGACCGATCGGCAGCGCGTAGCCGTCGACAAGGCGTTGGCGCGCACCATCGTCGGCGACGAGGGCACCGTCGCCGAACGGCTCGATGACCTGCTGACCCGCACCGGGGCCGACGAGCTGATGATCAGCTCGTCCACCTGGGACCGCGCGGCCCTCGCCGAGTCCGACGCCGGGGTCGCTGCCCTGTTCACCTGACGTCCCCTCGTCCGAGTCGCGGGTGCAGATGTGCGGCTCGCTAGGACTCATGTGCGACTCGCGGGCACCGGGGGGCGACTCGCGGGCTGGCGGGTCCCGACTCGAGGGCGCTGGTGTGCGACTCGCGACGACTGGTGTGCGACACGCGGCTACTGGTGTGCGACACGCGGCTACTGGTGTGCGACACGCGGCTACTGGTGTCGGACTCGCGGGGTGGGGTGTGCGACTCGCGGGGTCAGGTGTGGGACTCGCGGGTCGTGGTGTCGGACTCGCGGGTGGGTGGGCGCCTGCGGCGGTGGAGGAGCAGCATCGCGCCGCCGGCCAGGAGGCCCCAGAAGGCCGAACCGATACCGAGGAACGAGATGCCGGCTGCGGTCACGACGAACGTCACGATCGCGGCCTCCCGGCCCTCCGGCTGCGCCACCGCCGAGGTCACCGCGCCTGCGAGGGCGCCGAGCAAGGCCAGGCCCGCCACCGCCTCGACCAGGACCGGCGGGGAGAGCAGGAGCAGCGCCGTCGCGAGGCCCGCGCCCAGGCCCAGGACCGCGAGGCCGATGCCTGCGGTGACGGAGGCGATCCAGCGGCGTTCGGGGTCCGGGTCGGCGTCCGGGCCTGCGGCGAGAGCGGCACTGATCGCCGCCAGGTTGACGGCGTGGCCGCCGAGTCCCGCGACCGCCAGCGTCGCGGCGCCGGTCGACACCAGGATCCCGCGCAATCGCGGGACGTAGCCGTACTGCGCCAGCACCGCCATCCCCGGGACGTTCTGCGAGGCCATGGTGACCAGGAACAGCGGCAACCCGATCCCGATCAGCGCTGACACGGAGAACGTGGGCGTCGTCCAGACGAAGGCAGGTGTCAGGTCCACCCCGCCGAGCCCCGGGCCCGTCACCGCGATCGCGACGATGGCCACGACCAGCGCGGCAGGCACCGCCCACTGCCGCGCGAACCGGGCCATCACCGCCCAGACGACGATCACCGGCGCCGCCAGCAGCGGCACCTCGTGCAACGCCTGCACCGGAGCCAGACACAGCTGCAGTAGCACCCCGGCGAGCATCGCTCCCGCGATCGGCCCGGGGATCGCGGCGATCAGCCTGCCCAGCGGACGGACCAGCCCCGCGACGACGATCAACACCCCACACAGCACGAACGCACCCTCGGCGGCGGCGAACCCGCCGTCGGGCACGCCGGAGGAGATCAGCAACGCGGCGCCGGGGGTCGACCACGCGATGCTCACGGGCATCCGCGTCCGGAGCCCGAGCACCACGGCCACGATCCCGGACCCCACCGCCACCGCCAGCAGGCCGGACGCCGCCTGACCCTCGTCCGCCCCAGCAGCCCGTAGCCCGGTCAGCACGACCGTGAACGACCCACCGAACCCGACGATCGCGGTGACGATCCCGGCGAGCACCGGCCGAGCGATCCCCCTCACGAACCCTCCACTCCTCATCCGCCGCGAGCCGACCCCGCGGCAGATCCGTGCGACTCGCGCCCCGCGGTGTGCGACTCGCGACCCCTACCGTGCGACTCGCGCCTCGTGCCGTGCGACTCGCGCCTTGTGCTGTGCGACTCGCGCCTCGTGCTGTGCGACTCGCGACCTGTGCTGTGTGACTCGCGGGCCGCCGGGTGTTCCGTTTACGGAACGGTGGCAGGATAGCTCAGATGGACGCCGCGCTGCCCGACGGTGCCGCTCACGTCGGCCCCCGGGTGCGGGCCCTGCGCGGGGAGCGGGGGTTGTCGCTGTCCCAGCTCGCCCGGCTGGCCGGGATCGGGAAGGCGACGCTCTCCGGGCTCGAGGCCGGGACACGCAACCCCACCCTGGACACGCTGCACTCGGTGGCGGCCGCGCTCGGCGTCCCGCTGACCACCGTGGTGTCCGGCAGTGCGCGGATCTCCGGGGTCGCCGTCGAGATCGACCTGCTCCGGGTCTTCGACGACAGCCCCGCCACCTACGAGCTCTACCGCATGCGGATCCCGGCGGGTGCCGAGCAGACCTCGCCGCCGCACCACCCCGGCGTCACCGAGCACGCGACCGTCTTCGCCGGGGAGCTGCGGGCGGGCCCGCTCGACGCGCCGGGCGTCGCGGGAGCCGGCGGGTATCTGGAGTGGGCCGCCGACACTCCCCACGGGTACGCGGCGACGGGTGGGCAGGACGTGCACGCGTCGTTGCTCATCCGGTACCCGCGGTGACCTGAGTCGACCGACTGCAGCCGCACGCTCACCGTACGTAGAACGGGGGACGAAGTTGCCCCGTTCGGCGTATCAACTCGCTAACGCTGCGAATGTCGTGATCGACAGTCCGGGTGACCGAGCCCCCTGCGGAGTGGACCTGATCATGAACCTGCAAACCCTCGAGCCCGCGGGGGACGAGACCCCGACCGCGCGCATCCCGGTGCAGCGGGCTCCCCTGGGCGAGCCGCGGCTCCGGCACGGACCTCCGCGCTCCGGACCCCGGACGTGGGCCGAGTCGGCCGCGGTGACGCGCCGCCGACGTCGTCGCACCCGGCTGAGCCGCTGGCTCGCCTTCCTGGTGGTCCTCGCCGCGCTGACCGCGGCCGCCGTGATCTGGCAGCTGGCCGACGGCCGACCCCTCGAGCTGCTCCGCGACGGCCGCGACCTGGCCCGACCGCTGATCGACCGCCTCCGCGACCTGCTCGGCTGACCGCGCCGCTCCGCACCCCGCGTCCACGGGACCTCGGTCGGTCGACCGCGCCCTCACCACCTCGTCCAACGGGACCTCGCTCGGCGGGCCGCGCCCTCACCACCTCGTCCGACGGGACCTCGCTCGGCGGGCCGCGTCATGACCGAGCTCTCCGGCTGATCGCGCACAGGCCGCTCCGCCCGCAGACGCGCGAACGGCGCCCCCACTCACAGGAGCGGGAGCGCCGTCGGTGCGAGGTCAGGCCGCGTAGATCCGCATCCAGTCGACCTGCATCTGCGCGTCCCCGGGGTTGCCCTCGCCGGGGAAGTAGTCCAGCTGGATGGTCGGTGCCATCTTGCCGGGCGGCAGGGTGTTGCCGTCCGTGCTGCGGAACCACTCCTGGCCGTCGATGTAGCCGACGATCGCGTTGGCCGTCCACTCCACCGCGTAGTTGTGCCACTGCGTGATGTCGAGGTCCTTCGTCTCCGACACCTGGTTGTTCGCGGCGCCGTAGTGGAGGAAGAACGAGACGTCGTCCGCGGCGCTGTTCGTCTCCGCGAAGTCCACCTCGCCACCGCGCGGCCACTCGATGTCCGTGGGCCACAGGATGAGCACCGGGTGGTACTCCGGGCTGCCTGCCGGGAACTTCGCGCGCATCTCGTAGCGGCCGAAGCGCTGGGCGTCGTTGAACATCATGCCGCCACTGTTGCCGCCGGCGTCCCCGCGGATGGTGAGGACGCCACCGTTGGTGGAGACCGCGTCCGGGGTGCGACGACCGTTGCCGCCGTGGCCGGCGCCGTCGTAGACGCCCCACTTGCCGAGGCCCGCGTCGAACTCGTCCCCGCCGGTCTGGCGCCAACCGAGCCTGCCTGCGGCGGTGCTGCCGTCTCCCGCGGGCGCGACACCCGCCGCCGCCCGACCCGCGCCGCGTCCCGCGTTCGCCTGCGTGGCAGGCGGCGGGGGAGTCGTGGTGGCCCGGTCCTTGGCCGCGCCGACGACGTTCGCCAGGCCGCCGGGCGCCGGGATCGGGGCGACCCCGGTGGACGAGCTGTCCGGCGCGCCCTGCGCGGTGTCCGAGGACACCAGCGAGGCGGAGAGGTCCGGCCCGTCGTCCGAGACCGGCTGCAGCAGCAGGACGACCATCGTGGCGACCAGGACGGCCGCGGCGCCCACGGTGAGCGGGGCGAGCCTGCGCACCATCGACCGCGGCGCCCGCCGACGACCGCGGCGCGGCGGCTCGGGGGCCTCGCGCTCGATGACGGTGTCGGGGCTGTCCGGGGGAGGCGCGTCGTCGACCGCGGCCTCGGTGTGGGCGGCCACCAGCTCGTCGATCGCGATGACCGGCATGCCGGTCATCGGGCTGATCGGGGACGGCCCGTCGCCCTCGAGAACGGGGAGGCCGTGCGGCGTCGTGGCGGACGGGTCGGGGTCGTCCACCAGCAGGGTGGCGTGGGTCAGCAGACCGGGCTCGGGGGCCGGGTCCGCATCGGAACGGGGGGAGGGGAGCGTCGAAGTCGGGGCGACCGTTCCGGAGGCACGACGACGACGGCCCGTACGCACAGTGGGGAGGCTGTGCTCTGCGGTGATTCGTGCGACCAGCTCGTGGGGATCGAGCCGGTCCTCCGCAGCGGAGGGTTTCCGTCGCATGATGGGGAACCATATGGATGGTGGTGGGGGAGCCGGCGCGAACCTGAGAGTCCGGGTTGCGCCGACGCGCCGACAGGTCGTCGAACGGCGCCGGAGCGGCCCGATGTCCTCGGGTTCGCTCGGGACTCTACCCCATTTGGAGTAACAACGCTCTCAGGCGACACCGTTCGTCCGCTCCGAACACACCGCTCGAACCGTTGGCAGATTGTGATCGCCGGCGTTTGGGGTCACTCTGTCCGGGATGCTCCCCGCCGCTCCCCCGGGGCCCACCGTGTTCGTTCCGTCGCAGGCGACGGCGCGATCATCCGTGCCCCCCTACGCCCCCGTCCTCGTGGCGCTGCCCCCGACCGCCGCGTCGGCGTCGGTGCTGCGTTCCCTCCGATCCGAAGGCATGCGCGCCGACCCCGCCGGGGACGGCATCGCCGTCCTCGACGCGATCCGTGCCGTGCCGCCTGCTCTGCTGGTGCTCGACGTCGACCTGCCCGGCCCCGAGCACGCCGCCGTGCTCGCCGCCGTGCATGCCGAGGCCCCGAGCGTCCCCGTCGTGGTGCTGACCCCCCGTGAGCGGCGCAACGCCGTGCTCGCGCAGCTCCGCAGCGACCGGGACGACTACGTGGTCCGGCCCTTCGCCGTCGACGAGCTCAGCGCCCGGATCCGGCTGCGCCTGCGGCTGACCGGCGCCGTCGGGCACGCCCTGATCCGCCGCGGCGAGCTGGTGGTGGACACCGAGCTCGGCGACGTCACGGTCGACGGCGTCCCGGTCTCCCTGTCGCCGACGGAGTTCTCGCTGCTCTCGGCGCTGCTGACCGAGCCGGGCGCGACCGTCTCGCACGAGGAGCTGGCCACCCAGGTCTGGTCCGAGCCCGCCTCGGCGAACCTGGTGCAGGTCTACATCTCCTACCTGCGGCGCAAGATCGGCCCGGAGCGGATCCGGACCGTTCGCGGCGCGGGGTACGTGCTCGAGGGCTGACCCACGACGACGGCCGCCCCGGGAGCACCGGAGCGGCCGTCGTCGAGAGCTGTGTCAGGCGTGCGAGCGCGAGCGTCGTCCGACGATGAGCCGGTAGATGCCCAGCAGGATCACCGACCCGACGAAGGCGATCAGCCACGTGCGGAAGTCGAAGAAACCACCGGTGCTCACCCCGAAGACCATCGAGCTGATCCAGCCGCCGAGCAGGCCGCCGACGACGCCGATGATGCAGGTCACGATGATGCCGCCCGGGTCCTTGCCGGGCATGACGAGCTTCGCGAGCGCTCCGACGATCAGGCCGACGACGATCCATCCGATGATGCCCATGAGTTCCTCCAGTGTGGTCGCTCCGGGTTCTCCGGGCAGGCCGTTGTTGTCTGACACCGGATGCCCGGTGATCGTCGGGGACAAACGGACCGTGACCGGATCGTGCTCGAACGGGCGAGTAGGGCGCCCGAGTGCATACGAGCGGGAAAGCCTCGATAACACTTCGGCGGCGGAGCCCGTCCGCGCCGCTGATCTCTGCTAGTCAGGTGCCCCGCGAGGCAGCCGAGGGGAGCTGCCCGCCTTCCACGAGGAGCACCGTGACCATCTCGTTCTGGGGCATCATCTGGACGATCCTCATCGGGCTCGTGCTCGGCATCGTCGGGCGGCTCATCCTGCCCGGCAAGCAGAACATCCCGATCTGGCTGACCATCCTGGCCGGTGTCGTCGCGTCCATCGTCGGCTTCCTGATCGCGAACGCCCTGGGCGTCGCGACCACCAACGGCGTCGACTGGATCGAGCTGATCATCAAGATCGTGCTCGCCGTGGCGGCCGTCTACGCCGCGACGAGGCTGTACGGCAACCGGGGCGCCCGGACCTGATCCGACCATGACGACGGCCCCGGACCACGGTCCGGGGCCGTCGTCACGAGGTCAGCTGACGAGCCGCAGCGTCAGCGGGTAGCGGTAGTCGACGCCCTGCGACGCCCGGACCGTCCCCAGGATCACGCAGCCGACGTAGAAGACGCCGTAGAGCGGCAGCAGCACCAGGCCGATGCCCAGGAAGATCAGCAGGCCGAACACCACGGTGTAGACGAGCGCGTTGATCTGGAAGTTCAGCGACTCCACCGCGTTCCTGCGGACGAACGCCGAGTCACCGCCCTTGACCAGCAGGACGATCAGCGGGGCGAACAGGCCCAGCGCGAACCACGCCGAGACGAAGCTGAGCACGTGGGACGCCATGGCCCAGTTCCGCTCGTCGTCGCGCGGCACGACCGGCCCGGCGCCGGAGGGATACGGGTAGCTCATACCCCCATGGAACACCCGATGGGGCCCGCAGACATCAGGGAGAAACCCTGAAGGTGGTCGCGGCGGCGAGAAACCGGTCGTCCTCCTCGGCGGTGGTGACCGTGACCCGCACCCCGTCCGGGTGGAACGGCCGCACGATCACCTTCTGCGCGAGGCAGTGCGCGGCGAAGTCCGCGGTCCGCTCGCCGAGCGCGAGCCAGACGAAGTTGGCCTGGGTGTGCGGGACGGTGAACCCGGCGCCGAGCAGCGCGTCGCGCACCCGGACGCGCTCGCCGACGGCCTCCTTGCACGCCGACAGCAGCTCACCGGCGTGGTCCAGGGCGGCGATCGCCCCCGCCTGGGCCAGGGAGCTGACGCTGAACGGCGCGCAGACCTTGCGCAGCGCCGTGGCGAGCTCCGGAGCGGCGAGGGCGTACCCGACGCGCAGCCCGGCCAGCCGGTAGGCCTTCGAGAAGGT